>FSVW01004113.1_pt1 | contig 16703 bp, 12 predicted proteins | sample 1637551 | NCBI WGS metagenome assembly FSVW01 (sample SAMEA3914814, study PRJEB12502) | metagenome | biome: forest; material: soil | place: USA | collected 2011-09-16 | depth 0.1 m | reverse complement strand
CCGCGATGGCGATGTTCGGCTACACGCAGCGCTCCAGCATGATCGGCCAGGACCTGTTCTCGCACTACGAGCCGGGTGACGACGAGCGCGGCCGCCAGCGCACCGCCAAGATCGAGGCGATGTCGGTCGGTGCGATCCTGCCGATGGCCGAGTTCCGCCTGCGCACGCTGTCGCGCCGGCGCCGCCTGGTGCAGGCCACCAGCGTGCGGGTCGATGCCGCCGGCGGGCCGGCCACGCTGAGCTTCTTCATCGACCAGACCGAAGCCTCGCGGGCCCAGGAGGCGCTGCGCCGCTCCGAAGGCCTGCTTTCGCACCTGGTCGCCACCAGCCCCGACGTCATCACGCTCAGCGAAATGGGCTCGGGCCGCTACACGATGGTCAACCGCACCTTCGAGGCGCTGACCGGCTACAGCAGCGCGGAAGTGATGGGCCGCACGACGGACGACCTGGGCATCTGGTACGACGGCGTCGACCGCAACCGGGTGACCGAGGGCGTGCGTCTGCATGGCCGGGTCAGCAACCTGCCGATCACCTTCGTCAGCAAGCAGGGCGAGCCGATCTCGATGGTGATGTCGGCCGCGCCCTTCGCGATGGACGGCCAGCAATACCTGGTCATCAATGCACGCGACGTGACCGAGACCGAGCGCACCCGCCTGGTCCACGAGGCAATCCTGGCGAATGCGTCGATCGGCATCACCTTGACGCGCGACCAGCACTTCGTGCAGGTCAACCGGCTGGTGGAGGAGATGTTCGGCTGGCCGGCCGGCAGCCTGGTCGGCCAGCATGGCAGCGTCGTCTGGCCCAGCCAGCAGGACTACGCTGCGGTGGGCGTCGAGATCGGCCCGCGCCTGGAGGCCGGCGAGCAGATCGAGATCGAGCGCGAGATGCGCCGGCGCGACGGCAGCCTCTTCCTGTGCCGGATCCTGGCCAAGGCGGTGGACCCGAACCATCCGAGCCGCGGCGGCACGATCTGGATCATGGAAGACGTTACCGAGCGGCGCCGCGTGGAAGAGGCGCTGGCCCTGGCCAAGAACGAGGCGCAGGCCGCCAACCGTGCCAAGAGCGCCTTCCTTGCCAACACCAGCCACGAGATCCGCACGCCGCTGAACGGCCTGCTCGGCCTGGCCCGCATGCTGCAGCAACCCGACCTCGACGACGGCGCGCGCCGCCAGTACCTGGACCAGATGCTGGACAGCGCCGAGAGCCTCTCCGGCCTGATCTCCGACATTCTCGACCTCTCCAAGATCGAGGCCGGCCGGCTCGAACTCGAAGCCGCACCCTTCGCGCTGCGCGACATGCTGGCCACGATGCGCATGGCCTACCTGACGCTGGCGCAGGCGCGAGGCCTGGCCTTCAAGATCGACATCAGCGAAGGAGTGCCCGCCTGGGTGATCGGCGACCAGGTCCGCACCCGGCAGATCCTCAGCAACTACCTGACCAATGCGCTGAAGTTCACTGACAGCGGCTCGGTCGAAGTGCGGGTGATCGCGCTGGGCGCCGACCGCGTGCGCATCGAGGTGAGCGACACCGGCCCGGGCATCTCGCCCGCGCTTCACGAGCGCCTGTTCCAGCCCTTCACCCAGGCCGATGAATCGACCACGCGCCGCTACGGCGGCACCGGCCTGGGCCTGTCGATCTGCCGCGAGCTGGCAACCCTGATGAGCGGCGAGGTCGGCGTGATCAGCGAGCCCGGCCATGGCGCCACCTTCTGGGCCGAGCTACCGCTGCCGGCTGCTCCCGCTCCGATCGTTCCCCACCAGCCCCATGCCGGCCTGGGCGACGCCGCCGCCCGGGAGGGTCAGGACTTGCGCGGGCTGCGCGTGCTGATGGTCGAGGACCATCCAGTCAACATGATGATCGCGGTGGCGCAGCTGCAGCAATGGGGCGTCGAGGTCTCGCAGGCCAATGACGGCAGCCAGGCCGTCGAGGCCGTCAACGCCGCGGCCAGCATGGGCAAGCCCTTCGACGCGGTGCTGATGGACGTGCAGATGCCGGTGATGAGCGGCCACGAGGCCACGCGCCTGCTGCGCCAGCGCCATCCGGCCGACGAGCTGCCGATCATCGCGCTGACCGCCGCCGCGCTGGTCTCGGAGCGCGACGAGGCGCTGGCCTCCGGCATGAACGACTTCCTCACCAAGCCGATCGACGCACCGAAACTGCGCCAGACGCTGGTACGCTTGATCGGCCACAAGGACAACGACAAAACCCGATCTTGATTGACGGAGGAAACTCGAAGATGGAAGAAGCGCAAGAGTTCGAATACGTCGGCTTCTGGGCCCGGGTCTGGGCCTCGATCATCGACACCGTGCTGATGTGCGTGCTGCTGTGGCCGGTGACGAATTTCATCGACCCCGACGGCTTCAGCTTCAACTGGGACGCCTCCGGCCTGAGCGTGCACCACACCTTCGGCTACTACCTCGTCAACTACATCCTGCCCGGCGCGGTCATCATCGCCTTCTGGCTGACCCGCCAGGCCACGCCCGGCAAGATGGCCATCGGCGCGAAGGTCGTCGATGCCCGCACCGGCGGCAAGCTGACGCCGGGCCAGTCGATCGGCCGCTACCTCGGCTACTTCGTCTCGACGATCCCCTTCTGCCTCGGCCTGATCTGGGTCGGCTTCGATTCGCGCAAGCAGGGCTGGCACGACAAGCTGGCCGGCACGGTGGTCGTGCGGTCGAAGCTGCGCGGGACCGAGCCCGTCAGGTTCGACGGGCGCTGACGTCCCTCAAGCCAAAGGCAACTTTCGCCGACGCTCGCCGGTCAGTGCGAACAGGGCGTTAGCCAGGGCCGGCGCCACCGGCGGCACGCCCGGCTCGCCGACGCCGGCGGGCGGGCTGCTGCTGGCGACGATATGGGTCTCGATGACTGGCGCCTCGGCCAGCGTCACTATTCGATAGTCCGGGAAGCTGTGCTGCTGGACCACGCCGTCCTTGATGTCGATGCGGCCATGCAGCGCGGCGCTGAGCCCGAAGATCGCCGCGCCTTCCATCTGCTGGGCGACGATGCCCGGGTTGACGACGGTGCCGCAGTCGATCGCGCAGACGATGCGATGGACCTTCGGCTTGCCGTCCAGCAGCGAGACCTCCAGCACCTGCGCGACGATGCTGCCGAAGCTCTCGTGCAGCGCCAGGCCGCGGGCCCATCCCGCAGGCAAGGCCTGACCCCAGCCCGCCTTCTCAGCCGCCAGCTTCAGCACCGCGGCGTGGCGCGGCAGGCCATCAAGCATCGCCAGCCGGTAGTCCAGCGGATCGGCGCCGGCAGCATGCGCCAGTTCGTCGATGAAGCTCTCGGTGAAGAAGGCATTGTGCGAATGGCCGACCGAGCGCCAGAAGCCGATCGGCACGCCGCTGTGCGTGGCGGTGTGGGCGATGCGCTGGTGTGGCACGTCGTACGGATGGTCGTAGACGCCTTCGCTGACGGTCTTGTCCGGCGCATCGACCGGCCCGGCCAGCGCCGGCAGCACGCGCTCCATCCAGCGCGGCGAGATCGCGTCGCCCGCCGTGCCGACCTGCAGCGCGACGAGTTTGCCTTGCGCGTCGAGCCCGGCCTGCATGAAGGCCGCGCCGGCCGGGCGGTAGAAGTCGTGCGTCGTGTCTTCCTCGCGCGACCACAGCAGTTGCACCGGCGTGCCCTGCGTCTCCATTGCCACACGCACCGCCTGGCCGACGAAATCGGCCTCCAGCCGGCGGCCGAAACCGCCGCCGAGGTAGCTGACATGCACCGTCACGTCTTCCGGCGCAACGCCTGCGACCCGCGCGGCCAGCGCGCGGGCAAGACCTGGCACCTGGGTCGGCGCCCAGACCTCGACCTTGCCGTCCTCGCCGACCCGCGCCGTGCAGTTCATCGGCTCCATCGCTGCGTGGGCCAGGTAGGGCGCTTCGTACAGCGCTTCGAGCTTTTTCGGCGCCTCGGCCAGCGCCTTCTTCGCATCGCCCTGGCTGCGAAAGCCGAAGCCGTCGGCCGCCGCGCGGCGCGCCGCATCGGCCAGCGATGAAGCAATAACTTCCGAATTCAGCGCACCCGCGGGCCGCTGCTGCCAATCGATCTCCATCGCCTGCGCCGCGCGCATCGCATGCCAGCTCGTCCTTGCGACGACAGCCACGGCGGCATGGCCGCCGGCATATGGCGGCAGTTTGACGATCCGAACCACGCGCGCCTGCTGCAAGGTGGCGTTGACTGCCACCGCGCCGGGCGCGCCGCCGAGCATCGGCGCATGGCGGATCGCGGCGAAGAGCAGGCCCTTGCCTTCGTCAGGCCGCTGGTCGATGCCGAAGCGCGCCGTGCCGTTGATCTTGGCCCGCAGGTCCTGGCGCGGTACGGGCGTACCGATCAGCGTCCAGTGTTCGCGCGGCTTCAGTTGTACCTCGCCGGGCGGCGTGTTGGCCGCTTCGGGCGCCAGTTCGCCGAAATGGGCGGACGGGCCCGAGGCATGCCGCATAACGCCGTCCTTCAGCGTCAGTTCGTCGCGTGGCACTTTCCAGCGCAGCGCGGCGGCGCCAAGCAGTTGCTGGCGCGCGGTGGCCGCGGCCCAGCGCAGCGGCTCCCAGGCATCGGCCACGCTGGAACTGCCGCCGGTGGCGTTGATGCCAAGCTCGCGAGCGAGCTTGGCGATCGTCCAGCCGCCCAGCCGCGCGATCGTCGTCTCATGGCCGGGCTCGGTCTGCCTGGGGTTCAAAGGCAACTGGCCGACGAACATCGCTACATTGCCGTAGAGCGATTCATGGCCGGCCGGGATCAAGCGCACGCGCGCCAGCGGCACTTCCAGTTCCTCGGCCACCAACTGGGCCAGCGCCGTGTGCACGCCCTGGCCCATCTCGCTGCGCGGCATGGCCAGCAGCACGCTGCCGTCGCTGGCGATCTTGATCCAGCCATTGATGCCGACTTCGCCCTCATGCTCGGCCAAGGTGCCGGCACTGCCGAGGCGGCTGCGCGGCGGCGCGAGGCCGAAGCCGACCAGCAGCGCGCCGGCGGCGCCGAGGCCGCTCAAGAGCAGGGTGCGGCGCTTCATGCCAGTACCTTCTTGCCGGGTACGGCCGGTGGCAACTGCGCCGCCGCAGCCTTGATCGCCGCACGGATGCGCGGATAGGTGCCACAGCGGCAGAGGTTGGTGATCGCGGCATCGATGTCCGCGTCGCTGGGCTTGCGATTTTTCGTCAGCAGCGCGGCGGCGGCCATCAGCATGCCGCTCTGGCAGTAGCCGCACTGCGGCACCTGCTCGGCGATCCACGCGAGCTGCACAGCATGCGGCTGCTCATCGGTCCCCAACGCTTCAATCGTACTGACCGTCTTGCCCTTCACGGCAGCCAGCGGCGTGATGCACGAACGCACGGCCTGCCCGTCGACATGCACGGTGCAGGCGCCACACGCGCCGATCCCGCAGCCGAACTTGGTGCCGGTCAGGTGCAGGCCGTCGCGCAGGGCCCAGAGCAGCGGCATGGCCGGGTCGCTGGCGTGTTCAGGCAGCGATTGCAGCTCGCCGTTGATCTTCAGGTCCATCGAGAGCACTCATCCATCCGGAAAACGAATCGCGCGAGCATAGCGCCCGAGGCCTCGCCGCTCTGTTCATCGCGAGACAATGCGGTCCGGCAAAACGTAAGCAAAAAATTCATCATCATGGCCATGACCCCAGACCCTCGCGCCATCGTCAGTCTGCCCGCGCAGGGCAGCGTCGGCCTGCTCTTCCTGCTGTTCCACGGCTATGGCGGCCAGGCCGCGGACATGGCGCCGCTGGCCGACGCGCTGCGCGAGCAATATCCGCAGGCGGCGCTCGTATCGCTGAACGGGCCGCAGCCGTGCGACGCCATTCCCGGCGGCGGGGCCGGCTTCCAGTGGTACCCGGCCCAGGGCCTGAGCGACGAGGACCATCCCGAGCGCGTGGCCGCCGAGCTGCCGGCCTTCATCGCCCGCATCCGTGGCTGGGCCACGCATTTCGGCTTGGATTGGCCGCTGGTGGCGCTGGCCGGTTTCTCGCAAGGCGCGGTGATGGCGCTGGAAGCCGCGCACGCAGAGCCGGCACTGGCTGGCCGGGTCATCGCCATCGGCGGTTGCCATGCCGCCACGCCCGAAGCCGCGCCGCAAGACGTTTCGCTGCACCTGCTGCATGGCATGAGCGACGACGTGGTGCCTTATTCGCGCGTCGTCTCCGCCGCCAAGGCCCTGGTGCAACTCGGCGCCGACGTCACCGCCGACGTGCTGCCCGCCATCGGCCACGAACTGCACCCGGACCTGGTCGCCAAGGCGATGCTGCAGCTGCGCACCTTCGTGCCGGCCAAGGTGTGGCGCGAGGCGATGAAGGCGGCGCAGGAGCAGGGGCTGGCGCCGCCGGAGGATTGAAGAAGGCGGGCCGCTTCAGCGGACACCGTGCATTTTCCCCAGCATCCATTTGTTCAGCAGCATCATCATCAGCCCGGCGCCGATCGGGATCAGGGTGAAGATCAGAAAGAAGGTCGACATCGAGTAGGCCGCCGAGATCTTGTCGATGTAGCTGCCGGTGGCACCAGCGAGCTTGTTGGCGATGGCCGTGTTGACGAACCAGACGCCGAACATCAGGCCCAGCAGGCGCGCCGGCGCGAGCTTGGAGATGTAGCTCAGGCCGACCGGCGACAGGGTCAGCTCGCCCATCGTGTGGAACAGGTAGGCGATGCACAGGAACACCATGCTGACCTGCGCCGTCTTGGCGCCCGGCGCGATGCCGGCCGAGCCATAGGACAAGGCGGCGAAGCCCAGGCCCAGCAGGATCAGGCCGAGGCCGAACTTGATCGGGCCGCTCGGGTTCCAGTACTTGTCCCAGACTTTTGAGTACATCGGCGCCAGGATGACCAGGAAGAAGCTGTTCAGCACGCCGAACCAGGTGGCCGGCACTTCCGACTGGTCCATCGCGAACTCGCGGCCCAGCATCCACAGCGACAGGCCCCAGACACCCGCCAGCGCCAGCGCCAGCACCGCGTTGGAGGCAGGGATGCGGCCGCTTGTGCCGCGCGCCAGCTTGACCAGCAGCCAGGTCAGGATCGCCACCGGGATGATGGTCATCAGGCTGTTGATGACCTTGAAGGCGAAGCCGCCGGTGCCGATGAGCACGCGGTCGGTGTAGTCGGCCGCGAAGATCGTCATCGAGCCGCCGGCCTGCTCGAAGGCGAACCAGAAGAAGATCGTGAAGAAGCTGAACACGCCGATGGCGATCAGGCGGTCACGGATCACGTGGGCCGGGGCGTCATCGCCCTGCGCGGCCACGGCGGCGCGCGATTCGGCGGTCGGCACGTCGCCGATAGTGCCGAAGATCTTCTGGCCGAGATAGAACTGCAATGCGCCCAGCACCATGAAGACGCCGGCCAGGCCGAAGCCGAGGTTCCAGGAGATCTTCTCGCCGATGTAACCGCACAGTGAAATACCGAAAAACGCGCCGGCGTTCACGCCCATGTAGAACAAGGTGTAGCCGCTGTCGCGCCGGCCTTCGTTGTCCTTGTTGTAGAGCTGGCCAACGATGGCCGAGATGTTCGGCTTCAGCAGGCCGGTGCCGCCGATGATCAGAGCGAGGCCCGTGTAGAAGCTCGTGACCGTGTCGAGGTAGAGCGAGATGTGGCCGGCGGCGATGATGAAGCCGCCGAGCATGACTGCGCGGCGCGTGCCGAGCATGCGGTCGGCCAGGTAGCCGCCGAAGATCGGTGCCAGGTAGGCCAGGCCGGTGTACCAGCCGTACAGCGAGGTGGCTTCCTCGCGGCTCCAGCCCCAGCCGCCCTTGGCCGCGGTCGAGACCAGGAACAGCACCAGCAGCGCGCGCATGCCGTAGTAGGAGAAGCGCTCCCACATCTCGGTGAAGAACAGGACGAAGAGGCTGTCGGGGTGGCCGAGGATGGTGGCGTGCGACGCTCCGCCTGCCGCTTGTAGTGGCTGTTTGATGCTGCTGGTGTTCAAACGACGCTCCGATGGATAGGGCTGTTCAGATGGGCAACGCGGCGCTCGTGGCGCCGCGTCGGATCAAGCGTCAATTGTCGTCGGCCCTCCGGCGCATTTCGACCCGGCCGTCCCGGGGTTATCCCTGGGCAGGCCGGCCCTTCCAGCGCAGCAGGCGCAAACCGTTCAGCACGACCAGCAGGCTCGCGCCGGCATCGGCGAAGACGGCCAGCCAGAGCGATCCATGGCCGGCGAAAGTCATCCCCATGACGATGACCTTCAGGCCCAGCGCGACGCCGATGTTCTGCACCAGCACGGCGCCAGTGCGGCGCGATACGTCGATCAATTCCGGCAGTCGGCGTAGGTCGTCCTGCATCAGCGCCACGTCGGCGGTCTCGACCGCGACCGCCGTGCCGCCCGCGCCCATCGCGATGCCGATGTCGGCGCGGGCCAGCGCCGGCGCGTCGTTCACGCCGTCGCCGACCATGGCCACCGGGCCGGCTTCGTCGTGCAGGCGGGCGATCGCGGCGAGCTTGTCGGCCGGTAGCAACTCGGCGCGGGCTTGGCCGGCGAGCAGGCCCAGTTGCGCGGCGATGGCGGCGACGGTACGTGCGTTGTCGCCGCTGAGCATCTGCACCTGCAGGCCCATCGCCTGCAAACGGGCGACCGCTTCGGCGCTGTGCGGCCGGATGCGGTCGGCCACGGCCAGCAGGCCTAACGGCGAATCTCCACGGGTCAGGATGACGACCGTCTTGCCTTCGGATTCCAGCTTCTCCTGCCCTGCCACGGCGCCGAGCCAGCGCGGGCTGCCGAGCGAATACGGCTGGCCATCGATGCGGCCCTGCACGCCGCGGCCAGGCAGCGAGATGAAGTCGGTGACGGCCGCATGCTTGCCCTGGTACGCGGCCACGATGGCTGCGGCGGCCGGGTGCGTGGACAGCGCATCGAGGCTCGCGGCCAGGCGCAGGATTTCGTCCGTGCTCACCTCGGCCAGCGGCAGCACGTCGCTCAGGGCCGGCTTGCCTTCGGTCACCGTGCCGGTCTTGTCCAGCGCGATGCTCTTCAAATGCCGCGCCTGCTCCAGATACAGGCCGCCCTTGACCAGGATGCCGCGCCGCGCCGCCGCGGTCAGGCCGCTGACGACCGTGACCGGCACCGAGATCACCAGCGCGCAGGGGCAGGCGATCACCAGCAGCACCAGCGCGCGGTAGAGCCAGGTGCCGAAGTCTTCGTTCAGGAGCCACGGCGCGAGCAGCGCCAGCAGCACCGCGCCGATGACGACCACTGGCGTGTAGATGCGGGCGAAGCGGTCAATAAAGGCCTGCGTCGGCGCGCGCTGCGCCGCGGCTTCCTGCACCGAGGTGGCCATGCGGTCGAGCAGGGTCAGGCCTTTCGCAGCGCTGACCCGGTATTCCAGCAGGCCCTGGCCGTTGACGCTGCCGGCCAGCACCGTGTCGCCGACCGTCTTGGCGACCGGCAGGCTCTCGCCGGTGATGACGGCTTCATCGACGCTCGATTCGCCCGCATCGACGACGCCGTCCAGCGCCACGCGTTCGCCCGGCCGCACGCGCAACCGCGCGCCGAGCGCAATGCCTTCCACCGGCCGCAGTTGCCAGCCGCCATCGGCCTGCTGCGCCATTGCCTGCTCCGGTGCCAGGGCCCCTAACGCCTGAATCGCACGGCGAGCCCGCGCCAGGCTCAACGCCTCGATCATCTCGGCCAGGCCGAACAGCCAGACCACCATCGCCGCCTCCGGCCACTGGCCCAGCGCAATCGCGCCGAGCACGGCCAGGCTCATCAGCAGATGGATGTTCAGCGCGCCGCGGCGCAGCGCGATGAAGCCCTTGCGCAAGGTTGGCAAGCCGCCCAGCAGGGTGGCGGCCAGCGCCAGCGCGATGACCGGCAGCGAGTTCTCGGCACCGCTCAAGTAAGCCGTTACTTCGGCGCCAATTGCCGCCGCGCCGGCCGCCGCCATGCGCCAGCGCAATGCCATCGGCACCGCCGGCAGCTCAGGCGCCTTCTGCGCCCGGTCCAGCAACTCGGCCTGCATGCCGACGCCGCTGACGGCGCTTAGCAGCGGCGCGGTGTCGGCCAACTGGTGGTCGACGCTCAGCGTGCGGCCGATCAGGTCGAAGTGCAGGGCCAGCACGCCGGGCATCGGCTCGATGGCCTTGCGCAGCAGCGCTTCCTCGGTCGGGCAGTCCATGCCCGCGATGAAGAGGCGACTGCGCTGCGCGCCAGCCGGCACGGCTTCAGCCGCGGCCGCGGCCGCGGCCGCCAGCGCGGCATGGTCGCAGTGTGCGTCATGTGGGTGATGGTCGTGTTGGCCCTGCCCGTGGCTGCAGGCTCCGCCGCCGTGCGCGTGGCCCTGGCCGTGAGGATGATGTTGGTGCTCGTGCTGGTGGACTTCTTCGCTCATGGGGTTATTGAACAGCCTGTAGTGACTCCAGAGTCAAGCCGCTAAGCTGTCGGACATCCCAATCATCGAACAGGCTTCATTCCATCCCATGCGTATCGGCGAACTGAGCCGCGCCACCGGCGTCGACATCGAGACCATCCGCTTCTACGAAAAGAGCGGCCTGCTGCCCGGCCCGGCGCGCAGCGAGAACGGTTATCGCGACTATGCGCAGCCGCATCTCGAACGCCTGGCTTTCATCCGCCATTGCCGCGCGCTGGACATGTCGCTGCCCGACGTGTCGCAACTGCTCGCCAGCCTGAACACGCAGGATGCCGCGCAGCTCGCGAGCGTCGACGGCCTGGTCGATGCCCAGCTCGCCAAGGTCCGCGCCCGGCTGGCCAGCATGAAGGCGCTGGAGCAGCAACTTGTCGCGCTGCGAGCCCGTTGCGATGCCGACCATTCGGCTCACGGCTGCGGCATCCTCGACGAGCTGGTGTCGGCTGCGCACGGCGAGGCTTGCGCCTGCCATGGAGCGCCGCCAGTCAAGGCGGCCGAGTCAGTCGACTCGCGGAGTTAGGCGTTCACGTCCTCGTGCGGTTCGCGCGCCGTGTCCAGCGTGCCGACGAAGTCGCGGATGAAATTCGCCGATACGCCGACCTGCGTCAGCGGCAGCATGTGGCCGCCGTCGACCAGCACGAGCCGGGCGCCGGCGATCTTGTCGACCAGCGCCTGGCCCTGCTCGGCCGGATCCAGCAGGCGGTCGCCGCGGCCGTACAGCACGGCCACCGGTAACTGCATGGTTGCATAACGCTCCATCATGGCGGGCAGGTCGGTGCCGATCTCGGCCAGCTCGGTGCAGGCGCCGATGTAGTTGGCCGGCCGCACGCCCAGCAGCGCGCCGCCGCGGATGCCGAAGTCCGCGACGATCGGCTCGGGGCCGAAGACCTCGCCCAGCACCGCCTCGCGCTTGGCGATCGAGGCCGGTAAGGCCAGGGTCCATGCGATCGGCGCGCGTGCCCAGGGCGGCACCATCAGGCCCTTGAAGGCCGGCGAGATGCGGCTTGGCGCGTGGGTCAGCGGCGCGATCAGGGCCAGCGCGGCGATCTTGTCCGGATGCCGCTGGGCCAGCGCCAGCGAAATGGCGCCGCCGAGCGAATGACCGATGACGACGGGCTTGCGCGCCAGATGCAGCTGGTCGATCAACGCGGCCATCAGGTCCGCTTGCGCGCCCAGCGCCGCAGAGGCGCCAGGCTTGCGATCGGACCAGCCGGCGCCCGGCCGATCGACGGCGATCACGCGGAACTGGCTGGCCAACTCGTCCACCAGGCCGTAGCTGAAGTGGCGCAGATTGCCGCCCAGGCCATGGATCATCAGCAGCGGCGGCGCAGTCTCGTCGCCTTTCTCGACGATATGCAGCCGCGCGCCGGGCAGGTCGACGAAGCGGCCAGTCGGCGGCAGGCCGGCCTCGACGCGGCGGGCCGTTCGCGCGGTGAAAGCGACCAGGCCGATCAGCGCGAAGACGACGACGAAGACAAGGATCAGGAGCAGGTTCATGTGGGCATGAGGCGCGCCAGCACGCGCCAGTAGTGGACCGGGGCGATGCGCTCCAGCAGGGCGACGAACTTGGCATCGTTGCCGACGATCACGCGTTCGCGATCGGCCTCGATGCCGCGCACGATGATCTCGCCGGCGCGGTCAGGCGGCATGCGCAGCATCTTCTCCGCGCGGGCCCGGCCTTGCTGCACTTCGCCGGCTGGCGCGTGGGCGCCGACGCGGGCATTGCGCGCGATCGCGGTCGCCACGCCGCCGGGATGGACGACGGTGACGCCGATCGGTGTGCCGGCCAGTTCGTGCCGCAGCGCGTTCGAGAAGCCGCGCACTGCGAACTTGGCTGCGGAATAGGCACTCTGGCCCGGCGGCGAGATCAAGCCGTAGAGGCTCGACACATTGACGATGCGTGCAGTCTCGGCCTTATGCAGCAGCGGCAGGAAGGCTCGCGTCATGCGCACGACCGCGTGGAAATTGATCTCCATCAGCCAGTCGAAATCGGCCTCGGTGACCTGCTCGAACGTGCCGCCGAGCGCGACGCCGGCGTTGTTGATGAGCAGGTCGACATGAGGTTGGCCGTGCGCGGCCTGCACGGCCGCGGGAAGCGCAGCCACGGCTTCGCGGCTGGCCACGTCGAGCCGATGCTGGCTGATCCTCACGCCGAGTTTCGCGGCAGCCTCGGCCGTCTCGGCCAGACCGGCCTCGTTGATGTCGGCCAGCGCCAAATTGCAGCCGCGCTGTGCCAGCGAGAGCGCTGTCGCCCGGCCGATGCCGCTGCCGGCGCCGGTCAAGACGGCGAGCTTGTTTTTCAGGTTCATGCGGCCTTCCGGAGGTCTTGTTTCTCGTTCTTCTTTTTCTCGAAGCGCAGCACACCGTCATCCAGCCGGCTCCAGCGCAGCGCCATCAGGTCGGCCACGTAGCTCTGGTTCGCGCGCCACGGCGCATGCGTTCCCTGTTGCGGCAGCAGGCCGGCGGCGCGCTGCACGTAGCCGGAACTGAGGCCGAGGAAAGGTTGCGTCGGCTCGCTCGGGTCGCGCCGCGGCACGACGACTGCAGCGCCCTGGCGATCCATGTGGCGCAGCAGTCGGCAGACGTAGCCGGCGATCAGGTCCGCCTTCAGCGTCCATGAGGCATTGGTGTAGCCGAAGGTGGCGGCGAGGTTCGGCACGTCGCCGAGCATCATGCCCTTGTACGAGACCGCCTGGCCGGGGTCGAGCGGCTGCCCGTCGAGAGTGAACGTGATGTCGCCGAGCACGTTCAGCTTCAGGCCGGTGGCGACGACGACGATGTCGGCGGCCAACTGCTGGCCGCCGGTGGTGCGGATGCCCTCGGGCGTGAATCGTTCGATCGTGTCGGTGACCACGTCGGCCCGGCCGGCGCGGATCGCGCGGAACAGGTCGCCATCGGGCGCCACGCAGACGCGCTGGTCCCAGGGCGCGTAGCGCGGCGTGAAGTGCTGCGCGGCCAGTTCGGCCGAACCCAGGTCGGCCGCGGCCATCGAGGTGATGCGCTGCTTGACCAGCTCCGGCCGGCGGCGCGCCATCCGGTAGTAGAAGCCGTTGACCATCAGGTTCTTCCAGCGGGCCAGCCGGTAGCGCAGCCCTGCCGGCAGCCGCGTGCCGAGCGACTGCGCCAGCGTGTCGACCGAAGGCAGGTTGACCACGTAGCTCGGCGAGCGCTGCAGCATCGTCACCTGCGCCGCGGTCTTCGCCAGTTCGGGCACGAGCGTGACGGCCGTGGCGCCGCTGCCGATCACGACGATCTTCTTGCCGGCATGGTCCAGGCCCGGCGGCCAGAACTGTGGATGCACGAGCTGGCCTTCGAAGTCGGCCTCGCCGGGAAACTCGGGCCGGTGGCCGGCGGCGTAGCTGTAGTAGCCGCTGCACAGCCACAGGAAGCGGGTGCGCAGGGTCCGGACGGTGCCGTCGACTTCCACCGTTAGCGTCCAGCAAGCCTCGGCGCCGGACCAGGCCGCCGACTTCACCTGGTGGCCGAAGCGGATGTGCTGCGTGATGCCGGCTTCCTGCGCCGTCTGGCGGATGTAGTCGAGGATGGACCAGCCGTCGACGATCGCCTTGGGATCGGTCCAGGGCCGGAACGGGTAGCTGAGCGTGAACATGTCCGAATCCGAGCGCACGCCGGGATAGCGGAACAGGTCCCAGGTGCCGCCGATGGCTTCGCGCGACTCCAGGATCGCGTAGCGCTTGCTTGGACAGGTGCGCTGCAGGTGATGCGCCGCGCCGATGCCGGACAGGCCGGCACCAACGATGAGCACGTCAAGGAGTTCAGGGCGTTCGGGCATTGGGGCGCTCAAGGCAGGTCCGGTCGCGTGGTGGCTCGCCGGGCGATGGTAGATGCAGGGCGGTCTGGCGCGGTGCAGGGAGTTTCCCTGTCGCGGCGGGGTCAGTCGATGGTTGCCGTTAACACTGCGCCGCGCGGAAATGCGCGGGCGGCGCCGTGGACTTCGGCGCGAGTTGCTGAACGCTTGAGGGATCATCGGAGATCAGCTGCACAACGGGAGAGACTCATCAGCACCTTCAGTCCTTCAACAAGCCGCCGAGCCGTGATCCTCGGGCTCTCCATCGCCGGGCTTGCCGCCGCGGTTCCGGTCCGTGCGATCGACAATCCCGACGCGCCGGACTACGGCGCCGAGTTTGCTTCCCGTGCCAAGCCGTATGAGGACCGCGTCGGCGAGGCCGCTGGCGGCGGGCCGGCGCTGGCCCAGGCCAATGCCGCCTACGCCGCCTTCCTGGATGCAGAACTGAACCGGGCCTATGCGCAGTTGCTGGCGCAGCTCGCTCCGGCCGACAAGCGCGCTCTGACCCGGGCCCAGCGTGAGTGGCTGCAGTTCCACGATGCCGAGGGTCGTTTCATCGACGGCAACTGGACGCCGCAGCGCTTTGGCAGCTCGGCCGCACTGTCGCGCGCCGGCTATCGCAATGCGCTGGTGCGCCAGCGGACCCTCGTCCTGCTGGGCTATCTGCAGAACTACTGAGCCAAGGCCTGCGCGATGCCACCCGCTTCGCCGAACCATCTCGACAGGGCCTTGGCAGCCGCGTCCCCGCCTTCGGAGCCGGCTTCGGCGGCCCACGCGACGAAGCCGTCGGGACGAACCAGGACTGCCCGCAGGCCGAGACCGTCCTTGACTTCGGCAGCGACATACGCAACACGTCCGCTCCAGCGGTTGGCGAGCGCCTGATGCCGTCCGGTCTTGTCAAATTCCAGCAGCAGGCCGATCCCTTTGCTCAGGAGGCTGCCGACCTTCGTTCCGTCGACGAACTCGAAGTCAGGAACGCTGCGGCCAACCAGCGGATGGCTGTCGCCCAGGTCGTAGCGGAGCGAGACGCCCCAAACGCGTTCAGCGAAATAGGTCGCGCCGTCGCGCGTGGCGATGAGATCGCGGATGACGGCTTCGAGGGCGCGCGTGCTTGGCGTCGGCCGCATCAGTGCGACTTGCGCGCGTGACCAATCGAGCACTTGTGCGCCGACCGGATGTCGCTCCGTGTGGTAGCTGTCGAGCAGATCGGCCGGTGCGTCGCCACGGATCTTGGACGCCAGCTTCCAACCCAAGTTCAGCGCGTCCCCGAGCCCGAGATTGAGGCCCTGGCCGCCCAGGGGCGAGTGGATGTGCGCGGCGTCGCCGGCGAGCAGCACCCGGCCCTTGCGATAGCTGCTCGCCTGGCAGGCGCGATCGGTCCAGGTGGTCGCGAGCCGGAGGCTTGTCAACGCAACGTCTGCGCCGGAGACGCGGCGCAACACGGCCTCCACATGCGCCAGCGTGATCGCCTGGCTCCGGTGGAAGGCGCCGCCGTCGAATTCCACCATCGCCACGGTGCCGGGCCGGGCGTAGGTGTACATGCCGGTCGGGGTGTAGTGCCGGCCGGGCTGGAGGGCTTGCGGGTCGGCCAGTTCCACTTCAACGGAATAGCCGGTGAACTCAGGATCGGTGCCGACGAAGTCAAACCCTCCTGCCTTGCGAATCACACTGCGGCCGCCGTCGCATCCGACCAGCCAACGTGCGCGAAAGGCCGTTCCTCCGGCATACACGCTCACCTCAGCGTCTGACACGGAAAAACCGTCGACGCCAAGGCCGCGCCGAATCTCGGCGCCCATCGCGCTGGCCCGTTGGGCCAGGACCGTTTCGAGATCCTCCATGGCGACGGCCATGTTCGTGTCTGCCAGGCTTGGCAGGCGATACGGCCATTTCGAAGTGTCGATGTCGTCGTGGAAGAACTGGATGCCCGCGAAGTGACCGGCCGGGCGGCGTGGCTGTTGCATCCAGTGCGCGCCTGCCGCGATCTTGCCGGCTGCTTCGTTGACTCGCTGCGCCGCGATGAGCTCGTCCAGCAATCCACGACGGTGCAGGGCTTCCAGCGTCGGGGCGGAGAGGCCGCGCATGCCGAACGGAAGGCGCTTCAACGGGGATCCTGGATCTGCGGATTTCTCCAGCACCAGGACCGAAAGGTCGAACAGGCGCAACTCGCAGGCGAGGAACAGGCCGACGGGGCCGGCGCCGGCGATGACGACGTCGTAGACGGGTGGGTTGGGGTGATGCATGACGGACTCCTGGGTCGATGTTCGACCGGAGCGTTTCTCACGTTGAGACCCACACGGACGAACCGCCGGACGCACTCAGCGTCCGATGTTCGTCGCGGGGGTCTCGGCGCGAAGCCAAAGACCAGAGCTTTCGTTACCGAAAGGACTTGGGCTTACCAAACCAAGTCTGCCTTTTCCGACGCGGCTTTATACCACCGCGACGATCAGGCGTTCAGCCCACCAGGCTTGCGGTCAGAGCACGAAGTCGTAGTCGATCGTCAGCGGCGCATGGTCGCTGAACTTCTTCTCGGTGTCGGTGTGCTCGCTAATG
>FSVW01000196.1_pt1 | contig 16731 bp, 12 predicted proteins | sample 1637551 | NCBI WGS metagenome assembly FSVW01 (sample SAMEA3914814, study PRJEB12502) | metagenome | biome: forest; material: soil | place: USA | collected 2011-09-16 | depth 0.1 m | reverse complement strand
GGCCGCCTTGCCGACACGCGCGTAGCTCTGGCGCAGCTCGATGCCCGCCTCTTGCGCTGCGTCCACAAGCTGCTCGCGGGCGCGGTTAAGCAGCCGGCTGTCGGTGGGGTGCGCGATGGCCTTGGGCTGCGAATTACCCTCTCGGGCGTCTTCCCGGGCGGTCTGGAACTGCTTGCAGCATACGGCGTCCGCTTAGTGTTCGGCGTTCGAGCCGTCGATCCAGCGTTCGACCCACTCGACAATCCGATGCTGTATATCCACCCGATACGAAGGCTTGCCGGTGCCGAAGATCTGGTGGCTGCCGCCCGGGTACAGCACCATCTCGGTCGGCGCACCTTCCGCGCGCCGCAGCTTGACGAATAACTCCTCCGACTGCCCTCGCGGACAGCGTTCATCGTCGGTGCCCTGAAGGAATAGGCAGGGCGTGCGCACCTTGGCGATTGTGCTCATCGGCGAGAGCCTTGCGAGCAGCTCGTGCTGTTCGGTGGGCTCTCCTTCGGTCGAGTAGGCATCCGCGAAATAGCCGCTGTCTGAGGTTCCGAAATGAGACTCCATATTGGCCACCGGCGCGCAGATCACTGCTGCGCGGAAACGCTCGCTGTGTCCAACCGCGTAAGCGCTCAGATAGCCGCCATAGGAAATGCCGGCAATGGCAACGCGCTGATCGGCAAGGCCCTCGCTGACCAGTTGGTCGATGGCCGCAAGGTGCTGAGGAAGATCCAGTTCGCCCCAATGGCCGCGCAACCTCTCGGAAAAGTCACGGCCATAGCTGCTCGATCCGACGGTGTTCAGCGCGAGTACCGACCAGCCGCGCGAACAGAGGACCTGCCAGTAGGGATGGCTGGAAAACTGCAATGAGACATAGCTCGCCGGTCCTCCGTGGACGTCGACGAGCAGCGGACCCGACTTGGCGACATCGCCCGAATCAGGGCGTAGCAGCCAGCCGTCGACCGTCTCGCTACCGCCCCGCCCGTCGGGAAGTTCGAAGCGGCGGTACTCGACGCGCGGCGCGCTTCGCTCTTTCCACCAACTGTTGAAGTGACTCAGCTGGCGCTCACCGCCGTCATCCCACCTCGTGCAGAACAACTCCAAGGGCGAGCCGGCCGATTCGCTGCTGTAGACCAGGGTCTCGTTAGCTGCAAGCTTGGCCACGTGCCGGTCACCGGCTAGGACGCAACGTGCGTGACCGTCCGGCACGCTGATCACCGCCACCTGCTGCAGGCCGCGTACGACCTGAATGAATGCGACCTCGTTTGAATCGCGATTCCACTGCAAGTCGCCCGGCATCACCTCGATGGACTCGTCGCCGAGAGCCTGCACCTTGGCCTGCGCGAAGTCGATCAGCCACAGGCGCATCTGTGCGTCCCCGTCCTCAACGGCGCCACTGAACACGATCCATTTCCCGTCCGGAGACCAACTCGGCGAAGCGCAGTTTTCCTGATCAACGCTCATGCGCTTGGGTTTGCCGGGCTTCGTCCCATCGATTGGAAGCGTCCAGATGTCGGTGCAGTGCTCCATACCTTTCTGTTCGCGAGTGCGACAGAAGCAAAGGCGCTGACCGTCCGGCGCCCAAGCGGCGTGATGGACATCGAAGTCGCCCTGGGTAAGCTGATGGCACTTGCCAGTGTCGGCCTCCACCAGAAACATGTGGAGCCGGGTGTTCAAGATGTAGCCGGTGCCATCAAGCTTGTAGGGAAGCCGCCAGCACAATTGCGGCGCGTCTTCATCTGGCGGCTCGGCCTGCGCGCCATCACCGCGCTGACATCCCTCGGCGCGTTCGTTCGGATCCACCGTGACGCTTCCGATGGCCAGAAGCTTGTCGCCCAGCGGGTGCCAGCATAACGACGATGCCCCGCGTTCGAGGTGGCTCAGTTGCCTTGCTTCTCCGCCGTCGATGGGCATGAGATGGATTTGGGCAACCTCTGGCTTGCTGCGGTCCGAAAGAAACGCGACCTGCTTGCCGTCGGGTGACCAGCGCGGACACTCGTCTTTGGCCTGCCCGTAGGTGAATCGGCAGGCTTCGCCGGTCTCTGTGGAGAAGCTCCACAGCGAGGTCTGGTATTGCTTGGATTTCGGGTCTATCGACTTGACCGAACAGATGGCAAGTGGCTTGCCTGGGATGAGGTGAATGTCGGTGATGCGCTGCTCGAGCAGCAGGTCTTCAGCTTCGAATCGTTCCATGTTTGGCATCGATAGATTGCAGCGTAGCGAGGTGGCGAAAGCCGCGGCCGGCCTCGGCCGGCCGCGGCGCTCAGGGACTCAGCCTGTTAGCGGTTGCCTTCCTGACGATTGGAACCCTCGCGATTCCCGCCTTCTTCCCGCTGGCCGCCTTGCTTCTCCTGCCCCTGGCCGCGTTGCTGCTCTTGGCCCTGTCCCTGGCCGCGTTGCTGGTCCTGTCCCTGGCCGCGTTGCTGGTCCTGTCCTTGAGCGCGCTGCTGGTCTTGACCTTGACCGGCGGAGCCGTCCTGCTCATTACCTTGCTGGCCTTGATCATTGCGATTTTGCTGATTCATGGTGGTCTCCAGTTCAATTGAAATCGGCGGAGTGCCGACAGCCGTTATTGGCAATGGCCGTGCCCGGCGGAACAGGCTCCGTATCAAGCAATTTAGCGGCAAAGCCCCGGGACAGACGTCCTTGGCCACCCTCTTCAAAGCTGCCCAGAACGGCTTGCTGCATGAGTTGCGGCAACATGGTGTAAGCCGATTGCCACTGGCACCTGTGCATCGAGTTCAGCGCCGGCATCCAGGAATCTTTGCTGCACTTCCTGATGCTGGCCCCGTCTGAAGGAGACGCGTCGTGCTTGGCGAGTTCACGCACAGTCGAAGTGGGAGGGCAAGCGCGCGGACGCTTGATCAGCGCCCGCCCACGAGCGCCATCCTCGACCGCCGGTCTGCCGATGTCCCGCCAAAGCCTTAGATCCTCGGTGGATCCGTCTCGCGCGCGGGATGTCGGTGAAGCCCTATGCCCTCAATAAAGGCGTCTACCCCCTCTGCGCCATTCTCTGAAACCACGATGCCAGGGTCTATTTCTCCGCTGGGCAGCACCGTAGATATGCCTGCAATGGCGAGCAGATCTTCTGCTGCGCCAAGGACAAGAATGGTCTTGCAGTGCCTGTACTGATCTTTCAGGAATTCGAAGGTGCGACCATCGGTGCCCAAGGCCACCACCCCGGCGGTGCCGTCGGGCAGGACCAAGGCATCGAACAGGAAGCCCGGTTCGTTCTCCAGCGAAGCATCCGCCTCGATGCTGACGCCGTCTTCCGTACCCACCGGACCAATGCGCGGCCCGATGAAACGCGGCACGGCGCCCGCTGAGAAAAGGGCGGCGTGCACGTTCGAGACGCTTTGGCCGACGATGCCGTCGGCCACCAGGATGGCAACCTTCCTGCCCTTGATCGAGCCATCCCCCGGGCGCGCCATCAATGACAACGGCGGCGATCGGCCGATTTCCGGCTTCACTATCGTATCGAGCGCGCGGGGCATCGGATTGGGCAAGGGCGAGATGTTGAGCCCCTCGGCGACCTTGGCGGCCAGCGCTTCAGAGGCATTGCGGAGCATGGACACGACGCGCTGACGGATCGCCGGCACCGTTACCTTGCTCAGCTCGAAGCGGAATGCCGCGGCGATGTGGGCCTGCTCGTGCGGCGTCTGGCTGTCGTAGAACAGCGCTGCCTGGTTGTAGTGCTCGGCGAAAAGCTCGGGCTTGGCGCGGATCTTTCCTTGTGCCTCCTTGGCCTGCAGGCGCGCCGCGACGGACGTGAAGCCTTGGATCGCACCGGCCTGGAAGGGACAACCACCGCCGAGCGAGTTCGGCTCGTAGGCGACCCGCCCGCGATGGATGGCCTGCCGGTGCATGCCGTCGCGCTGATTGTTGTGCACCGGGGCCAGCGGCGCATTGATTGGAATCTCGTGGAAGTTCGGACCGCCGAGGCGGCTGATCTGCGTGTCGACATACGAATGGATGCGGCCCGCCAGCAGCGGGTCGTTCGAGAAATCGAGCCCGGGAATGATGTTGGCCGTGCAGAACGCCACCTGCTCGGTTTCGGCGAAGAAATTGTCGGGGTTGCGGTTGAGCACCATGCGGCCCACTGGTACGAGCGGCACCAACTCCTCGGGCACGATCTTGGTCGAGTCGAGAACGTCGAAACTGAAGCCTTCGGCCTGTTCCTCGGTGAAGACCTGGATGGCCAATTCGTACTCCGGATAGGCTCCGCCCTCTATCCGCTCCCACAAATCACGGCGGTGGAAGTCCGGGTCGGCGCCGGAAATCTTGACTGCTTCGTCCCAGCACAACGAATGTGTACCGTACTTCGGCGACCAATGGAACTTCACGAACACCGAATCGCCCGACCCGTTCACCAACCGGTAGGTGTGGACGCCGAAGCCCTGCATCGTGGCGTAGCTGCGCGGGATAGCGCGATCGCTCATCAGCCACATCAGCATGTGCGTCGATTCCGGCATGAGCGAGACGAAATCCCAGAAGGTGTCGTGGGCGCTGGCCGCCTGGGGTATCTGGTGATGCGGCTCCGGTTTGACGGCATGAACCAGGTCGGGGAACTTCATCGCGTCTTGGATGAAGAACACTGGCATGTTGTTGCCGACCAGGTCCCAGTTGCCTTCGTCGGTGTAGAACTTGACGGCGAAGCCGCGCACGTCGCGCGCCGTGTCCTTGGAGCCGCGCTCACCAGCCACCGTTGAAAATCGGACGAAGACAGGGGTGATCTTTCCTGCATCCTTGAACGGCGCTGCCTTGGTCAGCGTGGCCAGCGGCTGGTAGCACTCGAAGAAGCCATGCGCCGCCGAGCCGCGAGCATGGACGATGCGTTCGGGAATCCGCTCATGGTCGAAATGCGTGACCTTCTCGCGCAAGATGAAGTCTTCAAGCAGCACTGGGCCGCGTGTGCCTGCCTTGAGCGAATTCTGGTTGTCGGCGACGGCCACGCCCTGGTTAGTGGTCAGGGCCTGGCCCGACGAATCGACGCGCACGTGATCCAGTGTTCCGATAGTGGCATTGCCGCCCTGCGGAGCGACGCCGCCCACCTTGGCGGACTCGTTGGCTTCCGACACAGTACTGGCCGCTGGCAGGCGGGATGCGGGCTCAACCGCTTTGCCCGGTTGGGGTGAGAGACCATTGTCGAACCCATGCTCCAGGGACTTGGTGGCGTTGAATGGCATCGCGGTGGCGATGTCTCCTGTCTGCGCTGCCTTCTGCGCGGCCGGGTCACCGTACGGAGCTGCCGCCGGGTTCGCAGGGCCACTGTCGGTGTTCCGCGCGGCGGCCTTGGCTGCGGCAGGTGTCGGCTTGACGGACGACGAAGGCTTATCTTGTTTGGGCATGGAAACTCCGGGATTGAAGGTTGCGGCGATGTGTACGGCAAGCGGCGTGCCGGCCCCTAATAGGCATCAGCTTCAATCCAGCATGATTTTTTCAACGGTCGCTGCCCCGGCAAGTGCGACCGTGGCGACGTCAGTCCAGTGGAGATCAGGCCAAGCTCGCGACGTGGAGTGAATTCATCTGACGCATCGAACGGGCCTCAATCTCACTTTCATCCAAAGGCCGCCGACGATTCTCGATCCTCGCTTGCGACGTCATGCCCTTCGACGTGAGCTCACAAATCTGGCTTCTTGTCCTACCTCGCGACGCCTGCTTTGCGCCTACCCTCCTTTCCGTCAAAACCGCGGAGTTCCGAACGAGGCGATGTCCATTCCGAGACTTATCTTGGCTGCGCAGCAGGCATCTTGCACCGCTACCGCTGGTGCGACGCGAGTTCGCATACATTTGGCGAACATTGGATTTGCATGTTCCGCTCTTGCAATGAGTCTGCTACAAACCGCAGCGCACGCAGGAGCGCAGACCGAAGCGTTGAGAGACATCAGCGTCGGCAACGTCCATCAACTGCAACTCGCGTTCTCGTTTCGCATAAACGATGCCGGCGCAGAAAGCAGCGCGCCGGCGGGTGCCGAAGGTCTTCTCTTCGTTCTAGGATCGTTCCCCCACAGGCTCTGGGCCATCGACCCGAGCGCATCGCCCGAGCGGCGCGTCCGCTGGCACTACGCGCCAACCGCTGATCGATCCGCGGAAGGACTCTCCTGCTGCGACCACGCCGGGCACGGCCCGGTTGTCGCGAAAGGCCGCGTGTTCTTCACGACGCTGGACGGCCGTCTCGTGGCGCTTGATGCGGCCACCGGCGCACTTCTTTTCGATGTGCCCGTGGCCAATCCCAAAGAAGGGGAGACCCTCGCCGGCGCGCCGCTCGTTGCGGAGGGGCGAGTCTTTGTCGGCAATGCAGGCGACGATTTCGGCGTGCGTGGCTGGATCGCCGCGCTCGATGCCGATTCGGGCAAGCTGTTCTGGAAGCGCTACAGCACCGGGCCCGACTTGGACGTCGGCATCGGGCCGGACTTCAAGCCCTTCTACGCTTCGCTTCGAGGCACCGACCTTGGAACAAGCACCTGGCCACCCGCCGCCTGGCAGCAAGGTGGCGGAAGCGTTGCCGGCACCTTGCTTTACGACAAGAACACCCGCGCACTGTTTCATGGGACCGGTCATCCGGCACCGTGGAATGCGGCCCAACGAGAAGGCGACAACCGCTGGACTTCGGGCGTCTTCGCGCGTGACGCAGCGAATGGATCAGCCCGTTGGTTCGCCGGCTTCAATCGGCATGATCCTTTCGTCTACCGAGATGCGGGCAGTGACGTGCTCATGGATGCTATGTGGCAAGGGCGCGAACGCGGCCTCCTTGTGCATCCCGATGCCAACGGCATGCTCTATGTTGTGGATCGCCAGAGCGGGCAGATCCTGGCGGCGGATCCTGTTGCGCAAAGCGCCGTGGCGGGCTTCGATACGGCGAACGGCGAGACTCGCTACGCACCCTCAAAATCCGTCAAGGTCAATCAGCAAACGCGGCACATCTGCCCTGCATGGACGGGCGCCTTCAGTTCCGGCGCGAGTGTGCTCGAAGGACTGGTCGTGCTGCCCGTCAGCCGGCTGTGCATGGACCTTGAACCGCGGCCTGCGAACTACATCCAGGGCACGCCATACACGGGCGCGAACGTGCGGCTTCTTCTGGACCATGCGGACGCCGGCGCGGTCATCGGCTGGAACGTCGCCGCGCGCAAATCGTCATGGGAAAGTGCAGAGCAGTGGCCGGTGCTGGGCGGCACGCTCACGACCGAAAGCGGGCTCGTTTTTTACGGCACGCTTGACGGCCGCGTGAAGGCGCTGGATGGCCGCAACGGCAAGCTGCTCTGGCAGTTCAAGGCGCGTGCTGGCATTGCGAGCCGGCCGGGGGCTTTCCGCGGTGCCGATGGCCAGCCTTGCATTTCCGTGGTGGCAGGAACCGGGCGTCTTTACGGCATGTCCCGAGTAGAGGCGTTAGACCCCCGCGACGACACCGCGGGCTTCGGGCTGGCCGGGCTGCTGCGGCAACTGCCACAAGATGACGACACGGGCAGCGCGCTGCTCGTTTTTTGCCTGCCATGAAAGCTGCCTTCGCTCCGTGCATCGCGGCAGTGCTGCTGACCGCGCTCGGCGGATGCCAGCGCGAGCAACGCGATCTGCGCATTGACCCGCCCGTTGCTGCAGCGCTTGAACAACCCGCCTTGATGCCCAACGGCATCAGCGGCGCACCGCCCGAGGTCTACTTCAAGCTCGACGAGCCCTACGCCACCAACGCCTGGCAGCTGAGCCAAGGCAAGCGGCTCTACACGCAGTTCAATTGCAAGGGCTGCCACGGCGATGGTGGTGGTGCCACTGGACCGGCGCTGATCGACGGTTGGTGGGCCTACGGCCCCGAGATCCAATCCATCTACGCCTCGATTCGCGACGGCCGTCCGAAGGGGATGCCTGCCTATCGCGACAGGCTGACAACCGAGCAGATCTGGCAACTGGCCGGCTATGTGCAGAAGATCGGCGCTTACACGCCGCACGCCGCAGCACCAGGCCGCAACGATGAGATGCAGGCCAAGCCGTCCGAGAACCGCGCGCCGGCCGCACGCGAGCCCTTGCGGCAAGCCAGTCGCCGATGAACCCTTCGCGTCTCATCCTTCCCACGGCGAGCGTGCTCGCCGTCGCCGCGGTTTGCACCGGCTGCGCGGGGTCGCAATCGGCGCTGGATCCGATGGGCTTGCAGGCTGAAACGCTCATGCATCTGATGGGCACCTTCGTGCTGATCTGCTCGGTCATCTGGTTGCTGGTCGCCGCCGTGTTGCTGCGCGCGCTTCGGCGCAAACGCCGCAGCGTGGCGGCAGGCACCCGCATCGACGATGCCACCGAACGCGGCATGAAGCGCTCGATCTTCGTGGCCGTGGCGGCGACCCTGCTCGTCGTCATCGCCTTGACGACGCTGAGCTTCCTTGCCACGCGCCGCATCGCCCAAGACGACTCCAGCGCCCTCGTCGTGCGCGTGCGCGCCTGGCAGTGGTGGTGGGAGGCGACCTACCCGGACGCGCGCCCGGATCGCATCCTGGTCATCGCCAACGAGATCCACGTTCCGGTCGGCCGCACGGTGCGCATCGAGCTGTCGGCAGCGGACGTGATTCACTCGTTCTGGGTGCCGAACCTCGCCGGAAAGATGGACATGATTCCCGGTCGCGAGACCCATCTCGTTTTCACCGCGACCCGCGCTGGCATCTACCGGGGACAGTGCGCCGAGTTCTGTGGTCTTCAGCACGCGCACATGGCGTTCATCGTGGTTGCCGATGAGCCCGCCGCCTTCGAGGCCTGGCGTTCCGCGCAACTCGCAGCAGCGGCCCAACCCGCCGCGGGATTGGCCGCGGCGGGCCAGCAGGTATTTGCCGCGAAGGCTTGCGCCTCCTGTCACACCATTCGCGGCACACCCGCCGCCGGAACTCTGGGGCCTGATCTGACGCACGTCGGCAGCCGCCGCACGATTGCGGCCGGCCTGTTCGAAACGACGCGCGGATCCTTCGCCGCATGGATCGCAGATCCGCAGCGACTCAAGCCCGGAAGCAACATGCCGATGGTCGAACTCTCAGCCGATGAACTGAACGCGGTGTCTGCGTACATGGAGAGCCTGCGATGACTGCCGATCGGCGCGACGACACGCTCGACGGCCCTTCGCTCGAAGCGGCGCTTGCAAAGACCTGGGGAACGCCGCGTGGCGTCTGGGCCGCGCTGGCGACGGTCGATCACAAGATCGTCGGGCGCCGCTACATCGCCACCGCGTTCTTCTTCCTGGCGCTCGGCGGTGTGCTGGCGATGGCGATGCGGATTCAGCTGGCGCGCCCCGAAAACCGCTTCGTCGGCCCCGACCTCTACAACCAGATCTTCACGATGCACGGTACGAACATGATGTTCCTGTTCGCCGTGCCGGTGATGGAAGCAGTGGCCATCTTCCTGGTGCCGCTGATGATCGGCACGCGCAACATCGCCTTCCCGCGCCTGAACGCGTTCTCCTACTGGATCTACCTCGCGGGCGGCCTGCTGTTGTGGGGCGCATTCGTAGTGGACATGGGCCCTGATGTCGGATGGTTTGCCTATCCGCCGCTGTCGGGACCACAGTTCGGCGCGGGCAAGCGTTCGGACGTCTGGGCGCAGATGATCACGTTCACGGAAATTTCCGCGCTTGCGGTTGCCGTGGAACTCGTCGTAACGATCTTCAAGCAGCGCGCGCCGGGCATGTCTCTCGTCCGGATGCCAGCTTACGTGTGGTCCATGCTCGTCACGGCGTTCCTGGTGATCCTCGCCTTGCCGGCCATCGTGGTTTCCAGCGCTGCCTTGATCCTGGACCGCCTCGTCGGGACGCATTTCTTCAACCCATCCGAAGGCGGCGATGTGCTGCTGTTCCAGCACCTGTTCTGGTTCTTCGGCCACCCCGAGGTCTACATCATCTTCCTGCCCGCGGTCGGCATGGTCTCGACGATCCTGCCCACCTTCGCGCGCCGGCCGCTGTTCGGCTACACCGCCCTCGTGCTGGCCATGCTCACGACGGGTGTGCTGTCTTTCGGCCTGTGGGTGCACCACATGTTCGTGACCGGCCTGCCACGTGTTGCCGAGAGTTTTTTCACCGCGTCGAGCATGGCAATTTCCATTCCCGCCGGCGTGCAGATCTTTTGCTGGCTGGCGACGCTGTGGGATGGCCGCTTGGTCTGGAAGACGCCGCTGCTCTTCGTCGTCGGCTTCATCGTCACATTCGTGCTGGGCGGGCTGACCGGCGTGATGGCCGCATCGGTGCCGTTCGATACGCAGGTACACGACACCTATTTTGTCGTCGCGCACTTTCACTATGTGCTGATCGGCGGCGCTTTGTTCCCTCTGCTCGGTGCGATCTACTACTGGTTCCCGAAATTCACCGGCCGGATGATGAGCGAGCGCATCGGCCGATGGGTGTTTTGGCTAATCTTTGTCGGGTTCCACCTGACCTTCTTTCCCATGCACATCCTCGGCTTGCTCGGCATGCCGCGACGGGTCTACACCTACCAGCCCGAGATGAATTGGGGCGGCATCAATTTGTTCGTCAGCCTGAGCAGCGCGATCCTCGCGCTGGGCTTCCTGCTCTTCTTCATCGACGCGATTCGCAGCGCGCGCAAGGGTGCGCCCGCGGGAGAAAACCCATGGAACGCGCCGACGCTCGAATGGGCCACCGCATCGCCGCCTGCCTGCTACAACTTCGCTCGCATCCCGGTCGTCGCCGACCCATCACCGTTGTGGAGCGAACCTTCGGTGCTCACGGTTGCAAGCGGCCTCGATGTGGATCGACGCGAGTTGCTCGTCACGGGCGTGACAGAGGCGATGGCACAGGCGCGCGACTCGTCTCCGCGCAACACCATCTGGCCGCTGTGGACCGCCTTGGCGACAACGGTCATGTTGGTCGCCTCGATCTTCACGCCCTATGCGATGGTCTGGGGCGCGGTGCCGGTCGCTGCCTGCCTGATCGGCTGGTTCTGGCCTGGCGGCACGCCGGAGGACGACTCATGAAAGAGCGCGTTGTTCTCGATGTCTCGCGCCTGCCGCTGCACGGCACGGGCAGCCAGAGCCTGTCGTGGTGGGGGAACCTCGGCTACATGCTGATCGAAGGCAGCGGTTTTGCGCTTGTCATCACGGTGTATTTCTACCTGCACAGCATCGCCTCCGAATGGCCGCTCAGCGCCCGCCCGCCGAACCTCGGGCCGGGCACATGGATGGCGGGGCTGCTCGTCGTCAGCCTGCTGCCGAACATCCTCTTGTCGAGGTGGGCGAAAGCGGGAGACTTGCGCCGGGTTCGCATCGGCATCGTGTTCATCACGGCGTTCGGCACCGGCCTTCTCGTGCTGCGCGGCTTCGAATTCACCGCACTCAATGTGTCATGGGACAGCAATGCCTACGGGTCCACTGTGTGGCTTCTGCTAGGCCTGCACACCGCGCATCTGCTGACCGATGTCATCGAGTGGTTCGTGCTCGCCGCCGTGATGTTCAGCCGGCATGGCGACAACAAGCGCCGCTACGGCGATGTACAGGACAACACGCTGTATTGGACCTTCGTGGTGATCGCCTGGCTGGCCGTGTACGGCTGCATTTACCTGGTGCCGCGCTTATGAAAGCCGTGACGATCATGCTTGCATCGCTCGTCGGCGTAGCGATGTCGGCGCATGCGCATCCCCTGGGATCTGTGGGCGCCGATGCAGCGCGCTGGACCTTCGATCCCTGGATCCTGACGCCGCTCGCACTGGCTCTGCTGCTCTACGGACTCGGCGTCACGCGGCTGCAGATCCGCACCGGCAGCACCGCACAACGCGGCTGGCAAATCGCTGCCTATGCCGCGGGCTGGCTCGCGCTCGCGGGAGCGCTCGTTTCGCCGCTGCATTGGCTCGGCGAGCACCTGTTCACGTTCCACATGATCGAGCACGAGATCGTCATGGCGGTGGCCGCGCCCCTGCTCGTTCTCGCGCGGCCGGGCGGCATTCTGCTATGGGGGACGCCGCGCGCATTGCGGCTCGCCACCGGCAAAGCGACGCGGGCCGCGCAGGGAGCTTGGCGATGGCTGACCCGCCCCGGCATTGCCACCCTGCTGCACGGGCTTGCGATCTGGGTCTGGCACGCACCGCAATTCTTCGACGCCGCGATTGCATCGACCACATTGCATCGGCTGCAGCACCTGAGCTTCTTCCTGACCGCGCTGCTGTTCTGGTGGTCGATGCTGCGCCGAAGCGGGCCCGGCGTCGGGATCTGGCATCTATTCCTGACGATGCTGCACACGAGCATCTTGGGCGCCTTGATGACGCTGTCGCCGCGCGTTCTCTACCACCTGCAAACAGCCGAAGCGCCCGCCTTCGGACTCACGCCGCTCGAGGACCAGCAACTGGCCGGCGTGATCATGTGGGTGCCGACCGAGACGGTCTATGCCGGCGCGGTCCTGATGCTGGCTGCGGCGTGGCTGCGGCGCTCGACAACGCCGAAGCTCGCAGAGGCCTGACATGGGGCGGACGCTCGCGCATCTGGCCCGGCCCCGCGCAGCGGTAATGCTTTCGTTGGCGCTGCTGGTGGTCGCCCTGCTTTGTGGGCTGGCGATGCAATGGAGGCTCGAACGCAAGGAGAACGAGATTGCCCGCGCCATCACGGGCGGCGAGCCCACCCGTGCGCCGATGCTGCTTCGCCGATATGGCTGCGCCGGCTGTCACACGATCCCCGGCATTGACGGTGCCGACGGCCAAGTGGCGTCCTCGCTCGCGCAGCTGCGCCAGCGCGTGTTCATCGGCGGTGTCGCACGCAACACGCCGAAGAATCTCGTGCGCTGGATCGTCGATCCGCACGGCCTGTCGCCGCAGTCGGCAATGCCTGCGACGGGCATCACCGAAGCCGAGGCGCGCGACGTGGCGGCGTACCTGTACGCGCACTGAGCGTGCGGCGCAAAGGTCACGGCTGCGGCGTGGCGCGAGGCGCGAGCGACTTCATGTAGGTGGCAATGGCCAGGCGGTCTTCGCTCGAAAGCGACCGCGTGTTCTCGACGACTTCCTCCATTGAAGAACCAACCCGGCGCAGGTCCGGCGTGTGCCCTTGCTCCAGCAGCGCAGCGATGTCGGCCGTGCTCCAGGTGCCGATGCCCGTGGGCGTGATGTTCGGGACAAAGCCTGTGCCTTCGGGGTCGCGGCCGCCGGCGTAGCGCGTCTTTGGCTTGATGCCTCCGAATACATCGCGCGAAGAATGGCATTCTGCGCAGTGCGACACCGTCTCGACCAAATAGCGGCCGCGATGCCACTCGGCTGACTGGCTCGGAATCTGTTCGAGCGGCGTGCGGTCAAGGTAGAGCAATTTCCAGAACCCATTCAAGCGGCGGATGCTGAAGGGAAAACTCAACTCGTGGTCGGGCGGGCGGCCTTCAACGGCCGGCAGGGTCTTCAGGTACGCCATCAGATCGGCCACATCCGACGGCCGCATGCGGGCATAGCTTCCATAAGGAAAGGTCGGGTAGTAGTGCCGCGCGTTCGGAGACACGCCGCTGAGCATCGCGTTGGCCAGATCGACGGTGCGCCAACGGCCGATGCCATCGACCGGGTCCGGTGAGATGTTCGGCACGCGAAACGTGCCGTAGGGCGAAGCCAACGCCATGCCACCGCCGAGCCGTAGGCGATTAGTTTGGCCTGGCGATGCGTGGCAGGAGGCGCAATCTCCCGCCGCAAAGACCAGGCGGCCTTTCTCGGCGTTTCCGGAACGATCAAACGGGGCCTCGGCATCGGTCCGAAATGCCGGTCGGGGCACAGTCAGGGCCCAAGCCGCTGCTAGGCCGACGACCAGCAAGAGCGCGATTGCAATCAGCCATCGCAATCGCTTCCGGTGTTGCATGCCATGGTCCTTCAGGCTAGGCCGCGCCTTGTAAGCCGTCCTGCGTGGCCACTGGATCCCGACCGCCTTCAGACGGGTGGACACGGACCGGGAGCGCTTTGTAGCCCGGCACCTTGGACTCCTCGTCATGGTGCCACAGCGGCATCAGCGGATTGCACTCCGGGAAGTAGCCGGCCGCGCAGCCCACCGGGATGTTGTAGGGTACGACCTGCAAGCCGTGGACGCGTCGCTCAACACCGTCGTCCGTCGCGGTTTCAAGATCGACGGCCGCACCTGGTGCCAAGCCCAGGCGTTCAATGTCAGCCCGATTCATGAAGACCACATGGCGCGTGCCCTCGACACCGCGGAAGCGATCGGAGTAGCCGTAGATGGATGTGTTGAACTGGTCGTTCGAGCGCAGGGTCGTCAGTTGCAGCACCCTCGTCTGATCGCCGCTGGCCGCCATGCCCGCGAACAGTTGCTTGGGCGTGATGAAGTTGGCCTTGCCGTTCGGCGTGGTCCATTTGCGCTCGCGCGCCGGCACGGGTCGCGCGAAGCCGCCGGGCGTGAACAGGCGCTCGTTGAAACGCTTGAAGATGGCCGGGTAGGTTTCCTCGATGGCATCCCGAACGCGTGCGTAGTCCGCGACCCAATCGTCCCAGGGCACGCGCCCCTTCGCGCCGAGCGTCGCCTTTGCGAGTTCCGCAATGATCCACGGTTCGGAGCGCAGGTCTTCGCTGGCCGGAGTGACCTGCCCACGCGAGCCATGGAAGTGCGCGACCGAACTCTCGATGGAGACCGCTTGTGGGCCGCTGGCCTGCTCATCGATTTCAATGCGCCCCAGGCAAGGTAGCAGGTAGGCGATCTCGCCGTGCACGACGTGGCTGCGGTTGAGCTTGGTGGCGACCTGCACCGTCAGGCGCAGCTTGCGCCAGGCTGCTTCGACCGCTCCCGTCTCCGGTGCCGCGCGCAGGACATTGCCACCGAGGCACACAAAGGCCTTCACTTCATTTTTCAGCATGGCGTCGCATGCCTCTACCGTGGAGTGCCCCTTCCACCTCGGCGGCTCGAAGGTGTACTGCGCGGCGAGCTTGTCGAGCGGAACTAGTTCCGGCTTTTCCGTGATTCCAACGGTGCGCTGCCCCTGCACGTTCGAATGCCCACGCACCGCGCACACGCCCGCTCCGGGTTTGCCGATGTTGCCGCGCAGAAGCAGCAGATTGAGCACCATGTGGACGTTGTCAACGCCGTGCGCGTGTTGCGTGAGGCCCATGCCGTAGATGCCCAGCGTGGCCGAGGACTTCACATAGGTGGCCGCCGCCTCGCGCATTTGCTCGCGCGAGAGGCCGCTGACGGCCTCGAGCTCGGCCCAGTCGTGGGCCCTTGCCGCCGCCTGAAATTCCTCGAAGCCATGCGTGTTTTCGGCGATGAAGCCGTGGTCCAGGCACCGTTTGTTGTCGGCCGCCGCAATCGACGCGGCAAAGGCCACCGATGCGGCGCTTTCGGGCTTGCGCGGCTTGGCGTCGTCGCCCACCACCTTCTTGTCCGACGCAGCCGCGTCGTCGAGCTCGATCACGGCCTTGCAAATGCCGAACAGCGCTGCAATATCGCCGCCGTTCTTCACCTGCAGATACTGCGAGGAAATGATCGTCTCCGCGCCAGTCAACATCTCTGCCGGTGACTGCGGATTCGTGAAGCGCTCCAGCCCGCGTTCTCGCAGCGGATTGATCGTGATGATCTTGACGCCGCGTTCCACCGCATCCTGCAACTGGTGCAGCATCCGTGGGGATGAAGTGCCCACGTTCTGCGCGATGAAGAAGATGCAGTCGCAGGCCTCGAAGTCCGTCAAGGTCGCCGTGCCCACGGCGGCGCCGATGCTCTGGGGCAGTGCCACGGACGAACTCTCGTGGCACATGTTCGAGCTGTCCGGCAGGTGGTTCGAACCATAGATGCGGGCGAACAGCTGGTACATGTAGCTGGTCTCCAGCGACGCGCGACCGCTGGTGTAGAAGACCGCCTCATTCGGCGCCATCGCATTCAGTTCACGCGCGATTTCCTGGGAGGCAATTTCCCACGAGACCGGCATGTAGCGGTCGCTGTCAGGGTCCCAGCGCATGGGGTGGGTCAGGCGCCCGGCGACCTCAAGATCATGGTCCCGCCAGGTCTCAAGCTCAGCCAGCCTGTGCTTGGCAAAAAAAGCTTGATCCGTTCGCTTGGCAGTCAGCTCCCAAGCTGTTGCCTTCGCCCCGTTTTCGCAGAACTCGGCAGGATGGGGCTTCGCCGGCTTGGCCCAGGCGCAGCTCACGCACATATAGCCCTGCGGCTTGTTCTGGACCGCCAGCGCGCGGCCGGCCTTTGCGGGCACACGTTCGCGCAGCAGTATCGAGCTGACCGATTTCAGCGAGCCATAGCCGCCTTCGGGCCCTGTGTACTCTGCCTGACTTCCCTCTTCGAGTTCTAGCTTTTCCTTGTGCATAGGGCGCTCCGCGTGGTCGAACTGGATAGCAGGTCCAGAAAACGGATCGTTACCCGAGATCGAATTTGTTCGTGTAGGCGGACGCCACTTTTCAGCACGCTGACTGCTGAAAGTCTTGAGCGATTCGGTAGTCTCGAGCGCAAGGATGCGAGGGAGTCTGGGTCGGCTCAGCGCATGAACCAGCTTATTTTCTTCTTTTCAGGCGCGCTTGCAATGCGGCGCGTGATCTACACGGCCTACGCCGTCCAGTGCAACCGCTTCACCGGCACCGCGGTCAACGCCGGACTTTCGCCATGCTGCGCGATCGAGCCTATGTGATGTCCCAGGAGGAATGGAAGGAAGCTGCGGAAGATCCGACGGCTCGACGTCTCAAGGCTCGCCAGGGACGGCCAAAGCCAAAGGCGGCACCAACACCAGACGGCGACGCGCCATCGACTGGAGACCTGTTTTAGGCGCAGACAGCAAGCCGACTGGGCGTATCGATGGGCCGGTCGGCG
>FSVW01002995.1_pt1 | contig 16780 bp, 12 predicted proteins | sample 1637551 | NCBI WGS metagenome assembly FSVW01 (sample SAMEA3914814, study PRJEB12502) | metagenome | biome: forest; material: soil | place: USA | collected 2011-09-16 | depth 0.1 m | reverse complement strand
GGCCAGTAGCCTCCACAAGGGCTCTCATCCGCCTGAAGACGGAAGTGCAGAATTGACCACGAAATCAGTTGCCCGTCGGTTTCGGCGACACGAAGGAATAGGAGATTGTTTTGAGCTTCGCCAGATGGGCCCGACTCGCAGCCAAACACTCACGGCTACTGCAAGGCGCTTCCAGCGCTCACGTGCCGATCAAGGCGACCGAATGACTTGGCCTTACTCAGCCATCGTCTCGGTCTTGCTCTTAGCCTTGTTGGCTGCGAAGCGCTGGATTGCGGTGGGGTCTTCGCTGTTCAGTGCGGCCAGCTCGCCGCTCTGTTGGGCTTCGGCCAGTTCAGCTTGTACCTGTGCACGTGTCTTGGCTCGGCCTGCGGACTGGCGCTCATGGAATCGCAGGGCTGCCATAGGATCTTCGCTGTGCAAAGCGGCGAGTTCGCCGCTTTGCTGGGCCTGGGCTAACTCGGCGACTACCTGCGCTTGCCGACCGTTCGGCGAATCACGGGACTCGGGCGCTCGACCATCTACAAGATGATGGCCGAAGACAAGTTTCCAAAACCTGTGCGAATCGGCGAACGAGCTGTTGCATGGCGTGCCTCGGATCTGGACCAATGGGGCCAAGCACGGCCCCATTCTCACGGAGTCGCCTGAGCTGATCGCGTGAAAAACGGATCAGCACATCAGGCTATGGCCCACAGGCTGGCTCAGGGCTCAATGCGGATATGCGACCGAGCTCGCGCGACCGCCCGCAGTGCCGAGGCTTCTTCCGCGATTCGCTGAGGAGCGGTGCGCAGGATCAATCGATCGGCAGGCTGAGCTTTGCAGCGAGTCATCCGCTCGCAAAGCGTCGACTTGGCAAGGTGGAAGTGCCGAGCAACGGAAGAGGCCGAGCAGAGCTGCAGAGAAACAGCCAGACACCCGACCAGTGCGCGTCCGCGCGCAGCTACCGCGTCGTCAGCGAGGTGCAGATCGATCGGTGTTGCCGTTTGAATGCGCGCGCCCACCCAGATTTCGAGAAGTTCCAGCGCGCCGTCAATGCCGTATCCGCCGCTGGCCGCGATGATCTTCGCGGCCGGGCCCGTGACGCTTTTCGCCATGAAGGGCCGCGGTCCAACAGTGCCGGTTGCCAGTTCCAGTCCCCGATTCAACTCCCAGGCACGCCACTCCTCTTCCGTGGGCGGCTTCTCCAGCCACTTGCTCAGCACCGGTCGCGCAAGCGGTACGCTTTCCCCGAAATAGAGCAGCAGCGGCACGGCATCAAAACCCGCACCAGGGCGGAGTCCCATGGCATAGCGAAGCGCGGCATGAGGGTAGTGATGCTTCATCGCGCAGGCTTCCCGCAAGACCGGGCGCCAAGCCAGCATCTGTATCTCTTCTCTTACCTCGTCATCGGATTCGAAGCGCTGCGCCCGATATTTTCTGGCCATCACATGTCCGCCAGTCGGCTGAACTGCTCGTATCCATCGAGAAACGATATTCGCGATCGATCTGGCCACGCTCTCGATCGAATCCTCTGGCGACAGGCGCGAGACGACGTGGATTTCCGTGGGGAGAATGACAAAGTCGATCAGCACGCGCCCTCGGCGTCGGTGCGCATCAACCATGCGGTCGCGGATGTCCACTGGCAGCGACCGATGCACGAGGAAGTCCCGACCGACAGCAGCCTGCCAACACAGGCTCCATGTCTGGCACCCGGACTCCGCCTCCCTGATGGCGGCAACTTGATTGCTCATTACCTATTGACGTTTCAGCGCGCAAAAACCTCAGCGCCAGAACCCTCACAACCGCGTCAGTTGTGCGATCTACGCACTCCCATGGTCCAACTGACGGCGATGCGGCAGCTCCGAACATTGGTAGAGGTTGTGTCTTCCGCGGCACTCAACCAAGTGACAGTCGCCCCCCCGCGAGCCGCGAGATCAGAGCCACCGAACGCTCGCGCATCGACCGCCGAAATCGTCGACTACGCACTTTCAGGGCGCTACCTTGAACTCGCCCGAAGCAATTCCGCCCGGGCAATTCGTTCTCTCAACCGAAAGGAGTCCATCATGGACAAGACCTCACAAGCACCGGAACTGGAAATGGTCGACCTGGGCGACGCCAAGGACGTGACCATGGGCACGTACTCGACGATCCGCGAGGAAGACAACCCGGACTTCGACGCGAAGTACTGAGCCGGGTCTGACGCGGCGCGCACCGCGCACAGCGTTGTGCGCGCCGCTTGCGGTTCAATTCCAGACCAGCTGCTGCGAGCAGCACGCCACGGGCAAATCCGCAATCTCGCCAACATGCAGGCGTCCGAATCCGAGCAGTCGACAGAGCGCGGCCTAGCACCTTCATCGAATCCAGAGCGACTCGCCGCCAGCACATGTTTCAGTTTCCGGAATTGGGAGTCGTCCATGAGTTCAGCCATCTTCGATCGCCCTCTCCGAATTGCCGCGCACGTCCGCGCCTGCGAGATCGGAGGACAGGTGATCCTCCTCGATCTGAGAGCGGGTCGCTACATGGGTGTCCCACACGCAGCGTCCGCCGAGTTCGTCTCTCGAGTCGATGGCTGGCCCAAGTCGGCGACAAAGCGCAGCGAGGACTTAGAAGTTCCGCCATCGGCCGAGCACCGCGGAATCGCCGACCGGCTTGTAGCGCAGGGCCTGTTGGTCCACGCGCTTACCGAGTTTGAATCAGCCCCGTCCAGCACGCCAGGCATTGACGATGCGACGTCGTCCCTCGACTTGGCCGACATCGCCTCACACCAGACCCTCGGCGCTCGACGGTTCGCTCGCTTTCTGCGAAACGCTGGACGTGCAGCATGGTGGCTTCGCCGGCGTTCGCTGCACTCGATCGCCTTGACCCTACAGGCGCGGCGGGAGCGACGTCCTGATCCCAATGCCGTTGATCTTCAACGAATGAAGTTGAGCGCGGCGACCTATGAGCGCCTGCGTCCGCTGCTGCTATCCGCTCACGAGAAATGCCTTTTTGACTCGCTGGCAATGATGGGATTTCTCGCCTCAGAGAATCTCTTTCCACGCTGGGTCATCGGCGTCCGGATTGGCCCCTTTGGAGCGCATTCATGGGTGCAGACCGGTGCGACCGTGCTGAACGATCAGCACGAATATGTAAGGCAGTTCCGCCCCATCCTGGTCGTATAAGCGGAGCGGCCGGCCATGTTCCGTTTCATCGCTATCGCCTGGGACGCCTCCGATGAGAAGGCTTGCGCCAGTGGCGAGCGCCTCGGCGCGGGCTGGCGGGAGCGATCTGCCTGGGAGCCCGCACTTCTGCGCCCGGGGCTTCAGGTGTTCACGCTTGGCGCCAAAGCTGGCATCAACGAAGCTGGACATCTGCATGGCGGCCTTGGCGTGGTGCTGGGCAAGGTGTTCAGGCGTCGCGACCTCAACGCGACACCTCGTCGCTACCTCATGCTGACCAGCGCAGAAAGCACCGCGATTGTGGAAAGCGGCGGGCAATCGCTGGTCAACGACTTTTGGGGCCGGTACGTGGCCATCTTCCAGACGACCTCGGGCACCAGCCGAGTGCTTCGGGATCCGAGTGGTGCCCTGCCCTGCTTCCGCCTTCACCACGAAGGCGTGTCCATCGTGTTCTCCTGGCTGGAAGACGCCATCGCGCTACTCGGAGAGTTGCGGCCATGGACCGTCCACTGGGATGCGTTCCGAGCCTTTCTGCTCGGCGGCAAACTGGCAGGACGGCAGACCGCGCTGGAAGGCGTGCTGCAGGTTCTCCCCGGCGAATGCATCGATCTGCATCTCCACGATTCATTCCTGCTCTGGGACGCGGTCGAGATCGCGCGCAGGCCTAGCTTGTGCCACGCAAGCGACGCCGGCGAAGCCGTGAAGAGAATCCGGCAGTGCGTGCTCGCGTGTACGGGTTCCTGGGCCGCCTGCTTCGACTCGCTGCTGGTGCGGCTGTCCGGCGGGGTGGATTCATCGATCCTCTTCAGTTGCCTCGCGCCCGGCAGGACCCAGGCCGATGTGCTCGGCGTCAACTACCACTCAGAGGGTTCGGACAGCGATGAACGCGTCTACGCGCGCCTCACGGCCGCGCGGGTCGGCCGGGATCTCGTCGAACGCGAGCGAGACCCCGGCTTCGACCTCGCGCAGGTTCTGACAGCCGCCCGGACCTGCGAGCCGGTCCGGTACACGGGGTGGCTCAACGGCGCGGCCGACGCCAAGCTGGCCGCAGCCTATGGCGCGCCAGCGATCTTCACTGGTGCGGGCGGTGATTCTGTCTTCTACGAGTTTCCGCGTTGGTGGCCGGCGGCGGACTACCTCGCGACAAGGGGGTTGGACGCAGGCTTCATCGCCGCAGCCATGGACGCCGCGCGGCTCGGCAAGCTGTCGGTCTGGAGAACGATGGCCTTGGCGTTCAAGGAACGGATCTCGCCAAGCCAGCTTGAGAGCGAGTCAACTGTCGCGGCACCGCTTCTTTCCGCCGACGTACGCAACGGCGGGCAAGACCGGCGCAGATTCATCCATCCCTCCCTGCGCAACGCCACCGACCTGCCCATCGGCAAGCGTACCCAGACCATGTCGGCAACCTACCCGATCACCTACTACAGCCCCTTCGAGGCCACCGCGCCGGAACTGGTGAACCCGCTGCTGTCGCAGCCGCTGGTCGAGTTGTGCCTGAGCCTTCCGACCTACCTGCTGGCCCAAGGCGGCCACGGGCGGGCTTTGGTACGCCGGGCATTTGCGAGCGACCTGCCTCCTCAGATCGTCAACCGACGATCGAAAGGAGGCTTGTCCGAGCTCGTGACGGAAGTGCTCACGCGCAACATCCACGACATCCGAGGCATGCTGCTCGAAGGGCAGTTGGCGCGGCGTGGCCTCATCGATCGAGCGAACGTGGAAGAAATCCTGTCCGGGCGACCCACGGCACTCGCCGGGTATGCGAACCAAGTGCATGGGCTCGTTGCTGCCCAAGCCTGGCTCGACCGCTGGGCGTCATAGGCCCGACGGCGCGCGGTGCGGCATGGATATCCCCTCACCGCTGCGCTTGCTGCTCCGTTGCATGGACCGAGCTGTTGTCTGGCGGCTCAGCGTCGGCTGCGTGTTGGCGGCTGCGGGCGGCCTTTTCGCCGGCTTGGGACCTGCGGCCCTCAGAGGCATCGTCGATGCAGCGCTGCCGGGCAAGGGTCACCACAGAAACTCCGCCGACGCGGTGCTGTTCGGCGGCGCGTACCTGCTGTGTTTATGCGTGAACCGCCTGATCGGTGAACTGCGGCCGGCTTTGTCGGGCGTCGGTGAACAGCGCCTGTACTCGGCGCTGCGGCTGCAGTTCATGCGGCACGCACTGGCCCTGCCTCTGGGCTTTCACCTCGCTCAGCGCAGCGGCACGATGAGCCATGCGCTTCAGCAGGCCGTCACCGGGTGCCAGGTTGTGCTCCAGAGCGCCTCGAACGGCATCGCCCCCGTCATCGTCGAAGGGATCACGGTCGCCGTCGTGCTGACTTCGCTGCATCAACCGGCCCTGAGCATGATCTTCGCGGCAACGGCCGCAAGTTACCTTGCCGTCACGGTATCGAGGACGGCGGCGCTGCGAACTTCCGCCCACGCCGTCTCTGCGGCCAGCGCGCTCGCCAACAGTACCCTGTCGGACGGTCTGACCAACATCGAGGCGATCAAATGCTTCGCCGCGGAACAGTCGACAACCAGCCGCTACGCCGCGGGTCTTGCACAAACGGAAGCGGCCTGGCGACAGCTCCTTCATCAACGTCTGAACACCGGACTGGCCACGACTGCCATCTTTGCCCTCTTCATGGGCACAGCCCTGGCCTTCGCCGTCATGGGCGTGCGCGACGGCAGCCTGACCGTCGGCGGCTTCGTGCTCGTCAATGTCTATCTGGCGCAAATGGTTCGTCCTCTGGAACTGCTGGCTGCAGGCGCACGCGATCTGTCGACCGGCATGGCGTTCATGAGACCGCTCGTCGAAATCCTCAAGGAGCCGGGCGAGACGACCACTGTGGATCAGGGGCCGCCCCTCGGTGATCGCCCAGAGGGGAAGAAACCCCTCGAGCATCCAGCGTGCGGCGGTATCGACCGTCCGCGCAGGCGAAGCCCCCCTTCAGTTCGATTTCAGGGAGTGCGCCTGGCGTTCGTTCCTGGTCGACCCGTGCTAGAGGATTTGACGCTCGAGGTCGGCGCTGGCAAGTCCATGGGCATCGTCGGCGCCAGCGGCTGCGGCAAGTCATCGCTGTTGCGCCTGCTGCTGCGTCTTCTCTCGCCACAGAGTGGTGAGGTCTTGCTGGACGAACTGTCGATCAACGACCTACCGCTCGCGACGCTGCGGACGAACATCGCAGTCGTCCCTCAAGACACTGTTCTTCTCAACTCCACCATCGCGGCCAATATTGCCCTGGGCGATGCCTTAGCGAGCGCTGCCGACATCGAGACAGCGGCGCGCCTTGCTGGCCTTCATGATTTCGTCGCCGGCCTGCACCTCGGATACGACACCGAAATCGGCGAGCGCGGCCTCAAGCTATCCGGCGGAGAGCGGCAACGCATCGCGATCGCACGTGCCCTTCTGAGGGAGCCACAGGTCCTCCTACTCGATGAGGCGACGTCGATGCTGGACAGTGCCACCGAAGCCGCGATCCTGTCCAATCTCGAAGCGATCACGACCGGGCGCACGTCGATCGTTGTCGCTCACCGGCTCTCAGCCGTTCGGGATCTCGACGAGATCGCCGTCATCGCCGGCGGCCGGGTCGCGGAGCAGGGTAACCATGCGGCCCTGCTCGCCTTGAACGGACTCTATGCGTCGATGTGGCGGCGACAAGCATCAGGCAGGGCGATCTGAAGCCTGCGACCCGCGCAGGGCCGGCGCTGATCCGCCTCAGCGGCTAGCGTCATTGCCGCTTGCTGGTGAATTCGGCGCAGCGCGGCTTCTTGTCGTCGACCTTCTTCATTTCAGCCATCTGATCCCAACGGACGTACTGATCGTTCAGGCTGGTCGCCGTTTCGCCCGGGATGATCACCTCGGTTCGCTTCTCGCCGCTCAGCCAGAACTTGTACCAATCGACGTTCCCCTGCAGCGAGATCATCCGCTCGCTGGGTCGCGACAGCTGGTGTGCGCCGCCCGGGATGTAGATCAGCTCGACGGGCTTGTACTGCCGACGCATCAAGATGTACTCGTCCCAGTTGTTGTGGACTTCGGGGCCATAGGTTTCGATGCGCATCGCGGCGCGGACGCACTCGGTGTGCAGGGCCGGATCGCGGTCGATCCATCGTTGCAAGCTTGCACCGTAAGGGCCGCCGCCATTGAGTTGCTCCTTGCGAACCTGCGTGTCGTCCAGCACTGAATACGTGATCGTCATCGAGAACAGCGTGTTGGCATCACCATCGAGCATCGACGCCGCCCGAATCGGGATGTCGGTGAAAGTCACCATGTTGAGCACCTGTTCGCCGGTCGCGCTCCACCCCATGATGCCGATGCGGTCGCGATCGACGATGCCCTTGCCGACGAGGTCGTCAATGGCGGCCCGCACGCCGTCCTGCACCATGAACACCTTGGCACCGGTATCCAGAGCACTGAGATCTCCCGAAGGTGGCGGGACGGCCAGCGGAACGGCCAGGACGAGAATGTTCTCGCGCAACAAGGCTCGACCTGGGAAGCCGCTTGTGAACCCATCGTAGGTGTTCGAACCATCCCGATAGAAGCGCGTCGGAGAGAAGCCATAGGTCTGGATAACCAACGCATGGCGCGCTTCTGGATCGAAGTCCTTGGGCACCATCAAGCCGCCGTTCCAGGTGCGCCCCTTGGCGTCCTTCCAGCTGTACTCGCGCATCGTTCCCCACTCGGACGCCAGGAACTGCGGATTCATGTCGGTCAGGCGGACCACTGCGCCGCCAGGGCCCTGCGCCACGATGTCCGGTGGCTGGTTCAAGGCCTCCTGGACATGCAGATGCCAGTCGATCGGGAGAGCGTTCGCGGACAGCGCAGCTGCAGCCTGCGTCGAGTCAACCCAGGCAGAGCCCCCCTGGACGCCGTGCGTCTCGGCTGCCGTCAGCTCACGCCATTGACCGTCTGCTGTCTTCTCGAAACGTCGCGTTGTCTCGCCGTCGAGAACGACAAAGGCGTTGGCCTGGCCCGCAACGGGACTGGCCCACTTGAGCTGATGCTTCAGGACGGCGATGTCTTTCCACCGCTTCGCCTCGGGCCAATATTCGACGATGTGGGACGCGTCCGCAGGACCGTCCTTGGCGCTGCGCGGCAGATAGGTCCCGGCGACCACGATCGACTGGCCATCACGCTGCCAGAGGCGGTCCGTTCGAAGACCGTTGGCCCATGTGGAGTCGTCGGGTGCGTCGACGATCGCCTGTGCTGCACCGTCGCTGAGGCGGTACACCACGACGCTGCGCGGCGCGTAGTGGGTCGGCGTGGAGAAGTAGCTCAGCGGGTCCAGCTTGCGCGATCCCCCGGACTGTGCAACCGCATCCGCGATCTGCGCGTACTCGCCCTCCCATTGCTTCACGCGCTCGGGTCGGATCACCGGCAAGGCGGCCCAACGGCCGTCCGGCGAGATGCTCGGACGCGGAAACTGCACCAGGTTCTCGGCGAAGGAATCGCCCAAGGGCCGCGCGGCAGCACGCGACTGCGCATCAGCCACGTAGAACTGATAGCGGCGCTTCTGATTGCGAAAGCCCCCTTGCCCGAAGTGCACGTTCCAGAAGGACTGGGTTCCGACCACGATGCTGCGCACGCCCGCCGGCACTGCCGGATTCGGCACCGGGCCGAGATAAAGAACCTTGTTGAGATCGGGTGTCAGGTCGAAGCTCAGCACGCCGAAGGGTGCGTAGGTCATCTGGGTGAGTTGGCCCGTCGGCACATCGAGCCGATACACCTGGAAGGGCTCGTCGTTCATCCGCGCCCGCAACACGATGGTCCGGTTACTGAGCCAGCGCACGTCCTGGACCGAAGGATTCAAATCCTTCTCGTCCTGACGCGAATCGACCGTGAGCAGCGTCACTGGCGGCACGATGCCGGTGGCGCTGAGACGTTTCCTGCTCACGTCGAGCCACAGCAGCTCGAAGCGATTCACGTCGGTGGCCACGTTCGACTGGCGCGTGACGATGAAGGCCTGCTCACGATCCGGCGAGATCTGGGCCTGAAGATCGGCATCGCTGTGCGTGATCGGCTGGACGATCCGCTTGAACTCAATGACGTCCTTGACCGTGGGGCCGACGCCAGCGTGCGCCGACATGAAAGGCAGGCTCAACCCCGCCGCGAGCAGGGCGAGGAGAAAAGTGAACCAGGCCAGCCAGTCGTCACCGAATCGGCCAAAGATGGCGACGAAAAGGCTTGAGCGGGATTTCAGGAGACCGGCCGGGGCCGGCCTCAACGTGCTTTTGGACAACATAGGTCAAGTCAGATCGCTCGGGCCGGCAGGCCAGAGGCGATTCCATGCAGGGGAGTTGAACGATGGAGCGCCGCAAGGGGCGCTGGACGAGAGGGGTCAGTTCGCCGAGCGGCGCCCCGGCGTCAGGGGTGTCCGCGACGCATCACCAGATCACCGACAGGTGAGCGCTGGCATAGCGGCCGCGCCAGTCCGCCTGGGTGACGTCGTAGTACGGGTAGGTTGAGACGTACTCGGGCAGGCGATTTGTCACATTGGCGATGGCGAAGGAGAGGGTCGACTCCTTGGCGCCGGGAATGCGCAAGCCCATCCGGGTCAGGTTCAGCGAGGCGGCCAGGTCGTGCATCCAACTGTTCCCCAACGATCGTTCGACCGTACCGCTGTCCTGATACGCCCCGAGATAGCGGCTGGTCAGGCCAACACTCCAGGGCCCACGGTCGAAGCTGAGTGAGAGCCTGCCCTTCCATTTGGGCGACCAGTAGTCCGCGGCACGGTGGCCGAGTCGATCGTCAACAGGTGCCGCAGGCGTGATCGCGACGTCGTAGCGGGCCGTTCGGGTCGCGTTGGCCGTTGCCATCCACTTGCCAGCGGCGCTCTTCCAGGAATGTCCGATCTCCAGATCAGTCCCCGAGGTGGTCACGCCGCCGAAGTTGACCTCGCTGAACAGCACGCCCGTGACCGGCCCCGGAACACCGGCCGATGATGGTGAGCGCGTGATCAGCCCCGGGAACAGCGCCTCGTTATCCAGGATGACCTGTGGGCCCAGCAAGGAGATCAGGCCCTTGATCTTGACCTGCCACGCGGTGGCGGAGAGCCGGGTACCCAGTGAGGACGCGGGCTCCCAGACAACGCCCATCGAGAAGGCCTGGCCCTTCTCCGGGTGCAGGTCGGGATTGGTTGTTCGCAGCACCGTGCCGCCCGTCACGGCGGTGCCGCCGCGCGCGGGGTCCACCAGGCCCAGGGCCTCGGTGGTGAAGCTCGTCTCGCTGACGTGGGTCTGCAGGAGCGTCGGTGGCTTGAAGGACGTGGCCCCAGAACCGCGCACCAGCAAGGTCTTGGTCGGACGAAACTCCAGTCCCGCCTGATACGTGTTGGCGCTGCCGAAGTCGTCGTAGTGGTCGCGCCGCCCAGCGAGCGTGAGTGCTGCCATCTCACGGCCAGATCCGGGGGGGCCACCACCGGCACCATCGGCACCATCGGCACCGGCATGCGCACGCCACAGAGGCACACGCAGCTCGCCATACACCGCATCGGAGGATCGGCTGTCGTCGATGTCGAAGCTGCCCGGCGTCACGGTCAGGTAGTGGTCGTGTGTCGCCTCCACGCCGGCAATGACGTCGACGCTGCCCGTCGGCAGGGTCAGCAATGAACCGCGGACGAAAGCGCTGGCCTGGTCCTTTCGGCCATGACTGGTTCGCAAGGCGTCGGTCCAAATGGACTGCAGGATGTCGTCGCTTGCGGCCACGCCCGAGGTGAAGGGGTTCAGCGCGGCCGTGGTCGAGGTCGCGGCAAGCGCTGCGTTCAGGTTCGCGGTGACGGCAGTTCCGGTCTGATGGCGAACGCCATCGTCACGCGTCGTCGACACCGTCGCCTCCATGTCCCATCCTGCGCCCAGCTCGCCGCGCAGGCCCAGCAGCATGCGCTTGAAGTCGGTGCTGCGCTCAAACGTTTCCGAGCCGTTTTGCAGACCGAGCCGCTCGGTCAGGCGAACCGCTGTGCCGAAGGGGTTGTACGGATTCGTCGCCGGCACGAGCACGTTGTTCAGCTGGTAGCCGGCCTGGTTCGCTCCCGAACGGTCTCGGTCGAAGGACAGCTCGCCGAAGACATCCCATTTTTCGTTCAGGTGTCGCTCGCCGGTCGCATGCAGCGCAAAGCTCTCGGCGCCGTAGAGCAGGGTCGAGCCATTGCCGTTGGCCAAGGGGTTGCAAACGTTTGCCTGGCCCGCGGTCGCCGCAAAGTCGGCAAGGGTCAGGTGCTGCCCGATAGCTCCGGACGGGATGCCGGCGAAGGTGGAACTCAGCCCGGGCAGCTTGGCGCTCGTCGCACTCGTCACCGTGCCGGGCGTACAGGACCGCGTACGAGCATCGACGCCGCCGAAGCGGCGGTAGTCCCCATCGCGGAAGAAGGCGCGCTCGGTCGCCATCAACGGCGTGGTCTTGCTGTAGGACCCGAGCAGCAGGAAGGATCCGGCATCACTGCTGCGCCCTGTGCCGAACGAGATCCCGCCGTCACGGGTGCCCGAGGCGGACGCCAGACGAGCATCCATCAGCACGCCATCGATCGACTTCTTCAGGATGATGTTGACGACGCCCGCCAGCGCGTCGCCGCCGTAGACGGCCGACGAGCCGACCGGGACGATCTCGACCCGCTCGACTGCGGCCGTCGGGATCAGGTTCAGGTTGAAGTAGTTGCCCGACGATGAGCCCACCGCCTGCAGACGCCGGCCGTTGATCAGCACGAGCGTCGAGCCGAGCGGCAGGCCTCGCAGCTGAACCGTGCCCTGCCCCATCGTCGCCCCCAACGCACCTTCGCCCGAACCCACGGACGCCTCGTTCAACGTGCCGAGGAAACGCTCCAGCGTCGGTTGGCCGCTGCGCTCGATGTCTTTGCGCGTGTAGATGTTGACGGGTGTCGCTCCCTCCGCATCGATCCGCTTCAGGCGCGACCCGGTGACCTCGACCTTGCCGAGTGTGGCCACCGCCTCTGCACGTTCGTTCGGTGCGGACTCGTCACCGTTGGGTTCCGCCGCGATGACGGATTGGGTGCCACGCGCGCGGCGATTCGGGCTGTCCTCGGACAACGGCCGGTCGGTACCGCCGCCGGAACTCGCAGCGCCGCGTGGCGCAGAGGACGAGGTGGCGCTCGGGGTTGCTCCGGCAAGCGGTGGACGGACGACAACGGAGCCGTCTGGCATGACCACGGCCTCCAGGCCTGAGCCATCGAGCACCTGAGCCAGGGCCTCCGCGGCTGTCAGTTGACCGTGGACCGCCTTGGCCGTGCGGCCGCTGACCTTCGCGGGATCGAAGGCCACCCAAACGTTGGTCTGCCGCGCGATGTCGCGCAGCGACTCGGCCAAGGGTTGGGCAGGCTGGTCAACACGGAACTTCGTCTCGGGTCCTGCCGCGATGGCGAGTCCACAAGCGAGCATCAGCGCTACGACCGCGCCGTCTCGAAAACAGCTGGCAGCACTCCCACTGCCAAGGGTTGTTCTTCGCGTCATCTCGGGCCTCTCTCGCTATTCACAGTTGGTGATAGCGAGATGACGAGGCCTTTGCGAGAAATTTTGACAGTGCTTGTCCTAATGAGGAAGCGTCAACTCGAACCGTCCATCGCGTTCCTGCAGCATCAGTCCGTGTACCGCACAAACGTTTCTGGCGAAGCCGGCGCTATCGCCGGTATGGAATCGTCCGCTGATTCGCAACTGCGACAGCGCGGCGTCCCCCATCAGGACAATCGGCGTGCGGCTGTACCGGTTCATCTCGGCCGCGGCATCAGCCAAGGACACATCGTCGAATTCCGCCTCGTTGCGCTTCCAGGCCAGAAGCTGGTCGATCCGCGGTCGGTCGAGCTGCTCCTTCGGTGGCCCGCCCTGCGTGGCAGAGGTCCCGGCCAGCCGCACACGGTCTCCGGCGTTCATCTGCACTGGTTCAGCCGGGGCCAGACCCGCGGTCCAGGCCGAGGGGTCAGGTCGCACGACGACCTTGCCTTCGACCAGCGTCACCGCAAGCGCATCGGCGAGATGATCGCCGCCTGCGGCAAGCCGCACCGAGAACACGGTGCCTACGGCCACCACCTCGCTGGCCCCTGCATGGACGATGAAGGGCCGTCGAGCATCCTTGGCGACCTCAAACAGGGCCTCGCCCTGCAGGACGTCCACGTCGCGCTTGTCCGCGCCGAACTTCACGCGGACCCGTGTGTCCGTGTTCAGGGTCATCCTCGAACCGTCATCCAGGGTGATGCGGTGCTGGTCACCGATCTTCGTGGCGTAGAGGTCGCCGCCTGCCGAAAACCGCAGGTAACCAGCGACCGCGAGCACGATCAACGGCAGGGCTACCAGCAGGGGCCAGCGTTGACCTTTCAGCCGCCATCGATCCCCCCCCCCGGCCCAACCTCGCCGGGACCACGACGAGCTTGCGGACATGCCTGCGTAGACATCTGAGAGATTGATCCGAGGCACCGCCTCCCACATGTCCGTGGTGGCCTCGAACGCGCGACGGTGTGCGGCGGAGCGGGCCTGCCACGCCCGGAAGTCACGCTCCATCTGGGGCGAGCGACTCGGGCCGTGCAGCCGGGCAATCCACACTGCGGCCTCAGCGGCGATCTCCTTGGTGACCTTGGGTTCGGCGTTCTCGCCGGGGGCGTTCTTGTCTGAAGTGGCCATGACTACCAACCCTGCAGGGCTCGGGTAAGAATCAGCGAAGCCTTGGCGATCTGCTTCTCGACCGCGCTGACGCTCATCTCGCACTCGCGTGCGATGTCCACGTAACTCATGCCGTAGAGCCGGTGGGCCAAGAAGATGTGGCCGGTCTTGGGATCGAGCTTCTCCAGGGTCCGCCGGACCATCTCCGCCTGCTCCCTGACAAAGAGGGCGTCCTCCAGGGTCGGAGACGGATCGACGAGGTCCGTGTCGTCGATCAGTACCTGCTCGCCATGCTTCTTGCTGGCGCGGTAAGCATCTCGCGACAAGTTCTGGGCGATGCGCGTGATGAATGCCTCGGGTTCAATGATGGAGTCCTTCTTCTCGTGACTGGCGTATCTGACAAAGGCGTCCTGCACGATGTCCTCCGCGTCCTGGACGCTGCGGCCACGACGCATCAACAGTGCCTTCACACGAGAGAAGATGGAGTTCCAGTTCTTGCCCATCGCAATTCAACGCCAGGGATATCGAATGCAGTGGCTCAATCTTAGGCGGCGCGTAGCAAGTTGCGCGAAGAAACCATCTTGTCGGCGGTCTTCTGCAAGCTTGGACCGAACGAAAGAATCGGTAGTGCTGAATTCGACACGGCAGACGGTCGTGGCATTCCATCGGGCGACAAGACCGATGGCATAGGACTCGCTTCGAGAGGTCCTCTGCCCTCTGAAACACCTGACCCCGAGCCGCCTCCAACGACCGGGAGCCGATGGAACGTTCAATACTCTGCTGCCACCGAACGCCAGCATGTCGACAGCCCCCTCCCATTGAACGTCACACCGTATCGGGCCAGGATGGCGAACATGGAGGGCCCTTCTTTCGGCGAATCCGCCGATGCGGGCCCGGTATATGCGGCAGACGAACGGCCTGGCTGCGGTGCCGTGACCCACCGGCCCACTCGGAGCGCACGCAATGCATCGAATCATCGAGATCATGATCCCGCGGAAGACCGGCGGCACAAGCGGCGGCGACGAATCGGACGACCGGCGAGTCATCTTGGTCGGCATCTCCTCGGGTCTCGCCGCGGGCCGGAACCAGCATCTGAAGGGCAATGCCCAGATCGAGTGGTGGAGCCTTTTCACCACCGTGGACCAGCTCGACACCTGCTTGGCAGACGACTCGCTGCACTTCCGAGACCCCGTTCTGTTTGCGCAGGTCAAAAGGGAGCTAGAACATGTCATCCGAAAACCCTGCACACGCGGCGTCGATTCGCGACCGCGCCCAAGCGCCGAACTATGCGGCGCAAGCCCTTGAGGCGGTCGTCCTGATCCAGCAGGCCACCAGCCCGCCTCAGTTGCTCGACAGCCTGGCCCACGCCACAGCGGCCATCGGCGCCACGGGCAGCGTCTACACCGCAGCGATCCCCGAGGACGGCCAGGAGCTTTCCTGCTTCAGCTTCTTCGCCTGTCATCCGGCGATCGCGAAGGCGCAGGGCAGCAAGCCGCTGCTCCTCAGCCATCCCTGGTTTCGCTTTGCACAGACGCATTCGATGCCTGGCACGGACCATCAAATCCGCCTGCAGCATGAGTCGGACGCCGCGGCCCTCCAACTGGCCAGCCAGTACGGCTTCAAGTCCTGCCTCGTGGTCCCCGCATCGATAGGAACACCGTCCGGTCGACTTGAGATGCTTTGCATCGGCAGCGCCCAGGCCGACGATTTCGAGGGGCCCGAGGCCCGTGCCGTCAGAGCGTTGGCGCGAGCCCTCGCCGCAGAGCTGCACGACTGGCTGACCCGCCACCTGATGGAACGCCTGCGTTCGGCCGCCCAGTTGCAGGCCATCGACATCGACCTTCTGGCGCTCGAATGGCAAGGCCTCGGCACCAAGGAAATTGCCGTCCGCACCGGCATGACGCCGCAATCGGTGAATTCGCGCTTCCAGCGGCTCAACGTGCGGCTGAACTGCGCCAACAGAAAGCATGCGGCTCGGCGCGCGGCTGCTTACGGCCTGCTGGAATCGCTGTAGCGCACCGGCTAAGGAAGTCACCAAGCCTTCGTCCGAAACCATCGGGCGGCGACAGCCACCCTTGGCCGCCACCTGGACCGCGCGGGCTTACCACCCTTCCATCCATGCAGTCAGCGTCTCCGACGCTCTCGAGACGTGCTTCTCGACCGTGCTGACGCTCACCCCGAAGCGCTGCGCAATCTCCTTGTAGGTCATTCCCTCAAGTCGGTAGGCCAGGAATATGTCGCGGGACTTCTCGGTCAGGCGGCCGAGGCCCATGCGCAGGCGCTCCTTTCGCTCACGCGCCAGCAGCACGTCCTCCGCGGTCGGGGATGCGTCGATGATGACCACCTCCTCGAGCTCGACCTCCTCGCCATGCGCGAGGCGAGTACGGTGCATGTCGATAGAGAGGTTCAGCGCGACCTTCATCATGAAGGCGTCGGGATCGTCCACAGCTCGCTCGCGCTGGTAGCGTTCAAAACGCAGCCAGGCGTCCTGCACCAGGTCATCGGCGTCGTGTTCCGAACGGCCGCGCCGCATCAGCGCTGCCTTGATCTTGAGGAACACTTTCGCCCAGTCCTTCGCCATGGCTCACTCTCAATCTGGTGGTGGTCGAAGGCCTGTCAGTGCAAAACCGACGGTGCGGCCACACAGGTTTCGACCGGTAGCGGCTTGATCGGCGCAGGGCGCGCCCAAAGACGTCGATCCTCGCGGTACAGGGCCGAGGCGAAGAACCTCATGACGGCGTCTTGATCGGCGAAAGCACGGCGGCGGGACAGCGCAGCCAACAGGCGCTGCTGGATTTCATCGGCCAACCGGTCGCCAGCAAGGACCAGATCCGCAATCCGAGCCGGGAGCAGCCGCACACCAGTCGACTCTGACAAGCCATGGCCCTCGAAGGAAAGCACCTGCCTGCAACGGACCAACGCGAGTGCTTCGCCTGAGAAATCGTGTGCGCGGGAGCCTACACAGCGGCCGGTGAGATTCCGGATTTGGACGACGCCACGCCAATGCAGGTCGTCCACCAACGATCCAGGCAGCGTCGCGACGGCTTCAGGCGTCGCCCATGCGC
>FSVW01001758.1_pt1 | contig 16812 bp, 15 predicted proteins | sample 1637551 | NCBI WGS metagenome assembly FSVW01 (sample SAMEA3914814, study PRJEB12502) | metagenome | biome: forest; material: soil | place: USA | collected 2011-09-16 | depth 0.1 m | reverse complement strand
ACCTTCGGCAACACGATCGAATTCGGCATCGATTTCCACGGCCGCGTGGCCGCGCCGATGGCCAAGGTCTTGCTGCGCGCGCTGGAGCCCTACCGGCCGCTGTTCGTCGAGGAACCGGTTCTCGCCGAGCAGGCCGAGCACTACCCGCGCCTGGCCGAGAGCACGAGCATTCCTCTGGCGGCCGGCGAGCGCATGTATTCGCGCTTCGACTTCAAGCGCGTGTTCGCCGCCGGCGGCATCTCGATCATCCAACCCGACCTGTCGCACGCCGGCGGCATCAGCGAATGCGTGAAGATCGCCGCGATGGCCGAGGCTTATGACGTCGCCCTGGCCCCGCATTGCCCGCTGGGCCCGGTGGCGCTGGCCGCCTGCCTGCAGGTCGACTTCGTCTCGCACAACGCCGTGCTGCAGGAGCAGAGCATGGGCATCCACTACAACAAGGATGCCGAGCTGCTGGACTACGTGAAGAACCGCGAGGATTTTCGGATCGAGGGCGGCTACATGAAGCCGCTGCCGCTGCCCGGCCTGGGTGTCGAGATCGACGAGGAACGCGTCGTCGAAGCCAGTGCTAACGTCCAGGATTGGCGCAACCCGGTGTGGCGCCATCCGGATGGGAGCGTGGCGGAATGGTGAACGCGGCATGAACACGGCAACGACCAGCAACAAGGAACTTCGCGAAGCGCAGCTGATCGGCCTGGACTGGGGCAGCAGCGGCCTTCGCGCCTGGCTGATCGGCGAGGGCGGCGCTGTGCTGCGCAGCCGGCAGGCGCCGCTCGGCGCCTCGGCGCTCTCGGGTGACGCGGCTTACGCGCAGGCGCTCGAGCAGTTCACCGGCGACTGGCAACGCGCCCGGCCCGAACTGCCGCTGCTCGCCTGCGGCATGGTCGGTAGCAAGCACGGTTGGCGCGAAGTGCCGTATGTCAGCTGCCCGGCCGATGTGCGTTTGCTCGCCTCGCAGATGGCGCCCGGTGCCGGCGGCCTGCGCATCGTGCCCGGCCTGCTCGACAACCCTAGCGATGGACCCCCCGACGTGATCCGCGGCGAGGAGACCCAGATCTTCGGCGCACTGGCCCAGCACCCCGAGCTGGCCGATGCCACGCTGGTGCTGCCCGGCACGCATTCGAAATGGGCCCGCGTGCGCGGCGGCCAGGTGCTTGGGTTTGCCACGCAGCTGACCGGCGAGCTGTTCGCCGTCTTGCGTTCGCATTCGGTACTCGGCCGCCTGATGACCGACGAAGAGGAAAGCGAGATCGACCTGGCGTCCTTCCTGCGCGGTGTCGATGCCGCTCGCGACCAGGGCGCTCAAGGGCTGTTGCACCAGCTGTTCGCCGTGCGCAGCCTGGGCCTCACGGACCGCCTGTTGCCCGCCGGCGCGGCCGACTACCTATCGGGCCTGTTGATCGGCCACGAGCTGGCGGCGAACCTGCCGACCCTGGCGCCGACCCAGCCGCTGGCGCTGATCGGCGAGCTCGCTCTGTGTGGGCGTTATGCCCAGGCGCTCGGCCACTTCGGCGTGCACAAGGCGCAACTGCTGGCCAACACCGCGCCGGCCGGGCTGTGGCGCATCACGCGCGAACTGGGATTGGCTTGATGGATGCTCGTTTCGAGGCGGCCCTTGCCGCGCTGCCGCTGGTCGCCATCCTGCGCGGCATCCGACCGGCCGAGGTCGAAGGGATCGCACTGGCGTTGTATGCCGAGGGCTTCCGGCTGATCGAGGTGCCGCTGAACTCGCCCGATGCGCTGGCCTCGATCGCCGCCTTGGCCCGCTGCCTGCCGGCCGATGCCTCGCTCGGCGCCGGCACGGTGCTGTCAGTCGAAGCTGTGCGTCAGGTCAAGGAGGCAGGCGGCCAGCTGATCGTGATGCCGCATGCCGACGTGGCCGTGATCCGTGCCGCCAAGGCCGAGGGCATGGTCTGCGTGCCTGGCGTCGCCACCGTCACCGAGGCCTTTGCCGCGCTGGCCGCCGGCGCCGACGCGCTGAAGCTGTTCCCGGCCGAGCTGATCACGCCGCTGGTCGTGAAGGCGATGCGTGCGGTGCTGCCCGGCGCCGTGCGCCTGCTGCCGGTCGGCGGTATCACGCCGCAGGCGATGGCGGCCTATCGCCAGGCCGGCGCCGCGGGTTTCGGCCTCGGCGGCGCCTTGTACGCGCCAGGATTCGATACCGCGGCCGTCGCCACGCGCGCCGGCGAATTCGTTCAATCCTGGCGTTCGCTGTAGTTTGTCGTAGGCCCAAATCATGATGACGCAAGACCTGACCCTCGCTCTGCAGATGGACTCCACGCTCGGCGAAGGCATAGGCTGGCACGACGGCCGCTGGTGGTGGACCGACATTCAGCGCTCGCGCCTGCACGCCTGGGACGGTCATTCGCCCGAGCCGCTCACCAGCCACCTGCCGGACCGCCTCGGCTCCTTCGTCCACACCCGCTCCGGCAGGATCCTGCTGGGCCTGGCCAAGCGGCTGAGCCTGGCGACGCGACCCGACGCCTCCGGCCATGTCGAGATCCTCGCCGACCTGGCAGAGGTCGAGACCGGCATCGAAGGCAACCGGATCAACGACGGCCGGACGGACCGCAGCGGCAACTACGTCTTCGGCACCATCCACGACGTGGCCGAGAAACGCGCCACCGCCAGCTTCTACCAGTACTCCGCCCGCCACGGCCTGCGCCGGCTGAATCTGCCGAACGTGGCCATCGCCAACAGCATCTGCTTCAGCCCCGACGGCCACACGATCTACTTCGCCGACACGCTGGACCGCCGCATCCGCCAGGCCGACTACGACGCCGAGGCCGCGCAGCTCAGCAATGTCCGGACCTTCGTGGACGTCACCACGCCGCACGGCTGGCCCGATGGCGCCGTCATCGACCGCAATGGTTCCCTGTGGAGCGCGCAATGGGGCGCCGGCAGCATCGTGCAGTACAGCCCCGAGGGTCAGGTCTTGCGCAGCCTGCGCCTGGCCGGTCCGCACAGCAGCTGCCCGGCCTTCGGCGGGCCGCAGCTGGACCGACTGATGGTCACCACCGCGCGCCAGGAATTGAGCGACGAGGACCTGGCCGCCTGGCCGCTCTCGGGCAGCCTCTTCACCCTGCACTTGGGCGAGCCGCTGGGCCTGCCTGACGCCTTGTTCGACGACGAAGGGCTCTGAGCCCGGCTCGAGCCTGGACGGGCGGCCGGCTTCGCGACCGCCGCGCAAATTGGCAATCAGGGCGCGAACCGCCAGGTCAGACCGATCAGCAGTTCCCGCGAGCGCTCGGCCGCCTGCAGGCTGGACTGCCAGCCGATGTCGGCATCCAGGCCGGGCCGCAAGGTGTAGATCGCGCCGGCGAGCAAACGCGAGGGCCAGGTCTTGCGCGCGGGGTCGGCATCCTGCTCGGCGCCGCCGTCGAGCGTGAGCGTCAGCTGTTCGCTGGTGGCCCACATTATCGCGGCGGACGCACCCGCGATGCCGCGGCGATCGCTGGGCGAGCGCGGGTCCTGCGGATTGCGGGTCAGGCCGAGATTGGCGTGCCAGGTGAACGGTGCAGCGTCCCAGGTGGCAACGAGCAGCGCGTGCGCCGCGAGCTTGCCGTGCGGGTTGCCCAAGCCGTGTTCGCTGGTCGGAATCGCCAGCCCGGCGCGCACGGCGAGCGAGAGCGGTGCGCTGCCGAAGAAACGCCATTTCGCGTCGACGTTGGTGTCGCCCCAACCGCGTGCGCTGCCGCCGCCGCCCTCGTCTCGAAGGCTCAGCCAGGCGGGCTGCACGATGCCGTCGAGACTGGGAGTTAGCCCGTACGAGACCTGCGGCTGGTAGGAGTAGACATGGGCACCCCCCGAGGCGAGCGAGCGCTGCAGGCCGTTCTCCAGTTCGAGGTTGCCGGCGCCCTGCGTGCCGGTGTCCTCGGTCTGCAGCGGATGCGCGGCCCGCGCCGCCTCGCCTGCGCAGGCGAGCGAGGCGCACAGCAGCAAGGTCTTCATCGATCTTGTCATCCACTTCGTCGTTCGAATCATCAGCATCGCCAGGCGTGTTCACTCCGTGGTCGCCGAGCCTAGGCGGCGCCGGTGACCGTGGCGTGAATCCGACCGCGGCCGTCATGTGCCTGCCACAGCGAAAGTCGACACTGCCCGCGATGAGACCTTTCTTTGAAGCAGCCTACCGAGGCTTTCGCCTGGCAGCGCTGGCCCTGGTGACGATGACGGCGGCCTTTGGCACTTTCGCCGCCCCGCCAGTCATCCACGGCGCGGGCGCAACCTTTCCCATGCCGGTCTTGGCCGCCTGGGGCGCGGAGTACCTGCACGCCCGCGGTGTCGAGCTTCATTACGAGCCGGTGGGCTCCGGCGCCGGCATCGAGCAGGTCGAGAGCCGGCAGGCGGACTTCGGCGCGACCGAGGCGCCGCTGCCCGCCGCCGAACTCCAGCGCAAAGGCCTGCTGCAATTCCCGGCGGTGATCGGCGCCGTGGTGCTGGTCGTGAACATCGCGGGCATCAAGTCCGGCGATCTGAGGTTGAGCGGGGAGGTCCTGGCCGAGATCTACCTGGGCAGGATCCGCAAATGGAACGCCGCTGCGATCGCCGCGCTGAACCCGGGGCTGAGCCTGCCCGACAGCTACATCACCGTCGTGCATCGCTCTGATGCTTCGGGCACCAGCCTGCTCTGGAGCGAATTCCTGGCGCGCTCGAATCCCGAGTGGCGGCGCAGCGTCGGCGCCGGCATGCTGCCCGCCTGGCCGACCGGCGTTTCCGACGCAGGCAATGAAGGCGTCGCCTCGTCGGTGCAGCGCACGCGCATGTCGATCGGCTATGTCGAGTACGCCTATGCACGGCAGCACAGGCTCAGCCTGGTCTCGCTGCGCAACCGCGAGGGGTGGTTCGTCAGTCCTGGCCGGGCGGCCTTCGAGGCTGCGGCGCTGACGGCACGCTGGTCCTCTCTCGAAGACACCGCGCTCCTGCTGGCGGACCCGCCCGGCGCCGGCAGCTGGCCGATCGTCGGCGCCAGTTTCATTCTCCTGCCGGCCGATGCGGGCGAGCGCAGCGCAGCAGTGATCCGCTTCTTCGACTGGGGCTTGAACCAGGGCCGGCACGCCGCTGAGGATCTTGGTTATGTGCCGCTGCCCGATGCCGCGGTGGAACTGGTCCAAAAGGCGTGGAGCCAGATCCGCTGAACGCTCGCGTTATGCTCCGGCCCATGCTTCCCCTTGCCCGCCACTCACTGCGCCTGCGCCGCTGGATCAGCGGCGGCGTGCTGCTGGCGATGCTGTTCATGCAGTTCGCCGCGGCGGCGTTTGCCTGCCCTCAGGTCATGGGTGATGAGTCACCTCAGGCGGCAGCCATGGCCGACATGCCAGACTGCCATGAAGCTGCTGCGTCCCATGAAGACGGCTCGGCGCTGTGCAAGGCGCATTGCGTCAAGGACAGCCAATCGGGCGGTGCCACGGCCTCGCCGAACCTGCAGGCCAACCCGGCCGCGCTGAGCCTGCTGCTCGGCATCATCGAACCGGCCTGCGTCGGCGATGCCGCACGGGCCCGTTCGGCCCGCGCATCGCCCCGCTGGCAAGACCGCCGCAGCGGTGCGCCGCCGCTCTACCTGAGCCTGCTCGTCCTTAGGAATTGACGCCCGGCAAGACCTGACCCTCGCGAGGGAACAGGTCTTCGCCCGCTGTTTGTCGACTCCTTCGAAGGACTGTTGTCTCATGAATTCCCCGATTTCCGGCGCGCCGCGGTGGCGTGCGCTTGCGGCTGGCCTCGCGCTCGCTGCCGGCGCTACCTCGGCCTTTGCCCTTGGCTATGATGAAGCGCTGCTGCTGGCCGAGCAGCGAAGCCCCGCCTTGCAGGCCGGGCAGGCCGCGCTCGCCGGTGCCGAAGCCGCGCGTCCGGCAGCCTCCGCCTTGCCCGATCCGCGGCTCTCGCTCGGCATCGAGAACCTGCCCGTCAGCGGCATGGACCGCGGCAGCCTCGGCGCCGATTTCATGACGATGCGCCGTATCGGCCTGATGCAGGAAGTGCCGAATGCGGCCAAGCGCGCGGCGCGCGGCGAGAGCGCGCAGGCGCGGTCCGAACGCGAACGCGCCAGCCTGGCCTTCGCGCGCCAGCAACTCCGTGCGGCGCTGGCCCGGACCTGGCTAACGCTGAAATTCAACGGACAGCGCCAAGCCCTGCTCGCCGGTCTGGGCGAGGAGAACCAACGCCTGCAGTTCACCCTGCCAGCCCGGATCGCCGGCGCCAGCGCGCAGGCGGCCGATCTGCTGATGGCGCGCCAGGAATCGCTGGCTCTGGCGGACCGCCGCGACGACCTGGCGCGCGACGAGACCAAGGCCCGGGCGGCGCTGCACCGCCTGGTCGGACCGCGCGCCGACGAGACCCTGCAGGGCGAGCCGCCGCTGGCCGCGCAGGCGCCGGAGCAAGCCCTGCAAGACGTGGCGGCGCATGCCGAGCTGCAGGTCTATCCCGCGCTGCTGAGCGAGGCTCATGCGGCGCTGCGGGAGGCCGAAGCCGAGTCGCGCGGCGACTGGTCCTGGGAACTCGCCTACAGCCGGCGCGGTGCGCAGTGGGGCGACATGCTTTCGGTGCAGGTCAGCATCGATCTGCCCTGGCAGAAGGAGCGCCGCCAGCAGCCGCAGATCGCCTCCCGCCTGCGCGACGTGGAGCGCGTGGAGGCCGAGCAGGAAGACGCGTTGCGCCAGCACCGGCTGACCCTCGACGAGCAACTGGCCGAACTCGCCGCGTTGGACCGCCAGTTCGAGCGGCAGCAGGGCGAGGGCCTGCGGTTGGCGCGCGAGCGCGCGGCCCTGGCCTTGGCAGGCTACGAGTCCGGCAAGGCGGACCTCGGCCTCGTGCTCGGCGCACGCCGCGAACTGCTCGAAGCGCAGCTGCGCGCCGTCGACCTCGATGCCCGCCGCAGCGACCTGCGCGCGCAACTCGCCTACCTGATCGCGGAGTAATGCAGCGATGAATCCGAAACTCAAGATGCTGGCCGCCGGCCTGGCGCTGGCCCTGATTGGTGCTGTGATCGGCTGGGCCGCGGCGCGCGACTCGATGCCGCAGGATGCCTTGCCCGCCGCGCCGCCGGCCGAGCGCAAGCCGCTCTATTGGTACGACCCGATGGTGCCGGCGCAGAGGTTCGACAAGCCCGGCAAGTCACCGTTCATGGACATGCGGCTGGTGCCGAAGTACGCAGATGAGGCCGGCGGCGAGGAAGCCGGTGGCGGCGTGATCGTTTCGCCTGCGGCGCAGCAATCGCTGGGTGTGCGCACGGCCCTCGTCGAGCGCAAGACCATCGGCCAGCAGATCGATGCGGCTGGCACCTTGCAACTGAACGAGCGCGACGTAAGCCTCGTGCAGGCGCGAGCGGCCGGCTTTGTCGAGAAGGTCTATCCGCGCGCACCCGGCGAGCTGATCGCCGCCGGCGCGCCGCTGGCCGATCTGCTCTTGCCCGACTGGCTCGCGGCGCAGCGCGAGTTCCTGTCCGTGAAGGAGCTCGACGATGCAGCGCTGGCCCAGGCCGCCAGGCAACGCCTGACCCTCCTGGGCATGCCCGAAGCGCTGATCGCCAAGGTGGCTGCCAGCGGCCAGGCGCAGGCGCACTACACGGTCACGTCCCCGGCCGCCGGCCTGCTGGCAGAGCTGATGGTGCGCCAGGGCATGACGGTGGCAGCCGGCGCGAGCCTGGCCCGTGTCAATGGAATTTCGATGTTATGGCTGGAGGCCGAGGTGCCCGAGGCGCAGGCCGGCCGGCTGGCCGCGGGCCAGGCGGTCGAGGCGCAACTGGCGGCTTTTCCGGGCGAGGTTTTCCGCGGCAAGGTCGCAGCCATCCTGCCCGAGGCGAACGGCGCAGCGCGCACTTTGCGGCTGCGCGTCGAGCTGCCCAACCCGAGCGGGCGGCTGAAGGCCGGCATGTTCGCGCAGGTGCGTTTGAGCGGCCCGCAACGCGAGGTGCTGGTGGTGCCCTCGGAGGCGGTGATCCGTACCGGCAGGCGGGCATTGGCCTATGTGGCCGAGGACGGCGGCAGGTTCCGGCCGGTGGCGATCGAGACCGGCGCCGAGGACGGCGATCAGGTCGAGATCCTGAAGGGCCTGGAGGCCGGCCAGAAGGTCGTGGCTTCCGCCCAATTCCTGATCGACTCCGAGGCCAGCATGCAGGGCATCAAGCCATGATCGCGGGTCTGATTCGCTGGTCCGTCGGCAACCGTTTCCTTGTCCTGGTGATGACGCTGATTCTCGGCGTTTGGGGACTGTGGGCCGTGCGCGGCATGGCGATCGACGCGCTGCCCGATCTGTCCGACGTGCAGGTCATCATCCGCACGCCCTATCCGGGCCAGGCGCCGCAATTGGTGGAGAGCCAGCTCACCTATCCGCTGGCCACGGCCATGATGTCGGTGCCCGGCGCGAAGACGGTGCGCGGCTTCTCCTTCTTCGGCGACTCCTTCGTCTACGTGATCTTCGAGGACGGCAGCGATCTGTACTGGGCCCGCTCGCGCGTGCTGGAGTCGCTGAGCCAGTTGCAGGGCCGCCTGCCGGCTGCGGCCAATCCGGCGCTCGGGCCGGATGCCACCGGCGTCGGCTGGATCTACCAGTACGCGCTGGTCGACCGCAGCGGCGGGTACGATCTTTCGCAGCTGCGCGCCTTGCAGGACTGGTTCCTGAAGTACGAGCTGAAGAGCCTGCCCGATGTGGCGGAAGTGGCCTCGGTGGGCGGCATGGTGCGCCAGTATCAGGTCGTGCTCGACCCGCTGAAGCTGGCCGGCTACGGCATCACGCAGGCGCAGGTGCGCGCGGCGCTGCAGGCCAACAACCAGGAGGCCGGCGGCTCGGTGCTGGAGATGGCCGGCGCCGAATACATGGTTCGGGCCGGCGGCTACTTGAAGACGCTCGATGATTTCCGCGCGATCGCGCTCAGTGCACGTAACGCAATACCTGTGCGGCTTGGTGATGTCGCCACCGTCCAGCTCGGCCCCGAGATGCGACGCGGCGTCGCCGAGCTGGACGGGGAGGGCGAGGTCGCAGGTGGCGTCGTCATCCTGCGCTCGGGCAAGAACGCGCAGCAGGCGATCGCCGCCGTCAAGGCGAAGCTGCAATCGCTGCAGGCCGGCCTGCCCAAGGGCGTGGAGATCGTGCCGACCTATGACCGCAGTGGCCTGATCGAGCGCGCGGTCGCGAACCTGGGCCACAAGCTGCTGGAGGAGTTCGTGGTCGTCGCACTGGTCTGCGTCGTCTTCCTGTGGCATCTGCGCTCGGCGCTGGTGGCGGTGATCTCGCTGCCGCTGGGCGTGCTGGCGGCCTTCATCGTGATGCGCTGGCAAGGCATCAACGCGAACATCATGAGCCTGGGCGGCATCGCCATCGCGATCGGCGCGATGGTCGATGCGGCGGTCGTGCTGATCGAGAACGCGCACCGCCGGATCGCGGCCTGGCAGGCCGAGCATCCGGGCCGCGAACTGGCCGGCGCCGAGCGCTGGCAAGTGATCACCGAGGCAGCGGTGGAGCTGGGCCCGGCGCTGTTCCTCTCGCTGATGATCATCACGCTGTCCTTCATTCCGGTCTTCACGCTCGAAGCGCAGGAGGGCCGGCTGTTCGCGCCACTGGCCTTCACCAAGAGCTACGCGATGGCGGCCGCCGCGATCCTCTCGGTTACCCTGGTGCCGGTGCTGATGGGCTGGTGGATCCGCGGGCGGATTCCGGACGAGCATCGCAACCCGCTCACGCGCGGGCTGATCGCGGTCTATCGGCCGGCGCTCGAATGGGTCTTGCGCTGGCCGAAGCTGACGCTGGTCTTCGCCGTTGTGGCCCTGGCGACCACGGCCTGGCCGCTGAGCCGCCTTGGCGGTGAATTCCTGCCGCAGTTGGACGAGGGCGACCTGCTCTACATGCCTTCAGCGCTGCCCGGCCTGTCCACGCAGAAGGCGGCCGAGCTGCTGCAGCTCAGCAACCGGATGATCCGCACGGTGCCCGAGGTCGCGCACGTGTTCGGCAAGGCCGGCCGCGCGGAGACGGCCACCGATCCGGCGCCGATGGAGATGTTCGAGACGACGGTGCAGCTGAAGCCGCGCGATCAATGGCGGCCGGGCATGACGCCGGCCAAGCTGGTCGAGGAACTGGACCGCGCGGTGAAGATCCCGGGCCTGTCCAACCTTTGGGTGCGGCCTATCCGCAACCGCATCGACATGCTGGCCACCGGCATCAAAAGCCCGATTGGCGTGAAGGTCACGGGGTCAGATCTTGCCGGGATCGATCGCGTCGCAGTCGAGATCGAGGCCGTGGCCAGGACGGTGCCCGGCGTCAGCTCCGCGCTGGCCGAGCGCTTGACCGGCGGCCGCTATGTCGACGTGCAGATCGACCGCGTGCAGATTGGCCGTTTTGGGCTGAGCATCGCCGATGTGCAGGCCATCGTCAGCGGCGCGATCGGCGGGGAGAACGTCGGCGAGGTGGTCGACGGGCTGGCGCGCTTCCCGATCAATCTGCGCTATCCGCGCGAGTGGCGCGACACACCGCAGAAGCTGGCCGATCTGCCGATCCTCACGGCCACCGGTCAGCAGATCACGCTCGGCAGCGTGGCCCGCATGAGCCTCACCGACGGCCCGCCGATGATCAGGAGCGAGAACGCGCGGCTGTCGGGTTGGGTCTATGTGGACGCGCGCGACCGGGACCTGGCCTCGGTGGTGGCAGACCTGCGAGAGGCGGTAGCGCGGCAGGTGAAGCTTGAGCCCGGCGTCAGCATTGCCTACTCGGGCCAGTTCGAATACTTGGAGCGCGCCAATGCGCGATTGAAGCTGGTGGTGCCAGCCACGCTGGCGGTGATCTTCCTGCTGCTCTATCTGACCTTCCGGCGCGTCGGCGAGGCCTTGCTGATCCTGGCGACCCTGCCTTTTGCGCTGATCGGGGGCGTCTGGCTGCTGTACCTGATGGGCTTTCATTTGTCGATCGCCACCGGCGTCGGCTTCATCGCGCTGGCCGGGGTGTCGGCGGAGTTCGGCGTGGTGATGCTGCTCTATCTGCGCCAGGCGATCGAGGGGCGCGAGCGGGCCGGTATGGTGCTGACCTTGGACGTTATGCTCGACGCGCTGCGCGAGGGCGCGGTGCTGCGGCTGCGGCCGAAGGCGATGACGGTCGCGGTGATCCTGGCAGGGCTTTTGCCCGTGGTCTGGGGTAGCGGCACCGGCTCGGAAATGATGAGCCGCATCGCGGCGCCGATGCTGGGCGGGATGGTGATGGCGCCGCTGCTATCGCTGTTCCTGATCCCGGCGGCGTATCTGCTGATGCGGCGTCCTGTGAGCCCGAATCGACGGCCTGTCGCCTGAGGCTGGCGCGGGCCCGTTCGCGGAACCTATGCTGTGTCCATTGACATCCAACAAGCCAAGGAGAGACTCAAATGTCCCACGCTGACGAACTTCACAAACTGGCCGAGCTGCACGCCCGCGGTGCGCTCTCGGACGACGAGTACGCACGTGCCAAGGATCGCGTGCTCGGCGGCGGTACTGCACCGCAATACGCCAGCGGCAACGACGGCAGTTACGGCAACTACAGCAAGGACGCACCGGCGATGGACGCGGTGAACTCGCTGCGCCGCACCCGCGACGACCGCTGGATCGGCGGCGTCTGCGGCGGCATCGCTCGCGCCACCGGCATGGCCTCTTGGATCTGGCGCCTGCTGTTCACCTTGCTGGTGGTGTGCGCCGGTTCCGGCGTGCTGCTCTACTTGCTGCTCTGGATCTTCGTGCCCGAGGAGTGAAGGGTACGGGGAGGGGCCAGGGCTTGCCGGGCCGCGCGCTGCGCGAAGCCGTCGCCACCTTGCTGGCGGCGCTGGCCTGCCTTGCCTGCACGCTGGCGATCGATCGCGAGCGCGGGCCGGCGATCCTCGCCGTCGTGCTCTGCCTGTCGCTGTCGCGCAGCCAGCTCGATCGCGACCTGCGCGGCCGGCTCGAAGCCGCGCTGGCCTTGCCGCTGGTCAGCCTGGCCGCGTTGGGCGTGGCCTGGTTGCTTCATCACATGCCGTGGGTCGGCGCGGCGGCGTTCACGGCAGCCATCGGTGCCTCGATCTGGCTGCGCCGCTTCGGGACCCTGGGGCGCAGGGCCGGCACGCTGATCGCACTGCCTTTCGTGGTGATCCTCGTCACGCCCTATGTGCCACCGCGGCATCTCGGGCCGGCGATGGTTTTGATGATGCCCGTCATCGTTGCGCTGCTGGCGCTGTTCTGGGTCAGCGCCGTGCACGGGCTTGGCCAGCGCTTGGGCCTGCTTCGAATTGCCGTGCAACGCGAGGAATCTGCTCTACCAGCGCCGGTTGCCGGCGGCATGCGGCCGATCGCCAGCACGCGGATGGCGCTGCAGATGGCGCTGGCGCTGGCCGTGGCTTTCGTTGTCGGCTACGGCTTCTTTGCCGAACGCTGGGCCTGGATCGTGCTCACCGCCTTCATCGTCGGCAGCGGCAATCGCGGCCGGCTGGACGTCGCCTACAAGAGTGTGCTGCGCGTGCTCGGGGCCGCCGCCGGCAGCATCGCCGCGCTCGTCTTCGGCGGGCAGATGGCGGGCCACGGCGGCGCGGCCGTGGGCCTGATGCTGGCGGCCTTGTTTCTCGGTGTCTGGCTGCGGCCGCTGGGATATGGCTGGTGGGCGCTGTTCATCACGCTGGCACTGGCGGTGCTGCAGGGTTTCAACGGGGACGCCGCGGCGGTGCAGGGTGTGTTGTGGCTGCGCCTGGAGGAGATCGTCATCGGCGCGCTGATCGCGGTGGCTGCGGCCTGGTTCGTGCTGCCGGTTCGTTCGGCCGACGTGCTTCGGCGCAGGCTGGCCGATGCGCTGGCTGCGTTGGCGAAGGCGCTCGAAGCGCCGGGCCATGGCGGCAGCAAGAACCTTGTTTTGCAATTCGATCACATCGAGGAAATGGCGCCGAGCTTTCGCGCTGTGCGTCACCTGGCGCGGCACCTGCGCATCGTCGCCGTTCAGCCGGCTGACTGGATCGATGAACTGGCTGCTTGCCGCGTGTCGGCACTGGCGTTGGTCGAAGGCGGCACGGTGGCGCCAGGCCAGTTGCGCAAGGCGGTGGGCGCGGCGCGCAAGGCGTTGAGAGATCCAGCGACGCTGGCGCCGGCCTTGCGTGAAATGCGCGCAGCGCTCGATGCGGCAGCGCCTGAACCGCGCGGCGAAGGCGCGGCCGCCAGGAATTAGGAGGCCTGAGCCACCGGCAGCGCCGGCTTGCGGCCGCCGGCATTGAAGACGAGCTCGGCACCCGTCGATTCCGGCAGCACGTAGACGACGCCGCGCTGCGTACCCAGGGTCGGTGCGATCACTGCGTCGTAGAACTCGGGAGCCACGACGATGCAGCCGAGCGAAATGCGCTTGTCATCGGGGTTGGCCGAGGCCAGCCGTTGCGGGCGGCGCTCGGCGAGCGGCGCCGGGCGCAAGCGATGAATGGCGACGGCGGCGCCGTAGTCGACCCAGACGATCGCTTCGCCCTTGGCGTTGTGGCCCGGTTCGGAATCGAAGCGGCCGGCCGGCGTGGTGCGCTCGGCTAACGGTATACCTGTACTGACCTTGCGAGCAACGCCGGGCGCCGATTCGTCGCCCCGGGCGAGGCCGAGCAGCGAGGAGGCCGAGCCGATCAGGTGTCCGGTGGCATTGAAGACGTAGACGCGGGCGATCTTCTTGTCGACCACGGCGAAGGGACGGCCTTGCGCGTTGCGGGCTTCGAAGGCCCATTCGGCCATGCGGCGCGCGTCGGACGAAACCGGCTGGCCGGAAAAGTCGACCTTGTAAGGCGATGCCGTTGATGCCGCATGGGCGGGCGGGCCCGCCAAAGCCTGACCAAGCGCCAGACCAATCGCCAGCGCACCCGCGCCCAGGAGCTTTCGCCCCCCTCGTCGTCCCCAGTACATCAAGTCCGTCGCTCCAACAACAAACTACCCAAGGCCCGACGCGGATGCGAGGCCAACTGCTGGGGAATGCTATTGGAGGAAGAATGTACCGGAAACGGCAAAAAAGAGCGCTTAGCCGCGGCTTAATTTACCGAGGCTTCGTGCGGGAATTGACGCTTGAATAACGAGTTATGTCAGCTGCTTGTCGAGGGGCAATTTCGATGCCATCCCCGGTGCCAGTTTCGGGAAGGCCTGGTCGAGGGTCTTGATCTCGGGCAGCACGTAGACAATGCCACCCTGGCGGCGGAAGTTCGGCCACAGCACCTGCTCGAAGAAAGGCGGCGGCATGTTGATGCAGCCGTAGCTGATGCGTCGATCCTTGACGTTTTGGGACTTGAGGCGCTCGGCACGGTGCTCGGCCGGATTGGTCAGGCGCACCCGATGCATCGAGACGGCGGCGTCGTAGTCGACCCAGACCACGTCTTCAGGCACGGCGTTGCGGCCGGGCTCGGCACGGAAACGTCCGGCCGGGGTTGTTCGTTCGGAGGGCTGCACATCGGCAATCGGACGCTTGCCGATGCCGGCGACGCTGTCGTCGCCCGCTGCATAGCCGAGCAACACGGGCGAGGCGCCGATCAGGGTGCCCGAAGGCGCGAAGACGTAGACCTTGGCGTTCTTCTTGTCGAGGATCGCGAAATTGAGGCTGCCGTTATCAGCCGTGCTAACGACCCATTGGGCGAGCGTGCGGGCATCGGAAGATGCGGTTTCGCCAACGAAGTCCAGGCGTCGCAGAAGGGCTGGCGGAGCCGCCCGGGCAACCCGCGGCAACGGCGGTTGCGCCAGGTGGTGAGCCTGCCGCTGCACCGTCGGCGCCGGCCGGTGGTGCTGGAACAGAGATCCGATCACCGAGGGCGAACCGGAGCGCATCGGTACCACCAACACCAGGACAGTGGCACCGATCAGCGTGGCCTGAATAAGGCCTTGCGTCTTGTTGCCGCCCAGATGCTGGTGGTACCAGCTGCGCAGACGGTGGGAAAGTGCGGAAGGGCTCATTTGTAGCTCTTGATCGTGGCCGTTTCCGTTTCAGACCTGCTTCTCAAGGACGGTACGCTTAGTTGCGGTCGGCTTGCGGGGCGCGCTCGGTGATCATCGAACCCGACGAGTTCGACGTGTCGGTGCTCGGTGCGACAGCGGTGGAGCTGTTGTCGGTCGAGCTGCTCATCGAGTTGTTGTCCGTAGCGGCAGGCGCGGCGGTAGTCGTGGCGCTGTTGTCGGTGGTCGACGTCGCGGCGGATTGGTCAGCCGGCATCGTGCTGGTATCCGGTGCCGGAGCCGGTGTCGGCGCATTGGCGTCATTGGTCGTCGGAGTGCGCCAGTCAGGGGTGGCCGTCGTGCCGTCATTGACCGCTTGCTGGGCGTCCTTCTGCTGAACCTGGGCCGGAGCGTTGGGATCGAGCGACTGAGTGGTGGTGTCGCTGGTTTGCGCGTAGGCCAGACCGATGGCGCTGACCAGAGCGATGGCAGCGGCGGCAGTGGAAATGTGCTTGTTCATGAGTCGTTCTCCTTCGGGTTTGAGCCTCGGTGTGCGAGGCCGGACATAGAGACCGGAAAAGGGGACCGGCTGGAAATAACTTTAGAACTGCACGGGCCCCAGCAGGGTCGGCTTGCAGCGCGGGCAGCCGTAGGACAAGGACTGAAACCGAAGGTAACCAGCGCCAACGCTTCCGCTATGCTGAAGCCATGCAAGGGCCGCCCACGCTGACCATCGAGGAAGACGCCAACGGCCAACCGCTGGCCCGGCCAGTCGGCGAATGGACCGTCCTGCCGCTGCTGGGACTGTTCGATTCATTGGGCGAGCAGGCGGCGTCGCTGGCCCGCCAGCCCGGCGCGCAGTGGGATCTGCGCGAACTGCAGCGGCTGGACAGCGCGGGTGCGCTGCTGCTCTGGCGGGCCTGGGGCCGACAACGGCCCGCGCTGCTTCACTGGCTGCCCGAGCACGAATTCCTGTTCGATCAGTTGAGTGCGCCGGCTGCACTGCCCAGGCGGCGCTTCGTGCGGGAAGGCATCGCTTCGCTCGGGCCGATGATGCTGGCGTTGGCGGATCACCTGATCAGCGCGACGCGCCTGCTCGGCCAACTGGCGCTGGACGCGCGTCAGCTGGCCCGCCAGCCGGCGCTGATCGCTTGGCGCGATATCTCGGCCCAGATCTACCGGGCCGGCGCGCAGGCGCTGGGCATCACGGCGCTGGTCGGCTTCCTGGTCGGGGTCACCTTGTCCTACCTGACCTCGCGCCAGCTGCAAGCCTTCGGCGCCGACATCTTCGTCATCAACATCCTCGGCCTGAGCGTCTGGCGTGAACTGGGGCCCTTGCTGGCTGCGATCCTGGTGGCCGGGCGCAGCGGTTCGGCGATGACGGCGCAGCTCGGCGTGATGCGGGTGACCCAGGAGCTGGATGCGCTGTCGGTGATGGGTATCTCCCACAGTATCCGGCTGGTGATCCCGAAGCTGGCGGCGCTGGCGATCGCCTTGCCGCTGATCGTCGTCTGGACCAGTTCGCTGATCCTGATCGGCGGCATGGTGGCGGCACGCGCCACGCTGGACCTGGCCTACGTGCAGTTCCTGCAGGGCCTGCCGGCGGCGGTGCCGATTGCCAATCTCTGGCTCGGGCTGTCGAAATCGGTCGTGTTCGGCCTGCTGATCGCCTTCGTCGCCTGCCACTTCGGGCTGCGCATCAAGCCGAACAGCGAGAGCCTGGGCGCCGGCACGACGGAAGCGGTCGTGGCCTCGATCACGATCGTCATCGTCGTCGATGCGGTATTCGCCGTGCTGTTCTCGAAAGTCGGCCTTTGATGTCGGCACCGCAGCCCTTGATCGACGTCAACCGGGTGACGACGGTGCTCGGCCGCGTGGTCATCCATCGTCAGCTGAGCTTGCAGGTTATGGCGGGCGAGGTGATGGCGATCATCGGTGGCTCCGGCAGCGGCAAGACGACCTT
>FSVW01000510.1_pt1 | contig 16853 bp, 12 predicted proteins | sample 1637551 | NCBI WGS metagenome assembly FSVW01 (sample SAMEA3914814, study PRJEB12502) | metagenome | biome: forest; material: soil | place: USA | collected 2011-09-16 | depth 0.1 m | reverse complement strand
GTGAAGGCGTCAGGACCTAAACCTGGTGCGTCTACCAATTTCGCCACCCGCGCTTACGGTGCAGAACTGAGGTGCAACCCCACTGCTGCGGCAATTCGGTGAACCGTCGATTGTAGCCTCGCCGCAGCCGCTATCCCGCCCCCCGGGAAGACCCGGGGGATGCTCCCCTCGAACAGAGGTGTCAGTGCCGCTCGGGCTTGCGCACGCGGAACCACGCCGCATACATGGCAGGCAAGGCCAGCAACGTGAGCGCCGTGGCCACCGCCAGGCCGCCCATGATGGCCACCGCCATCGGGCCCCAGAAACCGCTTCGCGACAGCGGCACCATGGCCAGCACGGCTGCCGCCGCCGTCAGCACGATGGGACGGAAGCGCCGTACCGCGGACTCCACGATGGCATCCCAGGCCGGCACGCCGCGGGCGCGGTCCTGCTCGATCTGGTCGATCAGGATCACCGAGTTACGCTGGATCATGCCCATCAGCGCCACCACGCCGAGCAGAGCCACGAAGCCGAAGGGCTGGTTGAACAGCAGCAGCGCGCCGGCCACGCCGGCAATGCCCAGCGGCCCGGTCAGGAAGACCAGCATGGCGCGCGAGAAGCTCTGCAGCTGCAGCATCAGCAAGGTGAAGGTGATGAAGAGCATCACCGGCACGCCGGCCGCAATGGCGCCCTGGCCCTTGCTGCTCTCTTCCACGGCGCCGGCAATCTGGATGCTGTAGCCGGCCGGCATCTTGTCTTGCAAGGCCTTCAGCTGCGGCCAGAGTTCGTTCGTGACCGTCGCGCCCTGCAGCCCCTCGGACACATCGCCCTGCACGGTCACCGCATAGCTGCGGCCCTCGCGCCAGAGCACGCCGGGCTCCCAGCCGAAATTGACCTTGGCGATCTGCGTCAGCGGGATCGCGCGGCCCGTGGCCGTCGGCACATAGGCGTTGGCGATGTCGGTGATGACCTGGCGCTCATCGAGCGGCTGGCGCAGCACGATGTCGATCAGCCGGTCTTCCTCGCGGTACTGGCCGATCACCGAACCCGACAGCAGGGTCTGCGCCGCCTGGGCCAGGCTCTGGCTGGTCACGCCCAGGGCTCGCGCCTTGTCCTGGTCGACCTCCAGCTTGAGCGCCTTGATCGGCTCGTTCCAGTTGTCGTTCACCCCACGCATGTTCGGGCTGGCGCGCAGGATCTCCTTGGCCTTGTCGGCCCAGGCGCGCACCTCTTCGACCTTCTCGCCGACCACGCGGAACTGCACCGGATACGGCACCGGCGGCCCGTTGGGCAGCAGCTTGACGCGGCCCCGCACATCAGGAAATTCGGCCGCCAGCAGGGCCGGCATGCGCTTGCGCAACTCCTCGCGCGCCTCGATGGACTTGGGCAGCACGATGACCTGGCTGACGTTGGACTGCTCGAAGATATTGTCCAGCGGCAGGTAGAAGCGCGGCACGCCCGAGCCGACCCAGCTCGTCACCGAAGCGACGCTGGCTTCCTTGGCCATACGCTGCTCGAAGCGCTCCACCACGGCCTTGCTCTGCTCGATGGTCGAGCCCTCGGGCAACCACAGGTCCACCAGGATCTCGGGCCGGCTGGAATCCGGGAAGAACTGCTGCTGAACGCGCGTCATGCCGAACAGGCCCAGCCCGAACAGGAGCACCGTCATGAGGATGGTCTTCCAGCGGTGTTCCACACACCAGCCCACCATCTTGCGGAAGCGGCTATAGAAGGGCGAGTCGAACAGCTCATGCGCCTGGCCCGGCTGCCGGGCGTGGGTCTTCAGCAGCAGCGCACCCAGATAAGGCACGAAATAGATCGACACCACCCAGGAGATCAGCAACGCCGCGGCCGTCACCGCGAAAATGGCGAAGGTGTATTCGCCCGTCATCGAGCGCGCCAGGCCGATCGGCAGAAAACCCACCGCCGTGATCAGCGTGCCCGTCAGCATCGGCATCGCCGTGGCCTCGTAGGCGAAGGTGGCCGCGTACATCTTGTCGTGGCCCTCTTCGAGCTTGCGGACCATCATCTCCACGGCAATGATGGCGTCATCCACCAGCAGGCCCAGGGCAATGATCAGCGAGCCCAGCGAGATCTTGTGCAGGCCCACGCCCCAATAGAACATGGTGACGAAGGTGATGGACAGCACCAGCGGGATGGTGATGGCCACCACCAGGCCCGGCCACACATCCAGGCGCAGCGGCTTGGTATGCAGGCCCAGGGAAATGAAGCTCACCGCGAGCACGATCACCACAGCCTCGATCAGCACATGGATGAACTCGCCCACCGAGCGCGAGACCGCCGTGGGCTGGTCCTGCACCTGCGCCATCTCGATGCCGGCGGGCAGCACGGCGCGGATCTCGGCCGCGGTCTTCTTCAGCGCCTTGCCCATGGCGATGATGTCGCCGCCCTTGGCCATCGAGACGCCGATGGCGATCACCTGCTTGCCCTGGTAGCGCACCATGGTGGTGGCCGGGTCGGCGTAGGCGCGCTTGATCTCGGCAATGTCCGACAGATGCAGGCTGCTGGCCTGGCCCGTCGCCGGATTGATGCCGCGGATGGGAAAGGCCTTGAGTTGCTCCACCGAAGTGAACTGGCCCTGCACCCGCACCTGCAGATTGCCGGAACCGGCATCGAGCACGCCCGCGCCCTCCACCGCGTTCTGCGCACCGAGCTGGTTGATCACCTGCGAGAAATCCAGGCCCAGCGCAGCCAGGCGCTTCTGCGAGATCTCGATGTAGATCTTCTCGGGCTGCACGCCGAAGAGCTCGACCTTGGCCACGTCCGGCGCCTTGAGCAGCTGCGAGCGCACGCGCTCGGACCATTGCCTCAGCTCCTCGTTGGTGAAGCCGTCGGCCGACAGCGCGTAGATCGAGCCGTAGACATCGCCGAAGTCGTCGTTGAAGAACGGCCCCTGCACACCCTGCGGCAGGGTGTAGCGCATGTCGTTGATGCGCTTGCGCACCTGGTACCAGACATCGGCCACCTCCTTGGGCGGCGCGTTGTCCTTCACCTGGAACATCGTCACCGAAATGCCCGGCTTGGTGTACGAGCGGATCTTGTCGGCGTAAGGCGCCTCCTGCAGCGTGCGCTCGATCTTGTCGGTCACCTGCTCGGCCATCTGCTGCGCCGTGGCGCCGGGCCAGGCGGCCTGCACCACCATCAGGCGAAAGGTGAAGGGCGGGTCCTCGTCCTGGCCGAGCTGGAAATAGGCGGCGAAGCCCATGATCATCAGCACGACCATCAAGTAACGGGTCAGCGCAGGGTGCTCGAGCGCCCAGCGCGACACATTGAAGTGGCCGCGATTCTGCGGTGTGCTCATCGGGTGGCCCGTTTCAAGGTTTGGCCGGCGACTGCGTCGTCGCCTGATAGCGCTTGACCTTCTGACCCGGCGTCAGCACGTGCACGCCTGCAATCACCACTTCCTGGCCCGGCTGCAGGCCGGCCGCGATCAGCACATCGTTGCCATCGGCCCCGCCCACGGCCACCGCCTGCGGGTTGACCTTCATCGTGCCCGGGTCCAGCACCCAGACCGAGGTCTTGCCCGCCTGCTGCAGCACCGCCGACAGCGGCAGCTTGATGGCCTGCGCGATCTTGGGCAGGGTCAGCAGCACCGTGGCGGTCTGGCCCAGCTTCAAATCGATATTGCCGGCATCGGCCTTGATGAGGAAGGTGCGCGTCACCGGGTCGGCCTGGGCCGATACCTCGCGCAGGCTCAGGGGCCGCTCGGTCTGGCCCTCGCCCCACATGCGCAGCTTGAGAGCGCCGGGCTGGGCCGCCGCGGCCTTCAGCCGGGCGACTTGATCCTCAGGCACCGAGAACACCACATCGCGCGGCCCCTCCTGCGCCACCCGCACGATGGGCGTGCCCGCACCCACCACCGTGCCCGGGTCCACGTCCACCGCGGTCACGAGCCCGCTCACATCCGACACCAGCTGTGCATAGCCCGCCTGGTTGGACTGTGCACTGGCCTGCGCCCGCGCCTGGTCGAGCTGGGCTTGCGCCGCCTTGAAGCCGTTCTCGCGCCGTTCCAGCTCGGCTGCGCTGATGAAGCCCTGGTCCTTCAGTTCGATGAAGCGCTTGTAGTCGTTGCCCGTCTGGTCGCGATTCACGCGCGCCGCCTGCATCGCCGCCTTGGCAGCCTCCTGCGCCAGCATCAGGTCCTGCGCGTCGAGCGTGGCCAGCACCTGGCCGGCGTGCACATGGTCCCCGAGATTGACCTTGCGCGTCAGCAGCTTGCCGCCGACGCGGAAACCCAGGCGTGATTCATTGCGGGCGCGGATCTCGCCTGCATATTCCAGCGTGGACCCCGCGTCGCTGGCGGCCAGCACCTGCGTGCGCACGGCCCGCTCGGGTTCCGGAGCGGCCTCCTGCCGACCGCATGCGGCCAGCGCCAATGCCGCTGCCGCTGCCGCTGCAACTGCGAGCAGCGCAGAGCTTTTTCTGTTGATTCTTGGGGGCATGAAGACCTCGATCAGAATTACTGACTTGCCGGTCAGTAATGTATTCAATGCTTTCGGGGCCTGTCAAAGGCGATTTCCGAAAGCTTCCCAAAAGCCCACACAATGCCGCCGTGAGCATAGATCACTACGAGAACTTTCCGGTCGCCTCCTGGCTGTGTCCGCCGCGCTTGCGGCCGGCCGTGTCCGCCATCTACCGCTTCGCCCGAACGGCCGACGATCTGGCCGATGAAGGCGAGGCCAGCCCGGCCGAGCGGCAGGCCGATCTGAAAGCCTACCGTGCCGATCTCTCCGCCATCGAGGCCGGCCGCGCGCCCTCGCCGCGCTGGGCCGTCCAGGTTTTCGAACCCTTGGCCGGCATCGTGCGTCAGTTTCGGCTTCCCGTGACGCTCCTGCATGCCCTGCTCGACGCTTTCGAACAGGATGTGTCGAAAAGCGCCTACAAGGACCGCGCTGAACTGTTGCGTTACTGCGAACGCTCGGCCAATCCGGTGGGCCGGCTGCTCTTGCATCTGTACGGCATCCAGGACGGTCTGGCCCTGCAACGCTCCGACTCCATCTGCACCGCCCTGCAGTTGATCAACTTCTGGCAAGACCTCACCCGCGATGGCCCGAAAGGCCGCGTCTATGTGCCGGAGGCCGATCTGTACCGCTTCGGCATCAGCCGCGAACAGATGCTGGCCTGCGCGGACAACCCGCCAGCGCGCGCCATGGTCCGCAATCTGTGTGACTGGACCGAAGCCCAGATGCGGAGCGGTGCACCGCTGGCTCTGCGCATCCCCGGCCGCGCGGGCTGGGAGCTGCGCCTTGTCGTGCAAGGCGGCCTGCGCATTCTTGAGAAAATCCGCAACATGCAATACGCCAGCCTCTCCGAGCGCCCTGCCCTCACGGCTTTCGATGCCCCGCTGCTCCTGTGGCGCGCACTGAGAATGAGCCCATGACGCCAGAACAGTATGTGCAGGAGAAGGCCGCCAAGAGCGGCTCCAGCTTCTATTACGCCTTCCAGTTTCTGCCGCCAGAACGCCGCGCCGCCATCACCGCCTTCTACGCGTTCTGCCGGGAGGTGGACGATGTCGTGGACGAAGTGCATGACCCCGCGATAGCCGCCACCAAGCTCGCCTGGTGGCGCAAGGAAGTGGCCCAGGCCTATGCCGGCCAGCCCCAGCATCCCGTGATGCGCGCGTTGATGGCCGCGGCCCCGGCCTACGACATCCGCGCCGACCATCTGAACGCCGTGATCGAGGGCTGCGAGATGGACCTCACGCAGACCCGCTACCTGGACTACGCTGGTTTGCAGCGTTACTGCCATCTCGTGGCGGGCGTGGTGGGCGAGGTCAGCTGCAATATCTTCGGCCGGACCTCGGACGCGACGGTGGCCTACGCGCACAAGATGGGCCTGGCCCTGCAACTGACCAACATCATCCGCGACGTCGGCGATGACGCGCGCCGTGGCCGCATCTATCTGCCGATGAGCGAGCTGCAGCAGTTCGACGTGAAGGCGCACGAGCTCCTCAAACGCGAGCCGCCCTGGGGCTACAGCGAGCGCTTCACCGCGCTGATGAAGTTCCAGGCCGCGCGCGCCCATGCGGCCTACGACGAAGCCCTGGCCCTGCTGCCCGAGGCGGACCGGCGCGCGCAAAAGCCCGGCCTGATGATGGCCAACATCTACCGCGCCCTGCTGCGCGAGATCGAGGCCGAGAACTTCCAGGTGCTGCAGCAGCGCATCTCTCTGACGCCACTGCGCAAGATCTGGATTGCGATGAAGACCAACTGGCGCGGCAAGTGAAACGCCTGGCCATCGTCGGCGGCGGCTGGGCCGGCCTGGCCGCGGCGGTGGCCGCGGTGGAGCGCGGCCATCAGGTCACGCTGTTCGAGATGGCGCCGCAGCTGGGCGGCCGCGCGCGCAGCGTGGCGGGCGCGCCGACGCTCGACAACGGCCAGCACATCCTGATCGGCGCCTACCGCGACACGCTCGCCTTGATGCGCACGATCGGCGTCGATCCGGACACCGCCCTGCTGCGCCAGCCGCTGCGACTGCGCTATCCGCGGCACGAGGGCCTGAGCCTGCCCGCGGGTTCACCGCTGATCGCCTTTGCGCGCGGCGTGCTGGCCAACGGAGCTTGGCCCATGTCCGCGCGACTGCAACTGCTGACGGCTGCCGCCGGCTGGTTGTTGCGCGGCTTCCGCTGTGCGCCTGATTTGAGCGTTAGCGAACTCTGCGCCGGGCTGCCCGCCGGGCTGCGCGAACAGTTGATTGACCCCTTGTGTGTCGCCGCGCTCAACACGCCTGCGGCCCAGGCCAGCGCCCAGGTTTTTCTGCGTGTCCTGCACGACGCCCTGTTCAGCGGCACCGGCAGCTCCGACCTGCTGCTGCCGCGCCAGCCTTTGAGCCAGCTGATGGCCGAGCCCGCGCATGCCTGGCTCACCGCGCACGGCGCCAGGCTCGTTCTGCACCACCGCATCCAATCGCTGCAAGAATTGGCGGGCTTCGATGCCGGCGTGCTGGCCTGCACCAGCACGGAAGCCGCCCGCCTGGCCGCGCCGGTCGCGCCCGCCTGGGCCGCTCAAGCACAGGCCTTGCATTTCCAGCCCATCATCACGGTCTATCTGCAAAGCCCTGGCACCCGGCTGCCCGTGCCGATGCTGGTGCTGGCCGGTGAGCCCGCGCAATTCGTCTTCGATCTCGGCCAACTCGGCCACGCGCCCGGCGTGTTCGCCTTCGTGATCAGCGGTGCCGCGCCCTGGGTCGCACGAGGGCTCGACGAAACGGGGGAGCACGTGCTCCTCCAGGCGGCACGCGAGATCGCATGGCAAGTGTCCCCAACCCTGCTGCGCACGCTGGCCGAAAAGCGCGCCACCTTTGCCTGCACCCCGGGACTGGAACGCCCCTCTGCGCGCATCGCCTCCGGCCTGGTAGCGGCCGCAGACTACGTCGCGGGCCCGTATCCGGCGACGCTGGAGGGCGCGGTCCGCGCGGGCAATTCAGGCATCGCTTTGCTCGAATCCGAGTGGCGATGATCTGACTCAAGAACGTCTCTTGTAGGCTCCACGATGAACGTCGGAGCGGGCGACGATAACGCTCTCTTCTGCCTGTTCGGCGAAGGAGCCGGTGGCGCTGCGCGGGCCATCGCGAGAACCTCATGTGCCATTTGCCGCGGCTCCCGCGCGCTGCAATCAGGAGTAGCCCGAGATGCCTTCGAAATCACGCACCGCCTTGCTTGCCGGCGCGCTCGTCCTGCCGCTGGCTTCGATTGCTGAAGAAGCCGCGACGATGCCTGAGTCCGTGCGCGCCGAACATGCCCGCCCGGAGTTCGCGCAGAAGATGCGCTGGTTCAAGGATGCCAAGTTCGGCATCTTCATCCATTACGGCATCTACAGCGTCAAGGGCATCGGCGAGTCCTGGTCCTTCTTCAATGGCGACATCTCGTACCCCGACTACATGAAGCAGTTGGAGGGTTTCACGGCCGCCAAGTACGACCCCGATGCCTGGGCGAAGTTGTTCGCCGAGAGCGGCGCGCGCTATGCGGTGATGACCAGCCGCCATCACGACGGCGTGGCGCTGTGGGCCTCAGGCCAGGGCATCAACGTGGCGAAGAACTCGCCGGCCCAGCGCGACCTCGTCGGCCCGTACGTCGATGCGCTGCGCAAGCAGCATCTCAAGGTCGGGCTGTACTACTCCATCCTCGATTGGTCGCATCCCGACTACGACGTGCACACGCGCACGCAGAAGCGGTATGACGCCAAGCAGGACGGCGCTCGCCTGCAGCGTTTCGTCAAGTACTACCAGGGTCAGCTGAAGGAGCTGAGCGAGCGCTACAACCCCGATCTGTTCTGGTTCGACGGCGACTGGGAGCACAGCGCTGAAGAACTGGGGGCTTCCGAGACCCGCAAGCAGCTGCTCAGCACCAATCCCAATGTCATCGTCAATTCGCGCCTGGGCGGTTATGGCGATTACGCGACGCCCGAGCAAGGCCTGCCCGTCAACAAGCCGATGGATGCCTACTGGGAGCTGTGCCTGACGATGAACCAGTCCTGGGGCTACCAGCCGCTCGACAAGACTTACAAGACCGCGAACGAGTTGATCGGCATCCTGGCGCGCACGATCAGCATGGGTGGCAATCTGCTGCTCGACATCGGCCCGCGCGCCGACGGCACCATCGACCCACCCCAAGTGGACATCCTGAAGAAGATGGGGCGCTGGACGCGCAAGCATGCCCAGGCCATCTACGGCACCGAAGCCGGCATCCCGACCAACTATTTCGCCGGTCCGAGCACGCTCTCACCGGACCGCAAGACCTTGTACCTGTTCCTCGAAGGCCGTCCCAACGAGAAGGTGCTGGTCCTGGGCCTTCAAAACGATGTGCTGCGCGCCACCGTGGTCGGCAACGGCGCTGAAGTCGCGCACCGCGTCGTGGGTCGGCACGAGTGGGCCAAGTACCCGGGCATGCTGTACCTGAAGGTGCCGGATTCCGCGCTGGACAAGGACATCACGGTGCTCGCGCTGGAACTGGACAAGCCGGTGTCCCTGTACACCGGCGCACCCAAGCCGATAGAGACCAACTGAGCGCCACGCGGGCGCCCCTTGTGCCGCCCTGGTTCAGAACGCCGGCGCAAAAGGCGCTGCCAGCGGCTCGCCCACGAACACGCCCTGCGCCGGCCAGGCCACGCTGTGCCAATAGGCCTCCAGCACCGTCACGCCCTGGATGTAGCTGAGCAGCAGCAGTTGCGGATGCGGGAACTTCTGCCAGTGGTTGCAGGGCTCGGTCACGGTGCCGTAGCTGGCCGTGGCGCCGGACTCGATCCAGTCGAGCGCCGACATCTGCCCCTGCCCGGGCAGGGTGTCGAGCGCGCCGCCAAAAGAGGTCAGGTGGTCGGCCACGGCGCCGGGCAGCCATTCGACCTTGTCCAGGCCCGGCACGCTGGCCAGGCCCGTCTGCACGAGCAGCGCACGGTGCAGCGGCGGCAGCGCATCGGCCGTCTGGCGCTGCACTTCCACGCCCCAGGGCCGCATCAGGCCGCTGGGCGGAAACAGCCGCGAGCGAACGCTGCGCGCGCCATCGCTGGTGCTGAAGAAGTAGGCCTGGGCCGGCAGGAAGAGGCTGGGCAGGCTGGCGTCGGCTGCCACGCCTCGGTCGATCAACTTCTTGGCATTCTCCACGCTGCGCGCCGCAATCATCATGCTGGGGCGCAGGCCGAGGTCGGTTTGCGGTTTGTCCGCGGTGTAGGTGAAGTAAGGCGATGGCACGGAGGCGCCGCAGGTCTGCTTGCAGATCTCGGGCTGGAAGCCGAAGGCCAGCGCGCTGGTGATGCTGTTGCACTCGACCGCATAGGGCTGGCTCCAGGCCAGCGCCAGGCCCTGCACCCGGGCCGGCATCATCAGGCGGATCTGCGCGTCCAGGGCCTGGAACTCGTCCAGGCTCAAACGCGCTTTCACGGGCACATTCACCCGCATCACATTGCCTTCGGGGATGCCGCGGCGCTGGATGTAGTACTCGCCCACGGCGACGGAGTAAGGGTCGGCCGTGTTGATCACCAAGCCCAGAGTTTGAGCGGTGATGCGCCCGGTCAGCCGCGGCGCGCGGATCCACTGCGCCGGTGGCGGCGAGACGCTGGGCAGGGCGCCGGCAGGAATCTCCAGCGGCGCGCTGGGCGTGGATGCCGGCGGCTCCTGAGCCCAGGCCGGCGCGCCCAACAAGCACAGGCATTGCACGATGTGGACTGCCACACGGCGCGCAACCGAGCAAACCAGCTCGAATTTGGAAACGATTTTCGCGATGCAAAACAAACCAATCTCCCTCACAATGCCCGCCATGAAGAACAAAGAGAAACAGACGCCGGCCATCCAGGTGCTGGAGCGCATGTTTTCCCTTCTCGACCTGCTGGCCAGCCACCAGGATCCGGTCTCGCTCAAGAACATCAGCGCCACCACGGGCCTGCACCCGTCGACGGCCCACCGCATTCTCAATGACTTGGCCCTGGGCCGCTTCGTGGATCGGCCCGAAGCCGGTAGTTATCGACTCGGCATGCGGCTTCTGGAGCTGGGCAACCTGGTCAAGGCGCGGCTCGACGTGCGCGATGCGGCGCTGGCGCCGATGCGCGAGCTGCACAAGTTCACCCACCAGCCGGTCAATCTCTCGGTGCGCCAGGGCGACGAGATCGTCTACATCGAGCGCACGTATTCGGAGCGCTCGGGCATGCAGGTGGTGCGCGCCGTGGGCGGCCGGGCACCGCTGCATCTCACCTCGGTGGGCAAGCTCTTTCTGGCCAGCGATGACCCGCAGCGCGTGCGCGCCTACGCCACGCGCACGGGCCTGGCTGGCCACACGCGCAACAGCCTGACGGAAATCAGCGCCCTGGAACGTGAGCTTGCTTCGATCCGACAACGCGGCCTCTCCCGCGACGATGAGGAATTGGAGCTCGGCGTGCGCTGCATGGCCGCGGGCATCTATGACGACCAGTCCAAGCTGATTGCCGGCTTGTCCATCTCGGCGCCGGCAGATCGGCTGGAGGAATCCTGGCTCACGCACCTGAAGGAAACTGCCGCTGCGATTTCCTCGTCGCTGGGTTTCCGCGGGTAGAAATGAAAACGCGCCTGGGAAGGCGCGTTGATCAGAAGCTGCAAGCGGCTTACTGCAGCTTCGACTCTTTGCTCAGCACGGCCGGATTGCTGTTCAGCCACTTGCGCACACGCTCGGGATCCGCCGCGCGCGAGCCGCTGGTATCCAGGAACACCATGATCAGCTTGCGGCCGGCCAGCCTGGCCTGCATGACCAGGCATTTGCCCGCTTCGTTGATGAAGCCGGTCTTCTGCAGGCCGATGTCCCACTTGCCTTCGCGCACCAGGCCGTTGGTGCTGTGGAACGCCATCTGACGGCGGCCGATCTTGACGGTCGCTTCCTTGGAGGTGGTGAATTCGCGCAACATCGGCATGCCCTCGGCCACGCGAACCAGGCGCGCCAGATCTTCGGCGCTGCTCTGGTTGTGGCTGGACAGGCCGGTGGGCTCCACATAGTGCGTGTCGGCCATGCCCAGCTCGGCGGCCTTCTGGTTCATCGCAACGATGAAGGCCTCCAAACCGCCCGGATAGCTGCGGGCCAGCGCATGGGCCGCGCGGTTCTCCGACGACATCAGCGCCAGATGCAGGAGTTGCTCGCGGGTGAGCGTGGTGCCGAAGGCCAGGCGCGAGCCCGTGCCCTTCTCGGTGTCGCGGTCATCCGTCGTGATCGTGATCTTCTCGTCCAGCGGCTGCTTGGCTTCCACCACCAGCAGGCCGGTCATCAGCTTGGTGATGGAGGCGATCGGCAGCACGGCCTGGGTGTTCTTGGACAGCAGGACCTCGTTGGTGTCCTGGTCCATCACCAGCGCCACGCTGGACTTCAGGTCCAGCGGATCGTCAACGCTGTGCAGGCCATAGATCTGGCCGAAAGAAGGCACGGCGGCCACCGCACGGCGCGGCACGCGCGCAGCAGCCACCAGCTTGGTCTTGCGAACGCTGGCGGCCTTCTTCTTGGCAGTTTGGGTCTGCGCGGCCTTGCTGGAACTAACGCTCTGGGCCGACGCATGCTGGGCGGTGAAGCCGAGCACGGCAACACTCAGACCTGCGGTGAGGGCGACGCTGGAGAAAAATGATGCAAAAGTCTTCAAAGCCAACCCCCGAGAATCTGGCCGCAGTCTAAGCCATTACAAAAACACACACAAGATCAAATGCTTAAGAGCAGGTCTTCAAGCTGCTCCTCGCGTGATCTTGTGCGCTGTACTAACGTTCTGTTTCAGCGGAGGTTGACCGGCTTACAAAACTTGATCTTCAGCCCTGGGCCGCCACCCGCTCCACCTTGCTCTGCAGCTTGTTCAATGCGCTCAAGTAGGCCTTGGCCGAGGCCACGACGATATCGGGATCGGCCCCGACGCCATTGACCACGCGGCCCGCGTGCTGCAGGCGGACCGTCACTTCGCCCTGCGATTCTGTGCTGCCGCTGGTGATGGCATTGACCGAATAGAGCAGCATTTCGGCGCCGCTTTGCACGGTGGACTCGATGGCGCGCAGGACGGCGTCGACAGGGCCGTTGCCGTCGCTCTCGGTGCGATGTTCGACCTCGCCCGCTGCAAAGACCACGCTGGCATGCGGGCGTTCGCCCGTCTCCGAGCGCTGCGACAGCGCTACCAGCCGGTAATGCTCGTGCTCGGCGCTGACCGACTCGTCCATCACCAGGGCAATGATGTCCTCGTCGAAGATCTCGTTCTTGCGGTCGGCCAGATCCTTGAAGCGCACGAAGGCGGCGTTGACCTCGGCTTCCGACTCCAGCGAGATGCCCAACTCCTGCAGGCGCTGCTTGAAGGCATTGCGGCCGCTGAGCTTGCCCAGCACGATCTTGTTGGCGCTCCAGCCCACGTCCTCGGCACGCATGATCTCGTAGGTGTCGCGCGCCTTGAGCACGCCGTCCTGATGGATGCCAGAAGCGTGCGCAAAGGCATTGGCGCCCACCACGGCCTTGTTGGGCTGCACCACGAAGCCGGTGGTCTGCGAGACCATGCGCGAGGCCGCGAGGATCTGCGTGGCGTCGATGCCGACATCGAGCCCGAAGTAGTCGCGGCGCGTCTTCACGGCCATCACCACTTCCTCGAGCGAGCAGTTGCCGGCGCGCTCGCCCAGGCCGTTGATCGTGCATTCGATCTGGCGAGCGCCGCCGATCTTCACGCCGGCCAGCGAGTTGGCCACGGCCATGCCGAGGTCGTTGTGGCAGTGCACGCTCCAGATCGCCTTGTCGGAGTTGGGCACGCGCTCGCGCAAGTCGCGGATGAAGTTGCCATAGAGCTCGGGGATGCCGTAGCCCACGGTGTCGGGGATGTTGATGGTGGTGGCGCCTTCCTTGATGACGGCTTCCACCACGCGGGCCAGGAACTCGGGGTCGGAGCGATAGCCGTCCTCGGGCGAGAACTCGATGTCGCCGCACAGATTGCGGGCGAAGCGCACGGCCTGGATGGCCTGCTCCAGCACCTGCTCGCGCGTCATCCGCAACTTCTTCTCCATGTGCAGTTCACTGGTGGCGATGAAGGTGTGGATGCGGAAGCGCGCGGCGCCTTGCAGGGCCTCGGCGGCACGCGCGATGTCGCGGTCATTGGCGCGGGCCAGGCCGCAGACCGTGCTGTCCTTGATGGCCGCGGCAATCGCCCGCACGGCCTCGAAATCGCCGTTGCTGGACGCGGGAAAGCCGGCCTCGATCACATCGACCTTGAGCCGCTCCAGCTGGCGCGCAATGCGCAGCTTCTCGTCCTTGGTCATCGAGGCGCCGGGCGACTGCTCGCCGTCGCGCAGGGTGGTGTCGAAGATGATGAGTGAGTCGGCCATGATCGGTCCTTCAGGATTTCTCGAAAATTCTAGGTGACTGCTCGGCCGCCTCGCTGCGCGCAAAGCCCGATGCAATCGCCTTCAGCGAGGCGCGCACGATGTTGGTGTCGATGCCCACGCCAAAGCGCGTCTGCTCGCCGACGCGCAGCTCCAGGTAGGCCACGGCGCGCGCATCGGCACCGCTGCCGATGGCATGCTCGTGATAGTCCAGCACGCGGATGCTTTGCTGCGTCTGTGCGGCCAGGCCGTTGACGAAGGCTTCGATAGGGCCGGTGCCCTCGCCTTGGATCTGCAGGCTGAGGCCGGCCACTTGCACGTCAGCGCTCAAGCTCACGACGTCGCCCTCTTCGCGAATCACGGGATGCGCAAGCCCAACGCGGGCTGCATCGCTGATCGCGTATTCGCGCTCGAAGATCTGCCAGATGTCGGCCGCATTCAGCTCCTTGCCCTGGTCGTCCATCACCTGCTGCACGACCTGGCTGAACTCGATCTGCAGGCGGCGCGGCAGCTCAAGCCCGTACTCGGTTTCGAGCAGATAGCTGATGCCACCCTTGCCCGACTGGCTGTTCACGCGGATCACGGCGTCGTAGCTGCGGCCCAGGTCCTTCGGGTCGATGGGCAGATAGGGCATGTCCCAGATCTCGCCGTCCTTACGGGCCGCAAAAGCCTTCTTGATGGCGTCCTGGTGCGAGCCCGAGAAGGAGGTGTAGACGAGGTCGCCGACGTACGGATGGCGCGGATGCACGGGGATCTGCGTGCAATGCTCGACGCAGCGGCGCACCTCGTCGATGTCGGAGAAATCGAGCTGCGGATCGACGCCCTGCGTGTAGAGGTTCAGCGCGATGTTGACGAGGTCCACATTGCCGGTGCGCTCGCCGTTGCCGAACAGGCAGCCTTCCACGCGGTCCGCGCCGGCCATCAGCGCGAACTCTCCAGCCGCCGTGCCGGTGCCGCGGTCGTTGTGCGGGTGGACCGAGAGCACGATGTGTTCGCGGCGCTCCAGGTGGCGATGCATCCACTCGATCATGTCCGCGAAGATGTTCGGCGTGGAATGCTCGACCGTGGACGGCAGGTTGATGATGCACTTGCGCGCGGCAGTGGGCTGCCATACGGCGGTGACGGCATCGACGACGCGCTTGCTGAAGGCCAGTTCGGTGCCGGAGAACATCTCGGGCGAATACTCGAAGCGCCAGTCGGTTTCGGGCTGACCTGCAGCGCAGTCCTTGATCATCTGGGCATGCTCGGTGGCCAGGGCGACGATGCCGTCCTCGTCCATGCCCAGCACCACGCGGCGCATGATCGGCGCGACGGCGTTGTACAGGTGCACGATGACCTGCTTCGCGCCATGCAGTGATTCGAAGGTGCGCATGATGAGGTGCGGACGGGCCTGCGTCAGCACCTGGATCGTCACGTCGTCAGGGATATGGCCACCTTCGATCAGCAGGCGCACGAAGTCGAACTCCGTCTGCGAGGCCGAGGGGAAGCCGACCTCGATCTCCTTGAAGCCGATCTTCACCAACTGCTGGAACATGCGCAGCTTGCGTGCCACGTCCATCGGTTCGATCAGGGCCTGGTTGCCGTCGCGCAGATCGGTGCTGAGCCAGATCGGCGCCTGCGTCAGCTGCGCGTCGGGCCAGCGGCGATCGGCCAAGGCGACGGGGGCGAAGGGGCGGTATTTGCGATTCGGTTGCTTCAACATCGGAGTTCCTGATGAGGAGTGAGGGGGCAACCGGCAGACACAAAACAAAACGGCCCGCTGCAGGTTGCATACGGGCCGTTGGATCGAAGACGAAGGGTGGTCGTGTGCGATCAGCGCTCCCGTTTGGGATCGCCTAGTAGCAGCAGTGCGCGCTTCGTGTTCATGGGGAGCGAATATAGCATCAACACGCCCTCACCGATGGAGGCCTTGCTCGTCGGGTTCGTCGGTGGAGGTTGCAATCACGCTGACCTGCCGGCCCTTGGCCTTCTTGATCGCATAGACCACATAACCCGATAGTCCATAGACACAGAACAGGCCGAACAGCACTCGCGCCGGGTCGAGCGCGATCAGGCCGATGCCCACCATGATGACCACCAGGGTCACGAAGGGCACCGAGCGCTTGATGCTGAAGTCCTTGAAGCTGTAGAACGGAGCATTGGTCACCATGGTCAGGCCCGCATAGAGCGTGAAGCCGAAAGCGGTCCAGGCCAGCATGGCGTCGTGAACCACGCCCTGGTCTTCGCAAGCCCACATCAGGCTGATCACGAGCGCAGCGGCCGCAGGGCTGGGAACGCCCTGGAAGTAGCGCTTGTCCACCACGCCGATATTGGTGTTGAAGCGAGCCAGGCGCAGGGCCGCGCCGGCGAGGTAGACAAAGGCCGCGAACCAGCCCCAGCGACCCAGGGAGTTCAGCACCCAGGAGTACATGATCAGTGCCGGCGCAGCGCCAAAGGACACCATGTCGGAGAGGCTGTCCATCTGCTCGCCGAAGGTGGACTGCGTGTTGGTCATGCGAGCCACGCGGCCGTCCAGGCTGTCCAGCACGGCGGCAGCAAAGATGCCGTAAACCGATTGCTCATAGCGTCCGGCCATGGCCATCACGATGGCGTAGAAACCGCTGAACAGGGCGGCCAGCGTGAACAGATTGGGCAAGGCGTAGATGCCCTTGCGGCGCGGGCGCGGCAGCTCGGCCGGCTCTTCTTCAGGCATGTTGACGGGGGAATTGCTCATGGGGCGGGAGGATACAGGAAGCACAAAGCCGCGCGGCTTCGCGACCGCGCGGCTTTGTGTAGGAGAAGATGCTCCGTTCTTGCTCGGCTCTTGCTCAGTTCTTGCTCTGGTCGACCAGGCGGTTGGCCTTGATCCACGGCATCATCGCGCGCAGCTTCTCGCCGACCACTTCGATGTCGTGCTCGGCCGTCAGGCGGCGGCGGCTCAGCAGTGTCGGGCGCCGGCCTTGTTCTCGAGGATGAAGCTCTTGGCGTACTCACCGGTCTGGATGTCCTTCAGGCACTGGCGCATTGCGTCCTTGGTGGCCGAGGTGACGATCTTCGGGCCGGTCACGTACTCGCCGTACTCGGCGTTGTTC
>FSVW01002918.1_pt1 | contig 16966 bp, 17 predicted proteins | sample 1637551 | NCBI WGS metagenome assembly FSVW01 (sample SAMEA3914814, study PRJEB12502) | metagenome | biome: forest; material: soil | place: USA | collected 2011-09-16 | depth 0.1 m | reverse complement strand
GCGCTGGTGACCGAAGCGGCTAACGCTTCATTCAACCGCATCACGATCGACGGCGACACCTCCACCAACGACAGCTTCGTGCTGATCGCCACCCACCAGGCCGAGCACGCGCGCATCGGCTCGCTCGACAGCCCCGAGGGCCGCCTGCTGCGCCGCGCGCTGATCGACGTGGCGCAGGAACTGGCGCAAGCCATCGTGCGTGACGGCGAGGGCGCCACCAAGTTCATCACCGTGAAGATCGAGGGCGGCAAGACCGAGGACGAGTGCAAGCAGGCGGCCTATGCCATCGCCCACTCGCCGCTGGTGAAGACCGCCTTCTTCGCCAGCGACCCCAACCTCGGCCGCATCCTCGCTGCCGTGGGCTATGCCGGCATCGCCGACCTGGACCAGACCCTGATCGAGATGCACCTCGACGACGTCCATGTGGTCACCCAGGGCGGCCGCAACGCGAGCTACCGCGAGGAAGACGGCCAGCGCGTGATGAAGCAGAGCGAGATCACCGTGCGCGTGAACCTCAACCGCGGCCCGGCCAGTGCCACGGTCTGGACCTGCGACCTGAGCCACGATTACGTCAGCATCAACGCCGACTACAGAAGTTGAATCTGGAGCTTTTCGACAACCTGATGTGGAACGCCTTGAGCGGTCCGCATGCTCACTGGTCGCAAGGTGGCGCCACGGCGCGGCGTTACGCGCCGGGCTTCTCGCCCATCATCGCCTTTGCCGATCCGCTGAACCCGGACTTCGCCGCGCTGGAGGCGCATTGCGCGCCGGGTGAGCCCTTCTACTGCGAAGGCTGGCTCGGCGTGCCGCCTGCGGGCTGGCTGGTGCAGGCCGAATCGAGCATGGTCAAGATGGCCTGGGGCGGCGGTGTGCCTGATGAGGGAGCCGGCGCGGACGACATCGTGCCGCTGAACGCCGCCCACGCGCCGCAGATGCTCGCCCTGGCCGAGCTGACTCGCCCCGGCCCTTTCGGCCTGCGCACCGTGGAAATGGGCGATTACTTCGGCGTCATCGGCGAGGACGGGCGCCTGATCGCCATGGCTGGCGAGCGCATGCGCGCCGGCAAGCTGCGCGAGATCTCCGGCGTGGCCACCCACCTCGATGCACAAGGCCGCGGCCTGGCCCGTCGCCTGATGCTGCGCCTGCTGCGCCGCCAGCTCGCGCGCGGCGAGACACCCGTGCTGCACGTGATGAGCGCCAACGCCGGCGCGCGTGGCCTCTACCTGAAGATGGGCTGGCGCGAGTACCGCGAAGTCGCCGTGCGCGTGATGGCGAGGCAGGCCTGATGCTGCTGATCCGCCGCGCCACGACCGAGGATTTCGAACAGATCTGGCCCATCCTGCAGGCCATTGCCGCCAGCGGTGAAAGCTACGCCTGGCCGCGCGATGTGAGCCGCGAGCAGGCGCAGGCGCTGTGGATGGGCGCGCCGGGCGCCCTCGTGTGCGTGGCCGAGGAAGAAGGGCGCATTCTCGGCAGCTCCTACATCAAGCCTAACCAGCTGGGTGGCGGCGCGCACGTCTGCAACGCCGGCTACGCAGTGGCCGAAGCCGCGCGCGGCAAGGGAGTCGCCGCGGCCTTGTGCGAGCACTCGCAGGCACTGGCGCGCGAGCAGGGCTTTGCAGCCATGCAGTTCAACTTCGTCGTGGCCAGCAACGAGGCCGCCGTGCATCTGTGGACCCGCCTCGGCTTCGAGACGGTGGGCCGGCTGCCAGAGGCCTTCCAGCATCCGCGCCTGGGGCGGGTCGATGCGCTGGTCATGTTCAAGAAGCTGACGGGAAGCTGAGTCCTCTCCGTCCAACTAACGAGTTATTTGAGCGCAAACGCTTGCGTACGGCCGACGGCGGGCGCAACATCGCGGCTGGCCCCGGCGCGGGGCTTCTTTCTTTCTAGCCAGCCGGGAGCGAAGCCATGAAGTGGATGCAGCACGGATACGCCACATTGGCCGCATTGCCAATCACGCTGGCCCTGGCCGGCCCGGCGCTTGCGGGCACCGTCATCAACACCGGCCTGCCCAGCGGCACGGTCATCGTCAATATCGACGGGCGGGCGGATGGTGCGGGTGCCTGGAGCGGCGACGGTTACCAGCCCTACTGGCAGCAGCCCTTCGCCAACGCGCCTTCCGTCACGCTGGCGGCCGGCACCTACCAGTTCCGCGTCATCGACCCGGGCGATGCTGCGGCGGCCTACACCGGCCTCAGTTCCTCGCAACTGGCGCAGATCTACACCGGCTGGACCTTCAACTCGCCCTGGACCACCAACTACATGGTGTTCGACAGCTCGGCGCTGAGCAACAGCAGTGCGAGCCAGCTCTTCGACGGCGCGCTCGCGCCCGGCAACCCGGGCCAGCTCACCTACGGCTCGGCGCAGGACGCCTATGACGCCGTGGTGGCCAATGGCTACTACAACCTGATCCGGCCTGCGCCGCCGGGGCGCGATGGCGTGGCGGCGGACTACCTGACGCAGTTCACCCTCGGCGCCGAGACGACCCTGCTCTTCGTGGTGCCCGACTATGCGCTGGGCGACAACAATGGCGGCGTCTCGGTGGTGATCACGGCCGTCGCGGTGCCCGAGCCGCCACGCGTGATCGAGATCGGCTTCGGCCTGGCCGCGCTGTTCTTCTGGCAGCGCCGTCGGCGTTCTTCCCTCAAGACCTGAACAGCCGCGAATACTGCGTCTCGTGCTGGCTGGAGAGGATGGCCAGCATCGGCGCGAAGGCCTGGCGCTCGGTGTCTTCCATCGCCAGCGCGGCGTCCACCACATCGGGGATGCGTTCGCTCAAGGCCTCCAGGATGCGCTGCCCGGCCAGTTGGCCCAGCGGCACCGCCTTGACGGTAGCGGCCACCATGTTCTCGGCCCAGCCGAAGGTAAAAGCGAGCAGGGCTTCGCGCGGCGGCGCGCCGGTCTGCGCGGCGGCAAGCGCAAACGCGATGGGCCAGGTCGGGCCTGGTTGCAGGCCCGCGATTTGAACCAGACGCGCATCAGCCTCGGGCTTGTTGCGCAGCCATTCCACCAAGGATCGGCCCATCTGCAGCGCCTGCTGGCGCAGCTCGGCCGTCTCGCGCGTTTGCAGCACCCAGGCGTTGAGCGCCTGCACACGCGGCAAGTCTGCGCTGATCCATGCCGTTAGGGCTTGCGCGCAGGCGGGCAGCTCCGCACGCGCAAGCACCAGCTGCAACTGATCGAGCAGCCAGGCCCCGGCCTCGGCTTCGGTGCCCACGCGGCCGCTGTCCACCGCGGCTTCGAGCCCTTCCGAATAGCTGAAGCCGCCCACCGGCAGGGCCGGCGAGGCCAGTTGCATGAGCTGCAGAAAGGCGAGCGGTTTCAATGCTTGCAATCGGGGCCGTGCACATGCTCGTGCACATGTCCGTGATCGTGGCCGGAGGCATGTGAATGGCCATGATGCTGATGACCACCGCCCTCCGCATAAGCCCCCGCCTCGGGCTCGAAAGCGCAGCTCACCTCGCTCACGATCAGGTGCATGCGGCGCAGCATCTCGGCCAGCACATGGTCGGGCTCCAGCAGCAGGCGATCGGGCTCCAGCGCCAGCTGCACATGGCGGTTGCCCAGGTGATAGGCGGCGCGCATCAGATCGAACGGACTGCCATGCTCGGCGCAGGCACGCACCTGCAGCAGCGCTTGCGGCGCGGCTTCCACGCGGATGAGCGAGCCGTCTTCCGCCACCAGCACATCGCCGCCCCGCACCACGCTGCCGCGCGGCAGGAACACGCCGATGTGGCGGCCGGCGGAGTCGGTGGCATCGAAGCGGCTCTTCTGGCGCACGTCCCAGTCGAGCATCACGCTGGCGGCGCGCTTGAGCAGCACGGGCGCAAGACCGTGGCCTTGCGAGAGCAGTTTGTTGACGGTCAGCATGGCCGCCAATGTACCGCCTAGAAGTTCACCGCCTTGGTCCTCAGGCCATGCGCCACGAGGTTGGCGTTGATCAGCTGCGCCTGCTCGCGGCTGCTGAAGGGATAGAGCGCCGGGCGCCAGCCTTCGGGCGTGAGGAAGACCTGCGACTGCAGCGGCAGCACGCTGCTGGGCACCGGCATCGAGGCCATCAGCGAGGGCGCGGGCAGGGCCGGCTGGGCCAGCTCCAGCATCACGGCCAGCAGCTTCTCGGCGGCTTCCTTGTCGCGGCTGGGCGGGCCCACCAGGGCGACGATCACGGCGGCCTTGGGCACCATCGGCGCAGGCGGAGCGGCCGTTTCAGCCGCGGGCTTGGCGGCCGGCTCCTCATGCGCGGTCGCCGCCGGGCTTGATGCAGCGCCGCTGCCGATGGGCGGTGCGCCCTTGATCGGCTTGCCGCCCTTGGTGCGCCCGCCCTGTAGCGGCAGGATCTGCGGCCGGATGTCGGGCTGAGGCTCGGAAGCCGCGGCCGATGCGGCAGCGGCGGGCATCGATGCCGCACCCGAAGCTGCTTCCACCATCGCCACCGCCGATGAGGCCGGGGCCTCGGGCATCGAGGCCGCCAGCGCCGTTGACGCAGGCGCGCTGGCCGTGATCGCGTGGACCACAGCCGGCGAGGCTACGTGCGGTGCCGACGCCGCATGGGCAACAAGCTCGTCGGCCGGCGCCGCGCTGTGCGGCCACATCTGCCAGACCGGTACGCCCACCAGCAGGGCCACCACGGCGGCGGCGGCCCCAAGGCGCTTGGGGTCCATGCAGCGGCTGCCCAGCACCGGTGGGCGCAGGCCGCCGCGGCCGATCAGCACGCGGCTGCGCGAGGTGCCGGCGTCGATGGCCGCGCTCTTCAGGTAGAGCTCGCACGGCCAGGCGCCGCCTGCGCCCGCAAAGCCTTGTGCCGCCAGCGCGTCGTCCACCGCCACCGTGCGCAGCGGCCAGCTCGCATCGCCGGGGCGTGTGGCGTAGCCGTAGTCGTCGGCGAAGGCGGCAATCTTCTTGATGGACAAGTTGTCGATGAAGCGGTCGCTGAACACCGGCCACAGCGCCTTGTTCCGGCGGCGCGGCAGCAGCAGGGGCAGCAGCGCGCGCAGCGTGTCCAGCGGCTTGCGTTTGGCGAACAGCGGCGTTTCCTGGTCGGCCAGGGCATCCAGGTGCGCGGCGTTCGGATGCAGCTCGGCGGCGACCGTCGTGCCCTCGTGCCAGTCGGCGTTCTCCTGGCCGGGCACGGCCACCTCGCTGTTCAGCACCGGCTCGACCGGCCCGGCGCCCAGGGCCGCGCTGCCGCTGCGCATGAAGGGCAGGGCGACCACGCCAATCGTGTGGACGTCGTAGATGGTGATCCGTTTTGCAAGCGGGTGGCGGTTGTGCCAGTCCACGACCTGCTCGGCCAGGCGATCCATGTCGGAAGCTAATCCCTTGTTCAGACGGAGAGAACCAGCCGGGATGGTGCCGTATGTGGGCCCCGCCGTTCCATTGAATAGGGCGTTATTTTGCGGGCAGACTTTCGAAAAACGCCCACATCAGCTCGTTGGCCGAGATCGCCTGCGAGGCCGGCGCCTTGCCCTGGCGCGTCCTGTCGGCACCGGGCCAGGAATGGCCGCCGGTGTCGGTCGTGCACAGGCGCACGCTGGCACCGCCGCTGCAGCCGGCGTGCTCCTCGCAATGCGCGCCGGGCACGTCGAGCACGGGCTTGGCCGTCGCGCTGCACTGATTGCGCTGCACCCAGCGCGAGATGGTTTCGGGCACCGAGGTGAACTCGGTCACCTGCTTGCGATTGGGGAAGGCGTCTGCGCCCGCGCCGCCCTTGAACAGCACGTGGTCGTCGTCGAGCGCATGGAATTCGATCACCGCGATGGGCCTGGCCGGCTTGCAATCACCGCGCGTGTTGTCGCTGCCCGCCACCGGCGCGATGGCCGAGAAGATGTCCGCGGCCTCGCAGGCCAGGCGCTGCGCCATCATGCCGCCGTTGGACATGCCGGTGGCGTAGATGCGGGCCTTGTCGATGACGAGCCTGGCTTGCACATCGGCCACCACCGCGCGCAGGAAGCCCACGTCGTCCACGTTCTCGTCGCGTGCCTTTCCACAGCAGTTGCCGGCGTTCCAGGTGGCCAGCTTGTCGCCGCCCAGCGCGCCGATGCCGTTGGGGAAGACGGCGATGAAGCCGTGCTTCTCTGAAGCCGTGATCAGGCCGTAGTTCGCATCGCTGGCCTGGAACTCCATATTGCCGCCGCCGCCATGCAGGGCCATCAGCAGCGGCGCGGGATGGGCGGCGTCATAACTGCGTGGTACGTGAAGAAGGTAGTGACGCTCGCGGCCGGCGGATTGCAGGCTGAAGCGGTAGTCGCCAGGGCCGGTGATGGGCTTGTTGCTGTTGTTGCTGCCGTCTTCGGTTTTGGCCGCGCGTTGTTGTTGGCGTTGCTGCAGGCGTTCGCGCAGGGTCTGGGCGTGCGTGCTGTGCTGCAAGCTCAGCAGGGCGAGGACGAGAAGGCCAAGGCCGAGAGGATGTGTCGTCTTCTTCTTCATGGCGGCGGGCTCCGTGCTGGGATGGCGTGATTCTGAAGCGAGGCTGTTGCGGGGCGATTGCTGCGAGCAATCTGTCGCATGCGAGGCCAGGGCGCAGGGTTTATCGGGTGGTGATCCCGCCCGCAGCCATGCAGCATGCGGACGCAAGAACAGTTCCACACCCAGGAGGCATCGGCTCATGACAGTCAAGCGCATGGACAACGTCGGCATCGTGGTCGAAGACCTCGACGCCGCCATCGGGTTCTTCGTCGAGCTGGGTCTCGAACTCGAAGGACGCGCACCGATTGAAGGGGATTGGGCCGATGGCGTCACCGGCCTGCGCGGCATGCGCGTCGAGATCGCCATGATGCGCACGCCGGACGGCCACAGCCGGCTCGAGCTCTCCCGATTCCTCGCGCCGCCCGTGGCTGCCGACCACCGCAACGCGCCGGTGAACGCGCTCGGCTACCTGCGCGTCATGTTCGCCGTGGACGATCTCGACGACACGCTCGCCCGGCTCGCCAGCCGCGGCGCCAAGCTCGTCGGCGAGGTGGTGCAGTACCAGGGCGTGTATCGGCTCTGCTATATCCGCGGCCCCGAAGGCATTCTCATCGGGCTCGCGCAGCAGCTTGGGCAGCAGGGCTCACGGGAAGATCCCACCCGCCACCATTGAACGCCCGCGATGCCAGACCTCCTTTTTTCCACGCTCTCCAAGGTCCTCCTTCCCGCCGCGGCCATCGGCGTGATGCTCGTTGCCGCGAGGAAGAAGGGCAAGCTCTCGTTTTCCGAAGACTTGGGCCTCAAAGCGCCCAAGCCCGTGACGGCTGTCGTCTTCCTGGTCTTGTGGGTGTGCCTCATCGCGCTTGAGGAGTTCCTGACGAGCGCCGTTGAAGGGACGCAAGCCAAGCCTTGGCCGGCGGACTATCCCGCCTACATCGTCGCGATGCGCATCCTTGCCATCGGCATCCTGGGACCGATTGCCGAAGAGCTGGCCTTTCGCGGCGTCCTGTTTTCCCTGCTGCTCCGCAAGACGCGGCTGGGTGTCATCGGCACCATCGTCCTGACTGCCGCGCTCTGGTCAGTCATCCATCTTCAATACGCGCCGACCCTGCTGCTGCTCATCTTTGTGGATGGCCTCGTGCTCGGTTTCGCGCGGCATCGTTCGGGTTCGCTGTACCTGCCGATCGCGATGCATGTGATGGGGAATCTGTTTTCCATCTACCAATCCCTCGCGCACTGATGAGCAGAAGATCGGCTCAGGCCGTCAGCCTCGCAATCACCGTCCCGCTCCCAAATCGATCCCCCTGCGCGACCGCGAACTGAATGCGGCCCGCACGCGGCGCAGCGATCTGCGATTCCATCTTCATCGCCTCCATCACGGCAATCGTCTCGCCCTCGGCGACCTGCGCGCCGTCGGCGACTTTCCAGGCGAGCAGGCTGCCGGTCATGGGTGCGCGGATGGTGTTGGGATCTTCTTTTTCTTCAACAGCTGCCGCGGCGGCTTGCGCGCCAGGCTGGGCGGCGAACAAGAAGCCGGCCGGCATGCCCAGCATCACGCGCTTGCCGTCCAGTTCGATGGCCGTGCGCTGCAGCGCGGCGCCCAGTGGCTCGGGCCGCACGGCCGCGGCCAGCGTGCTGTGGAAGTCCGTCTCGATCCATCGTGTATGAACCTTGAAGCCTTCGCTCGTTGCACCGATGAAATCCGGCGCCTCGACGACGGCACGATGGAAAGGCAGCACGGTCGCCACGCCCTCGATGCGGAACTCGGCCAGTGCGCGCCTCGCACGAGCCAATGCCTGCTCGCGTGTAGCGCCCCAGACGATCAGCTTGGCCATCAGCGAATCGAAACTGCCGGGCACGCTGCCGCCGGATTGCAGGCCGGCGTCCACGCGCACGCCGGGGCCGCTCGGCGGCTCGAAATGTTCAACGCGACCCGGTGAAGGCAGGAAGCCGCGGCCCACGTCCTCGGCGTTGATGCGGAACTCGATGGCATGGCCGCGCGTGGGCGGCGCTTGCGTGAAGGACAGCGGCAGGCCATCGGCCACGCGCAGCTGTTCCAGCACGAGATCCACGCCCGAGGTCTCTTCCGTCACCGGATGCTCGACCTGCAGGCGCGTGTTGACTTCGAGGAACGAGACCGCGCCCGCAGCGCTGAGCAGGAACTCCACCGTGCCTGCGCCCACATAGCCGGCGCGCGCGCAGATGTCATGCGCGGCGCGCTCGATGCTCTGCCGCTGCGCGTCGCTGAGGAAAGGCGCGGGCGCTTCCTCCACGAGCTTCTGGTTGCGCCGCTGCAGCGAGCAGTCACGTGTGCCCAGCACGACGACGCGGCCGTGCGTGTCGGCGATCACCTGCGCCTCGATGTGGCGCGGGCGGTCGAGGAACTGCTCGACGAAGCACTCGCCGCGGCCGAAGGCGGCGATGGCCTCGCGCACGGCGGACTCATACAGCTCGACGACCTCTTCCATGCGCCAGACCACCTTGATCCCGCGCCCGCCACCGCCGAAGGCGGCCTTGATCGCGATGGGCAGGCCGTGCTTGGCGGCAAAGTCCACCACCTCCTGTGCGCTGCTGACCGGGTCGGCCGTGCCGGCCACCAGCGGCGCGCCCACGGCCATGGCGAGCTTGCGTGCCTGCACCTTGTCGCCGAGCTGCTCGATGGCGGAAGGCGGTGGGCCGATCCAGGCGAGGCCGGCATCGATGACGGCACGCGCGAAGCCGGCGTTTTCGGAGAGGAAACCGTATCCCGGATGCACGGCATCGGCGCCCGCGCGCTTGGCAATGGCGATCAGCTTGCCGCTGTCGAGATAGGTCTCCGGCGCGCGCTCGCCTTCGAGCGCGTAGGCCTCGTCGGCCATGCGCACGTGCAGGGCTTCGAAGTCGGCATTGGCGTAGACGGCGACCGACTGCACGCCGTAGTCGCGGCAGGCTCGGATGATGCGGACGGCGATCTCTCCGCGATTGGCAATGAGTACTTTTTTCATGGCTTCTCGATGACTTTGAAATCGCGAATGGCGCGGAAGCGAATGGCAGCGCCGATCGGAATCTGCCCCGCAAGATCGAGGTGATACGGCGCCACGCAGGCGATGACGGGGTAGCCGCCCGCCACCGGGTGGTCGGCCAGGAAGAGCACCGGCTGGCCGCTGGGCGGTACCTGCAGCGCGCCGGGCGCGGTGCCTTCGCTGGGCAGCTCGGCGGTGGCGCGTTCGGGAACGCGGGCCAACGGTTGCGCGCCTTCGAGGCGGATGCCGACGCGGTTGCTTTGCGGCGTCACGCGCCAGGCTTGCTCGCAAAGGCGCGCGACGGAGTCCGCATCGAACCAGTCGGTGCGCGGGCCCATCACGATGTCGAGCACGACTTCGTCTGTGCTGGTAGGCAGGGCGTTAGGCGGCAACTCATCCGCGCCGACCACGGCGGCTTGTTTGATGGCTTTGACCGCCAGCTGATCGCCAGCCGCCAGGGGCCGCGGGCCGATGCTGGCCAGCGTGTCGCGCGCGCAGCTGCCCAGCACGGGTGCCACGTCGAAGCCGCCGCGCACGGCCAGGTAGGCGCGCAGGCCGGCGCGGGCATCGGCGAGGCGCAGCGTGTCGCCCGGCGCGAGCGCCAAGGCGCTGCCGGCGCGTGCGGACAGGCGCTGGCCGGCGACGTTGATCAGTTCGATCGGGCAATCGGCGCCGGTGATGGCGACGACGGCGTCGCCGAGGCAGGCCAGTTCGAAGCCGCCGCAGGCGATCTCGATGGCGGTGGCCTCAGGTCCGTTGCCCACGATGCGATTGGCTGCGCGCAGCGAAGCACGATCCATCGCGCCCGACACCGACACGCCCTGGCCCGCCTGGCCACGGCGGCCCAGGTCCTGGAACAGCGCTTGCGGGCCGGGGCGGCGGACTTCGAAGATGGCATCCGTGATGGCGGGCGTTTCGCTAACGGCCGGCTTCGGCGGTGCGCTTTCGGTGGTTTCCACGAAGCGCACCCGCTGCCCGGGCTGCAAAAGTGCCGGCCGCTCGCGGGTGAGATCCCACATCGGTACATCCGTAATGCCGATCAGCTGCCAGCCGCCCGGGCTGGCTTGGGGATAGACGCCGCTGAAACGCCCGGCCAGGCCCACGGCGCCGGGCGGGATGCGCGTGCGCGGGTTCTTGCGGCGCGGCACATCGAAGCTCGGATGGCCGCCGACCAGATAGGCGAAGCCCGGCGCGAAACCGGTGAAGGCAACGCTGTACTCGCTGCCCGTGTGGCGGCGCACGACTTCTTCCGGTGTGATGCCGAGCAGTTTGGCCACCTCGGCGAGGTCTTCGCCGTCATAGCGCACGGGGATGGTGATCAGTTCGCCCGCGGGGCGTTCGCCGGCCGTGAGGGGCAGGGCTGCGATGCGCGCCGCGAGCGCGGCGAAGGTGATCGTCGTGGGCTCGAAGCTCAGCAGCAAAGTCCGTGCGGCAGGCACGATCTGCGTCACGCCCTCAAGCGGCTCTGCTTGCAGCGCAGCCAGCAGGGCCTGCGACTGCGCCAGGTCATCCAGCTCGACCAGCATGCCGTCGAGGCTGACGGGCAGGCATCTCATCATGGCGCGCCGATGAAGGAGCGAATCGCCACGCCCGCGCCTTCCAGCGTGGCGCGCACCTGGCGGGCCATCTCGACGGCGCCGGGGCTGTCGCCATGCACGCAGATCGAATCGGCCTCGATGCGCACCGTGGAACCGTCGAGGGCCTGGACCATGCCCTCGCGTGCAAAGCGCAGCATGCGCTGAGCGATCTCGTCAGCATCGTGCAGCACCGCGCCGGATTGCGTGCGCGGCACGAGGCTGCCATCGGGCATGTAGGCACGGTCCGCAAAGGCTTCGGCCACCACTTGCAGGCCCTCGGCACGCGCCCAGCCGATCAGCGGAGAGCCAGCCAGGGCGACGAGGCTCAAGCCTGCATCAAGCGCCTTGATGGCCGCGATCACGTCGCGCGCCTGGCGCTCGTTCTTGGCGATGAAGTTGTACAGCGCGCCATGCGGCTTGACGTAGCGCACACGCGTGCCGGCCGCCGCGGCCAGGCCCATCAGTGCGCCGATCTGGTAGATCACGTCGGCGCGCAAATCGGCGCTGGCCACGTCCATGTTGCGGCGGCCGAAGCCGGCGAGGTCGGGGTAGGAGACATGCGCGCCGACCACCACGCCACGCTCGGCTGCGGCCTGCACAGTCTTGAGGATGCCGGCCGGGTCGCCCGCGTGGAAGCCGCAAGCCACGTTGGCGCTGCTGACCAGGGCCAGCATGGCCGCGTCGTCGCCCATGTGCCAGGCGCCGTAGCTTTCGCCGAGGTCGCTGTTCAAGTCGATGCTTGTGTTGTTCATGCCCCGCTCCTTATTGATTCATCAGGAAGTAGAGCAAAAACACATTGGCCGCGAGCAGCGTCAGCGCGGTGGGGATCTGCGCGCGGATCACGGCGTTCTTGTCGGGCAGTTCCAGCAGCGCGGCCGGCACGATGTTGAAGTTGGCGGCCATCGGCGTCATCAGCGTGCCGCAGTAGCCCGAGAGCATGCCGATGGCCGCCATCACGGCCGGGTTGGCATGGAAGACGCCGACCAGCACCGGCACGCCGACGCCGCCCGTCATCACCGGAAAGGCCGCAAAGCCGTTGCCCATGATGACGGTGAACAGCGCCATGCCAACCACGTACACGAGCACCGCGACGAAGCGCAGATCCATGTTGATGTAGGTGGACGTGACATGAGCCACGGCCTTGCCCACGCCGGCATCCGAGAACACCAGGCCCAGCATGCCCAGCATCTGCGGCAGCACCAGGGCCCAGCCCATGGCTTCGGTCAGGCGGCGCGATTCGCGCATGCCTTGCAGCGGTGTCTCGCGGGTGAGCCAGCAGGCCAGGGCCAGCGCGCAGATGCAGCCGATGGCCAGGCTCAGCAGCGTGGCGTTCTTCGGGTCGAGCAGGGGCGTGCCGTTGATCTTGAGCGAAGGTGCGGCCAGGGTGAAGGCCATCGTCAGCACGGGGATGGTCAGGGCCGGGATGAAGAGCTTGTTGCCCAGGCGCCTGGCGCTGGCGGTGGCTTCGGCCACCGTGCGCAGCGCCTGCTTGCCCGCAGCCACGCCGCCGAAACCGGCCGTTAGGGCCATCAGCACGACGCCGACGCCGACCCAGACCGGCGGGATCAGATCACCAATCAGGAAGACCAGCGAATACAAGCCCCAGAAGCCGCCGCTGGACCAGCGGCGCGGGTTGGTCTTGTCGGCCAATGTCATGGCCGAGGTGAGGGCCAGGATGGCGCCGACGAGGTAGTAGAGGTAGGAGATCGGGATCAGCATGATCTTCAGGCTCCTTCGGTCTTGTTGCTGGTGCCGAGTTCAACGGCCAGCGCGCGGTCCAGCCGGCGCAGACGCCAGGCGTGGATGCAGAAGGCTGTCACCGCCGTAGGGATGCCCCATACAGCCACGTGCATGGGCGCGACCTCGATGCCGGCCTCGCGCAGGAAGGTTGTCATCAGCACGATGGCGCCGAAGGCCACGAACATGTCCTCGCCGAAGAACAGGCCCACGTTGTCAGTCGCGGCGGCAAAGGCGCGCAGCTTGTAGCGGATGGCATCCGGCAACGTAGCGCCGAAGCGCGCCTCGGCCGCGCCCTCGGCCATGGGCGCCAGCAGCGGGCGCACCATCTGCGGATGGCCGCCCAGGCTGGTCAGGCCCATCGCCGCGGTGAGCTGGCGCACGGCCAGGTAGACGATCAAGAGCCGCCCGACGGTGGCCGACTGGATGCGCGCGATCCAGGCCTGCGCATGCTGCTTCAGGCCGTGGCGCTCCAGCAGGCCGATGACGCCCAGCGGCAGCAGCAGGATCAGCGGCAGGTTGCGCGTCTTCATGAAGCCGGTGCCGATCGTGGCCAGCACCTTCTCGGCCGGAAAGCCAGCCGCCAGCGCGGTGACCACGGCCGTGATGATCACCACCAGCATCGGGTGGAAGCGCAGCACGAAGCCCGCAATGATGACCGCCACGCCGATGAGCGGCCACAGCGAGACGACGGATGTTGAGACCTCAGCGACCATGGGTTGCTCCTGGATGGGTGTTTGGATATTGTTGAACAATCATGTCAATGATGATCCACAAAATGTCGCATCGCATTGGTGGAATCCCGCGCCATTGGCGGTTCAATGTCGTGGAACAGTTCAACAATGCCAAGTCGAACCCGCGCGAAACCTGCGCCGAAACCAGCCCTTATGCCGCGAGCCAAGCCGGCTCGAAAAATTGCGACGAAGCCTGCTCCAACGGCAGCACCCGCCGTGCCGCTCACGCTCAGCGAACGCGTGGCCGAGGCCTTGCGCCGCAAGATCACCGAGGGCGAGCTCGCGCCGGGCCAGCGCCTCTCGGAGCAGGCGCTCAGCGAGAGCCTGGACATCTCGCGCAACACCCTGCGCGAGGTCTTCCGCACGCTGACCAAGGACGGCCTGCTCAAGCACGCGCCCAACCGCGGCGTCTTCGTGGCCGTGCCCAGCATGGCTTCGATCATCGACATCTACCGCGTGCGCCGCCTCGTCGAATGCCAGGCCCTGGCCCAGGCGTATCCGCGCCACCCGGCCAAGAAGCGCATGCGCGAGGCGGTCGAGACGGCGATGCGCTGCCGCGATCAGCAGGACTGGCTCGGCGTGGGCACGGCGAACATGGGCTTCCACATGGCCATCGTGGAGCTGGCCGACAGCGAACGGCTCAATACGCTGTTCGCGCCGGTGCTGGCGGAGTTGCGCCTGGCGTTTGGCCTGCTGCGCGACTCGGAGTTTTTGCATGCGCCGTATGTGGACATGAACCTCAAGATCCTGGAACTTGCCGAGGCAGGCGAGTTCGCCAAGGCCTCAGCTGAACTGCACGATTACCTGGTGCATTCGGAGCGCATCGTGCTGGCGGTGTATGCGAGGCGGATCCAGGACGGCGGATTGGATGGGGGCTGAATTTTCGGAGTATTCGGGGATGATCCATCTGGCCCGCATCCGTGCTGAAAAGGCCCGGAAGAAAAAGAAAGAAACCATGAAGCTGATCACCACGCTCTTCCTTGCCACCCTGTTGGCTGCCTGCAGCTCGGTCGACCGGGCTGGCCCCGCTGCCACGGGCGGCCCAAGCAAGGGCACGACCCTCGTTGGCCATGAGGATCGTGAGACGCCCTACACCTGGCAGTCCTTCATTCCCATGGCGGTCGATGGCAGGGCGGTCAAGCACAGCTTTTTCTCGAACCAGGTGAACACGGTCGTCAACGTCGAGCCGGGCGTACGGCGCATCGTTGTGCGTGCTGCGTTCAATGCGGGGATGGGAAGCGGCGGCATCCGGGAGGCGACGGTTCTGCTGGTGTCGCCCGTCGAGGCTGGCAAGGCCTATCGGCTCAATGGAAAGGTTCTCGACAAGCAGATGGTCGTGTGGCTGGAGGACGTCGGCACCGGCCAACGCCTCGCGGAGGAGGGCGCCGGAAACTGGGCGTTTGCCCTGCAAGAGTCCGGTGTCGTCCTCATCCCAAAGAAAAAGTAGGAGATCCGGTGCAATGAATATCAAGCGTTTTCTTCTTCTCGTCGCCTCCTCCCTGGTGCTCGGTGCCTGCGCTGCCCCGAACATATCGCGCGATTTCGCATTGGAAAAGTCCACCTCCAGCGGTGTCGCGACCGGCAGCATCACCTATGACGGAGGCTATGCCGCCTATCGACTGCAGGTTGCGAACAAGGCCAGCGGCGAAGAGTTCCTCATTGCCCATGGCACTTCTCAGACCCTGAATCTGAGCCTTGCCTTCAAGGGAGAGCAGCCGCATCCCGGGCTCGGCAAGAAGGGCTCGCCTTTCGCCATTGAAATGCCTGCGGGAACCTATGTCATCAAGTCGTGGCAAATCAGCCAGGGCATGGCCACCGCGGCGTCTACGGAAGCGACGGGAATCGAATTCGAGGTCAAGCCCCACGAGGCGATCTATCTCGGCAATTTCTTCTTCCACCAGACCTCGAGAACCCGCGCCATCACAGCTGCCGCGGTCACCTTGTCCGACCAGTCGGAACGTGACCTGCCGGTCATCCGGGCCGAGTTCGCTGCGCTGGCATCGGCACCGCTGACGCAGGCGCTGTCTGCCGGAACGAAGATCGAGAACGTGGGTGGCGCCAGTGCGGGGAACATCAGCATTCCGATCTTTGTCCCGATCGTTCACCGCTAGCGCCGGTCCTTCGGGCGTCTTCCAGTCCTTCGGCGGCAGCCCGCAGGCCAATTTCGGCTGGGCGTTCTCGGTGGAGGATGCGCAAGTGCCCGGGCCGTCGAGCCTGATGTCGGTGCTGGCCAGCGTTCTGGCCTGGGGCATCGTGGCGGGCCTGCACCGCCGCAACGCGCAGGCTTGAAAGCTCAGAACAGGAAGTAGCGCTGCGCCATCGGCAACACACTCGCCGGCTCGCAGGTCAGCAGCTGCCCATCCGCCCGCACCTCATACGTCTGCGCGTCGATCTCCATCCTTGGCAGATAGCCGTTGCGCACCATGTCCCGCTTGGTGACCATCCGGTTGCCGCGCACGGCGGCGACGGTCTTCTTCAGCCCATAACTGGCAACCTGAGCGGCACCGGCCTGCGAGACAAAGGTCAGCGAACCCGCATGCAGCGCGCCGCCAAACGCGCCGAACATCGGCCGGTAGTGAACGGGCTGCGGCGTGGGGATTGACGCGTTCGCGTCGCCCATCAGCGAGGCCGCAATGAAACCGCCCTTCAGGATCAGGCTCGGCTTGACGCCGAAGAAGGCCGGGCGCCAGAGCACGAGGTCGGCCCATTTGCCCACGGCAATCGATCCCACCTCATGCGACACCCCATGCGAGAGCGCCGGGTTGATGCCGATCTTGGCGATGTAGCGCTTGACGCGCTCGTTGTCATTACGGTCCGTGTCGCCGGCCAAAGCCCCGCGCTGCACCTTCATCTTGTGCGCCGTCTGCCAGCATCGCATCACCATCTCGCCGACGCGGCCCATGGCCTGTGAATCCGACGAGAACATGCTGATCGCGCCGAGGTCATGCAGCACGTCTTCGGCGGCAATCGTCTCGCGGCGGATGCGGCTTTCGGCGAAGGCCAGGTCCTCGGCCACCGAGGCGTCGAGGTGATGGCAGACCATCAGCATGTCCAGGTGCTCGTCCACCGTGTTGACGGTGTAGGGCATGGTCGGGTTGGTGGAGGAGGGCAAAAAATTGGCCTCGCCGACCACGCGCATGATGTCCGGCGCATGGCCGCCGCCGGCGCCTTCGGTGTGGAAGGCGCAGAGCGTGCGGCCCTTCGTCGCGGCAATCGTGTTCTCCACAAAGCCGCTTTCGTTCAGCGTGTCGCTGTGGATGCTGACCTGCGTGTCCGTCGCTTCGGCCACGTCCAGGCAGTTGCTGATGGCGGCGGGCGTGGTGCCCCAGTCTTCATGCAATTTCAGACCGACGGCGCCGGCCTCGACCTGCTGAACCAGCGCCTCGGGACGGCTCGCATTGCCCTTGCCCAAAAAGCCCAGGTTCATCGGAAACGCATCGGCCGCCTGCAGCATCCGTTGGATGTTCGCGGGCCCCGGTGTGCAGGTGGTGGCGAGCGTGCCGGTGGCAGG
>FSVW01000855.1_pt1 | contig 17000 bp, 12 predicted proteins | sample 1637551 | NCBI WGS metagenome assembly FSVW01 (sample SAMEA3914814, study PRJEB12502) | metagenome | biome: forest; material: soil | place: USA | collected 2011-09-16 | depth 0.1 m | reverse complement strand
TCGCGGGCGGCGGGCTGGTTGGCGTAGATGAGGTTGGTGTCGGGCAGGCCGTAATCGGGCGCGGCGCGCAGGGCGCCTTGGCGGCTGTTGAGCAGGCGGCCGATGTGGTCGGCGATCGACTGGGCGAGGTGCTGGCGCTCGGACACGGCGTGCAGCGGGCGGCCATCGGCGAAATGGCCGGTGAGCAGTTCATAGAAACCGGCTTGGCTCATGGGGTGGTCCTTTTGAAGCGGTCGGCAAAGGCCGGAGCGAGCGCCTGGCCGAGCGGCGTGGCGGGCTCGCGCAGCAGGCGCTGGGCGAGGTCGCGCAGCACGGCGGCGCACAGCTCGGCCGCGCTGCCGCATTCAAGCGAGGCCGGCTGCGGCGCGAGGCGATGGCTGCAGCGGATCCAGGGCGGCACGCTGTGCAGCGGGCTCGCCGGTTCGGGCGGGGAGCACGGCAAGGCCGCCCGCCAGGCCCGCCAACCGGCCGACAGCAGCGGCTTGCGGGCGGGCGTTTCATCCACGGCATACACGGCCAGCACCTGGCCCTCGGCGCACAGCGGCAGCGCGGCACGCACGAGATCCAGGCCCGCGTTCTCGGCCACGATCGCCAGGCCCGGCGCGCCCAGCCATTGCCAGCGGCGCGGCCCCTGGTGCAGATGGTCCTGCGCCAGCAGGCCGCCGATATGGCGCGCCAGGGCGGGTGCGGTTTGCGCAGGAGGCTGGCTCCAGTCCCAGGCAAACGCGTGGGCCAGCGGCAGGAACTGCGGGTCGCCCAGCCAGCCCGGGCCTTGCGAGCACTGCGTCGCCAAGGGCCAATAGGCCTGCAGCAGGCCGCTCCAGCCCCGCGCGTTCAAATCGGCCATCTGCTGCTGTGACTGCGCCTGCAGTTCCGGCAAGAGCGCCTGGCCCGGGGGCAGGCACCCGGTTTGTGCATGCACGGCAGCAATGGCGGCGGTGTCCAGATCACGCAGCAACTCGCGTGGCGCCTGCCAGCGCCGGGCGAGCTCCTCGCAGGCCTGCCCGTAAAGGTCGGCGTGCAAGCCCGCGTCGTCCGGGTCCCAGAGGCCGGCATCGAACCGGTCGGCGGCGCCCCAGGACTGGGCCTGCAACAGGCGCAGGCGGCTGGCGCCCAGGCCCGGCACGAAGAGGATGGGCAGCAGCCAGGGCGTGGCCGGCGCCAGTGCCCGCTGCTGGCGGCGTGCCGCGCGCTGCAGCTCGCCGGGGCTGCGCAGTGGGAGCTCAGGCAGCGCGGACATGGCTTGACGCTCGATGAAGAACCAGCGACCCGCGCCACAGCGAGCGCGCATAGGCCAGGGCCGGCGTCTGCGCCGGCGGCAGCTCGGCCAGCAAGGCCATCTGCAAGAGCGGCGCGGCGCGGCCCAGATAGCCCAGGGCCGAGACATCGCGCCAGGCCGGCGCATCGGGCGCCAGTGCGGGCCAGTGGCGGCGGCGCAGGAACTCGGCCTCGCGCACGAAGGCGCGCTGGCCGGCATGCAGATCGCGCACGATGAAGCGCGCATCCTCGGCCACCTGCAGCTGCAGCACGGCCTCGCTGATGGCCGTGCCCAGCGGCCGTGCATTGCCGCTGCGCGCCTCAGTCTCGACCGGCGCCAGGCAGCGCAGCGGCAGGCCGGCGCTGCCCAGTCGCAGCAGCACGGCCGCCTCGCCCGGCAGCACGCCATCGCTGCTGGCGCTGCGGAGTTCGTCGATATCGTCCAGCCGGGCCAGCGCGTCGTGGCTGAGCCAGCTCTCGCAGGCCAGCACCAGCGCATGCGCCTGCGAGCCCGCCGCGCCGAGGAAAACCGCGGCGGCGGCCAGGCCCTCGGCCACCTCGGCATGCACGCTGATGCGCTGGGCCTGCCTTGACAGGGCATGGGCCGACATGGGCGGCTGCAGATTGAGCCAGGCCTGCTTCAGCTCGGCCGGGCCTTGCGGCGCACTCTCCGGCGCGATGATGAAAAGACGCTCGGCGCCGAGCTGCGCCAGCGCCACGCCGCAGCGCTGCGACAGATCCTGGGCCGCCGCCGCCAGCAAGGCCTGGGCGCGCGGCATGAAGGCCAGCGGGAGCGCTTCGCAGACGGCCGCGGGCAGCGCCGCCACCGCGTCGCCGCAGCAGTCGAACGCGTCCAGCAGTTGCGGGCCGAGCGCGGCGGCTTGCGGGTCCAGCGCGCCGATGCTGGCGGCCAGGTCGCCGGCCGCGCTGCAGGCGCCGGCACCTTGAAGCTTCAGCTCGAGCGGTTTCATGAGGAAGTCCCCGTGCTTGGCGCTGCGGTGCGCGGGCTCATGGCCGCAGCTCCGGCGCATGCAGGGTGGCGCCCAGGGCCAGGCGGCGCAAGCCGTTGCCGTGCAGCAGATCGGGAACGAAGGCGCGGTAGAGCAGGGTCAGGCGGCGCGCTTCGGCATCGATCAGCACGGTGTTCAGCGGCACGGGCGCGGCGTGGAATTCGCCGTAGTGATAGGCATGCAGCTCGAAGCCGTGTTGCGGCAGCTCGAAGCCCAGCCCTGCGTTGCCGGGCAGAAAGCCGACGGCGCGCAGCGCCACGCCGCCCTGCAGATGGGGCGTGAACTGCAGGGCCGGATGGGCGGTGTTGTGGAACATCGCCGTGCCGTCGTCCGGCATGGCGGGCGCGCGCGTGGCCTGCCAGCGCGCGTCGCGTGTGCCGCCGGCCGCGGCGCGCGGGGACCAGCGCGCATTGATCGCGCCCGGCAGCTGCGGCGCGCGACGGTCCTGCCAGCGGCGGATGCTCTCCTGGGGGTGTTCGATCAGCGGCAGCGCAAGGCCGGCCACGCTGGCCGCCTTGGGCTCGGCATGGAAACCCTGGCCCGCCGGGTTGTAAGGCCAGACCTGCGCTTCGGCACGCCCGCGGAACGCATCGACGCCGCCATAGGCATGCTGCCAGCGCAGCGCCACCCGGCCCGCCTCGCCTTCGCGCCGTGGCTTGAAGCGGCGCGGGATGAACAGCGTCAGCAGGCGCGTGAGCAGCCAGCGTTTGCGCCAGCGCCTCGGCCCATGCACGCGCATGGGAAAGACGCTGGCGCCGACGCCGATCCAGGGCTCGAAGGGCCGGCCACCACCCGCCGTCGGCGGATGCGCATGGCCCTGCAGCAGGACATTGGTCGAGGGCTGCGGCGCCATCACGTCGGCCGGCCGCAGCAGCGGCGCGAGACCGGCGAGCGGCCCGACGGCGGCAAAGTTCTCGTCGTAGCGGTCTTCGAAGACCAGCGGCTCGGTCTCGGGCAGCAGGGCGAGTTCGCCCTGCGTGCCGATGCGGTACTGCAGCTTGATCACCAGCAGCTGGCCCTCGGCACCGTCGTCGTCGACAAAGGGAAGCGCCTGCGCCAGATAGGGCGTGGCGTTGCGCAGGAGGCTCACGGTGTGGGCGCCTCCTGCTGCTGCTGCGCGTCGGCAAGCGCCATGCCCCGCGCGGCCTGGCGCTTGCTCAGCTGCTCGGCCGATTGCGCATCCAGCACGGCGCGCGCCGCGGCCAGCCCGTCGGCCGCATCGAGGTAATCGATGTTGATGCCATCCTCCGCGTCGGCGCTGAGCAGCACGGCCTTGGGCAGCTTGTCGCGCGCCATGCGCTTGAGCAGTTCGCGCGAGATGGCGGGCAGGAGGTTCTGCTCGATCAGGCGGTCGATCGTGCGTGCGCCGCTGTCGGGCGTGTTGCATTCGGCGGCCAGCACGTGGCGCAGCGCTTCGGTGTGGTGGCACTCGATGTGCCAGCTTTCGCGCAGGCGCTGCGCGAGCTTGTCGAGCTTCAGGCCGACGATCTGCGTGAGCCGCGCTTCATCGAGCGGCAGATAGGGCACGACCTGCATGCGCGCCAGCAGCGCGGCCTGGAAATGCTCGATCAGCTCGGGCCGGATCTGCTCCAGCGCCAGCGCGGCGGTGACGCCCTCGTAACGCTGCCAATAGTCCATCAGGGTCTGGCTGCCGAGGTTCGATGTCAGCAGGATCACGCAGTTGGAAAAGTCGATCTCGCGGCCCTCGCCGTCGCGCATGAAACCGCGGTCGAACACCTGGTAGAACAGGTTCATCACGTCGCGATGGGCCTTCTCGCATTCGTCGAGCAGCACCACGCCATAAGGCCGCTGGCGCACGGCTTCGGTCAGCACGCCGCCCTGGCCGTAGCCCACGTAGCCCGGCGGCGAGCCCTTGAGCTGCGAGACCGTGTGCGCCTCCTGGTATTCCGACATATTGATGGTGGTGACGCTGCGCTCGCCGCCGTAGAGCGCATCGGCAATCGCCAGCGCAGTCTCGGTCTTGCCGACGCCGCTGGGGCCGACGAGCAGGAACACGCCCATCGGCGCCTCCTTCTTGCGCAGGCCCATGCGCGCGTTGCGGATGCCTTCGGCGATCAGCGCGATGGCCTCGTCCTGGCCGACCACGCGTTCGGTCAGGCGGTCCTCGATCGTCAGCAGGCCGGCCATCTCGTCCTTGAGCATCTTGCCGGCGGGCACGCCGGTCCAGTCGGAGACGACCTGCGCGACGCAATGGGCATCGACCTCCAGATGGGTGAGCGGCGTGTCGCCCTGCACCTGCGCCAGCTCGGCACGAAGCGCCTGGATCTGGGGCCGCAGGTCCGCCGTATCGCCGCCGCGGCGCAATGCTTCGCCGCGCTCCCGCAGCTGGGCGATCAAGGCTTGTTCGCGCTCGAGCTGGTCTTGCAGCGAGGCCTGTTCGACGCCGGCTTGCAGCAGTCCGGTGTCGATTTCCTCCAGGCGCGTGGCGGCCTGTTCGGGCTCGAGGGCCTGTGCCAGGTCGAGGTCGCGCTGCAATGCCTCGCGTTCGCGCGTGAGGCCAGCCACGCGCTCGGCCAGCAGGGCCAGGCGCGCGGGCTGCACGGCCGCGCTCATCTTGACGCGGGCGCTGGCGGTGTCGAGCAGGTCCACGCCCTTGTCGGGCAATTGCCGCGCCGGAATGTAGCGCTTGCCAAGCCGCACCGCGGCCAGCACCGCAGCATCGGTGATGGTGACGCCGTGGAAGTCTTCGTAGCGCGACTTCAGCCCGCGCAGCATGCCGGCCGCGGCGGCCTCGTCGGGCTCGTCCACCTTGACCTTCTGGAAGCGCCGCTCCAGCGCGGCGTCGCGCTCGAAGTACTGCTTGTATTCGCTCCAGGTGGTGGCGGCGATGGTGCGCAGTTCGCCGCGCGCCAATGCCGGCTTGAGCAGGTTGGCCGCATCGCCCGCGCCCTGGGCATTGCCGGCGCCGATCAGCGTGTGGGCCTCGTCGATGAAGAGCATCACCGGCACCGGCGAGGCTTTCACTTCGTCGATCACGCCGCGCAGCCGGCTCTCGAACTCGCCCTTCATGCCGGCGCCGGCCTGCAGCAGGCCGAGGTCGAGCACGCGCAGCTCCACCTCCTTCAGCGCCGCGGGCACGGCGCCTTGCGCGATCTGCAAGGCCAGGCCTTCGACGATGGCAGTCTTGCCCACGCCGGGCTCGCCCACCAGGATGGGGTTGTTCTTGCGCCGCCGCGAGAGGATGTCGATCAGCTGGCGGATCTCGTGCTCGCGGCCGAAGACCGGGTCGATCTCGCCGCTGCGCGCCCTGGCCGTCAGGTCGATGGTGAACCTGGCCAGGCCGGCGGCGGCGCGGGCCTGCCTGAGCGGGATGTGCCCGGAAGGCGCTTCGGGTGGCGAGGCAGGTTCGGCAGCCTCGACCTCATAGGCCGCGGGTTCGGTGGGTGTGGCGCTTTCATCCGAGTGCGCCGTCAGCGGGCGGAACTCGCGCCGCAGCATCGCCAGCGGGATGGTGTCCAGCAGCTGCAGGCCCTCGGGCAGGCGGTAGCCGCGCAGTGAAAGCATGGCGAACAGCAGCGCGCCCGAGCGGATCTGTGCGCTCTCCAGGTCGACCAGGCAGAAGCGCCGGGCCTCGTCCATCAGCTCCACCAGAGAACGCGCGAAGCTCGGCGTCTCGCGGTTGCCGCCGCGGTAGTGCTGGTCGATGTTGTTGAGCAGGGCGCTCCAGACGCGGTCGGCGTCGATGCGGAACTGCTTGAACAGATGCGGCACATCGCCATCGCCGCGCTCCATCAGCTTGAGCATCCAGTGCTCGATGCCGATCTCGTGATGCGTGCGCTGGATGGCCATGCCGGCTGCCTCGTCCAGCGCCAGCGCGCAGTGGCTGTTGAGTGCGGCGAGGAGCTTGCTGATGCGGGCGCTGTCGGATTCGCTCATGGTCATGCGGTGTGCTGGTCGGTGGATCGCAGGCCCAGCCAGCCCGTCAGGCCTTGCCAGCTGCGCTGGGCCAGGGCCATGACATGGGCGGCGAGGCCGGGTGTGGGTGCGGGCGCCCTGGCCTGAAGCGGCGCGGGCGGGGTGCGCGCGGGCTGCGTCTTGCCTGGCAGGGCACGCGCGGCCGATGACGCCAGCTCGATCGCAGCAGGCAGGTGCCGGGTCCTGGGTTTGGGCCGCGCGGTGTTGCGCGGGGCCGGCGATGTTGTGCGGTCGGCCCAGGCCTTCAGGCCGCCGGCGAAAGCGGGCAGGGCGCCGGGCGAGGGCACCTCGGCGCGCGCGACAGGCTCTGCCTGCGGCCCGGCGTCCGATGGCTGCGCTTCCCATTGCAGGGCGGCGTGCATCAGCTGGGGCGTTGCCGGCTCGGCCCGCGCCACGGCTGGCGGCGCCGCATCGGGCTGCTGCCAGGCCAGCAGGCCGCCGGCAAAGATCGGCAGGAGCGCGGGCAAGCTGGCGGCGGCATCGGCGGGCTTGAACGGACGAAGGAGCTGGGCGGCCTGATCCACCTCGCGGCTCGACGCCAGCAGCCGCGGGGCGGGCGGGCTCGGCGCTTCAGTGGTCTCGGCGTCGGCGCTGGCCAGCGCTTGCGCGCGGAGCTCTGCCAGGGGCTGCGCCGCGGCCTGCAGGACCTGGGTCTGCGTGGACGAGGCGACCGCTGCGGCAGGCGCCTCGCCCGCAAGCGCGGCGAGACCGCCAGCAAAGCCTGGCAAGCGGGGCTCGCGGGCCTCATGGCGCGCGATGGGCGGCATGGTGTCTCCCGCTGCCAAAGCCTGCGCCTGCTCGACGGAAAGCGGCTGGATTTCCACCTCGGCCACGCCGTCCTCGACCATGCCCAGGCGCCGGGCCGCGGCATAGGAGAGATCGATCACACGGCCCTCGACGAAGGGCCCGCGGTCATTGACCACCACCACCAGCTGTCGGCCGTTGCGCAGGTTGCGCACGTGCACGAAGCTGGGCAGCGGCAGGCTCTTGTGCGCGGCGCTGAGCTCGAACATGTCGTAGCGCTCGCCATTGGCCGTGGGCCGGTCCTGAAAGCCGGGCCCATACCAGGACGCCAGGCCCCGCTCCACAGGCGCGGTGCTCTCACCCAGCGCACAGGCCTGCTCACGCATGCACAAGGCCGTGGCGACGCCCGCGGCCACCCGACGGCTCGCCAGGCTGCGCCGCCGGCCTGCGCGAGCCGCACGCGCGCCCGGCTGCCACATCGGCAATTGCGTCAGCGCCAGGGCCTCGAAGGCGCAGCCGGCCGTGCCGGCGCACACCTCGGCCGGCGACGTGCCGCCTCCACCGGCCAGGCGGTAGGCGCCGGCCCAGCTGGCCGCGATGGCGGCGCGCGGAGCCTGCAGCGCACGCACCAGCAAGCTGTAGCCGGCGGGCGGCGCCGCGGCCTCACGGGCCGAGGGATGGCCGCGCAGCAGCGCGCCCATGAGCGCATCGAGGGGCGTGTCCTCCAGCCAGCGGTCCAGCTGCTCCAGCGCCGCCGGCAGATCGAAGAGCCGCAGCAGCGCGAGCATCTGCAGCAGGTCGCGATAGTGGCGCGCATCGGCCAGGTCGCCCGGGAAGGCCGCGCCGCCTTGCCGGCCGCGCACCAGCGAGGCATAGCAGGCGCGCCAGGCATCCAGTGCGTTGAACACGGCCTGCAGCTCATGGCGCAGCAGGTCGCGCGGCGCGGCGCAGGCGAAGTCCAGGCGCCACAGGCCGAGCAATTCGCGAAAGTGGATTTCGGCGGCGACGAGCCGCTGCACGCGTCCGCAGCGTTCGCCCAGCATGCGCAGGCGTGTGCCCGCAATCGCGCGCTGGAGCCGCGCTCGCAGGGCCTGCACTTCATCGCGCTGCCAGGCCGCAAAAAGGCACGGGCCCTGCGGCGCAAGCGCGCCGGACGCGGGATGGAATGACGAGGCGCGAAGACCGAACTGCATGGTTTGCTGGCACATCTGCAGCCCGACGGGAGCTGCGCGAGCTGCGAGTCGACCTTAGCAGCGCGAACCGCGCTCGCAGTTGATCTGCTGCCTGTCGCGAGCCGCGTAAATATTCACTCGCCGACCTCGCGCGTCCCCTGCATTGCATCAGCACTTTGCAGCCCGGACCTGCGCAGACTTCGAGCCGAGGGACGGCCAGTCCGCCCGCAAGTCACAACAATGATCTGGCAGACCAGGGAGACCCGTCTCGATGTTTGAGCAGCACTACGAAGCCGAGTTGCGCCACCTGCGCGAGGCCGGCAAGGAGTTCGCGAAAGCGCATCCCGAACGTGCTGCCGCGCTGAACATGGACCGCTTCGGCACGCCCGACCCTTATGTCGAGCGCCTCTTCGAAGGCTTTGCCTTCATCAGCGCGCAGCTGCGCCAGAAACTGCATGACGACCTGCCCGAGCTGACCGAAGGCGTGGTGAGCCTGCTGTGGCCCAACTACATGCGGATGATTCCCTCGCTGGCCATTCTCGAGTTCCAGCCCAAGCCGCATGTGCTGCAGCAGCGCCAGACGCTGGCGAGTGGCGTGCGCATGCGCTCGGGCACGATCGGCAACACCGGCGTGCAATGCGAGTACCGCAGCACGCAGCCGGTGGAGCTTGCGCCGATCCGGCTGCTGCGCGCCGAGCCCGATATCAACGAGGCCGGCCGCAGCCTGATCCGCCTTGAATTCGAGATCGAGCCGCAGGCCGAATGGGCCAAGCTCGATCTCAGCAAGCTGCGCCTTTATCTGCATGCCGACGCACCGGTGGCCTTCACCTTGCGGCACTACCTGCTCGACTGCGTGGAGCGCGTGATCCTGCGCGCCGAGGGCGACGCGGGCCTGCGCCAGGAACTCGGCGGCAAGGGCCGCTTCGCCCAGGCCGGCTTCGACGCCGAGGAGCGGCTCTGGCCTTCGGCCAACACGGCCTTCTCGGGCTACGAGCTGCTGCAGGAGTACTTCGCCTTCCGCGAGAAGTTCCTCTTCGTCGATCTGCAAGGCCTCGAGAACTTGCGGCTGCCACCGGGCCTGCGCCGCTTCACGCTCGACTGCGTGCTCGACAAGGCCCTGCCCGCCGACCTGCGCTTCTCGGCCGCCAATGTGCGGCTGTTCTGCACGCCGATCATCAACCTGTTCGAGCTGGAAGCCGAGCCGGTCTCGGTGGATCTCACGCGCGACGAATACCGGCTCAATCCGCTGCTGCGCGAGAGCGGCCTGATCGAGACCTACAGCGTGGATGAGGTGATCGCCTTCAACCACCACGACGGCGCGCGCCTGCCCTATGTGCCCTTCTCTTCGTTCAAGCACCGCGGCGGATTGGCACGCGAGGATTCGCCCGAGCGCTACTACCACGCCCGCCCGCGCCGTGGCGTTTCGGGCCGGCACGAGATGTGGCTGGCCCTGGGCGGCCATGCCAACGTGGACCCGGCCAACCCGCCGCGCGAAACGCTCTCGGTGCGGCTCACCGGCACCAACGGCCTGCTGCCGCGCCAGGCGCTGCGCGACGCCACCATCACCGAACTCGTGGCCGGCTCGCCCGACCTGGCCGGCTGCTTCAACATCACCAGCCCGACGCTGCCGCAATACCCGCCGACCGACGACCGCTTCCACTGGCGGCTGATCTCGCACCTGCTGCCGAGCCTGATGTCCCTGATCGACGCCGAGGTGATGCGCAGCACGCTGGCGCTGTACGACTGGAGCGAGCAGGAGGCCAACCGCCGCCGCATCGACGGCGTGCAAAAGCTCGAATGCAGCCGCAGCCACCGCATGCACAAGGGCAGCGTGATCAGCGGCTTCGCCATCCGCATCGAGGTGACGGGCAGCCACTTTGCGGACGAGGGCGATCTGCGCCTGTTCGGCGCCATCCTGTGCGAGTTCTTCCGGCTCTACGTACCCGTGAATGCCTATGCCGACCTGACGCTCAGGGTGCTGCCGCGCGGCACCGAGCTGCATTGGCGCTGCGACATCGGGGCCATGAGCGTGATGTGATGGCTGCGGTCGTTCTTGCTCCGGAAGAGGCGTCGGCCGCGCATGCCGCAGGGGCTGGGCCGCGTGCGCCGCGGCTGCGGCCTCGCATCGCCGACTCGGTGGCGACCGGCAGCATGCCGTATTGGCAGTACAACTATTTCCAGCTATTGCGCCTGATCGAGCAAGGGCTTCCGAACGGCCAGCATCTGGGCCTGAACACCCTGCCCGCGCAGGAGCCGCTGCGCGTGCTGCCCGAGCCCTCGCTGCGCTTCCCCGGGGCCGAGATCAGCAGCTACGGCGTGGCCGCGCCACGCGGCGAGCTGCCGGCCTGGCAGCCGCCCTGGCGGGAGATGCGCGTCACCTTCGGCGGCCTGTATGGCGTGCAGTCGCCGCTGCCCTATCACTTCCTCGATGACATCGCCCGCAAGGCGCCGGGTGCCGAGGTGCTGGCGGCTTTTCTCGACATCTTCAATCACCGTTTCTACCTGCTGCAGTACCAGGCCTGGAAGAAGTACCGCTACGCGCAGCAATTCCAGGCGAGCGGGATGGACCGCATCTCGCAGTGCCTGCTGGGCCTGGGCGGATTTGCGCTGGCCGGCAGCGCCGGGCGCACGCGCTTGCCGCTGGCGCATCTGCTGGCCTATCTGGGCCCCTTCTCGCAGCGCGTGCGCAATGCCGAGGGCCTGCGCTCCATCGTGTGCGAGTACCTGGGCTCGCGCGAGGTGCGGATCGAGCAGCTCGCGCCGCATTGGGTCACGCTGGATGCGCGCGCCAGCCTGGCCTCGCGCGAGCGCGGCGGCACGCTGGCGCTGGGCGACAACGTGGTGCTCGGCAAGCGCGTGCTCGACCCGGCGGCCAAGCTGCGCGTGTGCATCGGCCCGCTGTCGGTGCAGCGCTTCTTTGAATGCATGCCCGGCGGCAAGGAGCATGACGATCTGGTGGCGCTGATCCGCCTGTACCTGGGCGCGCACATCGAGTTCGACCTGCGCCTGCAGCTGCTCACCGAAGGGCTGCCGCCGGCCCAGCTGCGCCGCGGCGGCCTGCGCCTGGGCTGGACCACGGTGCTGGCCGGCGCGCTGCCGCGCGTGGCCACGGTCACCGTGCGCAACTGCTCGCGGCCCCTGGCCATCGGCCCGCCGCCGCCATCCCAACGCAGGGGAGGCGACGACCCCGACCCATGAACTGCATGCCCGTTCTTTTTGCGCTTTGTTCCATCAAACCATTCGAGGAGACACCATGTCCAACAGTTTCCAGGCCGAGATCCCGGCCGCACGGGTCAACATCAAGCTCGACGTCCACACGGGCGGCGCGCAGAAGAAGGTCGAGCTGCCGCTCAAGCTGCTCGTGCTCGGTGATTTTTCCAACGGCAAGACCAAGGGTCCCGTGCAGGCGCGCGGCAAGATCAACGTCAACAAGAACAACTTCAACGCCGTGATGGCGGAGCTGAGCCCGAGCGTGAGCTTCGGCGCCAGGGACACCATCACCGGCGACGGCGAGATTCCCGTCAGCCTCGACTTCAAGCACATGAAGGATTTCCACCCCGAGCAGGTGGCCCGCAAGATCCCGCAGCTGTCCAAGCTCGTCGCCACGCGCAACCTGCTCAAGGACCTGAAGTCCAACCTGCTCGACAACGCCACGCTGCGCCGCGAACTCGAAGGCATCGTCAAGGACGAGAAGACGCTGGCCGCGCTGAAGAACGATCTCGACGCCATCGCCGTCAGGACCGCCACCAAGCCGGCCGACGCCGCCTGAATCGCCGATCCCATCATTCAAGGAGTACCGAATGACCACCCCCATCGCCAACACCAGCGCCCATTCGCATGGCGCCGAGACCGTCTACGAATCGCTGTTCCGCAAGGTCAACCTCACGCCGGTGAGCAGCGCCTCCGGCCTGGACAGCTTCACCGACAACGACAAGCTCAGCGAGACCTCGCTCGACGACCGCCTGACGGTGGCCGTCAACGTGCTGCTCGACTCGATCCAGAAATCCGCCAAGCAGGTCGACCGCCTGGACAAGGCCCTGCTCGATTTCCACATCGCGCGCATCGACCAGATGATCAGCGCCCAGCTCGACGAGATCATGCATAACGCCGAGTTCCAGCGCATTGAATCCGCCTGGCGCGGCCTCAAGCACCTGGTGGATCGCTGCGACTACCGCAAGAACGTCAAGACCGAGCTGATCGATTGCGCCAAGGACGATCTGCGCCAGGACTTCGAGGACACGCCCGAGATCATCCAGAGCGGCCTCTACAACCACACCTATGTTCAGGAATACGACCAGCCCGGCGGCGAGCCTTTCGGCGCCCTGGTGTCGGCCTACGAGTTCGACCGCAGCCCGGCCGACATGACCCTGCTGCGCAACGTCTCCAAGGTCGCCGCCGCCTCGCACTGCCCCTTCCTCGCCTCGGTGGGCCCGGCCTTCTTCGGCAAGCAGAACATGCACGAGGTGGCCAGCATCCAGGACATCGGCGTCTACATGGAGCGCGTGGAGTTCACCAAATGGAAGAGCTTCCGCGACACCGATGACTCGCGCTATGTGGGCCTCTCGCTGCCCAATGTGCTGGCGCGCCTGCCCTATGGCTCGCAGACCCAGCCGGTGCGCGCCTTCAACTACGAGGAAGGCGTCAAGGGCCCGGACCACAGCAAGTACCTGTGGAGCAATGCGAGCTTTGCGCTCGCCGCCAATATGGTGCGCAGCTATGTGCGCAACGGCTGGAGCGTGCAGATCCGCGGCCCGCGCGCCGGCGGCCTGGTGGAAGACCTGCCCATCCATCTGTACGACCTGGGCACCGGCGCGCAGATGAAGATCCCCACCGAGGTGCTGATCCCCGAGACGCGCGAGTTCGAGTTCGCGAACCTCGGCTTCATCCCGCTCTCCTTCTACAAGAACCGCGACTACGCCTGCTTCTTCAGCGCCAACAGCGCGCAAAAACCGGCGCTCTACGACACCAAGGAAGCCACCGCCAACAGCCGCGCCAACAGCCGCCTGCCCTACATCATGCTGATCTCGCGCCTGGCGCACTACCTCAAGGTGATGCAGCGCGAGAACATCGGCATGACCAAGGACCGCAAGGTGCTGGAGGCCGAGTTCAGCAAGTGGATCCGCGGCCTGGTGACCGAGATGAACGACCCCAGCGACGAGGTGCGCGCCCAGTTCCCGCTGCGTGACGCCAAGGTGATGGTGGAGGACATCGAGGACAACCCGGGCTTCTTCCGCGTCAAGCTCTTCGTGATGCCGCACTTCCAGATCGAAGGCATGGACGTGAGCCTCTCGCTCGTGTCGCAGATGCCCAAGGACAAGAAGTAGGCGGGCGGCAGGGCGGTCCGGCGCAACGGTCCGCCTTGCCTGCTCGCCGGCTCAGGCGATCTGATGGCTCCGGCAGCCCTCGCTGCTCAGATGCAGGACCGAGCCCTGCGGAATCGTCTCCCAGCCCTCGTGGTCGTCCACCAGGGGCTCGGAGGCCACCAGCCAGCCACGCTCGCCGTAGCGGTGCAGATAGAGCGAAGGTGCGCGCTGATCCGAGGCGTAGCGGAAGGCGTGCACCTGCTGCCCGTCGGCCAGCGCGGCCGAGAAGCGCAGCGGCGCGTTCACGCCCAGCACCTGCATCATGGCCTCCACCTCCTTGAGAACCTGGCTCACCGCCGTGGGCACGGGCTCGCCCGTTTCGATGCGGGCAATGATGAGCAGGAAGAGCAGCTCCGAATCGGTGCCGCCACGGCGCTCGGCGTACAGATGGTCCGGCAGCCGCGCCTCCAGCGCCCGGCGGACCTGCCCGTATCCACCGATTTGGCCGTTATGGATGAAGAGATAGGGTCCGTAATGGAAGGGGTGGCAGTTCTGCCGCGCGATGCCGGCGCCGGTGGCGGCGCGCACATGGGCCAGGAAGAGGCCGGACCGGACCGTGGCGCACAGGGCCAGCAGGTTTTCGTCCGACCAGGCCGGCATCACCTCGCGATAGACACCGGGCCGCTCACGCTCGCCGTACCAGCCCACGCCGAAGCCGTCGCCGTTGGTGACCGCCTTGGCCTCGTCCGCGCGCAGCGATTGCCGCACCAGCGAGCGCTTGGGTTTGCACACCAGTTCGTCGAGGAAGATCGAGTCGCCCAGATAGGCAAGAAAACGGCACATGGCGTGAAACTATCAAGCCCACGGCATCCACGCAAGGCCCGCGGCGCCACAGTCGGCCGGGCGCCAGTTTCAGGCAAGCTGATGAGGCCGGGCGCGGGCGTGGTTTCTCCATCAATGCAAAACTACGGTCCCAGCGCCTCTTTCCTTTCTTTTCCGGACCGCCTCCATGCAACTGCTCTTCGTCGCCGACCCGCTTGAATCCTTCAAGACCTACAAGGACAGCACTTTCACCATGATGCGCGAGGCGGCGCGGCGCGGCCATGTGATCTGGGCCTGCCATCCGGCCGACCTGGTCTGGGTGCGCGGCGCCAAGGTGACGGCGCAGGCGGCGCGCCGCATCCGGCTCACGGGCGATGCGCACCACTGGTTCGGCGTTGAGGAGACGCGCGATTTCGTGCTGGCCGAAAGCGACGCGATCCTGATGCGCAAGGACCCGCCCTTCGACAGCGAGTTCTTCTACGCCACCCACCTGCTGGGCCAGGCCGAACGCGAGGGCGCCCGCGTCTTCAACAAGCCCTCGGCCCTGCGCGACCATCCCGAGAAGCTGGCCATCCTCGAGTTCCCCGAGTTCATCGGCCCGACGCTCGTCACCCGCAGCGAGGCCGCCGTGCGCGCCTTCCAGGCCGAGCATGGCGATGTGATCCTCAAGCCGCTGGACGGCATGGGCGGCATGGGCATCTTCCGCGTCAAGGCCGACGGCCTGAACCTCGGCGCCATCATCGAGACGCTCAACAAGGGCGGGGCCGAGACCATCATGGTCCAGCGCTTTCTCCCCGCCATCAGCGAGGGCGACAAGCGCATCCTGGTGATCGGTGGCGAGGTCGTGCCCTTCTGCCTGGCGCGCATCCCGCAGGGCGGCGAGGTGCGCGGCAACCTGGCCGTCGGCGGCAAGGGCGTGGTGCGCGCGGTGACCGAACGCGACGTCGAGATCGCCGCCACCATCGGCGCCCGGCTCGCGGCGCGCGGCCTGCTGCTGATCGGCCTTGACGTGATCGGCGACAGCCTCACCGAGATCAACGTCACCAGCCCGACCTGCTTTGCCGAGATCACCGAGCAGAGCGGCTTCGACGTGGCGAAGATGTTCGTGGATGCGCTGGAGCGGGCGCTAGCCGGCTGAGCCTGCGGCGGCGTCGAGCTCGAGCTGCGTCAGCCACAGCCGCGTATCGAACTCCAGCTGCGCGTAGTCCTGTGCCATGTGGTGGCACAGCGCATAAAACGCCTTGTCGTGCTCCGGCTCCTTCAGGTGCGCGAGTTCGTGCACGACGATCATCTTGAGGAACTCGGCCGGTGCCTCGCGGAACAGCGAGGCCACGCGGATCTCGCGCCGCATCTTCGTCCGCGTGCCCTGCTGCTGTGGCGCGCGGGTGTGCGTGCCCAGGGCGTGCTGCAGGACCTTGAGCTTGGCGTCGTAGCGCACGAGGTTCAGCGGCGCGGCATTGCGCATGTGGCGCGCCTTCAGATCCTGCGTGTAGTCGAACAGGGCCTTGTCGCTGCGGATCTCGTGCGGGTCCGGATACTTCTTCACCAGCATCGCGCCGAGCTGGCCGTCGGCGATCAGCTGGCGGACTTGCTGCAGCAAGGGCTCGGGATAGCCTTGCAGGTACTTCAGGGTGGGAGTGGGCATGCGGGATCGATTGTCCCGCATGCTCGCTGGGCTTCAGCCTTGCTGCGCCTTGATCCACTCATCCACCACCCCCTCCAGCACCTTGAGCGGCACATCGCCCGTCAGCAGCACGAGGTTGTGGAACTTCTTGATCTCGAACTTGTCGCCCAGCGCCTTGCGCGCCTTCTCGCGCAAGCCCTCGATCTTCAGCCGGCCGAGCATGTAGGCGCAGGCCTGGCCGGGCCAGACCACATAACGGTCCACTTCAGTGGCAGGGATGCCGTAGTCGATCGCCTGCTGGCGGGTCCATTTCATCGAATGCAGACCCGTGTCCACCACCAGGCGGCGGGCGCGGAACAGCGCGTCGCTGAGCTGACCCAGGCGCCCGGCCGGGTCGCCTTCGTACCAGCCGTTCTCGGCCGCCAGCTGTTCGGCATACAGCGCCCAGCCTTCGGTGAAGGCCGAGCCCGAGCCGAAGACGCGGCTGCGGCGGTAGGGCGGCAGGTTCTGCGCCTCCTGCTGGATGGTGATCTGGAAATGATGGCCCGGCACGGCCTCGTGATAGACCAGCGTGCGCATCTCCGCGATCTCGAACCTGGGGCCCGGCAGCGGCGCCCAGAAGATGCCGGGCCGCGAGCCATCGGGCGCGGGGCTGCTGTAGTGCGCAGCAGCTGTTGCCTCGGTCAACGCGGGCTCGCGGCGCACTTCCACGGGCGCCTTGGGCAGCACGTCGAAGATCAGCCTGGCGCGCGCTTCGGCATCGCGCAGGATGCTGGTGTAGCGGGCCAGCAACTCGGGCCGCGGGTCGGCGGCCTTCGGTTGCCGGTCCGCGTCCATCTTCGCGTAGCGATCCTTGACACTGCCCTCGGCATAGCCCATGCCCTTGAGCAGCCCGTCCATCTCGCCCTCGATGCGCGCCACCTGCGCCAGGCCGATGGCGTGGATCTCGGCCGGCGTGTAGTCGGTCGTGGTCATCCGGCGCAGCGCAGCGGCGTAGAACCTGTCGCCGCCCTTGAGCCGCCACACGCCGGCGTCGTCATTGGTCAGCGGCAGCTGTGCCTGCATCAGCGCCAGGCCGCGCTGCCAGGCGGGCAGCACAGAATCAGCCACGATCTTCTCGGCCTGCGCACGC
>FSVW01000410.1_pt1 | contig 17084 bp, 18 predicted proteins | sample 1637551 | NCBI WGS metagenome assembly FSVW01 (sample SAMEA3914814, study PRJEB12502) | metagenome | biome: forest; material: soil | place: USA | collected 2011-09-16 | depth 0.1 m | reverse complement strand
GGCTCATAGCGCTCAGACATGGGGAAACTCCGTGATGTTGTGAAACCGGGGTTTCCAGCGCGCGCGGCACGTCAAGACGCTCTCCATTTCTGGATTCTTTTAGGAGGAGAGCGGACGGCATTGAGGGGGCGTCTGGATGAGTTGGCGCTGATTCTAAGGGTAAGCTCTGAGCCCATGAGCAAAGGCCCTGCCATGTCCGACCGCATCGTGTATTTCGTCTCCGACGGCACCGGCATCACCGCCGAAACCTTCGGCAATTCCATCCTCAGCCAGTTCCCGATCAAGCCGCTGCATGTGCGCCGGCCCTTCATCGACACCGCCGAGAAGGCCCACGCCGTGGTGCAGGAAATCAACGAGGCCTGCGCGCGCGAAGGCAAGCGGCCGATCGTCTTTGCCACCCTGGTCAACCGCGAGGTGCTGGCCGTCGTCCGCGAGCATTGCAAGGGCTTCATGCTGGACATGTTCGGCACCTTCATCGAGCCGCTCGAAGAAGAGCTGCAGCTGACCTCCAACCACCGCGTGGGCCGCTTCTCGGACATCGCCAAGAGCCAGGAGTACCACGACCGCATCGAGGCGATCAACTTCTCGCTGGCGCATGACGACGGCCAGAGTTCCCGCAATCTCGACATCGCCGACGTGATCCTGGTCGGCGTCTCGCGCTCGGGCAAGACGCCCACCTCGCTCTACCTCGCCATGCAGCACGGCATCAAGGCCGCCAACTGCCCGCTGATCCCGGAGGACTTCGAGCGCGGCAAGCTGCCCACGCCGCTGATCCCGCACAAGAAGAAGTGCTTCGGCCTGACCATCGACCCCGAGCGCCTGCACCAGATCCGCAACGAGCGCCGCCCCGGCAGCAAGTACGCCGAGCTGCTCAACTGCCGCTACGAAGTGAACGAGGCCGAGAAGATGATGAAGCGCGAGGGCATCGCCTGGCTCTCGAGCACACACAAGTCCATCGAAGAGATCGCCACCACCATCCTGCGCGACATCCGGCCCGATCGGCTCATGTACTGATGTCGGGCACCGCGCTCGCCCTGGTGCTGACGGCCGCCGTCCTGCACGCCCTATGGAATCTCGCCGCCAAGCGCTGGGGCGGCGGGCCGCATTTCGTGCTGGCCGGCGCCTTGGGTGTGGCCATCCTGTGGGCGCCCGTGGTCGCCATCGTCGGCTGGCAGGAGTTTGCGCAATGGCCGGCCGTGGCCTGGTGGGCCGTACTCGCCAGCGCCCTGCTCCACCTGTTCTATTTCAACACCCTGCTGGCGGGCTACCAGGCCTCGGACCTCAACATCGTCTACCCGGTGGCGCGCGGCAGCGGGCCGGCGGTCTCCTCGCTGGGCGCGATCCTGGTGCTGAAAGAGCCGCTCAGCTTGAGCGGCGCGTTAGGCCTGACTGCCATCGTCAGCGGCATTGTGCTGATGGCCGCCGGCCCGGCTTTGCTGCATGCCGATGATGCCCGTGCCCGCCAACGTCGACGCCTGGGCATCGCGTGGGGGGCGCTCACCGGCCTGCTGATCGCGGGTTACACGCTGGTCGATGGCTATGCGGTCAAGGTCTTGCTGATGTCACCGCTGCTGGTGGACTGGGCTGGCAATGTGCTGCGCATCCCTTTCGCGCTCGTCCCCGTGCTGCGCGATCCGGGCGGTTTCATGCCAGCCTTGCGGCGGCAATGGAAGGGCGTGCTCGTGCTGGCCGTCTTGAGCCCGCTGGCCTACATCCTCGTGCTCTACGCCCTGCGCCTGGCCCCGCTCTCGCATGTGGCGCCAGCGCGCGAGCTATCGATGTTGGTGGCCGCGCTGCTGGGCGGGCAGTTGCTCAAGGAAGGCGAGAAGCATTGGCGGCTCGTGGGCGCCGCCTGCATCGCTGCGGGCGTGGTGGCTTTGGCGGTCTAGCTAGCGACAACGACAGCGGCGCTTTCAGCGCCTGAGCAGTGCGACCGGCAGCGATTTGACGTGCCCGCCCCAGTGCTCGAACTCCTCGACGCTGAGACCTTCTGTCACCTCGACACCTCGGGTGAGGTCAAAGCTCGATTCCACCCAATCCCCGCAGGCCGGCCGCTCGGCGTAGGACTTCGGCAGCGGGTTGGCACGCACCACGCGCCGGGCCGGTGACCCGAGCATGTTGGAGAACATCCGAGCGTTCATGATGAAAGACTCCCCGATTCCGCAGCCGGCTGATCTGCAGCCGGCGGTCCTGGCAGCGCCGCTTGTTCTGTTTTTCGGCAATATCTTCGGCGTTTGGCTGCTCAAGCTGTAGAAGCAATTCCCGCACCCAATGGCCAAGGTCTTGATTCCTGGGAAGAAGCTTGCGCGCCAAGCCGCGGCACGTAAAGAAGTTCGACACCCCTGACTGGAGGGTCCGTGCTGCCCGCGGCCGCAGCATCGGGCTTCATCGGAACTGTTCACGACGCCCTATGCCGCGCGAGCGCAATCCGACACACTAGCCGGCGCTGCAGCTCCCCCAACACAGAGAAAAAAAGAAAGACAAGTCCGCATGCACAACGGCACGCTGGCCCTTCTGGCAAGACTTGCGAAACCCGGCTGGTTGATGGCGGTGGCCTTGTTGGCCGCTGGCATTGCTGCGCAGGCACAAGAGGGCGCGGCGATCCGGCTGGACGCAGCGCAGCGAAGCGCATGCACAGCCACCCCCAGCGCCGCAGCCAGCGCCGTCCAGCTGCCCGATCACGTCGTGCGACCGGCGGGCATGGACGGCGTGCTGGCAGGCTGCAGCTATCGCCTGGAGCTCGGCGCCCCGCGCAGCCATGCGGCCCTGTTCATTCCCGGCCTGGCCGCCTGGGCGCGGGTGGAGCTGAACGGCCAGATGCTGCTGGACAACAACGCGACCCGCATGCTGCGGCCTTCCCCACCGGCCGGCGGTGATCGCCTGGTGCTGATCCCCATTCCGGACGAGGCCTGGAGGCCCGGCAACGCCAACGAACTGAGGATCATCGCCTGGGGCGGGCGCAGCTTCACGCTGTCGAGCATCTACCTCGGTCCACTGGCTGAGCTGAAGGCCGCGCACCGGGCGCGCGTGTTCGGCGTGCTGATCGGGCCGGCACTGGCCGCTGCCGTGGTCGGCACACTGGGCTTGTGCATGGGCCTGCTCTGGCTGCGCCGCCGCGATGCGCTGTTCGGCTATTTCGGCCTCGGCGCCTTGAGCTGGGCATTGCAGACGGCCTGGGGCGTGCTGCCCGAGTCACCGCTGCAGGGCGTGCACGGCCCGGTCTGGTGGACGGTACTCTCCGCGCTGCTGGCCGTCCCGATGATCCTCTTCTGCATCCGCTTCTCGCAGTGGCACTGGCCACGCCTGACGCGGCTGCTGTGGATCTATGCGCTGGCCACGCCGCTCGCGCTCTACGCGGCCGCGCAACTGGGCCATTTCGACGCCTTCGAATCCTTCTGGCGCCTGCTGCTGATCGCCTTCGTCGGCCTGAGCGTGGGCGCGGTGGCCTGGGCCGCCTGGGTGAGGCCGAGCCGGAACCAGTGGCTGCTGCTGCTGTGCGGCCTGCTGGGCTTTGGCTTCGCCGCCCATGACTGGATGACCTTCGAGGCGCAGTGGGGCGACAACCCGGTCTATCTGGGTCCCTACGCCGGGCTGGTGTTCGCGCTCTTCGTCGCGCAGCTGCTGATCGACCGCTTCGTGCGCGCGGAGCAGCAGCTCACGGTGATCAATGCCGAGCTGGAGCAGCGCGTGGCCCGCCAGACCGAACAGCTGCGCCAGGCCATCGAGGAGATGCGCAGCGCCCGCGACGCGGCCGAGCAGGCCAACCAGGCGAAGACGCGTTTCCTGGCTGCGGCCAGCCACGATCTGCGCCAGCCCGCGCATGCCCTGGCGCTGTATCTCGCGGCTCTGCGCACGCACACGCTACCCGACTCGACGACCGAACTGGTGCAGCGCATGCAGGCACCGCTGACGGCGATGGACACGATGTTCCAGGCCCTGCTGGATGTCTCCAGCATCGATGCCGGCGCGCTGGTGCCGGCCCGCCAGCGCTTCGCCCTCGAACCGCTGCTGCGGCCCCTGACCGAGGAGTTCAGCGTGGCGGCCGAGGCGCGCGGCCTGCGCCTGTCGCTGCGTCTACCTGCCGGCCCGGCCGCCGTGACCGACAGCGATCCAGCGCTGGTCGAGCGCATCGTCCGCAACCTGCTGTCCAACGCGATCAAGTACACGCCCCGGGGCGGCGTGCTGCTGGCCTGTCGGATGCGCCGCCACCCGCACCCGCACTGGCGCATCGAAGTCTGGGACAGCGGCCTCGGCCTCGCGCCGGCCGACTGCCATCGCGTCTTCGACGAGTTCTTCCAGGCCAGCAACGGCCGGCATCAACGCGGCGACGGCCTGGGCCTGGGACTTTCCATCGTGCAGCGCCTCGCGCGGCTGCTGGATGCCGACCTCCAGCTGCGCTCGCGTCTGGACCATGGGAGCTGCTTCAGCCTCGGGCTGCCCATGCGGTCCGGGCTCACCGAGGCCGTGGTGGCTGCGCGCCGCCTGGGCCTGGCTGCCGGCTGAACTCAGGCAGTCAGGCGTTGCCGGGCCGATTCGTAGAGGCAGATCGCCGCCGCCACGCCCACATTGAGCGACTCCTCGCCGCCCGGCTGGGGGATGCCGACGGTCAGCGCGCAACGCGCCATCAGCGCGGCCTGCACGCCCTGCCCTTCATGGCCCATGACCCAGGCGCAGGGGCTGGGCAACCGGGTTTCATGCAGCAGGGACGCGGCATGCGAGCTGGTGGCGATCAGGGGCACCTCAAGCGCCGCTAGGTCTTCCACCGCCAGGCCTTCGATCAACCGCAGGCCGAAGTGAGCGCCCATGCCGGCGCGCAGGACCTTCGGGCTCCACAGCGCCGCTGTGCCCTTGATGGCCAGCACCTGGCGAAAGCCCAGCGCGGCCGCGCTGCGCAGCAGGGTGCCGACATTGCCGGCGTCCTGCAGGCGATCGAGCACGACGGTGTCGGCCTCGGGGCTGATGCGCGTGTCGGTCTCGCAGGCGATCTCGAAACCCATCTGCGCCGGAGACTCCAGCCCGCTCACCGTCTTGAACAGCTCGGGCGAGATCAGCAGCACGCGCGGTGCAGCCTCCAGCAACTCGCGGTGCTGCGCGTAAGCGGCTTCAGTGGCGAGCGCGAGCAAAGGCTGGCGGCCACGTGCGAGCGCGGCGCGGGCGAGGTGATCGCCCTCCAGCCAGACGCTGCCGAGCTTGCGGTAGGCATTGCCCTCGCCGAGCTTGCGGATGCGCTGAAGCGCAGCGTTATCCCGCGAGGTGACGGGAAGGACGACGCTCATCGCAGGCAATCCCTGACGGGCCCGAAGCTCACGCGGTGCCAGACGCACACGCCATGCTCACGCAGGGCCGCCAGATGCTCGGCGGTCGGGTAGCCCTTGTGCGTGGCAAAGCCGTACTGCGGGTGGCGCTCATGCATCGCCACGCACTGGCGATCACGCGAGACCTTGGCCAGGATGCTGGCGGCCGAGATCGCCGGCACCTTGGCGTCGCCCTTGACGATGGCCTCGGCGGGCACGCGCAGCACGGGCAGGCGGTTGCCATCCACCAGCACCTTGGCCGGCGGCAGACGCAGGCCTTCCACCGCGCGGCGCATGGCCAGCAAGGTGGCCTGAAGGATGTTGAGCCGGTCGATCTCTTCCACGCTGGCCTCGGCGATGCAGCAGCACAGGGCCTTGGCGCGGATCTCGTCGAACAGGTGTTCGCGGCGCTTCTCGCTCAGCACCTTGGAGTCGGCGAGGCCGCGGATGGGCTGCTCGTCATCGAGGATCACGGCCGCCGCCACCACCGGCCCGGCCAGCGGCCCGCGGCCGGCCTCGTCCACGCCGGCCATCAGGCCGGGCGCGAACCAGGAGAGGCCCAGTTGTTCAGGCACTGAGAACTTGCGCGATCGCATCGGCAGCGGCTTGCGCGGTATTGCAGCGAAGCATCTGGTGTTGTTGCTCGAAGCGCGCCTGCACGCGCGCATGGCGGGCCGGGTCGTCCAGCCAGGCCAGGCCCTCGCGGGCAAGGTTCTCGGCCGTGCAGTGTTCCTGCACCAGTTCCGGCACGAGAAACTCATTGGCCAGCACATTGGGCAGGCTGATCCAGGGCAGCAGGTTCTTGCCGCGCATGCGCCAGGCATTGAGCCAGCCCACGCGGTAGCAGACCACCATGGGACGCTTGAACAGGGCCGCCTCCAGCGTGGCCGTTCCGCTGGCCACCAGGGTCAGGTCGCAGGCTGCCAGGGCCTTGTGCGAGAGGCCTTCAAGCAGTGTGAGGTTCAGCCCCGGGTGACGCGCGGCCAGGGGCGCAATCAGGTGCATGAGTCCCGGCACGACGGGCAGCACGAAGCGCAGGCCCGGGCGCTCCTGCTGCATCAGGGCGGCGGCGCCGAGCATGGGCTCGGCAATGTACTGGATCTCGCTGCGCCGGCTGCCCGGCAGCAAGGCGACCAGCGCATCCAAGCGATCTGCCGGCAGGCCATGGCCTTCAAGCACTTCGCGCGCGGCGTTCTGCGAGAACTGCATCGGGATCTCGTCGGCCAAAGGGTGGCCCACATAGGTGGCCGCGATGTCGTGCTTGCGCAGCAGCGCGGGCTCGAAGGGGAAGAGGCACAACACATGGTCGGCCGCGGCGCGGATCTTCTCGACGCGCTCGGGCCGCCAGGCCCAGATCGAGGGGCAGACGAAGTGGATGGTCTTGATGCCGGCCTTGCGCAGCCGGGTCTCCAGGCCGAAATTGAAATCCGGCGCGTCGATGCCGATGAAGGCGCTGGGCCTGTCCTGCAGCATGCGGTCACCGAGCTGGCGCCGAATGCTCAGCAGTTCGCGGATGTTCAGCAGCGCATCCACGTAGCCGAAGATGGAAAGCTTGCTGCTCGGCCACCAGGCGTCAAAGCCCTGGGCCTTGAGCTTGGGGCCGCCGATGCCGGCGGCCGACAGGCCCGGCCAGCGGGCCTTGAGCCCTGCCAGCATCAGGCTGGCGATCAGATCGCTGGAGGCCTCGCCGGCCACCATGCCGAAGCGAGGCGCTGTCTCCATCATCAGCGGACGATGCCGCGCGTGGACGCGGCGATGAAGGACAACATGGCCTCGACATCGCCATCGGCGCCCTGGCCGCGCAGCTCGCCAATCGCGCTAACGCTCTGCTCAAGCGTCATGGAGGAGCGGTAGATCAGCTTGTGCATCTGCCGGATCACGCGCATCTGCTCTTCAGTGAAGCCGCGGCGCTTGAGGCCGACGAGATTGACTGCGCGCGCCGCCAGCGGGTTGCCGTCCACGGTCATGTAGGGCGGCACGTCCTGCGCCACATGGGCCTGGAAACCGATCATCGCGTGGGCGCCGATGCGCATGCGCTGCAGCACGCCCGTAAGGCCGCCGATGGTGACCCAGTCGCCGACTTCCACATGGCCGGCCAGCGTGGCGCCGTTGGCGAGCACGCAGTGATTGCCCAGCAGCACGTCGTGCGCCAGATGGCAGTAGGCCATGATCCAGTTGTCGTCGCCCACACGGGTGACGGCCTTGTCCTGGACGGTGCCCACGTTGAGCGTGCAGAACTCGCGCACCGTGTTGCGATCGCCGATCACGAGCTCGGTCGGCTCGCCGCGGTACTTCATGTCCTGGTTGTCGGCCCCGATGGAACTGAACTGGTAGAAGCGATTCTCGCGGCCGATGGTGGTGTGGCCTTCGAGCACGCAATGCGGGCCGACGCGGGTGCCGGCGCCGATCTTCACGTGCGGGCCGATCAGCGTGTAGGCGCCGACTTCGACCGTGCTGTCCAGCTCGGCCTTCGGGTCAACGATGGCTGTCGCGTGGACTTGGGTCATAGCTTGCGCATCGTGCACATCAACTCGGCCTCGGCGGCCACCTGGTCGCCCACCCAGGCCTTGGCCGTGAACTTGTAGATGCCGGCCTTGGCGCGGTCCAGGGTCACGTCGAGGATGAGCTGGTCGCCAGGCTCCACGGGCCGCTTGAAGCGCGCGCCGTCGATGCCGGCGAAGTAGACGACGCTGTTCTCGTCCAGCGTCGTGCCGGTCACGTCCAGCGCCAGCAGCGTGGCGGCTTGCGCCAGGGCTTCGAGGATCAGCACGCCGGGCATGACGGGACGGTGCGGGAAATGGCCGACGAAGAAGGGCTCGTTGACCGAAACGTTCTTGAGCGCGCGGATGCGCTTGGCGGCTTGGTCGATTTCCAGCACCCGGTCCACCAGCAGGATGGGGTAGCGGTGCGGCAGCTTCTTGAGGATCTCGTTGATGTTCATGGTTTTTTATTCTCGAGTGCGCGGATGCGCTCGCGCAGGGAGTGCAGCTGGCGCAGCGTGGCCGCGTTCTTTTCCCAGCTGGCGTTTTCCTCGAAGGGGTAGGCGCCGCTGTAGTTGCCCGGCTTCTTGATGGAACGGCTGATGAAGGTGCAGGTGGAGACCGTGACGCCGTCGCAGATTTCGATATGGCCCTGGATGCGCGCGGCGCCGCCGATCAGGCAGTGTGCGCCAATCACGGCACTGCCGGCAATGCCGGTGAAGGCAGCGATGACGGTGTGGTCGCCGATGCGCACGTTGTGGCCGATCTGGATCAGGTTGTCGAGCTTGACGCCGTTGCCGATCACGGTGTCGTCGAGTGCGCCGCGGTCGATGCAGGTGTTGGCGCCGATCTCGACGTCGTCGCCGATACGGACCGCGCCGAGTTGCTCGATCTTCACCCACTCACCTTGGTTGGGTGCGAAACCGAAGCCGTCGGCTCCGATCACCACGCCGCTGTGCACGATGCCGCGCGCGCCGATGCTGCAGTCAAAGCCGAGCGTGACCTGCGCAGCCAGACGAGTGCCGGCGCCGACCTGGGCGCGCGCGCCGATCACGCAATGAGCGCCGATGCGGGCACCGTCGCCGATGCGTGCGCCACTCTCGACGACGGCCAGCGGGCCGATGTCGACGCCGGCGCCGATCTGCGCATCCTGAGCGACCACCGCACTTGGATGGATGGCTGCAGGCGGCAGCGGCCGCACGCGCGCCGCCCACCATTGGCTGAGCCTGGCGAAATAAAGGTAAGGGTCGGGCGTGACGATGGCCGCACCGCGGGCCCCAGCCATCTCGGCCGAAGCTGGCGCCACGATGACGCAGGCGGCCTGTGTAGAGGCGAGCTGCGACTGATAGCGCGGGTTGGCCAGGAAGGCGATGGTCTGGCCGTCCGCCGATTCCAGCGGGCCGATCCGGCCCACCCGCAATTGGCCGTCACCAAGAAGATCGCCGCCCAGAGCGGCGGCGATTTCATGGAGCGTGACGCTGATCACTTCTGCGAGTTCAGCGTGTCGATCACCCGCTTGGTGATGTCCACGCGAGGACTGAAGAAGATGGCATCCTGGAAGATCAGGTCGAACTTCTCGCTGTCGAAGATCTGCTTGACCACGCGGCTCGAACGCTCCTGGATGTTCTGCAGCTCTTCGTTCTTGCGGCGGTTCAGGTCTTCCTGATACTCGCGGCCCTTGCGCTGGAAATCGCGGTCGAGATCCTGGAACTCGCGGTTGCGACGGGCGCGCTCGGCCTCGGACAGCATGGGCGTGTCCTTCTCCAGCTTCTCGGCCATGGTGCGGCGCTTGGCCTCCATGTCCGCCAACTCCTTCTCGCGCTTGCCGAACTCGCTTTCGAGCTTGGTCTGCGCAGACTTGGCCAGGTTCGACTCGCGCATCACGCGTTCGACATTCACATAGCCGATCTTGAGATTGTCCTGAGCCTGGGCGGCCAGGGCCGACAGCGACAGGAGGGCCGACACGGCGGTGGCCTTGAACAAGGAGCTCTTCATCAGAATGCAGTCCCGATCTGGAATTGGAATCTCTCGATTCTATCGTGCGGATCCGAGCGCACGGGCGTGCCGTAGCTCAGACGCAGGGGGCCCATGGGCGAAAGCCAGGACAGGCCGACACCCGCCGAGGCGCGGATCATGTCCTGGCCCTTGCTCAGCGAGCTCCAGCTCAGCTTGGCACTCGGCCCCCAGACATTGCCGGCGTCCACGAAGGCGAACAGGCGGAAGGTCTTGTCGTTGCCGCCACCGGGCACCGGCAGGTAGAGCTCGCTGTTGACGTTCAGCCGGCGGTTGCCGCCGGTGTAGGAGCCGGTCACATCGACCGGGCCCAGGGTGCCGGCCTCGAAGACTCGGATCGAACCCAGGCCGCCGCCGTAGAAGTTCTTGAAGATCGGATAGGGGCGGCCGCCTAGGCCATCGCCCCAACCCAGCTCGCTGTTGACCATCAGCGTGATCTTGTTGGTCAGCTGGAAGAACTGCTGGTACTGCGCATTGAGGCGGCCGTACTGCGCATCACCCACGGGGCTCAGCTCGAAGTTGACGCGCTGGTACTTGCCGGCCATCGGCGAGGTGAGGCTGTCGCGGCTGTCGCGCTGCCAGCCGATGGTCAGCGGATAGGCACCACTGCTGCGGCCGAATTCCTGCGCATACAGCAGGTAGCTGTTGGGCAGGCCGGTGTTGGTGCTCATCGAGGTGCGCTCGTAGCCGGCGCCGAAGAACACGGTGTCCTGCTCGGAGAAGGGCACGCCGAAGCGGACCGAGCCGCCATGGCTGACCAGCTCGTACTGCTCGCCCAGCGAGTTGTAGGGCTTGATGGTGCGGTAGAACAGGTCCACCGCACGCGAGACGCCGTCAACCGTGAAGTACGGGTCCACGGTGGAGAGCACCAGCGCGCGGCCGGTGTAGGCGGTGCTCACATCCAGGCCCAGGTAGTTGCCGGTACCGAAGACGTTGTCCTGACGGATCGAGCCGGTCAGTGAGAGCTTCTGCTGGCTGGAATAGCCCGCGCCCACGCTGATGTTGCCGGTCGGGCGTTCTTCGACCTTCAGGATCACGTCGACCTGGTCAGGCGCGCCGGCCACTTCCTGGGTGTCGATGGTGACTTCCTTGAAGTAGCCCATGCGGTCCACGCGGTCGCGCGAAGCCTTGATCTTCTGGCCGTCGTACCAGCTCGATTCGAACTGGCGGAACTCGCGGCGGATGACTTCGTCGCGAGTGCGCGAGTTGCCGGCCACGAGGACCTTGCGCACATAGACACGACGGGCCGGCTCGGCCACGAAGGTGACGACGACCTGGCCGGTGGCGCGGTCGATGTCAGGACGCGAATCGACGCGGGCAAAGGCGTAGCCGTAGGTGCCGAAGAGATCGGTGAAAGCGCGCGTGGTGGCGGCCACTTCCTCGCCGTTGTAGGGCTTGCCGGGCTGCAGGAAGATGCGGCGCTTGAAGTCGTCCTCACGGCCGAAATATTCGCCTTCCAGCTTGATGCCGGTGACGGTGTACTGCTGGCCTTCGCTGACCGTGATGTCGACGTTGATGCGCTGCTTATCCGGAGAGATCGTGACCTGCGTGCCCGTCACCGCGAACTCAAGATAGCCACGGTTCAGATAGTAGGACTTGAGCGTTTCCAGGTCGCCATTGAGCGCGGTGCGCGAGTAGCGGTCGGTCTTGGTGTACCAGGTCAGCCAGCCGCTGGTGGTGCGGTCCATCAGGCCCAGCAAGGTGCTCTCGGAGAAGACCTTGCTGCCCAGGATGCGGATCTCGCCGATCTTGGCGGGCGAGCCTTCGGTCACCGTGAACACCACGTTGACGCGGTTGCGCTCGATAGGCGTGATCGTGGTCGTGACCTGGGCACCGTAGTAGGCCTTGGTCAGGTACTGACGCTTGAGTTCTTGTTCAGCGCGGTCGGCCAGGGCGCGGTCAAACGGTTTGCCTTCGCCGATGCCCACGTCCTTGAGTGACTTGGACAGCGCCTCGGTGTCGAACTCGTGCAGGCCGACGAAGCTGACGTTGGAGATGATCGGACGTTCTTCGATCACCACCACGACGGAGGTGCCGTCGACGTTGATTCGGATGTCCTTGAACAGGCCGGTGGCGAACAGCGCGCGCAGCGCTGCGGCACTCTTTTCGTCGCTGTAGTTGTCACCGATGCGGAAAGGCAGCGAGGCGAAGACGGTGCCCGGGTCTGTGCGCGACAGGCCCTCGACGCGGATGTCCTTGATGACAAACGGCTCCACGGCCAGCGCTGCTCCGGGCAGACAAGCTGCCACAGCGATCACGACAGGGGCCAAAGCCAGGACTGAGGGGCGCTGGTGCGCTCCCGTTCTAAAAAATGAGGACATGCCGTGATCAGGAAGATTTCAGTGTGAGCTTCAGCGCAAAAACATTCGGCCCACATCGTTGGAAAGGGCCAGTCCCATCATCAACAACAGGACCAGAACGCCGACGCGCTGGAGTTGCTGCTGCCACCACTCGGAGACGGGGCGGCCGGAAAGACCCTCGAAAAGATAATACATCAGGTGTCCGCCATCGAGCATCGGCAACGGCAGCAGGTTCAGCACGCCCAGGCTCACGCTGATCATGGCCAGATAGCCGATGTACACGACCAATCCCGCTCTTGCGGCCTGCCCTGCGTACTCGGCCATGGTCAGCGGCCCGCTGATGTTCTTTACCGAAGCTTCACCGACCAGCATGCGCTTGATGAGGCGCAGCGTGAGGGTGGACATCTCCCAGGTGCGGCGCACGCCGAACTGCAGGCCTTCGAGGAAGCCGTAGCGCACCTCGACCAGGGCCGGCGGCGCGCCGATGAAGACTTCGATGCGGCCGATCGTCACGCCGCCCTGGTCGAAAGTCCGCGGCTGCACGTTCAGCTCGCGAGGCTGTCCGGCTCGCTCGATCTGCCAATGCATGAGGCGGCCCTTGCCGTCGACCAGCGCCGTGCGCACGCGGTCGCGCACGGCCGCCGCGTCGGTCTGGCTCTCGCCGTCGATGGCCAGCACCCGATCGCCCGCAAGCAGGCCGGCCTGTTCGCCAGCACCACCGGGGGAGACCTGTGCGACCACCGGGTCGGCATAGCCGCTCAGCAGCAACTGGCGTTGCGTGGTCTCGTTGAGCTCAACCCCCGCGAAGCTCGCGGTATCCAGCCGCACCTGCCGGCTGCCATGGCCGGCCGGGTCGCTAACGTTCAGAACCAGCGGAGCGCCTTCGAGCGCAGCCTCCAGCAGACGGCTCTGCGCCTGAGGCAGCGAGCGAACGTCTTCCCATGTGGTTCCGTCTTGCGAGACGGCGCGGACGAGGTCGCCCGAGCGCAGGCCTGCACGCTCGGCCAGGCTGCCTGCGATGGGCGTGCCCAGCAGCGCGCGCGGCTCCTGGCTGCCCATCCACGCGGTGATGCTCAGCAGGAGAGCGGCCAGCAGCAGATTGGCCAGCGGCCCCGCGGCAACGATAGCCACGCGATGACGCAGCGGACGGTTGTTGAAGGCCTGGTCGCGCTCCTCCGGCGCCACCGGGCCACTGCTCGGATCGCGCTCGTCGAGCATGCGCACATAGCCGCCCAGCGGGATGGCGCTGATCGTGAACTCCGTGCTCTGCGGGTTCTTCTGCCAGCGCGCGATCACGCGGCCGAAGCCGAGCGAGAAGCGCAGCACCTTGACACCGCAGGCCCTGGCCATGCGGTAGTGGCCATATTCGTGCACGCCGATCAGCAGGGCCAGCGCGCCCAGAATGGCCAGGGCCGTCAGGATCATTGCAGCGCCTTCACGATCAGCGCTTGCGCCTGCCGGCGGGCGCGGGCGTCAAGCGCCAGCAAGCCTTCGACGCTGGCACATTCCCCGGCTTCGGGCATGACAGTTTCCAGGCATGCGCGATTGATGCGGTGGATCTGATCGAAGCCCAGGCGGTGGTCAAGGAAAGCCGCCACCGTTTCTTCATTGGCCGCATTGAGCACGGCCGTGCCGCCCTCGGCGCCCTTGAGCGCCTGCCACGAAAGATGCAGGCCCGGGAAGCGGCGCTCGTCGGCCTCCTCGAAGCTCAGGTCCTTGCAGCTCAGCAGATCGAGCCGGCTCGCGCCCGATTCGATGCGCCGCGGATACGACAGGCCGTAGGCGATGGGCACGCGCATGTCGGGCGTGCCGAGCTGCGCCAGCACCGATTGATCGCGGCACACGACCATCGAGTGGATGATGCTCTGCGGATGGATCAGCACGCGTATCTGCTCGGGCTTCAGGTTGAACAGCCAGCGCGCCTCGATCACCTCGAGTGCCTTGTTCATCATGGTGGCCGAATCGACCGAGATCTTGCGGCCCATCACCCAGTTGGGATGGGCCACGGCCTGCTCGGGTGTCACGTCAGCCAGCGTGGCCGGGTCGCGTTGGCGGAAGGGACCGCCGGAGGCCGTCAGCACGATGTGGTCGATGCGCTGCGCCCACTCGCGGCGGTCCTCAGGCAGGCATTGAAAGATGGCCGAATGCTCGGAGTCGATCGGTAGCAGCATCGCACCGCCCTGCTCCACCGCCTGCATGAAGAAGGCGCCGCCCAGCACGATGGCTTCCTTGTTGGCCAGCAGCAATCGCTTGCCAGTGCGCGCAGCGGCCAGCGCGGGTGCGAGGCCGGCAGCGCCGACAATGGCGGCCATCACCACGTCCACCTCGGGATGCGCGGCAATCTCCGAGAGCGCGCCCTCTCCTTCAAGAACCTCAGTGCGGCTGCCCCGTTCGCGCAAAGCGGTGCGCAGCTCCAAGGCCTTGCCGGCATCGGGCATCACGGCGAAGCGCGGCTTGTGTTGCAGGCACTGGGCCAGCAATTCGTCGACGCGGCTCATCGCGCTGAGCGCGAAGACTTCGAACTCCTCCGGATGCCGCCCGAGCACGTCGAGCGTATTGACACCGATGGATCCGGTGGAACCGAGAACGGAAATGCGCTTCATAAGGAACTCAAGGCCAGCGCCAACGGCAGCACGGGCAGCAGCGCGTCCACGCGGTCCAGCACGCCGCCATGGCCGGGCAGCAGCGCACTGCTGTCCTTGGCGCCAACGGCACGCTTGATCAGGGATTCGAACAGGTCGCCCACGACGCTCATCGCGGCCAGCACCAGTAATTCGAGCGTCACGACGGCCGGATGCTGCGTCCACAGCAGGCGGCTGAAGAGGCTCGGCGAATCAACGGCCACGCGGTAGTCAATGACCTGCGACCAGACATAGGCCAGCACCAGCACGCCCGCCATGCCCGACCACACGCCCTCCCAGCTCTTGCCCGGGCTGATGGCCGGCGCCAGCTTGTTGCGGCCGAAAGTGCGCCCGCCAAAGTACGCGGCCACGTCGGCCACCCACACCAGGCAGAAGATCGAGAGCAGGAAGTTCAGGCCCAGTTGCCGCGCCTGCTGGATGGCCAGCCAGGCCGCCCAAAGCGCCAGCGCGCCCAGCACGAGGCGCGGCACGCGCGGCAGCTTGGGCCAGGCCGCCGGACCACCGCGCAAGGCGTAACAGCCGCCCAGCACCCAGATGGCAGAGACCATCCACCAGCACCAGTCCGGCGCGCCTTGCCGGCCCAGCATCAGCAGGGAGGCCAGCCCCGCGAGGGCCACGCCCGCGCCGAAGATTTGCGCCGGCACGCCGGGCACGCCCGAGAGCCGCGACCATTCCCAGGCAGCCGCCCCGATCAGCAGCAGCGTGAGCGCCGCAAAAGGCCAGGGCGAGGCCGCGAACAGCGCCGGCAGCAGGAGCGCCAGCAGCACGACAGCGGTGATGATGCGTTGCTTGAGCATGGTGCCCGTTCAGGCCGCCGCAGCGGTTTCCTTGACGCCGCCGAAGCGACGGTCACGCTCACGGAAGGCTTCGATGGCAGCATCCAGCTGCGTCTCGCCGAACTCGGGCCACAGGCAATCCGAGAACACGAACTCGCTGTAGGCCACCTGCCAGAGCATGAAGTTGCTGATGCGCACCTCGCCGCCGGTGCGGATGAAGAGGTCGGGGTCCGGCGCATGGGCCAGGGCCATGAACTCGCCGAGCTTTGCCTCGCTCATGGCCTCGGCCGGCACGCCCGCGCGGATGGCGGCTTGCGCGGCCTGCACGATGTCCCAGCGGCCACCGTAGTTGAAGGCGACGTTGAGCTGCAGCTTGCTATTGCCAGCCGTCAGCGCCTCGGCCTCGTCCCAGGCCTTCTTCAGCTTGGGCGCGATGTCGCGGTCGCCGATCACGCGCACGCGCACGCCGAGCTTGTGCAGCTTGTGCAGATAGCGCGAAACCGCAGCCAGGATCAGGCCCATCAATGCCGAGACCTCGTCATCCGAGCGCTTCCAGTTCTCGCTCGAGAACGCAAACACCGTGAGGTGGCCGATGTCGCGGGCGATGCAGGCCTCGATCACCTTGACGAGGGAATCGACGCCAGCCTTGTGCCCGAAAAATCGCGGCAGAAAGCGCTTCTTGGCCCAACGACCGTTGCCATCCATGACGATGGCGACATGCCGGGGTGTCGCCAGTTCTTCGGAAGCCATCGATCAGACCGCGAGGATCTCTTGCTCTTTGCTCGCGATGAGCCTGTCGATCTCGCCGATGACGCGGTCCGTCAGTTTCTGCACATCGGCTTCGCTGCGGCGCTCGTCGTCCTCGGTGATGGTCTTGTCCTTCTGCAGCTTCTTGGCCTGCTCGTTGGCATCGCGGCGCACATTGCGCACGGCCACCTTGGCGTCCTCGCCGGCGTTCTTGACGACCTTGGTCAGGTCCTTGCGGCGCTCTTCCGTCAGCGCCGGCATCGGCACGCGGATCAGGTCGCCCTGGCTGGCCGGATTGAGGCCCAGATCGCTTTCGCGGATGGCCTTCTCGATCTTGGCGCCCATGCCCTTTTCCCAGGGCTGGACGCTGATCGTGCGAGCGTCAACCAGCGTGACGTTGGCCACCTGCGAGATCGGCACCATCGAGCCGTAGTAATCGACATGCACCTGGTCCAGGATGCCCGGGTGGGCCCGGCCGGTGCGGATCTTCTGCAACTCGGACTTGAACGATTCGATGGACTTGGCCATCTTGGCTTCAGCGTTGTTCTTGATGTCTGCGATGGTCATGATTCTGTTCCTTTAGACGTGCACCAGCGTGCCCTCGTCCTCACCCATAACGACACGCTTGAGCGCACCCGACTTGAAGATGCTGAACACCTTGATCGGCAGCTTCTGATCGCGGCACAGCGCGAAGGCCGTGGCGTCCAGCACCTGCAGGTTCTTGGTGATCGCCTCGTCGAAGCTGATGCGCGAGTAGCGCGTGGCGTGCGGGTCTTTCTTGGGGTCGGCGCTGTAGACGCCGTCCACCTTGGTGGCCTTGAGCACGATCTCG
>FSVW01002004.1_pt1 | contig 17235 bp, 12 predicted proteins | sample 1637551 | NCBI WGS metagenome assembly FSVW01 (sample SAMEA3914814, study PRJEB12502) | metagenome | biome: forest; material: soil | place: USA | collected 2011-09-16 | depth 0.1 m | reverse complement strand
GCGGCGATGTCGAGGAAGCTTTCGTCGATCTCGACCACGCCGATGCTGGCGCCCGCACGAAGCGTCTGGCCTTGCCAGGGCAGCCGGATGGCGGCGACGCGGGTGCGGATCTGCTCGGCGACGGCCTCGGCGGTCTGACGATCACAGGCCCGCAGCAGTACGGCGAACTCATCGCCACCGAGGCGGGCGACCGTGTCGCCTTCACGGACTCGGCGCGTCAGGATGGCGGCCACCTGCTTGAGCATCGCGTCTCCGGCCGCATGGCCGGCGCTGTCATTCACGAGCTTGAAATCGTCGAGGTCGATGAAGAGCGCGGAAGCCATTTCATGGCGGCGGCGGTCATGGAGCTGGGCCTGCAGACGCGCCTCGAACTCGCGGCGGTTCACCAAGTCGGTCAAGACATCGTGCGTGGCGGACCAGGACAGCTGCTCGCGGTGCTGGCGTTGCGATGAAATATCCGACATCAGCCAGATCACGCCTGCCGAACGGTCGCCCGGATCCACCGCCGCACTCTGCACCGAAGCCCAGAAGCGATGACCGTCGCGGTGCTGAACGTGGACTTCTTCCGCGTGGACCCGGCCGGCTGCCAAGGTTCTGTCGGCCCGGACGAGGAACGCCTCGCCAGCAGCCTCAGACGAGAAAATCACGCCCGGCGACGCGCCCCTCAATTCCACATCCGTATAGCCCAGCAGGCTGCCCAGATGATGGTTGACCAGTTCCAGGCGGGCTTCGCGGCTGAAAGCAATGCCCACGGGTACGTTCAGCATGACCGCGCGAATGCGGGCCAGTATTTCGTCGTTGTGTCTTTGCATGAGCGCGCGCTCGCCCAGCACCTGCTTGAACACGGCCGAGAGGCGACCGATCTCTCCTGTGGAAGCGGGCCAGCCCTTGTCGATGGGCAGGTCTTCATCAAGCAGGCGAAGGGCGCGCCGCTCCAGCAGGCGCATCGGCCGCAGCATCCAGCTGGTGGCCAGCAGGATCATCAAGGCACCGCCAATCGCAACGCTGGCACCCAACCCAATGGCCTCGCGCCGGCCGGCCGCCGGGCCGCCCAGCAGCAGGTCGGCCGAGGCGGTGCGGAACACCATCCAGTTCGCTTCGGGCACTGCGGCCATGGCGATGAACTGCGGGCCGATACGCCAGGTCCAGGCCTGGGCAGTCATCGGTGCGCCTTCGCCGCGCCAGCGAGCAACGGCTTCGGCCAGGCGAGGATCCTCGCCCACATCGCGCTGCAGCCAAGCCGGGTCGAGATGCGAAACGATGCGCCCAGAAGAGTCGGTGATGATGGTCTCGATCGGGTCGCGAGCGAGGCTGCTGGCGCGAGTCGAATCGGTCAGCAGGGAGTCCGACTGCGGCGAGAGCACGCCGCCCAGCACGGCATAGACGGCGCCACTCGCGTCGCGCATCGGAACGGCTAGCACGATATTCAGGTGTTTGGATTTCTCGTCTTCGAAAAGCTCCGAGATGACGCTGCGTTCGCCGCGCAAGGCCTGCTCGAAATAGCGCTTGCCAAGAATCGAGCGTTCGCTCGTGTGGACGCCGGCATCGCTGCTCATGGCCAGCACCCGGCCATCGCGCGCCGAGGCCACGAAGGTGCGCGAGAACAGCGCGGTCAACACAGACTGCTGGGTGAGGAAAGCCTGCGCGCTGGGAGCGTCCGGCGCGGTGGCCTGCGGCCATTGCTCGGCCGCGCGGCTCAGCGCCTGCTCGCGGTTGAGCAGGCGGGAGGAGATGGTCTTGCTGACCGTGTCCACGTCCAGCGCCGAATCCTTGATCGATTGCTCGGCGCGCAGGCCGGTGTCTCGGGTGACCAGGAAGACGGTCATCGCGACACTCAAGGCAATGACAGACACCGCAGTCAGCGCCAGCCGGAACTTCAGCGAGCCCAGGGTCGTCTGCAATACCGTGCGAATGAGTTGCGTGGATTTCATACGGATGACCTCGTAGAAAGACTCGAAGAAGGATCGGGCGCTGCAGGCAAATGCACGTTCACCGTGGTGCCCACGCCCAACTCGCTCTCAACGCTGATGCCGCCGTGCATGCGCAGCACCCAATGCCGCGCCAGCGCCAGGCCGATGCCGCTGCCCTCGATGGCACTGGCTTCGCGGCCCAGGCGGTTGAAGGGCTCGAACAGATGGGCCAGTTGCTTGCGGTGCATGCCCATGCCGTTGTCGATCACTTGCAGGTGAAGCCGGTCTTCTTCCGCAGCCAGTTCGACGCGCACATGGCCTCCCTGCCGGCCGTACTTGATAGCGTTGGTCAGCAGGTTCAGCAGGATCTGGCGCAGGCGCAGCGGGTCTGCCTGGGCGAAATGACTCGGGCCGCCGTGAACGACGTGCACTAGGCGAATGCCCGCGTGATCCGCCTGCAGCTGAACCATGTTCAGCACTTCGACAACCAGTGGTTCGATCTCCACGCACTGGATCTGCAGCGGCAGTTGGCCCGTCTCGGTGAGCCCGCCATCTTGCAGGTCGCCCAGCAGGTCCTGCAGATGCCAGGCGGCCTGCGTCATGCCCTCTATCCAGTTGCGTGGCGCCTCGCCCAACACCAGCCCCGGATGCATTTCAAGCAACTGGGCGAAGCCGACGATGGCGTGCAGCGGCGTGCGCAACTCATGGACGAACTGCGACAGAAAGCGGCTCCTGGCCTTCGCATCGGCACAGTCGCGGTCCTTGAAATCGGAGGGGTGAGCAAGCATGGGAGCCATGGTCCGGCCCCGCCGCTACCTGCTCGTTACCGCCTATGTTTCAGCTGCAACCTGGGAGCCGTCGTCTTGCTGAGGCGGAAAAACGCGCGCCAGGCATTCGGCAATATCCCGCATGGCCAGGGGCTTGTGCAGCAGCAGGCGCGCGCCGGCCGCGAGCGCCTTGGTCTCCAGCTGTTCGCCGCCGTAGCCGCTCATCACGATGACGGGCAACTCGGGCCGCAGCGCGCGCAGCTCGCGGGTCAGTTGCAGGCCGCTGAGTTGCGGCATCGTTTCGTCGGTCAGCACCGCATCGAAGCGCTGAGGATCTTCCGCAAAGGCCCGCAGCGCGCCCGTGCTGGATGCAAAGCCCACTGGCTCGTAGCCCAGCTGCGCCAGCATCTCCTCGGCCGACTCCAGCAGTGCGGTCTCGTCGTCAACAATCATGACGGTCTGGCCTTGGCCGATGGGCATTGCAGCCGAGGCCTCGGCCGGGGTTGAGTCCCGTTCGCCCGCAACGGGCAGCCACAACGCGAAGGTGCTGCCCTTCCCCACTTCGGTCTGCACGTCGATGGCGCCACCGAGTTCGGCCACGATGCTGTGCACGACCGAGAGGCCCAGCCCCGTGCCCTCGCCCACGTTCTTCGTGCTGAAGAAGGGATCGAACATGCGCGCATAGACCTCCGGTGCGATGCCGGTTCCGGTGTCGCGCACGCTCAGGCGCACCACCGGGCCGGGGTTGACAGTTCCGTGGCTCAGGCGCTGCGGCTGCTCCAGGCACAAGCGCTCCAGGCTCAGTGCGAGCTGCCCGCCCTGCGGCATGGCGCCAATCGAGTTGGTGCAGAGATTGCTGACCAGTTGATGGATCTGCGTCGGGTCGCCGAGGATGGCGGTGCTGCCGCCGTGCAGTTCAGTACTCAGCCGAACCGAGGAAGGCAGGCCGGGCGCCAGCAGGAGCAAAACCTCGTCGATGGCGGTCTGCAAATGCACCAGGCTGCGTTCGCGCACGCTGCTGCGGCTGAAGTCGAGGATGCGGCGCACCAGCAGCTTGGCGCGCGCGCCGGCCTGCATCACGCGATCCAGGTGGCGCCGCAGCGGACTGCCCTCGGCCGCATCGCGCTGGGCCATCTCGCCGTGGCCGAGGATGGCACCGAGAATGTTGTTGAAGTCGTGCGCAATGCCGCCGGCCAAGGTGCCGAGGGCTTCCAGGTGATGGGCCTGGCGCAGTTGCGCCTCCAGCAGCAATCGCTCGGCCTCGGCCTCCTTGCGGGGGCTGACATCACTGGCGGCGCAAAAGAAGCGCAGCGGCCGGCCCAGCTCATCGCGCAGGCAACGGCCCCGCATGTGGATCCAGCGCCATTGCCCGCCCACTTTTACGCGGTACTCCAACTCCACCTCCGCGCTTCGGCCGGCCAGATGCTCCTGCAAAGCGAGCTGGGTTTCCTTGAAGTCTTCGGGCTCCAGCGTCAGTAGCGGCAGCAGTTCGTTCAGATGATGGAGCGGCTCCTGCTCCGTCAGCCCATGCAGGCTGCGCCAGCGGGCCGAGGCAAAGATGTCGCCGCCACTGACATGCCATTCCGCGTGACCCTCGTTGGCTGCTTCCATTGCCAGCGCATACCGCTCCTCGCTCTGGCGCAGCGCCTGCTCGCCCGCGTCCACGCGCTTGAGCTGGCGGATTACCAAGACGATTGTCAGCACGCCGAAGACGATCAGCACGGCATTGCGCAGCAGCATGTTGCGCATTTCCTCGCGCCAGGGGCGCAAAGCGTCGGAGACATCGCGCGTCACCGCCAGCAGCAGCGGCCGGTCGGCCACGGCCACTGCGACCACGAATTTCTCGCGTCCGTCTACTGGGCTGATCAAGCGTCCTGCCTTGTTCTTCAAGGCCGGAACCTCCGGGAATCGGCTGCCGATGCGGGCCGCCTCGTTCGCAGGATGGCGGATCACCAACAAACCATCGTCAAAAGTCAGCAACAGCGAGCTGTGCGAGTCCAGCTGGATGGCGTCATACACCTGCCGCAGATCGTCCAGGGCCACGATGCCAGTGACGACGCCAGCGAACTTCCCATCCTGTTCGAGCCGCCGCGACACGATCAGAGCCGGGCGCCGGTCAGTCCGTGTGACGATAGGCGCATTGATGTACATGCCCTTCACCGACTGGTCGCGCTGGGCGATGAAGTAGGGCCGGTCGGACACATCGGCCAGGCCGCCGGGCGTGGGGCGCGAGCGGTAGCGCTGCCGGCCCGAGGCGTCCACCAGGCTCATCACGCTGACATAGGGCGTGGCACTGGCGCGCGAGGCGAGATTGGCCTCGATGGCCTTATCGTCCAGAAGCCGGCCCGTGCTGTCGTACCAGAGTGCGGTGTCGGTCAGCAGCAGATCGACGGCCTGCAGGCTCCGGTCGGCCTCCTCGGAGAGCGCCCGTGCCAGATTCCTGAGTTCCCGCTCGGTGGCTGCGGTGATCTGCGCGTTCAGCCGCCAGGCGTCATAGGCCGAAGAGGCCACGAAGGCGGCGATCACGATGAGGCCGATGGCAGTGATCCAGCGCCGCAACCCTAAGCGCGCATCCGGCAGAACTGATTCCTGCGGCCTCACCTCAACGCGCCTGCCGCCAGGCCAGCGCCTGGGCCGCAGCCGCCAGCAGTTCGTCCCTTGAGCAGGGCTTGGCCAGCAAGGCGCTCAAGCCCAACTCCTGCACCAGGATGGAGCCAGCCGGCAGGCTTTCCTGCGCCTGCGTAGACAGGCCCAGCAGCACCGCTCCCGGGCAGACTGCGCGCACGCGCGCCGCCAGGGCTGCGCCGTGCAGGCGCAGTCGGGGCAAGTCAAGCACCACCAACTCCACGGCTTCTCCTTGGTCGATCTCGCGAAGCTCGGCCTCGCGCACGCTGTAGCCCTCTGCACTGAGCCACTCGGCCAGCAAGGCCCGCAGAGGCTCGTCTTCATCCATCACGATCACGCTCGGCATTGCACAACTCTCTGAACTGTCGTTTCGGCCTTGGCCACCAGCCGATTGGAGCGGATCCAGATGCCCGGATTATTTCCTTCACTACGCCAGGATTGCAGTTGTAATTTGTCCCGCTTCCCAAGCTGCCCGCGCCGGTGCTAGCGTACGTCCCATGAGTTCGCAATCCCACATCCTGGCCGTTGATGACGACCCGTCCATGCGCGAGTTGATCGGTGACTACCTGTCTGAAAACGAGCTGCGCGTGACGGCTGTGAGCAACGGCGCCGAGATGCAGCGCGTGCTGGCCGAACAGGTGGTGGACCTGGTGGTGCTGGACCTGCGCCTGGCCGGCGAAGACGGCATGATGCTGGCTCGCAAGCTGCGCGAGACCAGCCAAATCCCCGTCATCATCGTCACCGGCAAAGCCGAGGAAGCGGACCGGGTGATGGGTCTGGAACTCGGCGCGGACGACTACATCACCAAGCCCTTCAGCTCACGGGAGCTGCTGGCGCGCATCCGCGCGGTGCTGCGCCGCTACCAGGTGGCCAAGGAAGTGCTGCCGGCAAAGAGCGAGAGCCTGCGGGCGTACCGCTTCGCCGGCTGGGAGCTGAACCTGCGCAGCCGCCGCCTCGTGGCGCCCGAAGGCCATCGCGTGGAGTTGTCCAACGGCGAGTTCAATCTGCTGCAGGCCTTGTGTGCCGCGCCGCAGCGGGTGCTGACTCGCGACCAACTTCTGGACCTTTCACGCCTGCACGGCGCCGAGGTCTACGACCGCTCCATCGACGTGCAGATCCTTCGCCTGCGCCGCAAGATCGAGGCCGACCCGGCCTATCCGAAGTTCATCCGCACCGAGCGTGGCGCGGGTTACCTTTTCGATACCCAGGTCGACGCTCTGGCTTGACTTCAGCGGCCCGAGGTGTCGGCAGGCCGACTCGCCTCGAACAGGAACCAGGCACGCCTCTCGGTCTCGTCAAGCCAAACCTCGATGAGGCTGGCCGTCGCGATGTCGCCATGAACTTCGCAGACTCCATGCGCCGCGCGCAGCCGGGTCGCCAGCGTCTGGTTGTCCTCACAGAGTTCGGCCAGCATGTCGCTCGGCTCTACGTAGCTGGCATCGTTGTCGGAGATGCGCTGCGTGCGGGCGATATGGCCAATTGAGCGCAACGTTGAACCGCCCACCTTGCGCACGCGCTCGGCAATCGGATCGGTCATTGCGAAGATCTGGTCCGACTGTTCGTCCAGCATCAGGTGGTAGTCGCGAAAGTGCGAGCCGCTCATGTGCCAGTGAAAGTTCTTGGTCTTCAGGTAGAGCGCGAAGGCGTCGGCAAGAATGCCATTCATCGCCACTGTGAGATCGACGGATGCTGTCGCACTCAGATCGGTCGGTGTGCGCAGGGGCTTGGCGCGCACGCCTTGCAGATGACTGATTCGTTCCTGGGTTTCGGTGTTCATGATCTGCTTTCGTTGACGGGTTGATGGATTGCCGGCGCTTCAGGCCAGCCGGAAGACGCTGACCACATCGGCCAGCCGGGTGGCCTGCTCGCGAAGGCTCTCGGTTGCTGCGGAAGATTCCTCGACAAGAGCGGCGTTCTGCTGCGTCATCTGATCAAGCTGGCCCACGGCGACGTTCACTTGTCCGATGCCCAGGCTCTGCTCGTTGGCCGCAAGGGTGATCTCGCCAATGATGTTCTTGACGCGCTGGACGCTGGCCACGATGTCGTCCATCGAGCCACCGGCGCGGTGGACCAACTGCGCACCGGCTTCCACCCGTTCGACCGAGGCGCCGATCAAGGTCTTGATCTCCTTGGCTGCGTCGGCACTGCGCCGCGCCAGCAGGCGCACCTCGCTGGCTACGACTGCGAAGCCGCGGCCCTGTTCGCCCGCTCGCGCTGCTTCGACGGCTGCGTTCAGCGCGAGGATGTTGGTCTGGAAGGCAATGCTGTCGATGACGCCGATGATGTCGCTGATCTTGCGTGAGCTGGTGTTGATTTCTTCCATAGTCGCGACGACCTGGCTCACCACCACGCCGCCCTCGGCCGCAGCCTCGGAAGCCGAGATTGCCAGCTGACTTGCCGTGCGGGCCGATTCAGCGGTCTGCGTCACGGTGCCGGTCAGCTGTTCCATCGAGCCAGCGGTTTCCTGCAGATTGGAAGCGGCCTGCTCGGTACGGCTGGACAGGTCGAGGTTGCCGCTGGCGATCTGGGTGCTGGCCGTGGAGATGCCATCCACCACACCGCGCACCTGCTGAAGGGCTTGTTGCAGCGCGCCGCGCATGGCGTCCAGTGCGCGCAGCAGGCGGCCGGTTTCGTCGCCCGAGTAGCTTGCCTGTGCCTGGCCGCTGAGGTCCATGTCGGCAATGGCGCGCGCCATGTTCTCGGCGCTGCGCAACGGCCGCGTGATGCTGCCGGTCACGTACCAGGCCAGTAAGGCGCTGATGGCGAGCGTCAACGCGGCGCAGCCGAGCAGCAGCAGGGTCGTGGTCTTGCGCAGTTCTTCGATATGGCGGGCGCCGTCATCGAGCTGCTTGCGCTGATAGTTCACCAGTTGCTGCACCATGCCCAGGTAGGCCTGCGCACCGGGGTCGAACTGCTCCGTGAAGGCCTTCAAGGCAGCGGCGGAATCGCCCTCCTTCTTCAATCGGTACACCGCGTCCCGAGAGCTCAGGTAGACCTTGCGTGCGGCGCCGATCTTTTCGAACAGAGCCTTCTCGTCCGGCTGGTCCATCTGCTGCTCTAGACGCTTCTGCAACTCGCTGGTCTGCTTGACGGACTCGGCGCTGGCCGCCGCGAAATAGTCGGCCAGGGAGGGATCACTGCTCTTGGCGATCGCCGCGGCGCGTTGCACGCCGGAGTAGACGTTGAGATACCAGTCGGTCGCCATGCGCTCAGCCGTCAGGTCGTTGACGACCATTCCGGAGACTTCGTTGCTGACCGCGTTGAGCTGCCGTATAGCGAAGAGGCTGCCAAGCAGCGTCAACACGAGGATGAAGCCGAGCACGAGGGCCAGGCGTTTGCCGATGGAGATTTGGTCGAGGGACATCAGAGGCTTTCGATAGGAGATGGAGTAAGTGCAATAGGGGCGATTGGGGTGATGGCCTCCGACAGGCTCAACAGCACGGGAATCGATTTGGACGTGGGCGTACCAGACACATCGGCCTTGCTGTCCAGCGGCACCAGCGGATTGGTCTCGGGGTAGTAGGCGGCGATGCAGCCGCGCGGGATGTCGTAGGGCACGATGCGAAAACGCTCCACGCGCCGGCTTTCGTCATCGAACCAGATGGTCCGCATGTCCACCATCGCGCCCGGCTCGAAGCCGAGCATGGCGATGTCGTCCGCGTGCATGAACACCACACGGCGCAGGCCGAAGACGCCACGGTAACGGTCGTTCATGCCGTAGATGGTGGTGTTGTATTGGTCGTGCGAGCGCGTGGTCATCAGCACCATCAGTCGCTCGCCGTATTTGCGGCGCGCAAGGTGGATGGGCGATGCGGTGTCGATCAGGGCGGGAATGAAGCGGGCCTTGCCGACGGGCGTCTTCCAGACTCGCTCGCGCGAGGCCACGCGCATGTGGAAGCCGCCGGGCACTGCCACGCGGCGGTTGAAGTCATCGAAGCCGTCGATGGAGCGCTCGATCAAATCTCGGATGCGCGAGTAGTCGGTTGCCAGAGCCCGCCACCAGACAGGCCGCGAGCCTAGCGTGGCCTGTGCGATGCCGCAGACGATGGACACCTCGGAGCGCAGAGACGGCGCGGCGGGTTCGGTGATGCCGTAAGACAGGTGGACCATGCAGGTGGAGTCCTCCACCGTCACGCCCTGCGCCACGCCGCCCTGCCGGTCGATCTCGGTGCGGCCCATCGTTGGCAGGATCAGCGCCTGGCGGCCATGGATCAGGTGGCTGCGATTGAGCTTGGTCGTCACATGGGCGGTGAGATCGCAGTTGCGCAGCGCCTGCCAGGTAGCCTCGGTGTCGGGCGCGGCCATGGCGAAATTGCCGCCCAGTGCGAACAGCACCTTCACGCGGCCATCGCGCATCGCAGCAATGGTCTCCACCACATCCAGTCCCGACTCGCGCGGGAACTTCATGCGGAAGGCTTCTTCCATCCGGCCGATGAACGCGGCGCTGGGCTGGTTCTCGATGCCCATCGTCCGGTTGCCCTGCACGTTCGAATGGCCGCGCACCGGCAGCAGGCCCGCGCCGGGCCGGCCAATATGGCCGCCGAGCATCATCAGGTTGGACAGGGCCTGCACGGTCTGCACCGAATGCTTGTGCTGTGTGAGGCCCATGCCCCAGGTGCTGATGAGGGCCTTGCTGCGCAGGAAGAGTTCGGCGAGGTGTTCGATTTCTTCACGCGGGACGCCCGATTCTTCGACGATCTGTTCCCAGCTTTGCGCCCGCAGATCGGCGGCATAACTCTCGAAGTCAGCGCAGTGCTCGGCGATGAAATCCACGTCAATCAGGCTCGCCCCGCCTGCGGCCAGCGCCGCGTCATCCCGCTCAATGGCGCGCTTGGCCACCCCCTTGATCAGCGCCAGGTCGCCGCCCAGGCGGGGCCGCACGAAGACCGAGGCGATCTCGGTGCTGCCGCCGGTCAGCATTTCCACCGCGCTCTGCGGATTGGTGAAGCGCTCCAGGCCACGTTCGCGCAGCGGATTGATCGCCACGATGGTCACGCCGCGCTTGGCACAGTCGCGCAACTCGCCCAGCATGCGCGGGTGGTTGGTAGCAGGGTTCTGGCCGAAGAGAAAGAGCGTGTCGCAGTGCTCGAAGTCTTCCAGCGTCACCGTGGCCTTGCCCACGCCCACCGTCTGCGGCAGGCCGCGGCTGGTGGACTCGTGGCACATGTTCGAGCAGTCGGGGAAATTGTTCGTGCCATAGCTGCGCACGAAGAGCTGATACATGAAGGACGCTTCGTTACTCGCCCGGCCCGAGGTGTAGAAGGCTGCAGCGTCGGGCGAAGGCAGGCGCTTCAAATGGCGAGCCACGAGGCGGAAGGCCGCGTGCCATGAGATCGGCCAGTAGCGGTCGCTGATCGCGTCGTAGGCCATCGGCTCGGTCAGGCGGCCGGCGCCTTCAAGCTCGTGGTCGCTCATCTGCATCAGCTCCTCCACCCGATGCTGGGCGAAGAACTCGCGAGTGACCCGCTTGCTGGTGGCCTCGGCCGCCACCGCCTTCACACCGTTCTCGCAGAACTCGAAGGTCGAGGTGTGGACGCGGTCGGGCCAGGCGCAGCCAGGGCAGTCAAAACCATTGGGCTGGTTCTGGCGGAACAGCGTGCGCAGCGAGGTGGGCGGTACGCGCTCACGGATCAACGAGATCGTGACCTGCTTGATCGCGCCCCAGCCGGCCGCCGCATGGGTGTAGGGCTGGACCGAGCCTTGCTGCTCGATGTCGTCGTCAGTCACGCGGGGCTCCTTCTTTGCTTGATCACTGGCTTGAATGTGAGCCGCTGCGGTGTCGCCGGCATTGCGTGATGGCGCGCCTTGCTTGCGTCAGTAATCCAGGGCGTTTCATTTGAAACATGGGGCCAACGCAGTCGTGACACGGGGCTCGCAGCATTGATGGCATTCCCTCTGACGGAGCGCCGCATGAGCACCACCCTCACTCCTTCTGAATTGCGCTTGCAGGACATCGCCCTGGCTTTCAGCCGGCATGGGGGCTTGCTGACGGCGGAAGACCTGCTGACGCAACTGCGGCCGCGCATGTCGCAACCACTGTCTTGGATAGCCCGCCGCATAGCCTCGCGTGAAATCCTGTCATTCACGAGCCGCCACGCGATCTGGATTCCGCGCTTCCAGTTCGCCGATGAAACCAGGCTCGAACTGCGCCCCGCGGTTGCGCGAGTAGCCTCTGAGATGATCGGCATCCGGCAGGACTGGGAGATCGTCAGCTGGTTCATCGAACGCAACGAGCGCCTTGGCGGACTGCTACCCATCGATCTGCTGGAGACGCGAGCCGAGAGGGTGATTGGCGCAGCCAGCGACGAGGCGGCGCAAGCGCCTGAGCCGGGAGCAGTACTGTGAGGACGACGAGCAAGCGCCTCTCAGCACAGCCAATCCTCGAATGGCATGTAGGCCAGCGTGCCGCTCGGCACATCGGTCGGCCGCCAAGCAACGCCGTTGGCCAGCGCCAGCCCGGCGGGCGTTTCGTCGCAACCCGAAAGCGCGAGACGGTCTCCCTCGATCTGTTCCCTGACGAGGCTCATCCCATTGCATTGCGGATCCTCAACGTACGCCAGCCGGGTGACCAACTGCGCCTCCCTGCGCCCCTGCAACTTGCGGATCACCGGCACAGCGAAGGCCGTGAAGTCGACCAGCGCGGGTGGCAGCCGCGGCGGCATCAGCAGTACCAGGGTCGAGCCCACACGAAAACAGCGCAGCCCGCCTTGCGTCGTGCCGGATTTCAGCGCCGGCCAGCTGTGCGGGCCCAAATCGCCCACGACGAAGATCAGCTCGCAGCGGTTGGCGAACATCTCCAGCGACAGGCACAGACGGCTTGCCGGCCCGCGGCTGCTCGTTACGAAGGACTGGCCGCCCATGCCCTCGAACACGGCGGCGAGCAGCGCAGCCGTCGCTTCGTCAACGGTTGGATCGCTCAGCGTGACGATACCCGCGCGCAGCCTCGGGTAAACGGACAGCGTACGGCAGCCGGCCTCCACCAGGAGCGGCAGATGCGCCCATTCGACCAAGGTACCCGTAGGCACAACCGCCGTTCCAGCGCAGCCTTCAGCCAAGACCCGGCCTACAGCCGCCGCGATCGTGACTTGCTCATGGCGTACCGGAGGGCTCACCTGCCGAGTCATCTCTGCCACTGCTTCACGCCACTCCCCAACGGAGGTGACGGACGCGACGGGCGTCATGCCAAGCGGCGCGGGGTCGGAATCTTCAATTTGCGTAAGAGCCATGACTGCGCTGAACCTGGGAGTTATGTGCTGGACTCCATCGTGAGGGTCGGTCCACATGCGGCAAAGACACAGATGCCCTGTTTGCGCGAGCACACAGTTCGTCGCTGGAGCCGCCCGTCATGAACGACACCCTGTTCGAGAAGCTCCACGCCGACATCGCCCGATCCATTGATGACGGCGTGCTGCGTGCCGGCGCCCGCCTGCCCTCGCTGCGAGAGACCAGCAAGACGCGCAGGCTCAGCATCACCACGGTCAAGCGGGCTTACCAGTTGCTCGAAAGCCAGGGCTTCGTGGAGGGGCGTCCCAAGTCGGGCTACTTCGTGCGCATGCGTGCCGGCCAGGCTCTTTGCGTGCCACCGCGCCAGCCTGCCAACGATCCGGCCGGCGCGGACCTGGACGTCAGCCGGATCGTTTTGTCCACGCTGAAGGCGATCAGCCTGCGCGAAGCGGCACGCTTCGGCTCGCCCTACCCCGACCCGACGCTGTTCCCGTGGCGCAAGGTCCATCAGCGCATGGGCGAAGTGGCGCGGCGCTACAGTGTGTGGGATCCACTGGACGACATTCCGCCCGGCCGGCCCGAACTGATCCGTGAGATCGCGCGGCGCCATCTGCACAATGGGCTGGACGTGGACCCGCGCGAGATCATCGTCACGGTGGGCGCCACCGAGGCGATCAATCTTTGCTTGCTGGCCGTGGCCAAGCCAGGTCAGGCCATCGCGGTGGAATCGCCTTGCTTCTTCGGCATGCTGCAGGCGATTGAACGGCTGGGCATGCGCGCCATCGAGATCCCGGCCGACCCAATCAATGGCATGGACCTGGAGGCTCTGGAAGCGGCGATGCTGCGCGAGCCAATTGCGGCCTGCCTTTCGATGCCGAACTTCCAGAATCCGATGGGCTTCCTGATGCCCGAGGCACGCAAGCGGGCGTTCGTGGAACTCGCAACGCGGCACGGCGTTCCCATCATCGAAAACGGCGTCTACAACGAGCTCTACTACGGCGACCGCCCGCCGACCACGCTCAAGTGCTACGACACCGAGGGCCTCGTCCTCTTCTGCGGCTCGTTTTCCAAGAGCCTGGCGGCAGGCGTGCGCATCGGCTGGGCACTGCCCGGGCGTTACCGCGCCGAAGTCGAGAAGCTGAAGTTCCTCAACACCGCAGCCACCTCGGGCATCGGCCAGATGGCCGTGGCGAAGGTGCTGGTCCACGACGGCTGGGACTACCTGCTGCGCAGCGTTCGCAAGACGCTCGAGCAGCGGCGCGACATCATGCGCGCGATGGTCGAACGCTTCTTTCCTGCAGGGACGCGAACGTCCATGCCGCAGGGTGGCTATGTGCTGTGGGTCGAGTTGCCGGAAGGCGTGGACGGGCTTGCGCTGCACCGCGAAGCGCTGCTGCAGGGCATCGCCATCGCACCGGGGCATGTGTTCGGCAGTTCAGAGCGCTTTCGCAACTGCCTACGGCTCAACTACAGCTACGCGTTCACGGCGGGCACCGAGCGTTCATTTCAACAGCTGGCGCGGCTCATCGGCCAATCGCTTTCGTGAACCCACTGGACACAACAACCATGCAACACATCGACACCCTCTACATCGACGGCGCCTTCGTCACCCCTCATGGGCGTGAACGGGCCGAACTCATCAACCCCGCCACCGAAGCCGTCATCGGATACGTCACCCTCGTCGACCGGGAAGACGCGCTGCGGGCGATTGCCGCCGCAAAGCGCGCCTGGGCCAACTTTTCACGCAGCAGCAAGGCCGACCGGATCGCGTTGCTGCGCCAGCTGCACCACGCCGTGCTGGCGCGCGCAGACGAAATCAACGCAGCCACGACTGAGGAATATGGCGGCCCAGTGTCGCGCTCAGCCTGGGTGGGCGCACATGCCGCCAACTCTTTCCTCCTGGCCGCGCAGACGCTGGAGGCCTACCCGCTGGAACGCCGGATCGGCAGCGCCCGCGTGATGATGGAGCCAGTCGGCGTGGCCGGGCTTATCACGCCGTGGAACTCCAACGCCGGCTTCATCTGCAACAAGCTGGCCACGGCGCTTGCGGCGGGCTGCACCGCGGTCATCAAGCCCAGCGAGATGAGTGCCATCCAGACCCAGCTCGTCGCCGAGGCGCTGCACAGCGCAGGCCTGCCGCCGGGGCTGTTCAACATCGTCAACGGCCGCGGCGACGTGGTTGGTGCGGAGCTCAGCAGCCATCCCGATATCGCCAAGATTTCCTTCACGGGCAGTACGAGCGTGGGCAAGGCTATCCAGCGCGCAGGTGCAGACACCTTGAAGCGCGTCACGCTGGAACTCGGCGGCAAGTCGCCGACAGTGGTACTGAACGATGCCGACTTCACCGTGGCCCTGCCGCTGGCCGTGAAGGCCGGCTTTCAGAACAGCGGGCAGGCCTGCATCGCCGGCACGCGAATTCTTGTGCCCGAGCACAGGCTGGATGAAGCGATCGCCCTGGCGCGCGCGGCGGTCGAAGCCGTCAAGGTCGGCGACCCGCGCGACCCCGCAACCGAGATCGGCCCTATGGTCAGCCGCCGCCAGTGGGAGCGGGTGCAAGGCTACATCCGGCTGGGCCTTGAGGAAGGCGCACTCCTGGTCGCAGGGGGCGAAGGCCTGCCGAGCGGCCTTGATGCAGGCTTCTTCGTTCGCCCCACCCTGTTCGCAGATGTGCGCAACAACATGCGCGTCGCGCGCGAGGAAATCTTCGGGCCGGTGCTCTGCATCCTTGGCTACCGCGACGAGGAGGACGCCATCGAAATTGCGAATGACACGGTCTACGGCTTGCAGGCCCTTGTGCTGTCCGGCAGTGATGAACACGCCCGCACGGTTGCTGCGCGACTGCAGGCGGGCCGGGTGTTGATCAACGGACTGCACCACGAGCCGATGGCGCCGTTCGGCGGGTTCAAGCAGTCGGGCATCGGCCGCGAGTTCGGCGTGTTTGGCCTGGAAGCCTATTTGGAGCCGAAGTCAGTAATCGGCGCACCCCGGGCATAGACGGCGCTTCTGGCTACAGCCTCGTCATCATGCGGTGCCGAAGACTTCCTTCAAGAGGCTCCTTCCCACGGGGTGTTGCCGAATCCAATGCGCATGCGCGGGGTCTCGCAATACCATGGCCAGCATGCCGCAGCGCTGCTGGAAGGCCACATGGAGCAAGCCCGCCGCGCGGTCGTACTCACCCAAGGCTGCAAGTGGCGACGCATAGAGCGTAGCCTCTCCGACGCTGGTTGATGAACAGACAAGCGCTGCATCAATCACGTCCATAGCGTCTGCGCGATGGCCAACCCTGGCGAGGACGGAGGCGAGGATGGTCCAGGCGAATGTAGGAGCTTCCACTCCCTGAGTCAGTCTCCAGGCTTGGCCGACCATCGATTCGTTCGGTGCAACCAAGGCAAGCATCGCCAGGCTGAAGGCAGTCGCCGCCAACTCGCCAGGATGTTCCGCAGCTGTTGCCTGCGCTTCTTGCAGGGCCTCTTCACTGCTTCCCGCTTGAAGCAGCGCTCGCGCCAGCGTCATGCGTACTCGGGCGCGATGGGGCGCAAGCAGTTTGGCGGCCTGAAGCTGATCTACCGCCAGCTCGGCTTGGTCAACATAGAGCAGATGCCGCGCGTAGGCCAACAGGGTGTCGGCATGCCCCGGTTCCTGGTCCATGGCCCGCTCGAATGCGATCCCCGCTTCTTCGAATCGCCATGCCAGGTCCAGCAAGGAAGCTCGCGCCGCAAACTTGCCGCTGACGGGGATGCCGTCCGGAATGGAGGACAGCGCAGCCAGGCCCTCCTCCACGCTCGCAGCTGTCTGCAGCAGGCCCCAGCCAACGCCCACCGCAAGACCTTCGGCCAAGCCGACTCGCGCGGCCCAGAAGTCCGGCACATGATCGATCAGCCGCCTCAACCTGGCGACAGCCATTCCGACGGCCGATGGTGTGGCCTGTTGCAGCAAGCTGCGGCAGAACGAATAGGTCTCGACCGCTTGGGATGAATAGAGATCAACCCATGCCGGCTGGCTCTGCAGAACGGATCGCTCGGACTTGGCGAGCACCAGCCGATACCCAACGCCGTACACCGCCTCGATCTGATGCCCTGCACGCTGCAGCTGGTTGCGCAGGCGGCTGATACAACGCGCGAGGTTCTCATCGGACATCTCGGCGCCGCGCCATGCCGCGCTCGCGAATTCGTCCTTGGAGACGATCGCGGGCTGGTTACTAGACAGAACGGCCAGCACGGCTCGTTCTCTCGGCGGGACGATAAGCAGTACGCCATTCAGATAGGGGAATCCCGCGTCGTCGAAGGACAGGCTGCTGCCTTGTTGGTCCTTACGTTCTATGGCCGCGGACCGTCGTTCGGATGTCATAAGGATCTGATAAAGATTGAGGAAGACGGGCTCAATAGCATCGAAGCATTCCAACTGTGAGAGAACCTGAGATGCGCACTTCAATGATTATCAATTCCGCTCTTGCGGCGCTCGTCATCGCTTTCAGCAATGCCGCGATGGCAAGCCCGGGCAACACGACGGTCGACTTTTCCAACGGCGTGGCGGGCTGGGTGAACCTCGCGTATCACAACGGCGTGGGTTCATGGATAGAACCAACGGGCGGAACCGACGGCGGCGCCGACTGGCGGACAATCAATCCTGATACATGGGGCCTGACTTGGTCCAACAAGACGAATACCGCATTCATCGGTGACTACACCACGGCCTCCTCGATCCAGATC
>FSVW01002940.1_pt1 | contig 17244 bp, 17 predicted proteins | sample 1637551 | NCBI WGS metagenome assembly FSVW01 (sample SAMEA3914814, study PRJEB12502) | metagenome | biome: forest; material: soil | place: USA | collected 2011-09-16 | depth 0.1 m | reverse complement strand
CTGCAATACCGCTGCACGCCGGATGCCGCGATGGGCGCGCGCATCACCGACATGCGCTTGAATGGCAAGTTAGTGGATGCGGCGAAAAGCTACAAGGTGGCCGGCTGGGCGCCGGTGGCCGAAGGCACGGACAAGGCCGGCAACCCGCCCGTGTGGGAGCTGATAGAAGGCTGGCTGAAGGCTCGGCCCGGCGGCCGCGTGCACGCACCTCACGTCAACACGCCGGTGCTTGTGGGCGCTCAGGGCAATCCCGGTTGGATTTCAGGCACGGGCTGAGCAACCATCGGGGCATGCTGCAGCGCCTGCCCCTTCTGCCCGGCTTGCTGTTCGCCGTTGGATGCTTCACCCCCCACGCCGCCCACGCCGGCGACCCTGGCTATTACCTGATCACGCCCTACAGCCAGCCCGGCCAGGCCGCGCTCGACCTGCGCTACTGGACCGTCAAGTCAAAGGGCGAACCCATCACCTACTGGCCCGAGATCGGCCTGCGCTATGGCGTCAACAGCCGCTGGACGACAGAGCTGTTCGCCGGCTTCGAGGGCCCGACGCTCGGCAGCCAGTACCTAAACGGCTGGAACTGGCAGAACGAGATCCTGCTCACGCAAGGCCAGTACCCCTTCGACCTGGGCCTGCACCTGCAGGCCATCCACAGCCCCGAGGACGGCAATATGCTGCAGTGGGGCCCGGTGTTCCAGACCGAGTGGGGCCACACGCAGCTCAACGTCAACCTCGTCTTCGAGCACGGCTACCAGGCCGGCAGCGGGCCGACCAAGCTCAAGTACCAATGGCAGGCGCTCTACCGCCTCGCGCCGGGCTGGCGTGCTGGTGTGCTGGGCTTTGGCGAGTTGGGGCCGTGGAGCAACTGGTCCGATCGCCAGTCACACCGCGCCGGCCCCACGCTGCAGATCGGCTTCCCCGGCTTCGACGTGCACGCCGGTTATCTGTTCGGCAAGGTCTATGGCGGCAAGGCCGACATGTTCACGGCGAACGTCGTGGTGCCGTTCTAGAACGCGAGCCGCTGCGCGCTCTCGAAGTGGCGCCGCTCGCCCGTGATCGGATCGGTGAACTCGATGGCCTGTGCCAGCAGCTGCAAGGGCGCGCTGTAGTCGGGCGTGGCCTCTTCGGGCAGCAGCTCGGGGTAGATGCGGTCACCCTTGATCGGCCGGCCCAGGGCGCACATCTGCGCGCGCAGCTGGTGCTTGCGGCCGGTCAGCGGCTCCAGCACATAACGCGCCAGATCGGCGTCATGTTCGAGCAGCGTGATGCGCGTCTCCGCGTTCGGTTCGCCGGGCACGGTGGCCATCTGCATGAAGGCGTCCTCGCGCTCCTCGAGCCGGCTGCGGTAGAGCTCGGGCAAGGGCAGGTCGGGCCGCAAAGGGGCGATGGCCTCGTAGCGCTTGTACACGGCGCGGTCGCGGAACAAGGCCTGGTAGGCCGCACGCGCGGCGGGCTGGATCGCAAACACCACCAGGCCCGCCGTCTCGCGGTCGATGCGGTGCACGGGCGATAGCGTGGCGATGCCGGTGCGCTTGATCAGCCGCGTCAGCAGGGTCTGCTGCACATAGCGGCCCTTGGGCGTGACGGGCAGGAAGTGCGGCTTGTCGGCCACCAGCAGCAACTCGTCCTGGAAGACGATGCCTTCCTCGAAAGGCACCATGTCCTCGTGCGCCAGCAGCCGGTAGTAGTAGATGCGCTCGTCAGGCCTGAACCGCGCATCGGCCGCGAGCACGCGGCCCTGCGCGTCGAGCACCTCGCCGCGCGCGAGGCGGGCGAGCCAGTCGGCACGCTCGACCTTGGGCAGCCGCTCGGCCAGAAAATCGAGCAGCAGCGGCCATGGCCCGCGCGGGCAGTGCAGGGCGCTCGCGGCCACGCCGTCCAGCAGCGGCAGATCGAGCTTGCGAGGCCGGCTCACTCGATCTGCGGACCGTTCCTGGCGCGCTCGTTCATGTAGCTGTTGAGCCTTTGCCGGTCCGCATCGCTCATCGGCCCGCGCCATTCGCGGATCAGCGCGTCGCGCTGCGGGCTGCGGGCGAGGCTGCGCGCGGCGGCGTCGATGGCCTCGATGGCGCGGCGGCCGGCCGGGCTGCGCGAGCAGGCGGCGGTGGCGAGGTTGGTGCTGCGGCCTTCGACGATGGGCAGGGCAGACAGGGCCGGCCCGTCGGGGTTGCTGCGCAGGTATTCGGCCAGCACCGAGGGGTATTCGAGCGTGTAGTCCATGCGGCCGGCGCGCAGCATGGGCAGCACATGCATGTTGTGGCCCACGTTGACGGTCTTGGGCGCGGCGTCACCCGCGGCCTGCAGGAGGCCGTCGATGCGCGGGCCGTAGGAGCGCTCGCGCGGCAGCAGGCCGGTCAGCTCCTTGCGGCCCAGCAGCGCGCTCAACTGCACGGCCTGGCCGTGTTCGACGAAGTGCGGCAGCGCGTCCTGGCGCACCACCACGTGCAGGTCGCGCGAGTCCATCGGCGGCAACAGGTGGGTGAAGTACAGCCACTCCAGGCGCTCGGGCGTGCGCACATGGAACATCGAGCAGACGGCCTCGCCCTGGCGCGCCATGCTCTCGAAGCGGCTCAGGCTGGCTTCCACGAAGACGTGCCGGACCTCCCGCGGCATCTGCGCGATCAGCAGGCGCTGCAGGCCGTCGATCTCGCCGTGCTGGCCCAGGTCGGCCGGCTCCTTTGGCGGCCGGTGCTCGGGGTAGCTGAAATGCGGCGGCATCTCCACCACCAGCCAGCTGATGCTCAGTGCAGGTGCGGCGCCAGCCCAGGCGCTGCTCAGCAGCAGGGCCGCGGCAGCCAGCGCCTTGCGGCCCTGCAAGCGCAAGTGCCAACGCAAACGCACGTGCATTCGCGGTGATGCTGGGTTCTGGGGGATCGTCATGGTTGCTGGGGCGCCTGTGCTGCTGCTGTCTCGGGCTCCGGGGGCGCCACGCAAGGCAGGATGATAGTGAAGCGCGCGCCCTGGCCCGGTTCGCTGGCCACCTCGATGCTGCCGCCCAGCGGGCCGGTCACCAGCGTATAGCTGATGGCCATGCCCAGGCCGCTGCCGCCCTGGCCCAGCGCGGTGGTGAAGAAGGGGTCGAAGATGCGGTGCCTCACCTCGGCGCTCATGCCCACGCCGTCGTCGCTGAAGACGATGTGCACCTGCTCGCCCTGCAGCTGCGCCGCCAGCTGCATCCGGCCGCCGGCGCGTCCGGCAAAGCCGTGCTTGACCGAGTTGTTGACGAGGTTGGTCAGCAGCTGTTCGAGGGCGCCGGGGAAGCTGTCCATCGCGATGTCTTCCGGCACCTCCAGCGCCAGCGCAAAGGCGCTGCCGCTGCCCAGCGCGATGCGGATCGTGGGCAGCTGCTGCTCCAGCACGGTCTTGAGCACGAAGCGCTGGCGCCGATGCGATTCGCCCTGGCCTACCGCCACGCGCTTGAAATTGCTGACCAGCTCGCCGGCCTGCATCAGCACGCGCATCAACAAGGCCAGGCCTTCCTGCTGGCCGCGCACATAGGCATCGAGCTGCGCGCGGCGCAGGTTGCCGGCCAGCATGGCCCGCGAAAAGGCCTGGGTCTCGCCCTCCAGCGTGCTGCCGACCGTGACGCTGACACCGATCGGCGTGTTCAGCTCATGCGCCACGGCCGCCACGATGGCGCCCAGGCTGGCCAGCTTCTCCGATTGCACCAGCCGCGCCTGCGTGCGTTGCAGGCGCTCCAGCATGGCCTGCAGCTCGGCCGTGCGCTCGCGCACGCGCTGGTCGAGCTGCTGGTTGAGTTCGTGCAGGCGCTCGTCGGCACGCTTGCGCTCGGTGATGTCCTCCATCGCCAGCACGGCGAGCTGGCCGTCGCCCACCTGCGCTTGGCGCAGCGAGATCAGGGCGACGAAGAGCTCGCCGCTGACGCGCCGATGCTGCGCCTCGAATTCGTCGACCTGGCCGTCCCGGGCTAGCAGCTCATAGAAGCGCTGGCGGTCGCGCTCGTCGGCCCAGCTGTTGATCCGGTGGCTGCCGTGGCCCACCACGTCTTCCGGCCGGTAGCCGGTGATGCGCTGCCACGCGCTGTTCACGTCGGCCACCGGCAGGCCCGTGCGCACGTCGGCCTGGCCCGGCGCGATGCCGCTGGTGTTGAACACCACCATGGCCGCCGGCGAGGCGTTGAAGACGGTCTTCAAGGTCTGCTCGCTCGATGCCGTTCGCTTGAACGCGGCCTGCAGCTGCGCGGCCATGCGGTTGAAGGCCTTGCCCAGCGCGTCCAGTTCCAGCAGATGGCTGCCGCCGACATGCTGGCCCAGATGGCCGGCGGCCATGGCCTCGATGGATTGCGAGATGCGCTGGATCGGCGTGACGACCACCGCCGCCAGCAGCGCGGCCAGCGCCAGCGCGGCGCTCAGCGCCACGGCCGAAAGCATGGCCGTGCGGCTGCCGCCTTCGCGCACGGGGGCCAGGTAGTAGGACTCGGGCATGGCGGTGACGATCACCCAGCTCACCTGCCGCGCGTTGTCGCTGTAGCGGGTGGCGCGCGCCAGCCAGTTCTCGCGCGACAGCGGCCTGGCCGTCACGACCACGAAGCGGAACTCCTGCTCGGCCTTGAGCGAGCCCAGCGGCCCGATCTGGCTGCGCGCCTGCGCAATGGCCTCGCGCGCCACCGCCTCCTTGCCGGGCCGGGCCTGCGAATCGGTGATCAGCCGGCCGCTGTCGTCCAGCACCAGGGCCAGGCCCTGCTCGGCCACCGGCAGTCCGCTCAGCAGGCGGTGGATGTCGGCCGCGCGCTGCGACGGCGGCAGCCCGGCGCCGCGCTCCATGTAGTCGTCCAGGCGCAGATTGATGTTCTCGGAGATCTCCTGGTGCAGGCGGCTGACCAGCTGGTCGGCCGTCTGCTTGGCGCTGTCCAGCGTCAGGTAGGCCACCGCGCCCACCAGCACCAGCAGCAGCGATACCAGCGTGCCCGCCATGACGATGCGCACCGGCACGCCGCTGGCCTCGCCCTGCAGCGCTGCGCTGCCTTCGCTTGCAGGCGCCTCTCCCAGCAGGGTGCCGCCGCCCGGGCCGCTCTGCCAGCTCCAGCGCTGGCCCAGGCTGCGCTGGCGCACATGGCCGGGGATGTCGCGCCAGAACAGGCCGCAGCGCCGCGCCAGCGGGAACAGCGCCAGCAGCAGCACGGGCGCGATGAGCAGGTCCGCCGCGTAGGTGAACCACACCGCCGGCACGATGCTCGAATAGGAGATGCCGTCCGGGAAATTGACCGAGCAGACATAGCCCCAGGCCGGCGCATGGAAGAGCATCCACATCACCGCCACCAGCGCCCATGCGCCCCAGGTGCGCAGGCGGCGGAAATCGGGCTCGCGGCCGATCAGCTGGTAGGCGACCCAGCCGAAGGCCGCCCAGATCAGGTAGCCGTCGAAATAGCCCAGCACCGCCTCGGGCGGGACGCCTTCGATCACGTCCGACACCATGTACGCCGGCGGCACCGCCAGCATGGCCGGAAAGCCGAACAGCACGATGGCCAGGATGGCGGCCACGTCCTTCAGGCATTCCAGCGTCTGCGCGCCTTCCACCAGCACAACGCCCGAACCGACATAGCCCATCAGCGGCACCAGGGCCAGGGTCAGGCCCATGGCGATCAGGGCCTGCAGGTCCCAGTTCTGGCGTTCCCGGCCCAGGCCCCAGCGGCCGCCGGGCCGAAAGGTGAAACGGCCGTAGCTGGCCGCCACCAGCAGCAGGCCCAGCACGTAGGCCAGCCGGCCCCACAACTCCAGCAAGGCCGGCGGCGTGCCGTTGGACAGCATCTCGAACCAGTGGATCAAGACTTGCAAGGCGTCTTTCGCGAATGGCCGGGCGACGGCCCGATGCCGCTCATTTTGCACGTTAGCACCCACGGCATTGACAGGGTTTCGCCCCCTCGCCTACAACGCGGTCCTGCACTCACACGTGCCGGGGAGGTCACCATGAGCGAGCTTGCGAGCAATGCCCTGCAGCGTTTCAGCCTGAGCGGCCGCACGGCCATCGTCACCGGCGGCGGGCGCGGCATCGGCAAGGCGATCGCGCGCGGCCTGGCGCAGGCCGGCGCGGAGGTCGCCATCGTCTATCGCGAGGATGCGGCGGCGGCGCAAGGCGTGGTGGCCGAGCTGCGGGCCATGGGCCGCGAGCGCTCGTTCGCGCTGGCCGCCGATGTCTCGGTGGGCGTCGATGCGCGGCGCATGGCCGACAGTGCGGCCGAGCGCTGGGGCCGCATCGACATCCTCGTCAACAACGCCGGCATCGTCTTCAACGGCAATGCCGAGAGCTACCCCGAGGAGCATTGGGACCGCACCTTCGACGTCAACGTCAAGGGCGCCTTCCTCTGCGCACAAGCCGTGTTCAAGACCATGGCCGCGCAGCGTGCGGGCAGCATCGTCAACATCGGCTCGATGTCGGGCGACATCGTCAACTGGCCCTCGCGGCAGGCGGCCTACAACGCCTCCAAGGCGGCGCTGCACATGCTGACCAAATGCCTGGCCGTGGAGTGGGCCGAGCACAGGATCCGCGTCAACGCGATCGCGCCGGGCTTTCACCTGACCGAGATGGCCGCGCAGGTCATCAAGACCGACCCCTCACTGGCCGAGAAACACTGGCTGCCCGGCATCATCCAGAACCGCATTGCCGACCCATCGGAGCTGGCCGGCGCGGCGATCTACCTGGCCTCGGATGCTTCGAGCTACACCACCGGACATGTGCTCACGTCCGATGGCGGCTACACGCTCAGGTAAGGCGTTATCAGTCGCCTTCCACCCACTCGATCTGCGCGCCGAGCTTGCGGATGTTTTCCGCGAACTGCGGATGCGCGCGGCGCACCGGCGTCGCGTTGCGGATCACCGACTTGCCGGGAATGCTGGCCGCCACCATCAGCAGCGCAATCGCCACGCGGATGATGTACGGGCTCTCGACCTCGGCCGGCGTCAGCGCCTTGCCGCCGAAGGTGACGATGCGATGCGGGTCCGACATGAAGGCATGGCCGCCGAACTTGGACAGCTCCGAGGTCCAGCCCATCGCGCCGTCGTAGACCTTGTTCCAGAACATCACGCTGCCTTCGGCCTTCACGCCAAGCGCCACGAAGATCGGCAGCAGGTCCACGGGCAGATAGGGCCAGGGCGCGGCCTCCACTTTTTGCAGGATGTTGCGCGTGAAGGGCTCCTTGACCTTGAGCGGGAACTGCGCCTCGACGCGCGACCAGCCGTCCTCGTGGATCACCGTCACGCCGAACTTGGCAAAGGTGCGGTCGAGCAGCGGGAACTGCTCGGGGTGCGAGTTCTTCACCCGCACATCGCCGCCGGTGATGGCGCCCAGGGCCAGGAAGGTGACGATCTCGTGGAAGTCTTCGGCGAAGGTGAACTCGCCGCCGCCGAGCTTCTCGACGCCGTGCACGGTCACGCGCGAGGTGCCCAGGCCCTCGATCTTGGCGCCGAGCATCAGCATGAACTGGCAGAACTCCTGCACATGCGGCTCGCTGGCGGCATTGGTCAGCGTGGAGGTGCCATGGGCCAGCGCGGCGCAGAGGATGAAGTTCTCGGTCGTGGTGACGCTGGCGTAATCGGTCCAGTGGTCGTTGGCGCGCAGCTTGGTGGTCACCTTGACGGTCAGGCCATCGCTTTGCCGTTCCACATCGGCGCCGAAGCGCTGGAAGACCTCCACATGCGGATCGATCTCGCGCGCGCCGAGGGTGCAGCCCTTCACGTCGTCCTCGATGCGGGCGGCGCCGAAGCGCGCCATCAGGCCCGGCACCAGCATGATGCTCGATCGCATCTCTTCGGGCAGGCGGTCGTGGGTCACGTCGAAGTGCGTGTCCTTGTGGTGCACGTCGAGGATGCCCGTCGTGTAGTCCACCGAGACCAGCGAGCCGAGGTTGCGGAAGACCTCGAGGATCTTGCGCACGTCGGTGATCTCGGGGATGCCGATCAGCCGGATCGGCTCCGCGCTCAGCAGCGTGGCGCAGAGGATGGGCAAAACGGCGTTCTTGTTGGCCGAGGGAATGATGCGGCCCTTGAGGGGCGTGCCGCCGTGGACGATCAGATTGGACATGGATGTGGTGTGGGATGCAGGGCGCAATTATCCCTGCGGGTCGAGGCGCTTTGCGCGCGCCAGCCGCCATTCCCCTTGCGGATCGTCGGCATAGGCCTGCTCGGCCGTGGTCGAAGTTTCCTGTAAGCGGGTGTTGATGGCGATGCGCTTGTCGAAGACGAAGCACTCGCCCTGCCAGTCGGCCTCGGCATCGGGCAGGGCGGCAAAGAAGTTGATGATGCCGCCGTCGAGCTGGTGCACAGCCAGGCCTTGCTCCTGCATCCAGGCGGCCGTCTTCTCGCAGCGGATGCCGCCGGTGCAGTACATGGCGATGCGCTTACCCTCGCGCTTCCATTCGTCGGCATGGGCTTCAACATACGCCGGGAAGTCGCGGAAGTTGGCCACGCCGGGGTCGACCGCGCCGCGGAAACGGCCGAGCCTGAACTCGAAGCTGTTGCGGTTGTCGAGCACCACCACATCGGGCTCGTTCAGCAGCTGGCGAAACACTTGGGGTGAGACATGCGTGTCGCTGCCGCTTTTCTCGGCCGTGACACCGGGTACGCCGAAGGCCACGATCTCGCGTTTCAGATGCACCTTGACGAGGTGGAAGGGCTTGGTCGTGCAGGCGCTGTGCTTGAAGGCCATGCCGGCAAAGACACCGTCGAATTCGCTCGTTAGCGCTTTTTCAAACGCGGCCAGTACTTCGCGCTCGCCCGCCACCGCGCCGCTGATGCCCTCGGGCGCCAGCAGCACATTGCCGCCGAGGCCGCTAACGAGTTCCCGAACCCGCTCCGTCACCGCCAGGGGATCGGTCAGCGCGACGAACTTGTAGAAGCTGCTGTGAACCTGCTCAGACATACAACGCCGGATCGGGCGCGGCTTCCAGTGCGGGCAAGAGCGCCAGGCCACCGGCCAGCGTCCAGCTCTGCTCATGGCCCATGCCGGCCAGCGCCTGCGCGGCCTGCCGGCTGCGGTTGCCGCTGCGGCAGAAGAACAGCAGCGGCCGGCCTTCGCTGAGCCAGGACTGCGCTGAAGTACCCAGGCAGTTCATCGGTACGGCCTGCACCTGCATCGAAGCAAAGACAGGTGGCAGCGGCAGCGCATGTTCGTAAGGCTCGCGCACATCGATCAACACGAGGTCGTCGTGAAGCTTCAGGAAATCCGGCAGCTGCGAGCCGATGACGATGCGGCAATCGCCAAGGTCGCCGCTCATGGCGCCCGGGTCTTCGCACCACGGTCCGTGCTGCGGCCCATGCCGGCGCAGCGCTTCGCCGCAAGCGCGGATGCGGGCGCAGGCTTCATCGACCAGCGAGGGATCGGTTGCGGGCCCGATGGACAAGCGCACTGCGCCCGCCGCCTGCCACTCGGGCAGACCCATGGCTTCGAGCACGAAACTCGGCGCCGCCTTGGCCGCGCTGCAGGCCGAACCGCCCGAGACGCGCACGCCGCCGGCGTCGAACAGGTCTTGCAGCAGGCGCGAGGACACGTCGGGCACGGCGAAGTTCAGTGTCGTCGGCAGGCTGCCTTCGAGCGATACGTTGAGCACCAGGCCGGGCAAGGCCTCTTCCAATGCAGCCAACAATTGCTTGCGCATAACGCTCAATTCAGCGTGACTGCGGAAGGTGCCGCCTTCTTCGAGCGCCTGCAGCACCGCACCCAGGCCCGCGATGCCGGCCATGTTCTCGGTGCCCGAGCGCAGCGCGCCTTCCTGACCGCCGCCGGCCATCAGCGGCGTGAACGGCGCGCCGTCGCGCACATAGAGCAGGCCGATGCCCTTGGGCGCGTAGAGCTTGTGGCCCGAGAAGGGCGCGTAGTCGATGCGCGACTGCGCGAGCTTCAATGGCAGCTTGCCCAGGGCCTGGACGCCATCGACCAGCCACAGCGCGGGGCTGCCGGCGAGGGCGGCCTCGATGCCGGCCAGGTCGCTGATCACGCCGGTCTCGTTGTTGGCGGCCATGGTGCAGACGAGGCCGGCCTGCGGCGCGTGCTGGCGCAGAAAGGCGAGGTCGTGGCGGCCTTGGGCGTCCACCGGAATCGCGCGGATTTCGAGGTTCAGACCCAGCAGCGCATTCCAGTGGCGCAGCGCCTCGGGCACGGCCTTGTGTTCGGTGGCGCCATAGAGCAGCCAGCGAGCTTCACTGCCACGCAGGGCGACCAGGGCCGACAGCACGGCGGTCTGGATGCCCTCGGTGGCGCCACTGGTGAAGAGCAGCCGGCCACTGCCTGCATCGAGCAGCCGCGCCGCGCGGGCGCGCACGCCGTCGATCAGCGCGCGGGCCTTCAGCCCCGTGCTGTGCACGCTGCTCGGGTTGCCGAAGTCGTCGCCCATCGCCTGCTGGGCCGCGCGCGCCGCGGCGGGCAGCACCGGGGTGGTGGCGTTGGCGTCAAGATAGATGTCCATGGCGCCAATGGTAGCGAGCTAGGCTTTCGGAGCCCACAGCCGTGCGCCAGCGGCACAGCAAACCCAGCAGATCCACGCCGTCCACATCGTGTGGCTCGGGTAGTGCGCGCCGCGCGCCATCTGCGCCCAGCCGTAGCAGGCGCCCAGCAGCAGCACGGCGGCCAGCACGCCGCGCGCCAGCGCCGGCCGGCTCGTGCGCAAGGCGAAGTAGAGGCTGATGAAGCCAAAAGCCGCGCTCGCATGGCCCGAGGGGAAGCAGTGGCCCGGCCCGCCATCGAGCACGCCGAAGCTCCAGTGCGAGACATAACGGGCCACGCCACCGAACTCGGCCAGGTCGTAGGGGCAGCTCGTATGGCTGGCGCGCTTGAACAGCGGGATCAGGCACATGCAGAAGACGGCCGCCACCAGGGCATAGATGCGCTCGCGTCGCGCAGGCCCGGCCAGCAGCGGCTTCCAGATGTTGATCAGCAGCAGCGCGATCACGAGGCCGGCCAGCATGCGCCCGCCCTCGTGGAACAGGCCGCGCGTGAACCACGCATCGCGCCAGGCAAAGCCGCCGGCATCGCCGACCCTGCGGATGAAGAGCAGGTCCAGGCCGCTGGCATCCCAGATCAGCAGCAGGGCCAGCGCGGCGAAGGCCACGATCAGATCGAAGCGGAGCGTCTTGTTCATATGGGCGGCGATGGTAGGGCCAAAGCTACACTGGATGCATGCCTGAAATTGCTGAAATCAACGCGGCACGTGCGCTCGAAGTGGGCCGCGAAGCGCTGCGCATCGAGGCCAAGGCCCTGAGCGAGCTGGCGCCCCGGCTGGGCGGGTCCTTCACCGCCGCCATCCAGCTCATTCTGCAATGCAAGGGCCGTGTCGCCGTGATGGGCATGGGCAAGAGCGGGCACGTGGGCCGCAAGATCGCGGCCACGTTGGCCTCCACCGGCACGCCGGCGCTGTTCGTGCATCCGGCCGAAGCCAGCCATGGCGACCTCGGCATGGTGACGGAATCCGACGTGGTGCTGGCCCTGTCCAATTCGGGCGAGAGCGACGAGCTCAACGCCATCCTGCCGGTGCTCAAGCGCCTGCAGGTGCCGATCATCGCGATGACCGGCCGTGCCGAATCGAGCCTGGCAGGCCACGCATCGATCGTGCTCGACAGCGCCGTGGCCGAAGAGGCCTGCCCGCTGCAGCTGGCACCGACCGCCAGCACCACGGCGCAGATGGCGCTCGGCGACGCGCTGGCCGTGGCCCTGCTCGACGCGCGCGGCTTCAGGCCCGAGGACTTCGCGCGCTCGCATCCGGGCGGCGCGCTGGGCCGCAAGCTGCTGACCCATGTGCGCGACCTGATGCGCAGCGGCGATGCGCTGCCGCGTGTGGCCTCGGGCACGCCCTTCACCGAGGTGATGCGCAGCATGTCGGCCGGTGGCCTGGGCATGGCGGTCATCGTCGACGCTAACGACAAGGTTCAGGGCATCTTCACCGACGGCGACCTGCGCCGCCTGATCGAGAAGGGCCAGGACCTGCGCGCACTGACGGCCGCGGACGTGGCGCACCCGAAGCCGCGAACCATCAACGCCGAATCACTGGCGGTCGACGCTGCGGACATGATGGAGGAAGCACGCATCACCGTCGTGCTGGTGGTTGATGCCGACCATCGTCTGCAGGGCGCGATCTCGATCAACGACCTGATGCGGGCCAAGGTCATCTGATGGCGCTGCAGCCCGCACTCAAATTCCCGCCCGAGCTGCTGCTGAAAGCGCAGGGCCCGGAGCTCGGGCTCAAGGCCGCGATCTTCGACGTGGACGGCGTGCTGACCGACGGCCGCATCTACATCGGCGAAGACGGCGAGGCCTTCAAGGCCTTCTCCACGCTCGATGGCCACGGCCTCAAGCTGCTGGCCATGGCCGGCATCACGCCCATCGTCATCACCGGCCGCGACTCCCCCGCCGTGCGCCGCCGCGTGGCTGACCTGGGCCTGCAGCACGCGGTCTACGGTGCGAAGGACAAGCTGGCCGTGGCGCTGCCTCTGCTCAAGCACTTGGGTCTGCAATGGGGCGAGGTGGCCGCGATGGGCGATGACTGGCCCGACCTGCCGCTGATGACGCGTGCCGGCTTTGCCTGCGCGCCCGCGCAAGCCCATGCCGAGGTGCGCGCCATCGCCCACCACGTGACGCAGGCGGCCGGCGGCCATGGCGCCGCGCGCGAATGCTGCGACCTGATCCTGCAGGCCGGTGGCCACTACGCCAGGCTGCTGAACGGCCATCTCGACACGCTGGACGGAGGCCACCGCTGATGGTCTTGCAGCCGGCGCCCGGCCGCAGCCGCCCGCAACAGCCCCTGGCGTGGCGCATCCAGGCCATGGCCTCGGGCTATCTGCCGCTGCTGCTGATGGCCCTGCTGGCTGGCGGCAGCTGGTGGCTGGTCAAGAACACGCCCTTGCTGAGCGGGCCGGTGGAAACCGTGCCCCTGCGCCATGAGCCCGACTACGCGATGAAGCAGTTCGAGCTGCGCCGCATGGCGCCGGACGGCCTGCTGCGCCTGCGGGTGGAAGGCGCCGCGCTGCGCCACTACCCCGACACCGACACGGTGGAAATCGACGACGTTCGCTTGCATGCCTTCAATGCCGACGGCAGCCTGACCGTAGCCACCGCGCGGCGCGGCATCGGCAATGGCGACGGCAGCCAGATGCAGCTGCTGGGCGACGTGACCGTGCGCACCTTTGACCCCGGCGCCAGCGAAGCTGCGACGCCGCGCCTGACCGTGCGGGGCGATTTCCTGCAGGCCGAGGCCGATGGGCAGAAGCTGCGCTCGCACCTGCCCGTGGTGGTGAGCTACCCCGGCGGCGAGGTGCGGACGCCCAATTTCCAGTACGACCATCTGAGCGGCCATCTGCAGTTCGGCGGGCCGGCGCGCGGGCAGCTGATCCAGCGCGCGGCCAGGCCATGAGCCCGCTTGTCTTCATCACCGGTGCTTCGAGCGGCATCGGCCAGGCGCTGGCCTTGCGCTATGCCCAGGCCGGCTGGCGCCTGGCCCTGGTGGCGCGGCGCGGCGACGAGATGCGGGCCTGGGCGCACGGGCATCAACTCGGCCCTGAACGCTGCGCCATCTACGCGGCCGATGTGGCCGATGCCGCCAGCATCGCCGCTGCCGCGCAAGCCTGCATCGCGGCGCAGGGGCTGCCCGAGGTGGTGATCGCCAACGCCGGCATCAGCCTGGGCGTGGACACGGCCCATGCCGAGGACCTGGCGGTGATGCAGCAGGTCTACGCCACCAATGTCTTCGGCATGGCGGCCACCTTCCAGCCCTTCATCCTGCCGATGCGAGAGCGCCGCAGCGGCACGCTCGTGGGGATTGCCAGCGTGGCCGGTGTGCGCGGTCTGCCGGGCCATGCGGCCTACTGCTCCAGCAAGGCCGCCGTGGTGTCCTACTGCGAAAGCCTGCGCGGCGAATGCCGGGGCAGCGGCGTGCGTGTGGTGACCGTGGCCCCAGGCTATGTGGCCACGCCGCTCACCAGCAAGAACCGCTATGCCATGCCCTTCCTGATGCAGCCCGAGGCCTTTGCGGAGCGTGCGTTCAGGGCGATCACCTCAGGCGCCAGCTACCGGGTGATTCCCTGGCAGATGGGCTGGGCCGCGGCCCTGTTGCGCCTCTTGCCGAACGCGCTGTTCGATCGGGCCTTCGCCGGCCAGCCGCGCAAGCAGCGCCACATCGACAAATAAATAAAAAAAGCGCCCCGCAGGACGCTTTCTCTGTGCTAGCCCTCAGCTTTCGCGAGGGCCAGGCTGCGGATCAGTAACCGCCCGAACGGCCACCGCCGCCGTAGCCGCCACCGCCGGAACGGCCACCGCCGCCACCGCCGCCGTAGCCGCCACCACCGCTGCCGCCGCCGAAGCCGCCGCCACCGGAGCGACCACCGCCACCACCGCCGAAGCCGCCCGGACGCTCTTCACGAGGACGAGCCTCGTTCACGACGATGGCGCGGCCTTCCAGAGGCTGACCATTCATGCCGTTGACGGCCGCTTGCGCTTCCGCATCCGAACTCATTTCGACAAAACCGAAGCCCTTGGAGCGACCGGTTTCGCGGTCCATCATGACCTTGGCAGAGGAGACGGTACCGAACTGTCCGAACGCTTCTAGCAATGACTCATCGCGCACGCTGTAGGCCAGATTGCCTACGTAAAGCTTGTTTCCCATGGGGAAGCCCTTTCAATAACTAACTAAATAACCATGTGGAGCTTCAACCCATCGTGAACCATTCAAGCGAAGGTGCGCGTCCAGACACAGGAAAAATAATTATGGTGGATCACCCGAATGTCGCCCACTGTCCGTTTCACGAGTGTTGTTTTTGCACGCCGGTGATAACCCGTGGTTTTGACGGAGTCGGGCCGCCGGATCCGATCTGACGCGCGCTCGGCCCGTCCTCGGGGTGCCGCGCAGGGCACGCTCGCTATGATCGGCAGCCCATGCCAAGACACCTCCATGCGCGTGCGATCGAACAAGTGCTCGGCGCACTCGATGCGCCGCGCAACGGCCCCGCGCTGTACGCGCTGCTGACCGCCTTCTGCTTTGCCGGCCTGCTGCTGGCCATGGCCGAGTCCTCGCTGGCCCGCGAGGAAGCCGTCTGGGGTGCGCTGTGGTCGGGCCTGTCCCTCGCCGTCGCCTTTTTTGGCGTCAACGCCACGGGCCTGCTGCTGATGGACCAGGCCCGTGGCCTGCCCCTGCGCGACGTGCAGGATGCCTTCCGTGACGCCCTGCTGTGCGGCCATCGCGTGCTGCTGACGGTGGCCGTGGTGGTGGCCGGGGTGGCCGCCGCCGGTGCCCTGTTGCTGGCCTTGCTGTGGCTGGTGCGCCAGCCCTGGATCGGGCCGCCTCTTTTTGCGCTGCTGGTGCCGCTGGGCGTGCTCCTGATCGGCGCGCTGGCCTTGGGTGTGCTGGTGCTGGTGGGTCCGCTGACGGGGCCCTCCGTCTGGACCGGCCGCGGGGCGCTGCAGACCTTGCGCATGCTCTGGCGCCAATTCCGCCACGGGCTGGTGGAGGCGGCGGCGCTGATGGTGCTGGTGCTGGCGCTGACCGCCGCGGTCACCGCCGCCATCAGCTTCGTGGTGCTGACCGGCGGCCGGGTGATGGCCCTGCTCTCGGTCTGGTGGATGGGCCTCGAGATCCCGCCCCAGCAGCTGATGGCGGGCCTGTTCGGCTACGGCCTGCGTTCGCTCGGCGCCGCCGGCGCGCCGGTGGCGGGCACGCCACTGGGCATGGCGGCGCTGGTCGGCGGTGGCGTGGTGTTTGCCCTCGCCCTGGTGCTGCCCACCCTGGTCTATCTACGCGGCTGTTGCGCGGTTTATCTGGTTCTCCAAGACACGACGCCTGACAGCGAGCCCTGAATGGATATTTACAAGCCCCTCGTCGCCCTGGTCGCCATCGTCAACCCGATCGGCGTCGTGCCCTTCTTCATCCACTTCACCAGCAGCTTCACCCGCGAGCAGCGCCGCCGCACGATCCGCGTGGCGGCCTTCAGCGCCTTTTTGGTGATCGCGATGAGCGCGCTGTTCGGGCTCAAGCTGATCGAGTTCTTCGGCATCTCGCTGGCCAGCTTCCAGGTCGGCGGCGGGGCGCTGCTCTTCATCAGCTCGCTGCAGATGCTCAATGCCCAGCCGGCCGAGGGCCGCGGCACCGACGTGGACGAGGGGGCGAGCAAGGCCGACCGCGGCGCCAGCATCGCCGTCGTGCCGCTGACCATCCCGCTGCTGACCGGCCCGGCCACCATCTCGACCATGGTGATCTACGCGGAGAAGACCCGCCACTGGTGGGAGCTGGCCATCCTGTGCAGCTACGGCCTCGTGGTGGGCCTGGTGACCCTGCTGGTGTTCTCGGCCTCGGGCCGCATCGCCAAGGTGCTGGGCCAGACGGGCATCAACATCATGACGCGGCTGATGGGCCTGATCCTCGCCGCGCTGGCGGTGGAGCTGCTGGCCGATGGGCTGATCAAGCTCTTCCCGGTGCTCGCTGGTGCGCCCAACTGATGCTGCTCCTGCTGGAGGACGACCCCGCGATTGCCGAAGCCGTGCGCTTCGCGCTGGCACGCGAGGGCTTTGACGTCCAGCACTGCGCGTGGCTGCATGAAGCGCGCGCCCAGCTGCAGCGCGAACTGCCCGAGCTGTTGATCCTCGACGTGGGCCTGCCCGACGGCAGCGGCCTGGACCTGTGCCGCGAGCTGCGTGCCGATGCGCGCACGCGCCACCTGCCCGTGATCATGCTCAGCGCGCGCAGCGAGGAGATGGACCGCGTGCTGGGCCTGGAGCTGGGCGCCGACGATTACCTGGGCAAGCCCTTCAGCCCGCGCGAACTGGTGGCGCGGGTGCGGGCGCTGCTGCGGCGCGCACCTGCCGCGCCGGTGGCACCGGCAGCGTTTGTGCTGGAAGCCGAGGGCACGCGGGTGCGCTTTCATGGCCAGCTGCTTGAGCTGACCCGCCGCGAGCTGGGTTTGTTGAAGACCTTGATGACGGCACCGACGCGGATCCACAGCCGCGAGACCCTGCTCGACGCCGTGTGGGGCCAGGACGCCGAGAGCCTGGACCGCACGGTCGACACGCACATCAAGACCCTGCGCGCCAAGCTGCGCGCCGTTCGGCCCGACGAGGACCTGATCCGCACGCACCGCGGTCTCGGCTATTCGCTGGAATAGAGCGTTACTTATGCGGATCGGCCTACGGCTCTTCTTTGGCTTCTTCGTCATCACGGGGCTGACGGCCTTCTTCCTGCTGCGCGTCTTCATGGCCGAGGTCAAGCCCAGCGTGCGCGAGGTGATGGAAGACATGATGGTGGACACGGCCAATCTGCTG
>FSVW01003806.1_pt1 | contig 17249 bp, 16 predicted proteins | sample 1637551 | NCBI WGS metagenome assembly FSVW01 (sample SAMEA3914814, study PRJEB12502) | metagenome | biome: forest; material: soil | place: USA | collected 2011-09-16 | depth 0.1 m | reverse complement strand
GGAGCAAGCCATTGCTGCGGCCGTGATCGGCTTGGCGCATGCGCTGCGGATCCGCGCCCTGGCCGAAGGCGTCGAGACCGAAAGTCAGCTCAAGCTGCTGGCCTCGATGGGATGCGATGCGATTCAAGGCTACTACTTCAGCCGTCCGCTGCCTGAGGCGCAAGTGCTGGACCTTCTGACCAAAGGAGAGTGCCTCGATCTGAACAAACTCAATCGCGCCCCCTACCGTCGCACGGTCCTCTTTGTGGACGACGACCCCGGCATGCGGACCTTGGTGCAGGAAGCACTGGAGGGAGAGGATCTTCACTTGTTGTGTGCCCCCAGTGCCGAGCAAGCGTATGAACTGCTGGCCGGCAACGAGGTCGGCGTGGTCATCTCTGACTATCAAATGCCCAAGGAGAACGGCATCGAGTTTCTATCGCGTATCCGTGGCTTGTACCCGCAGACCGGTCGGATCCTGCTGACGGGCGATTCAAGCAGCGAGGTCTTCGAGACAGCGATCAATCGAGGCGAGATTTTTCGATTCTTGCCCAAACCCTGGCGTAAGAATCAGTTGCGAGAGGCGCTCGGAGCAGCGTTTCAACGCTATGAGCAGTCGGCGGATACCTTGGCCAAAAGAGTCTGAACCATGGCGGCCGGGACACGAGCAGCGCTGAAGTGGCTTCTGCGCCTGCATGACTGGCCGCTGCGCTTCCAAATCGCTGCCATTCTGCTTGTGTCCTCGGCATTGCCGCTCGGGCTTTGGGCCTACTGGGACTTGCAGGCGAGCAAAGCGCAAGCGGCAGAGTCCATGAAAGCCCTGCTTCAAGCGAGAGCCGATCAAATTGCCCGAGAGCTGGACGGCTTCAACCTGGGCTACATGCGTGCCGTGAACCGTATCGCCCGCTTCCCGGCCACGGTGAACTACTGTGCCGCGCGGCCGCAAAGAGCGTTGTTGAAGCAGCCCTTGATGGACATCCTCGACACGTTTCCGGGAAGCGACGATGGCATCCGCGGGACCGGCTTGATCGGCGCAAACGGCATCGTTATCGCCGCGACCGAATCTCGTTTGCTGGGTATGGACCTGTCCAATCGAGTTGGCGTACAGCTGGCTCTTCAAGGGCGCATGACGGTGACGGATCCCTTCGTTTCCTCAGCCCAGAGCGGCATGGTCCCAAGCATCGCCTATTTCGCACCGTTGAAAGATGCGACCGGGCGCATCCAATGCGTCGCCGTGATCTGGGTGCGGGCTGAGGCGATGTGGAAAGCGATGCACAACTCCAACGCTTTGGCCGGCACCGGCAGTTTTGCGGTTCTGTTCGATCACCTCGGTATCCGAATCGGGCACACCTACAGCAACGATATCGTCTTCCGTCCTGGTGGCAAGCTGGCACCGGAAGTATTCGAGTCCCTCGTCACCCAGCGCAGATTTGGCGAGCAGACACGCACTCTGCTCAACGACGTTCGATCATTTCCCGAACAGTTCGAGCGTGCACGTGCGACGGCGCCAGATCTGTCGGTTTTTCACGGCTTCGCACCAGTCAATCGGCTATGGAACTACGGCGTGGCCCGACGCTTCCAGACCGTGGACTGGACCGTCTTCTACATGGTTCCCGAGGCCGACTTCGTCGCTCAGACTACGGCGATGAGCCGGCAGCGCTTGGCCTTGGCTTCATTGGTCATCGCCGCCTTAGCGATCGCTGGGGCGATATTGGCAGGCCGGCTGACGCGACCTATCTTGAGGCTGGTGCAGGCAACGCGAGCCCTGGCGCAGGGAGACCTGAGCGTCCGCGTGGACAACGGGCGCGCCGACGAGATCGGAGTCCTGGGGGCAAGCTTCGATGGGATGGCGGGGCAGCTCCAGGCCCAAGCAGAGCGCTTGCAGCAAGCGCACGATGAACTTGAGCATCGGGTCCAGGAACGCACGCAAGCACTGGAGCACGAGGTTGCCGAGCGTCGGCGGGCTGAGGAGGCCATCAGAGAGAGTCAGGCGCTTCTCCATGGCATCGTCGATAACTCGGGAGCAGTCATTTACGTCAAAGATCTCGACGGGCGCTATCTACTCGTCAACCGCAGCTACACCAGGCTCATGAACTTCGAGAAGCAAGATATTCTCGGAAAAACCGACGCAGAGCTTTTCGGGGCTACCGCAGCCCTTTCGTTTCGTGCCATGGACCAAAGGGTCATGGATGCAGGCACCCCACAGACCGGCGAAGAATCGCTGCGACTTGAGGACGGGGAGCACACCTACATCTCGGTCAAGTGTCCGCTCACGGATGCGGAAGGGCGCCTGCGTGGTGTGTTCGGAGTCTCGACCGATATCACGGAGCAGAAGCGAGCAGAGGTTCGGATCCGATCTCAGCTGGAGCGCATGCAACTGCTCGATCAGATCACCACTGCAATCGGGGAACGGCAGGACCTGAGCAGCATCTATCAGGTGGTCATTCGCAGTGTCGAGGACAGCCTGCCCGCGGACTTGGTTTGCGTCTACCGCTACAACACTGCAGATGCGACGTTAACGGTCATGCATGTCAGTGCTCGGGAGGTATTCCCGCTCTTGAATCTGGCCCAAGACGGGCACAAGACGTTCCCTGTTGACGCGAATGGCATGGCGCGCTGCGTTCGCGGAGAACTGGTCTATAAAGCCGATACCCTGGCCATCCCATTCCCCTTTGCGCAACGACTTGCCGGCGCTGGGCTGCGCTCTGCGGTCTTAGCGCCATTGCTAACAGAAGGAACGGTTTTTGGCGTTCTTTTGGTCGCGCGTCGCCACCCCCGCGCCTTCACCAGCGGTGAATGTGAATTCTTGCGGCAGCTGAGTGCACATGTGGCACTCGCCGCGCGCCAAACCCAGCTGCATACAGAACTTCAACAGGCGTATGACGAGCTGCGGCAATCTCAACATACCGTGATGCAGCACGAGCGGTTGCGTGCACTTGGCCAGATGGCCAGCGGCATCGCGCACGACATCAACAACGCGATTTCTCCCATTGTGTTGTACACGGAAGAGTTGTTGGAGCGCGAACCGAACTTGTCGGAGCGCGGTCGCGCCCGTCTGGCTACGATCATTCGCGCCATCGATGACGTGACGGCGACCGTGGCGCGCATGCGTGAGTTTTATCGGCAGCGGGAGTCGCTGGTCGATCCGAAAGAAGTTCAGCTCAATCAAATCGCTTCCCAGGTCATCGAGTTCACGAAAGCACGTTGGTCCGATATGCCATTGCAGCGAGGCATCGTCATTGAGCAATCCATGTCGCTTGAACCGGACCTGCCCGTGATCCTCGGCGTAGAGAGTGAGATCCGCGAGGCGCTGATCAATCTCGTTTTCAACGCGGTAGACGCCATGCCGAGTGGCGGCTCGCTGAGCTTGCGAACCCGCGACCTATCGTCTGAGGGGAAAGTCGAGATCGAAGTCGCTGATACGGGCCTTGGCATGGACGAGGAAACTCGTCGGCGTTGCCTTGAGCCATTTTTTACGACAAAAGGGGAACGCGGTACGGGCTTGGGCCTGTCCATGGTCTACGGCATAGCGCAAAGGCACGGTGCGGATTTGGAGGTCGAGAGCCAGCTTGGGCTCGGGACAACATTTCGGCTGCGTTTTTCCGTCGCGCCGGCCCGGCAGTCCAACCCTTCGGTCGAGTCGATTCCCATAGCACCGAGTCGCAACTTGCGCATCTTGGTGGTGGATGACGATCCTCTGATCCTGAGGTCCTTGCAAGAAACCTTGGAGGCTGATGGGCACATGGTGACCGTCGCCAACGGCGGCAAGGAGGCCTTGTCCGTTCTCCAACGCAGCCATCCGACGAGCTTCGATGCCGTCATTACCGACCTCGGTATGCCGTACGTCGATGGACGCCAGGTGGCCGCTGCCGTCAAAGAGGTGGCGCCTACTCTTCCCGTCATCCTACTGACCGGCTGGGGGCAGCGCCTCATCGAGGATGGAGACATTCCCGATTGTGTGGATCGCGTCCTGAGCAAGCCACCGAAGATGCGCGATTTGCGTGCGGCTCTGGCTCAGTTGGTCGTTAAATGACAGCCGACGTTAAGGATGTTCGGCATAGATCGTCGAGTAGCGAGGTTAGAGGCTAACTGGCAGGCCGCGTCAGCAGCAGCGCTGCGATACGGTCCATGGCACCCTAAACCGGAAACGCATCAAGCGTGTTATCTGAATGGCCGTCACCGAGGATCACGGCGGCGCCATCCTCGCCTGCGATTCGTAGAGGCTCGTGCAATTGCGCCGCTCGTGGGTGAACCGCGATCAAGGTGAGTACCGCGACCTTATACGCGATGAATTCGGCCATCGGTTCGCCGAATTGCGGTCCATTCGAGTCCGCCCATGACAGTTATGACCCGAAAGAAACTTGGGCTCATAAGGATGTCATGGACGCTCTCCTTTGTGCGTCCAATGACGGTCCAGAAAGCCAGCCACATGAGGACAAGTCCGACCGTGGCAAGAACGCAAAGCCCACCTACAAATAATAGGGAGGCTGCGTAGGTGGGTTGGCTGCACCCACAGTTCCGGGTGTGCCGACGTCGTGCCTGTCGGACGAGGCAGGCGGTGGCGATGTCGTAGTGTTGTCACCCAAGCGGAGCTCCTCAGAGCCTTGCGATTCTGTCGAACGGCTCTACGAATTGCATCGTCCAAAGTATGGAAGTTCTCGCATCTCTGTTCGGAAAACTACTGCCAGCGCTCAGGATCGCCTTAAGGCTCCAAGAACTCAATCAGCGCCCGTTCAGAACGAGGTCCACTCCTCTTCGCTCGCGGCGCTGGCGGGCGGTCTTGACTCGCCCGCCGGCGCGGGCGCCTTCTTGGCTGGGGCCGTCACTGCTTTCGAATGCACAGGCTTGCGCGCCGGCGGGTCGTAAGCGTCCGGTGAAGGCGTCTTGACGGTTCATAGACGCCCAGTGCAGCACCGCCCTAGAGCCGGCACTCGTCTGCGAACTGCTCTCAGCCTTCGGCTCTGGAGCCGAACATGAACCCGGCCCGCCACTGTCGGATGCAATGACAGCAACCACGCGAACAGCGCCAAGCTGAGGGCGGCAGGCACGAGCAGCCAGGCGGACTTGCCCTGCTTCAACCAGAGGTACTGCAAGTAGCACCCGACGATTTCCGCCATCGCCGTCACCACGAACAATCCGAACGTCTTGATGAGCTCCATGGGCAACATTGTCCGACTGAACATCCACCCCGGCCAACCCTTCCAAGGATCGCCTGTCCACGCCAGGAACTGATTCCAGACCTGTAAACAGCACGGCGCGATGTCACTCCACGTGCGTCTGCCCATCACATTTGATCGAGCCTTGGTATCCGATGGTCGTGTGCGAAATTGGCTTCGTACAGCTCACGGTAATTGGCTTGAAGCAGATGTTCCCCGACACATCCTCGGTGCCAAAGCCAATTTGACTGTAGCCTCCCAAAACTTTCCCCGACTCAGGGTCCACTTGGTAGATAGGCGTGAACGCCATCGTCAGCGAATTCTTGTCTCTCAACAGGCAGCCGGCTCGGATGGCTTGCGTGGTCGGAGCGTTGTACTTCGTATTGCGGGTTATATCCGGCGCCCGTGTGTCAACGGACAGCCGGTCGTAGACACCGCAATCGGCGCCACTGTAGATCTGCAGACGATGCGCCGGAGCTTCCTTAGAGCTCAAAAACTGGTTTCGGTCCACGACCAAGTAACGTGAATAATCCTTGGCGCAATAGACGTCGCCCTGCGGGGTGTTGAACATGAAGGTTTGCTGCGCGATCACTTTTTGGAACAATACGTCGCGGTCTTCCGGCTTGGCGAAAGAGTAATCGGCATGCAAGTACGAAAGCGTCTCGCCAGGACCTCGGAAATACAGCGAGGTCTCTGTCTTGACAGTCCCACTGTAGATCGCCGAATCTCGGTTTGGACTTGCGTAGAAAAGTACGTCGCGGCTCTGCCTCCAAGCAATGCCTCCAACCCGTTGAAGGGTCTTGGGCACCGTGTCGCCCCATCTCAACGTTGGCATTCCAGGCAGGATGGTGTTCTTATCGATCGCGTCAGAAACCCGCGGCGCAGTTGGCGACGAGACGAGGTAGGCTTCGACCGACTTCACCGCTGCGTTCACCGTGATTTCGCCGTTCATGCCTCCATCGAGCGGGACGGAGACAGTGAAGCCATTCTTGCCGCATCGAGCACGAATCGGCTCGCTATCACCTTCCAACAAGATGACGCATAGGCCGTCTTGAACTGTACCCGTCACCCGCTTGACTTTGAGCAATGGCGACAAGGTCACAGTGCCTGTGATTTGGCCGTCGGCGAACTCCAGATTGATGACCGAGGTTCCGGCAAGTCTGACCGTCTTAGGCCGTTTCGTGTTGGTCGTCGCTTCCCCGAGATAGTCACCCGTATAGCTTGCGCGACCGAAATACCCAGATCCGAAACTCTCGCCAGGGTCGATCGCGAATGCCAATGCCGATGCCAAGCCCAGAAGCAGCCCGGCCACCATAACGAGCATGTGTTTCAACCGCATTGTTCCCCCAAATGGGTCGCATATATCGGACCCTGTTTGCGCGGAGTTTTCTCCCGGCAGATGGTGGCAGCAAGTAGGTCAATCCCGGTCCCAGGCGAGGCCTCGCCAAACATGATGAGGGGAGCGCGGCCACGCCTACCGGGCAAGGAAGCGCGCAAGCCCGCAGCGGACACGCGGTCCAGCGCTGCGAATCGACCAAAAAAAAGGGCCCCCATGCTTGCGCATTGGGGGCCCGATCGCTCGTGAGAGCGTGTTGAAAATCAGGAAGCGCACGGGCATCACCCCCCCCCCGCGCCGATGGGCCGACTACGACCTGACGCTGGGATGCCAGCGATTCGGTAGTAGCGCGTCAATCTGCGACGCTGGCTGCGTCGGCAGCCTGGTCAGCACGTCCTTGAGGTAAGCGTACGGTTCAAGCCCGTTCAGCTTGGCCGAATGCAACAAGCTCATCACGGCTGCAGCCCGCTGGCCGGCGCGAAGCGATCCCGCGAACAGCCAGTTCGATCTGCCGATGGCAATTGGCCTGATTTGATTCTCGACGCGGTTGTTGTCCGCCGGCAGATCGCCGTCGTCGATGTACCGCGTCAACGCACCCCAGCGCTTCAGGCTGTAGTCGATGGCCCTGGCGGTCGCCGATCCGTTGGGCACAAGTCGGCGCTGCTGGCTCAGCCATTGATGCAGCGCCTGGGCGACCGGGTGCGATTTCTCCTGGCGTATTCGTCGTCGATCATCAGCCTGAAGGTCCTGTACGTCACGCTCGATGTCGTACAGCGCTTGGAAGAACTTCAGCGCCTGCTCGCCGACCTGGCTGCCATGATTGGCCCACAGTTCGTGGAACTTGCGCCGCGCGTGAGCCAGGCATCCGACCTCGGTCACGCCGAGTTCGAAGCAGGCCTTGTAGCCGGAGAAGTCATCGCAGATGAGCTTGCCACGCCAGCCCGCAGGTCCCGAATCATCCAGGGCCAGGAAGTCACGCACGTACTGGCCGCCACGACCTTCAGCGAAGTCGAACACCACCGCCTTGATGGCGTCGTAGCTGGTGGTGCAGTAGGTCCAGATGTAGGCCTTGTGGGTCTTCTTGTTGCCTGGCTTGAGCATCGCCACCGGCGTCTCGTCGGCGTGTGGCACTGGGCTCTTGAGCATCACGCGCTTGAGCGCATCCACCAGTGGCTGCAGCTGCACGCCGCACTGGCCCACCCAACTGGCCAGCGTCGAGCGCGGGATGGCCAGGCCGGCACGGCCGAAGATGACCGCTGCTTTGATTAGCGCCGTGGCGCCGGTGATCGGCTTGGCCTGCGCCGCTCGCGCGACAGGCGCCGGTGCACTGGCTGCATGGCGACTCAGCTTGAAGGCCGCCACCGTCTGCGCAAGGTTGGCGGCCTGGTGCTTGAGGCTCTCGGCCGCAGCGGCGCTTTCCTCCACCAGAGCAGCGTTCTGCTGCGTCACCTGGTCGAGCTGCGTGACGGCATCGCCGATCTGGTGCCTACCTGAAAGCAGTCGCTCGCGAATCTCTGCCCCTGTCCGGCTGCGAGCCCCGAAGCGCCTCGCCCCATGGCACATTTTCCAGGCCCTGCACCGCACACCGCTACGATGCTTGTCGACCATAAGGAGTCAAGAATGATGAACTTCGGATACAACGGCCTTTTGGGCGTGCTGATACTTGCAGGTGATGTGTGGGCAATTATCAATATCTTCCAAAGCTCCGTTTCCAATGAGAAGAAGTTGATTTGGATATTAGCGGTGGCTCTCCTGCCAGTCCTTGGATTGATCCTTTGGTACTTCCTTGGTCCACGAGACGGAAAGCGCTAGGAAATGAGGCATGGCAACGCGGTCGCGTCCCATGGGTGCGCCTCGAAATTTCATGCCAACTAACGCGTAGTCGATATGAAGAGGCCTAGCGAGCAATGCTCTGATGTCGCGCTACCTGCATCAGACATCGAGTGAGTTCAGCCTCGAAGCGTTCTATAACGAATGCCTGGTGGCACTCATTGTCGCGTTGGTCTCGTGAATGATTCCTCACCGAATGCAGGCTAAGCGGCGCAGGCGCTTGCGCCAGTGCGAGCGGTCCGAAACGTGATGGACCAGCGCAGCTCTTCGACGGGCACAACGCTGTGCTGCCATCCCCATCGGGCCACTCCTCGCATGGCATAGATGGAGCGAGGAGCCACCTTGAGCTTGATGACATCCTCCTTCCTCGGTCGGGCGGGCGGATAGGGCCGAAACCGCAGCACGGCTTCGCTTCCCAACGACACACCAAAAATACTCTCAAAGCTCGGAACGTCGCGGTGCCAGCCGAGCGGCGTCCCGGGCGAGTACTCTGCGACCAGCGCATGCACCAGCTCCTCTGGCTTGACGCTGGCCCACGCAGCGACGCGAGCGCGAAGCGGCTGCAGCGCCTCGATGAGCTCGCTTGAGGGCAACAGCTCGTTCGAGTCGTAGTCGAACTTGCCGCCGTAGCTCACAACCCGGCGCCGAGCCGTGTACTCCTTGTACTTCGCCTCTTGCAACGGCAGTTGTCGAATCACTTCGATGAGGGCGCCCTCCTCTTCCTTGCTCAAGAACTCTGCTTGAGTCTCAAGGCCTTCAGGCAGGGCGCCAGGCGATGGCGCCAAATCTTCAAAGAGCGCTTCCTGATGCATGGCTCAGTCCCACATGCCTCGAATCTTGGCCCCAACATCCACGACCTGGGCTACCGGCGCGGGATTGTTGTCGCGCGGCTTGGGAGTCGGCCCGACATGCTCGAACAAGCGCGCAACCTTCCCCGGGATGAACCGGGTCAGCGTGGCGTAGATGTGCGTGTCGCCACTGCGATGCTGCTGACGCACGTAGTACCGCTGGGGCGATATCAAGGACAAATGCTGCTTGGCGCGCGTCATCGCGACGTAGAGCAGCCGGCGCTCTTCCTCAATCTCTTCCTCGCTGCCGGTCGCCATGTCAGAGGGAATACAGCCGTCGACCACGTTGAGCACGTGCACGGACTGCCACTCCTGGCCCTTCGCGGAATGGATGGTCGATAGGATCAGGTAATCCTCATCGAGCGATGGCACACCAGACTCATCGCTGCTGGCGTTCGGCGGGTCCAGCGTCAACTCGGTCAGGAACCGCTCGCGGCTGCCGTAGCCTTGAGCAATGCGGCAAATCTGGTCCAAGTCAGCCAAGCGAATCGGCGCGTCGTCGTGGAGGCGTTCAAGGTGGGGCCGGTACCACTCGACCGCACGTTCAAGGTCCGCCGGCCACTCACTGTTCTCTGACAGATCAAGGACGAGGTCTCGCAGCTGGTCCCAATCTCCGGCTGCTGCGGGCGGCGGCTTGAACTCTCGCAACGCGCTGCACGGGTCCTGACTCGCCTCGATGGCGTCAAGGAGCTTGCGCGCACTGACCTGGCCAAACCCTGCAAGCAGCTGCGACACCCGAAAGCCTGCAAGCCGACCTCTCAGGTTCTCTGCCCATCGCAGGACACTCATCACATCCTTGACGTGGGTGGACTCCAGGAACTTCAAACCGCCAAACTTCTTGAACGGAATGTTCCGCCGGGTCAGTTCCAACTCCAGCGGAGCGCTGTGGCTTGCGGTGCGAAACAGCACTGCCTGGCGGATGAGCTTGACGCCCTCCTCCCGCCTTCTGAGCACATCGTCAGCGACCCATGTGGCTTGCGCAGCCTCGTCCTGCAGCGCCACGAGCCGCGGGCGTTCGCTCGATTCCTTGTCGGACCAAAGGGTCTTGGCGTGCCTGTTCATGGCCATCGCGATGACGGCGTTCGAAGCATCGAGGATGGGCTTGGTCGAGCGGTAGTTCTGTTCGAGCGCGACGATGCGCGCGGGCGGGTCGAACAGCGCAGGGAAATCCAAGATGTTCCTGACTTCAGCCGCCCGGAACGAATAGATGGCCTGAGCATCGTCGCCCACCACCGTCAGGTTCTGGCCCGTTGGCTTCAGCCCCCGAAGAATGGCCGCCTGCAGCTTGTTGGTGTCCTGATACTCGTCGACCAACACGTGGTCGAACCGCTGACCAAGGTCCGTAGCGATGGATGCGTCGGCCGCCATGTGCGACCAGAACAGCAAGAGGTCGTCGTAGTCGAGGCAGTGCTGCTGATGCTTGGCTTCCGCATACGACTTGAACAACAGCTTCAGCTCGTCCAGCGCGCCAAAGCACCAGGGGTAGAACTGCTGCAGCACCTGGTCCAGACGGCGCTGCGCGTTGATGACGCGCGAATAGATGGCCAGGCAGCTGCCCTTCTGCGGAAAGCGCTCAACCTTCTCCGCCAGGCCGAGCGCCTGGCGCTGCATCCCCATCAGGTCTTCGGCGTCAGCGCGGTCCAGGATGGTGAAGTTCCCTGAGACTCCATCCTACTGTGTCGCTCTTGTGCCATGAAAGGACGCGGCAGAACAAGCCCGCCATATCGCGTCAACATCGAGGCGATCAGCGCCGATTGCTAGCGATATGCCGCCGGCTGCCACCAGGAGTGCGCAGTGCCGCCGATTCTTCAAGGATGCGCGACAAGGGCGTCGCAACGATCAGCCGATCGGCGGGACGAGAACGACAGGCCTTCATCTGCTCGCTCAGCGTGCCCTTCGCCCGGCCAAAATGTCGCGCTACCGTTGCTGCTGAACACAGTTTGTGGTTTACGGCCAGACACGCCACCAATGCACGCCCTCTGGCAGTCAACATGCTGGATCTCTTGTGCAGATCGATGATGCTGCCAGGATGAATCTTTGCGATCACCCACTCCTCGAGCATGCGGAGTGCATCATCAATGCGAAAACTCCCACCGGCCACGATCAACGATGCTGCGACGATGTCGACCGGCTTGGTCACCACCTTGATCGGCTTGGATCCAATGTGTTCCACCGGCAGTTCCAGCCCGCGCATCAATTCCCAGACGCGCCACTCCTCGTCCGTCGGGGCCGTGCGGATGCAGCGCCGAATCGCGGCGCGCGCTTCTGCCTTCGACTCTCCAAAGACCGCGCGCAGTGGTCCGGCATTGAACCCGTCGCCTGCCTTGGCTCCCAAGGCAACTCGAAGCGCCGCATGTGGATAGTGAGTGGCGATCTTGCAAGAGGTCGTTCTCACCGGTCGCCATGCCAACTTGCGGATCTCACTGCGCAGCGCCGCTTCGGATTTGATTTGCTCGATATGGCAGGGTCCAGCGAACACAGGGCCTCGAATGGCCTGTGCTTCACGCACCCATCGTGACAAAACGTGACTGAACGAGCGGGTGATGCTGACGACGGAGTCGCCACCTTCGATTCGCGAAATGGCGTGGATCTCAGACGGCAGCAACACAAAGTAGAGAAGCAGCCTGCCGGGCGCCCGATGGGCGCGAATCAGGCGCGCTCGTATTCTCTCAATCAGGCTCTCGCTTGCGAGAAAGTTGCGGCCAACGATTGCCTGCCAGCTCAGACTCCACGTCGTAGCTTCAACACTGTGCGCCCCCTGCACTTTTTTTTGGGCTCCCATGTATGTATGACGATGCCACGAGGCAAACCCTCACCTACCTGGTCAAGAGATGTGCGATTGCCAGCCGTATGTTTCACAGTTGAGATCGAAACAGCCGAACAAGTACAGGCCGCTTGCAAATTCGTTGAGCTCCCGGAACCTCTTCATTCACATAGCGCCAGGCCCCGGAAGTGCCGACCGAACGATCCATGTCATCACCTCACAGCCATCGACGGTGCCCGGTGATTGGCCTAACTTCAAGTGACCCGATGGCAATCCGGCCAAAGGGCATTGACCCAACCGAAACTTGAAGGAGTTCATCATGAACGAGCAAACGCAAGCGGCGCTGGACCCGCAAATCGTCGACCTGGGCGACGCGAAGACCCTGACCATGGGCTTCCCCGACGAGATCTATGCCGAGGAAGATCTGTCGGTCCCCGGGCGCCTTGAGCCCTGACAGATCTGGGCTCGAACGCTATCCGCGTTTCATGCCTAGCACTCTGTGTGCCGCCGCGGACCACATTCGCGGCGGCCTTGATCAGCCTTGCATTCGGCAGAGGGATCGATGCCAAACGCCATTTCCCGAGATCGACTGAGACTCGCTTCCCATGTCCGCGCGTGCTCTTGCGGACGCAGCGTCATACTGCTCGATCTTCGTAGCGGCCGATACCTGGGCATCGGTGAAGCGGTATCGAGAACGCTGGCCGGCCACGTCGACGGATGGCCGACGGGCCATGAGCCGCTCGACGACGCTGCAACAAGAAAGCAAGATGCCGTTGGTGGCGCCGCTCGGAGTCTCGTCGACCGAGGATTTCTGACCAAGCAGCTGGCCAACTCGTCCCCCATGGTCAGCCTTGAGGCAGCGTCGGCATCGATCGATGTAGACGCGCCGTCTGCACATCTGGCCTTTGCACCGCGACGCCTCCTGCAGTTCACCACCAGCGTCGCGGCCGCGGCATGGGGATTGAGATGCCGCTCGCTGCAGGCTATCGCAAGGTCGATCGCCGCCCGCCGAGCCTTATTTCCCGTGCCCGACGCAGAACCGCTTAGAGCCATGCAGTCAGGTGTGGCCGCGTACGAGGCGCTCCGGCCCTTTGTGTTCACAGCGCGCGAGAAGTGCCTGCTGGACTCGCTGACGCTCGTCACCTTTCTTGCCAAGGAGGGCTTGGCGCCGCACTGGGTCATCGGCGTCAAGGCTGCTCCCTTCGCTGCGCATTCATGGGTGCAGAGCGGCAGGACCGTGTTGAACGACCAGCACGAGTATGTCTGTCAGTTCCGCCCGATCCTGGTGGTCTAGCAACTGTCACCAGCATGTTCAGATACATCGCCCTCGCCTGGCGCGAATCGTCGCCACAGAGCGCTGCTCTCGCACAGAAGTTCAGCCTTGTGTGGCAGCAGAACGTCAACTGGAAAGCGGCCCTACTCACCCCAGGCCTTCATGTCTTCGCGACAGGAGCCAAGTCGGGCATCAACGAGGTCTGGCCGCTGCAAGGCGGCCTGGGCGTGATCCTCGGCAAGTTGTTTCGTCGCACTGAGCTCGATTCGGCAGCAGCACCCAGCGCGACCATCAATGGCGCGGATGCGGCCAGCATCCTTGAGAGCGGCGGTCGGATTCTCGTGGACCGCTATTGGGGCCGCTATGTCGCACTACTTCGGAACGCCACAGGCGACACCCTCGTCATGCGAGATCCGAGTGGGACCCTGCCCTGCTTCCGGATCCGACATCAGGGCGTCTCGATCGTCTTCTCCTGGCTAGAGGACGCCTTACAGATGCTTTCTCCCTCGGAGCATCCCAAAGTCAACTGGGATGTACTGACGGCTCAGTTGTTGCGCGGACCGCTGGGTGGTCGAGCGACCGCACTGGCCGGCATAGCGCAAGTCCTCCCCGGCGAGGCTGTCGACCTGGGCACGGATCAATCGCTCCTGCTTTGGAGCGCCGTGGCCATCGCCCGAGCGCCGGCAAGATACGACATCGCTGAAGCGACCCAATTGCTGAGTCATGCCGTACGGTCGTGCACGCGCGCGTGGGCATCGTGCTACGACAGCCTGCTCCTTCGCCTGTCCGGCGGCGTCGACTCGTCGATTCTTCTTAGCTGCCTTGCACCTGGCAGCACGACTGCCGACGTGATTTGCGTCAACTACCACTCGCCGGGCGCCGACAGCGACGAACGTCACTACGCGCTGATGGCCGCAGGCCGGGTCGGCCGCGACCTGCTGCTCCGCGAGCGCGATCTGGGATTCCAGATCGAGCGTGTGCTGCGCATCGCCCGCATGCCGAGCCCGGTGGTCTATGTGGGTGGCATGAACGCGAGCACTGACGCAAAACTGGCGTCCGCCCACGCTGCAAGCGCCATGTTCACAGGCGCAGGTGGCGACGCGCTGTTCTACGAGGTTCCCCGCTGGTGGCCGGCCGCGGACTATCTGCACGACAACGGAATGGATGCCGGGTTTCCAGGCGCTGCACTCGACGCTGCCCGACTCGGGAAACTTTCTGTCTGGCGCACGCTCGCACTCGCTGTGCGGGAGCGCCTCCATCCCGACCTGTCGACGAGGTTGCCAAAAAGAAGACAGCATCCGTTGTTGAGTCACGACTTGGTCTCCGCACGAGCAGATGCACATCAGTTCGCGCATCCGGGTCTGTCCGAGGGCGCAATGCTGCCGATCGGCAAGTACATGCAGACCGCGGCGCTGATGCACCCCGTCGGCTACTACGAGCCCTTCGAGCAGGAATCTGCGCCGGAACTGGTCTATCCGCTGTTCTCGCAGCCACTCGTTGAACTGTGCCTACGATTGCCGACCTACCTGCTCGCTCACGGCGGACGGGGTCGCGCCCTGGCTCGTGGCGCGTTCATGGCAGACCTGCCTACGCAGATCGCCAACCGCCGCTCCAAAGGTGGGATGGAAGAGCACATCAAGGCCGTGCTGAACGCCAACATCGAACTCGTTCGGGAGCTGCTTCTCGAAGGAGAACTCAGCCGCCGCGGCATGCTCGAACGGTCCAAGGTGGAGGAGTTGCTGTCTGGCAGGCCGACAACGCTGATCTGCTCCCCCAGCCAGGTCCACGCCCTGGTCGCGGTCGAGGCTTGGCTTTCCCGCTGGACGCTGTAGCGAAGCCATCGCAACCGCGAGAGAGCCGTCATGCCGTCGACCAGCGAATTCCGCGCTGCCCTCCGCCTGCTGTTCGATGGGCTGGATCCGGGCATGGTCCGGCACATCGTTGCGGCCAACGCATTGGCTTTAGCAGGCGGAGCCCTCGCTGGCTTGGCGCCGGTTGCGCTCAAGCAGATGATCGATGCGGCGAGCGGGAGCGCCAATGCTCAGGTTCCGCATACCCCCATCGCAGGCCTTGGCATCGCGGGATTTGGCGTCGCCTACCTGCTGTGTCTGAGCATTGGCCGGCTCATCGCCGAAGTCCGGCCCCTGCTGATCGGGACCGTGGAGCAAGGCCTCTACGCGAGGCTGCGCCTGCGCTATTTCAAGCACTTGCTCGACTTGCCTTTGAACTTTCATCTGGCCCGGCGAAGCGGTGCACTGGGACACAGCCTTCTGCAGGCCGTGTCAGGCTACCAGGTCCTCCTCTCCAGCCTCGTCAATGGTGTCGTGCCCGTGGTGGTCGAGAGCGTGACCGTCACCTTCGTACTGATCTCTCTCGACCTTCCTGCGTTGACGGCAAGCTTTGCAGTGACCGCGATCGCGCTCTCGGTGGCCATCAGTATGCGCATGGGCAGACTGCGCGCAGCCGCGCGCGCAGTCTCCCAAGCAACCCTCGACGCCCACTCGCATCTGACCGACAGTTTGATCAACTACGAGCCCATCAAGAGCTTCGGGGCCGAGCGCAGCACCGTCGATCGCTTCGCGCAGCTCTCCCACGCTCTGGAAACGAACTGGAGGTGCTTGCAGCGGACGCGCATGACCATAGGACTCGCGGTCACCGTGATCTTCACCCTGAGCCTGGCCACGTCCCTCGCAATTTCCACACGCGCGGTGTCTCATGGGACGCTCAGCGTTGGGGGCTTCGTACTGGCCAACCTCTACATGCTGCAGATCATCCGCCCACTGGAAATGCTGTGCGGCGCGGTGCGCGATGTGTCCCAAGGACTCGCCTTCGTCCGTCCCCTGATCGCGATACTGCAAGCGCCAACTGAGGCGATGCAGCAGAAGCAATCCGCAGCCACCGGCGACAGGTCCGACGATCGAGAGATTGAGTCGAATGACGCTGGGCGCGCAGGCGCGGCCGTCAGCTTTCGTGGCATTCAACTGGCCTTCGACGGTGGCCTGCCCGTATTGAATGACTTCAATCTGGAGGTGCGCGCGGGCCGATCCATCGCCATCGTTGGCACGAGCGGCAGCGGCAAATCTTCTCTGGTGCGTCTGATGCTCCGCCTTTGCCAGCCCGACGCCGGAAGCATTGCGCTCAACGACATTCCGATCAATGCGCTTCCAATCGGCAGGCTTCGATCGATGATCGCTGTGGTGCCACAGGACCTCGCACTGTTCAACAGCACCATCGCGGCAAATATCGGTCTTGGTCAGGACGGCGCGACACCGCTCGAAATCGAAAACGCGGCGCGTCTGGCCGGACTGCACTGCTTCATTGCCGCCCTCCCCGGCGGCTACGACACAGCCATCGGCGAGCGCGGCCTCAAACTTTCAGGAGGCGAGCGTCAGCGGATTGCCATTGCGCGCGCAATCTTGAAGGATCCTGCGGTGTACGTTTTCGACGAAGCGACATCGATGCTCGACGGCCCGACCGAACGCGCGATCCTGCAGAACATCAAGGCGATCTCGGCCGGCCGCACCACAATCACCATCGCCCACCGGCTCACGGCGATCCAGCATGCCGACGAGATCGCCGTTCTGGCGGAGGGCAGGATCATCGAGCAAGGCGACCACGCAAGTCTGCTCGCCCGCGGTGGTATCTACGCCGCAATGTGGCAAGGTCAGCAGTCGGCTTAGCGCGCCGCTCACCTGCGCGTACGCTAGGCAGGATGATTTTGCTTCGGCCGCCGCAGCGGCCAAGCACGCAACCGCGCTAGACCCAACCAAGGATGCCTTTCAGGCAGCGATTGCAAATGTTTCAAGCGACGCCGCCGAAGAACTGAATTGGTCTTGACTGAGCAACGAGAACATCAATGGCGCGCTCCCGGAGCCTGCGCCAACGCCGCTGAGATGAAGCCTTCGGCCGTCAGGGCGTGAATCACGCCGCGCAGCAGAGTGTTGTTGTTGAATCCCACGGTGTATTGCCGCGCGCCTGGGGCGATGGGCTGGAGCATGCCGCTAGCCACGAGCTGTCGGATCCGGTAAGTGCGTTGGACGCCGCTCGAGCCGGGCATTGCTTG
>FSVW01003044.1_pt1 | contig 17306 bp, 15 predicted proteins | sample 1637551 | NCBI WGS metagenome assembly FSVW01 (sample SAMEA3914814, study PRJEB12502) | metagenome | biome: forest; material: soil | place: USA | collected 2011-09-16 | depth 0.1 m | reverse complement strand
GCTGCCAATGCCGCCCGCACGCTGCCTTGGCCTGCATCGAGCCGCTCCTTCGCCTCGTCCGGCGTCACGCCGAGCTTGATCACCACGATGGCCCACTTCACGCTTTGCGCGCACTGATCCAGCGTGGCGCGGGCGGTGGCTTCGTCGCAGCCGGTGGCGCGCATGGTCAGCATGACGGTGCGGCGCACGAGCTTGGCGTTCGTCGCCTGCACATCCACCATCAGGTTGCCGTAGACCTTGTTGAGCTTGACCATCAGGCTCGACGAGAACGTGTTCAGCGCCATCTTCTGCGCGCTGCCGGCCTTGAGCCGCGTGCTGCCAGAAATCACTTCGGGACCGGTGTCCAGAGTCACGCCGAAGTCGGCGCTGGCTGTCACCGGCGCGTCGGGGTTGTTGGCGAAGCCGACTGTCAGCGCGCCCGCCGCGCGGCCCGCTTCGATGGCCCCGAGCACATAGGGCGTGCCGCCCGATGCGGCAATCGCCAGCAGCACATCGTTGGGCGAGGGATGCAGCGAAGCGATGTCGGCCGCGCCCAGCGCCCGGTCGTCCTCGGCGCCTTCCACGGCCTGGAACATCGCGCCGTGCCCGCCCGCCAGCATCGCCACCGCGCGCTCGCGCGGCCAGCCAAAGGTGGGCGGCAGCTCCACGCTGTCCAGCACGCCCAGCCGGCCCGAGGTACCGGCGCCGGCATAGAGCAAACGGCCGCCGGCCTGGATGCGCGGCAGGGCGGCGTCGAGCGCGGCTTGCAGTTGCGGCAGCGCGGCGCGCACGGCCTCGACGGCTTGAAACTGGTCGTCGACAAAAGCGGCCAGCAGATCGGCGGCGGGATAGAGATCCAGCTCGAGGTGCTGGGTGCTGGGGGTTTCGGTCTTGAGCATGAAGGGCCTGTTCACACGGCGGGAATCGGTGCAGTCTCTCAGTCGGTGGATGACCCCGCCAATGAACAAGGCCATTGCCACCATAACCGGCGGTGATCAGAATCCGCGAGCCGGAGTGTAAGGACTGCGCCCTGCGCAGCGACACAGGCCGGCAAGCTTCACAAGAGGCTTGTTCCTCTACACACTTGCACATTCAACTTCCGGAGACTGAGATGAACGTTTCGACCATGAAGACTGGCCTCGGCATTGCCGCCGCCGCTGCTGCCCTGTTCGCCACCACCGCCACCCTGACCAGCGCTTCCGCGGCGGATGCGCCCACGGTCAAGTGCGCAGGGGCCAACAGCTGCAAGGGCACCTCGGACTGCAAGACCGCCAAGAACGACTGCAAGGGCCAGAACACCTGCAAGGGCCAGGGCTGGGTCAGCAAGAAGGACGAAAAAGAATGCAAGGCCGCTGGCGGCACGGTGAGTAAATAAGTGAATTGATGGGGCCTGAGATTCCAGCTTCAGGCCCCGATTTCGTCATGACATCCACTGTTGTCAACGGCTTCGGCCTGGGCCTGCGCACCGAACACTACGCAGCCTTTGCCGAGCCCTCTTTTTCTGCCGATGATCTCAAGCCCGACTGGCTCGAGATCATCAGCGAGAACTACATGGTGCCCGGCGGCGCGCCGCTGGCGAACCTCGACCGCATCCGGCGCGATTACCCGATGGTGATGCACGGCGTGTCGATGTCCATCGGCAGCACCGATGCGCTCAATCTCGACTATCTGCGCGATCTGAAAACCCTGGCCGATCGCGTGCAGCCAGCCTGGGTGTCCGACCATCTTTGCTGGACCGGCGTGGACCACCGCAATCTGCACGATCTATTGCCCATGCCCTACACCGAGGCGGCGCTGCGCCATGTCACCGCGCGGGTCCATCAGGTGCAAGAGATATTGCGACGGCCGCTGGTGCTGGAGAACGTCTCCAGCTATGTGCGCTTTGCGGCCGACGAGATGAGCGAAGCGCAGTTCGTTGCAGAGCTGCTGCGCCGCAGCGGCTGCCAGCTGCTGCTCGATGTGAACAACGTCTACGTCAGCGGCCGCAATCACGGCTTTGATGCTCGCGGCTACATCGACGGGATGCCGGCCGAACAAGTCGTGCAGATCCATCTCGCCGGCCACGAAGACCGCGGCGATCTGGTGATCGACACGCACGACCATCCGGTGTGCGAAGCGGTGTGGGACTTGTATGCCTACACGCTCGACCGCATCGGCATGAAGCCCACCATGATCGAGCGGGACGATCACATTCCGCCTTTGAGTGAGCTGCTGACCGAACTCGATCGCGCTCGGCAAATGGCATCGACCCTGGCATGAGCAGCTTGCAGCAGCAACAGCAGGCCTTGCAGCACGCGATCCAGGGCGCCGGAGATGGCGGCGTCCACCCCTTGGCCGGGTTGGAGGTCTATCGCCACGCCGTCCCGGCTCGCCTGATTGCCGCGCTGCGCGACAACTACCTCGTGCTGCACCGGGCCATGGGTGATGAGGATTTCGACGCGCTCGCTAACGCCTATCTTCAGCGGCATCATTCGCAGCATCCGTCGATCCGCTGGTTCGGCCATCGGCTGGCTGAATTCATGGCCGATTGGGAGCCGCTCGCGCATCCCGCACTGGCCGACATGGCGCGCATGGACTGGGCTTTGCGCGATGCCTTCGATGCGCTCGATGCTCCAGCGCTGCACGGGCTGACAAGTCTTGATGCGACGACGCGGTTCACCTTGCATCCGAGCGTGCGGCTCGTGGCGCTGGAATGGGCGATCGAGCCCGCCTGGCGCGTTCTGCGTTTGGCCATCACCGATGAAGCCGAGGACGACCCCGAGCTGCCCGAACCCGAGGAGCAGGCGCACACATTGTTGGTCTGGCGCCTGGGCCTGGAAGTCCGCTGGCGCTCGCTCGCTACGCTCGAAGCAGATCTGCTGTTGGCCGTGAAAGAAGAAGGCGCCGACTTTGCTGCGCTCGGTGAACTGGCCGCCGCCGATGTGGGCGAAGAGGCGGCACCCGCCGCGCTCGTGCAGGCCCTGCAGACCTGGCTCGCCGAAGGTCTGCTGCTGCTAAAGGCTTGAGTTCACGTCGCCGGCCTCGGCCACGCAACCCTTGCCCATCGGCGCCCACCCGCGCCGGATCACCACGGCCGAGCCGCTGTGGCACAGCTCGATGCGTTGCGCTTGCGGGTAACGCCGGTGCACAAAAGCTTCCAGCGCGGACGGCAGGCTCACGCGATAACGCCCATGTTCAGCGTCATCCGGCGCGCGGTCGTCGCTGTGCAGAAACGGGCTCGCCATCGCAAACCAGGCCAGCAGCCGCCAGGGCGCGAAGACGCTGGGCTCATAGCCGGCTTCGCGCAGCCAGCCCTGCGCCGCCGCGCGGTCGCCCGCACCGCCCCAGGCTGCGGCCAGCAGCTCGGCCAGCCATTGATTGCAGTTCTGATAGCGCAGGCTGAAGGCATCGGCGTTGGCGCTGTAGCTCGGTGACAGCAGCGCCAGCGCCAGACGTTTGTCCAGCACCGCGGCGTGCAGATCGGCATCGGGCAAGAGCACGATGGACACATGGCCTTCGTCGCTGTCGTGCATGCCCATCACAAAGCCGGCCAGGCCCTGGTCGAAGATGCGTGGCCGGCCTTCATCGCAGGCGAAGTAGAGCTGGCGCACGGCCCAGGGGCCGGCCTCGCTGTCTACCACGGCCAGGCCCGCGTGCGAGTAGCGCTGGCCGACGAGCGAGAGATCGAGACCCGAGCGCGAGATCAGCGCCACGTCGGCACCTGACTTCGCCAGCTCCGCACGCACGACCGCCGCGAAGCGCAGCACCTGGTCCTGCTCGGCGGGCCCGGGTTCGGGCTTGTCCCGGTCGCAGGATTGCAGCGAGGCGGCCTGCGCCGAGAGGCTCAGCAGGCCGAGCAGGGCCGCAAGAAGAAAGAACTTCTTCTTCAAAGAGTCACGGGGCGCGCTTGCAGTTCGCGCTGCCATGCATCTTCCAGCACCAGGAAGAAAGCTTGTTTGGTATCGGCGGCGGCGAACTCATAACCGTAAGGCCGCTCGTTGACCAGCACCATCCGGCCGGTCGTCAACTGGCCGCGCTCGGCAGCAGCCAGCGGCAGCAGCAGGCGCACTTCCGAACCGTCCTCATCCTTGCGCAGCAGCACGCGCTGCAGGCCCGGTTGTTGTGGCTTGTCGGTGGCGGCGGCCATCTCGATCACGCGGTATTCGCCGGCGGCCACCTTCTTGTTGCCCGAGGAGCTGTTGCTCGATCCTTCGAGGGAATTCGAGGCGCTGCTGGTGGCGCTGGAGGCGCTGTCGGACACCGCGGAGGAGGCCGAGCTTTCGGCGCGGGCCGGGGAGCCGGCAAGAGCGGCAACGGCAGCAAGGGCGGTGATGGCGGTGAGGGAAAGAATCTTGATGGTCATGGCTAACTTCCTTGTCGTACGCATGCATGGCGATTGTGCGGGAGCCGAACGGTTCCGCGTTGCCATAATCTGAGGTTATGGCCTCGGCCGACCTTCTCACTTGTTGCGCCCCTGGGGGCTTTCAACAATCGCTGTCTATCTTGCCCCTCTCCCGTCCGATGAAGCGAGCCCTGTCAGTCTTCTTGATCTGCGCTGTGCCCGCTTTGATGCTGGTGAGTGGGAACGTGCAGGCGCGCCCGGTGGTCTATTGCGCCGACTCCAGCCCCGAAGGCTTCGATCCGGGCATGTGGGACAGCCAGGGCACGAACACGATTGCCAAGCAGATGTTCCAGGGCCTGCTGGCCTTCAAGCGCGGCAGCACGGCGCTGGAGCCCGTGCTGGCCGAGAGCTACGAGATTGCGCCCGACGCGAAGTCCATCACTTTCCATCTGCGCCGCGGCGTGCGCTTCCAGACCACGGCCTACTTCAAGCCCACGCGCGAGTTCAACGCCGATGACGTGGTCTTCACCTTCACGCGCTTCATCGACCCCACGACCCCGTTCAACAAGGCCTTTCCGGCCAACTTCATCTACCCGAACAATCTGGGCCTGACGAAGCTTCTCGACGGCATCGACAAACTCGACGAGCACACGGTGCGCTTTCGCCTGAAGCTGCCCAACGTGGCCTTCGTCGCCAACTTCGCGATGGCCTGGAGCGTGATCCAGTCGGCCGAATATGCCGATCAACTGCTGGCTCGCGGCCGCGCGGCCGACATCAGCAACTATCCCGTCGGCACCGGGCCTTACCAGTTCCGCTCTTACGCCAAGGACGACGTGCTGCGCATGGACCCGAACCCCGGCTACTGGCGCACGCTGCAAAAGGGCAAGCTGATTTTTTCCTTCGCCCGCGAGCCCAATGTGCGCGTGCAAAAGTTGCTGGCCAATGAATGCCAGATCGCCGCCGCGCTGCGCGATGTGGATGTGGGCACACTCGTCAAGCGCAGCAAGGACGTGGTCGTCGACAAGATCCAGGCGCTGAACATTTCCTATCTCTCCTTCAACCTGCGCAAGCCGCCAACTGATAACCGCCTTGTGCGCACGGCGCTGGACATCGCGGTGGACCGCAACGCGATCTTCAAGGCCCTGTTCCCGCGCGGCGATGCGACGCAGGCCGTCAGCGCGTTTCCGCCGGCCATTCCTGGTTATGACACCAGCCTGAAGAACGAATTCGACCCCGAGCGCGCGAAGAAGTTATTGGCCGAGGCCGGATATCCCAATGGTTTCGAGATCGATCTCTGGGCGCTGCCCGTGGCGCGCCCCACCAATCCCAACGGCCAGCTGATGGCCCAGCTGATCCAGCAGGACTGGGCGCGCATCGGCGTGACGGCCCACATCAAGACCTACGAGTGGGGCGAATACCTGAAGCGCGCCAACCGCGGCGAGCACAGCGTCTACATGAGCGGCTGGTCAGGCGAGACCGGCGACGCCGACGAATTCCTCACGCCCAATCTTTCCTGCGCGGCCAACAAGACATCAGGCATCAAGTTCTGCAACAAGGAATTCGACGCCTTGATCGACGAGGCCCGCGCCACGCCCGATGCCGCGCGCCGCATTCAGCTGTACGAAAAAGCGCAGAAGATCTTCAAGTTCGAGCGCCCCTGGATCACCATGGCGCACTCGACCGTCTATATCGCCATGCGCCACGATGTGCATGGTTTCGTCATGGCGCCGAATGGCTCCGTTGACTTTGAAAACGTCTACAGAGATTGAGCGAATGAGACTGCGCCACATCGAAGTCTTCCACGCGATCATGCAGGCCGGCACGGTCATGGTGCCCCCCGCCGGCGTGTACGCCGACGGCCCCCCGAGGGGGCGCCGATGCAAGCCGGGGCTGCCCGTCTTGCACATCGGCTCGCGCCGCCCTTGGGACGGCCCGGCGAACGGCGCGATGACGGAGGTACGGGCATGAGACTGCGCCACATCGAAGTCTTCCACGCCATCATGCAGGCCGGCACGATCAGCGGCGCGGCCCAGCTGCTGCACATCTCGCAGCCGGCCGTGACGAAGGTGCTTCAGCACTGCGAGCTGCAGCTCGGCATGCCGCTGTTTGATCGGGTTAGGGGCAAGCTCTATCCGACGCCGGAAGCGCAGCGCCTCTTCATCGAGATCGACAAGCTCAACCGCGATCTCGTCTCCATCCGTCGCCTGGCCGCGAACCTGCGCAGCGGCGAGTCGGAGCAGGTGCGGCTCGTCGCCACGCCCACGCTGGCCGCCACGCTCGTGCCGCCGGCCATGACCGAATGGTGCCGCATGTATCCGACCAGCCGCTGCTCGCTGGCCACCAACCACACGCGCGAAATCGTCGCGGCCCTGCTGATCGGCGAGGCCGATCTGGCGCTCTCGCTGCAAGACCCGCACCATCCGGGCATCAAGGCCGAGCCGCTGGCCAGCGGCTTCATGATGGCCGTGTGCGCGATCGACAGCCCCGAGGGCGCGGTGCGCGGGCCGCTGACGATTGGCGAGATCGAAAGCGAGGTCATCGGCCTGGCCGGCGACGACCCGTTGGCCAACGTGCTGCACAACGCTTCGGAAGCGCAAGGCGCGGTGCTGCACACGCGCCTGACCGTGCAGACCTACCAGCTCGCCCGCGCGCTGGTGGAAGCCGGCGTGGGCATGACCGTGGTCGATCCCTTCACCGCCGCCAGCGCCGACCGCAGCAAGGTCCGCGTGCGGCCTCTCGTGCCCGCCATGCCGGTGCAAGCCTATGTGTTGACCGCCGCCAGCGCGCCCCTGGCGCAGACCGCGCGCAAGCTCGTCAAATACCTCGGCGAAGCGGCCAAGGACAAGCTGGCGAGCCTTGAAAACGATTGATCATGATTGCCTGTGAAGACGTTCCCAATCATCCGGACTTTCGTTCGCTCTCGAGCATCGCCGGTGTCAGCGTGGATCTGCGTTATGCCACGCCCGACAACTTCGTGAACCGCCCCGTCTACGGCGGCCTCGATTGCAACTACCTGCGCCGAGAGGCCGGTGATGCGATTGAAAAGGCCGCCGCGTGGATCGCCGCCCATCGCCCCGGCTACAGCCTGCTCGTGCTCGACGCTCTGCGCCCGCAGCGCGTGCAGGAGCTGCTGTGGAACGAGCTGGCCGGCACGCCGCTGACGATGTACCTCGCCAACCCCGAGCGCGGCTCCATCCACAGCTTCGGCATGGCCGTGGACGTGACGCTGCTCGACGCCAACGGCCGAGAGGTCGACATGGGCACCGGCTTTGACGAAATGACCTTGCCGTCCCACCCCGAGTACGAAGTCGAGCTGATGGCCCAAGGCCATCTGACGGCTACGCACCTGAGCGAACGCGGCTGGCTGCGCGCGGCCATGCGCGAGGCGGGCTTTCACGGCATCAGCACCGAGTGGTGGCATTTCGATTTTGGCGACCGCGTGGCCGTGCGCCGCGACCTTCCGAGAGTGATGTGATGAGCATGACAACGCGACGCTTCTTTGCACAGTCGATGGCCCTCGGTGGGCTTGCAGCAGCCACGAGTGCTAACGCCCAAACTGCACGCATGCCGGCGCTCTTGCCGCGCCGCCTGCAGCCCGGCGACACCGTCGGCCTGGTCAGCCCCGCCAACGCCACCTTCGAGAGCGACAGTTTTCGCTACGCGATCGAAACGCTGCAGGCCCTCGGCTTCAAGGTCAAGGAAGGCCAACACCTGCGTTCGCGCTGGGGCAAATACGGCGGCACCGATGCCGAGCGGGCCGGCGACATCAACGCCATGTTTGCCGACAAGGAAGTGGCCGGCATCTTCGCCATGACCGGCGGCTCGGGCTGCAACCGCATCGTCGACAAGCTCGACTACCCGCTGATCCGCCACAACCCCAAGTACTTCGGCGGCTTCTCCGACATCACCACTTTGCTCAACGGCATCACGCGCCAGACCGGCCTCGTCACCTTCCACGCGCCCGTGGCAGAGAGCGAATGGAACGGCTTCTCGGTCGAGATCTTCAAGGCCCTGGTGATGCGCGGCGAGGCGGCCTTGCTGCGCAACCCGAACGACATGCGCGGCGACAACCTCGTCGCCAAGGCCGATCGCACGACCACGCTGCGCGGCGGCAAGTCGCGCGGCACGCTGGTCGGCGGCAATCTCTGCGTGCTGGCCTCGCTCGCCGGCAGCCAATACTTCCCCGATTGCCGCGGCGCGATCCTCTTCATCGAGGAGATCAACGAGGAGCTCTACCGCGTCGAACGCACGCTCTCAACGCTGCGCCTGGCCGGCGCTTTTGACAAGCTCGCCGGCGTCGTTGCCGGCCAGTTCACCAAGTGCGAGCCGGGCGACGGCTACGGCATGCTCACCCTCGAAGAAATCCTGGCCGACTACTTCCTGCCGCTGAACGTGCCGGTCTACCGCGGCGCCATGATCGGCCACATCAAGCGCAAGTTCACGCTGCCGGTGGGGGCCGAGGTGGAGATGGATGCCGATGCGGGAACGGTGCAGATCCTGAAGCCGGTGGTGTCCTAACGCTGTTGCGCGCTGACCCAGAGCGTCACCGCATCCAGCACCGCCCGCCCACGCCCGGCCTGCGGTGCGTTGACGATGGCCGCCACGACCCAGATGCGGCCGGAGGCGTCGGGCACATAACCGGCAAGTCCGACGGCGTTGTTCAAGGTGCCGGTCTTCATGCGCGCGCGGCCCTCGGCCGGCGTGCCCTTCATGCGGCGAGAGAGCGTGCCGTCGACGCCCGCGACGGGCAGGGTGCTCAGCAGCTCGGGGCCGTGGCTGCCGTCGTAGGAAGCGGCGAGCAGGCCGGCCAGCTGGGCGGCGCTGATGCGTTCGCTGCGCGACAGGCCCGAGCCGTTGTCCAGCACCAGGCCTTCGGTCGGGATGTTGTGGGCGTCAAACCATTGGCGCACCGCGCGCTCGGCGGCGGCGGCGGTCGGTTCACCGGCTTGGGCTTCGGCCGCGCCGATGCTGAGGTAACTGAGGCGGGCCAGCGCGTTGTCCGAACGCTTCATCACACCCCGCAACTCCTCGGCCAGCGGCCGGCCGCGGTGCGTGGCCAGCACGCGGGCGGTGGCGGGCGTCGGGCCTTCCGCATCGGGGTTGCTGCCGCTGATCGTGCCGCCGAGTTCATGCCACATCTGGCGCACGGCCTGGGCGGCGACCCATTGGCGGTCCAGGACATTGAGCTCCTGGCGGACCGTGCAGTTGCGCGGGAATTCGCCGTGCAAGTGGACAGTTACTTGCTGTGTGGTTGTGGGAATCTTCCAGCGGTCTTCCCAGTCCTTGCAAGGCGCGTCCACGAGCTGGATGTCGCTGGTGTCCACCGTGATGCCCGGCAGGGCCGGCGTGACACGAACACGCAGGGTGTTGGCATCGCTCTCAAGCACGAAGTCGAGCAGGTTGCCGTTCAGCATCAGCGCGTCGGGGATGACGTTGTAGGGGAACTCGGGCTGCTCATCAAAAGGCGGCAGGCCGATGTCGCTGCGCGCGGGATTGAAGAAGCTGCGGTCCACCACGACACCGCCGCGGATCTCGCGCACACCCTGGTCGCGCAAATCGCGCAGCAGGCTGTTCAGCGCGCCCCAGTCGAAGTCGGGATCGGCGCCGCCGCGCAGGTAGAGCGGGCCATCGATCACGCCATTCAGCACAGGGGCGTCGGCCAGCAGGTCGGTGCGGGCGCGGTAGTTGGGGCCGAGCTTGTCCAGGCTGACGGCCGCCGTCACGAGCTTCATATTCGAGGCGGGCTGCAGCGGACGGTCGGGCTGCAGGCGCAGGCCCGAGTTGCGCGCGTCGAGCGGGAAGGCGACGACGCCGAGGTTCTCGGCCGTCAGTCCGGCTTTGTCCAAAGCAAGCTGGACCGATTCGGGCGGGCGGCTCGACGGCAGGCTGGCGCAGGCCGAGAGCAGCAGCGCAAAGGTGAGCGGGAGGAAGAGGGTGCGCATGCTCATGCAGTTAGCTTTGTGTGGATCCAATGCGCGATGGCCACGTCTTCCAGGCCGATGCCCACGCTCTTGTAGACCACGATGTCGTCGGGATGGCGCGGCGTCGGGTCGGCCAGCAGGGCGCCCAGCTCGAACACGCGTTCGGGCTTGATGACGCCCGGCGCAGCGCGCTTGAATTCGCCGGCTTCCGCTTCCGCGGCGGTCTTCCATTCGACGACGATCCGCGCGGCGCGCGAGAGCACCGCATCGTCCAGTTCCCGGGCGGACGGCTTGCTGGAACCCACGGCGGCCACGAAGGCGCCGGGCTTGACCAGGGCGCCGTCGAACAGCGCTTCGCTGGAGCGGGTCGCCGTCACGATCACGTCGGCTTCGCGGGCGGCGGTGGCGGCGTCGACCACCTCGGCGCCTGCAATGCCGGCCGCGAACTCGGCGCCGCCCGAGCGCGCGCAGATCAGCACGCGCTCGAACTTGCGCACGAGCATCAGCGCCTCGGCATGGGCGCGCGCCTGCGTGCCGGCGCCGAAGATCGCCAGCACTTTCGCGTCGGGCCGGGCCAGGGCGTCGGCGGCCACGGCGGTGGCGGCCGAGGTGCGCAGGCGGGTCAGCTCATTCGCCTCCAGCGTGGCCAGGGGCAGGCCGGTCACGGCCGAGAACAGGGTGACGACGAACTGGAACTGGCCGTTGCGCGTGGAATAGACCTTGCTGCCCATCACGCCGGCCGCCGGCATCACGGCGCCCATGGCGCTCAGCGCGAGCGATGCGCCGTCCAGTTCGCCTGCGGCGCGGTGGCGCGCCAGCACGCTGGCCTGGCCGCGACCCATCTGCACAAAGGCCTCGTGCAGGGCCTGGCGTGCGGTGGTTGGCGTGAGGACGGCGGCAACCTGGGATTCGGTGATGAGCAGCATGGGGGAATGGGCAAAAGCTTCGAAGGGCTTCGCGGTGGGCTTCAATGCACCACTCTAGCGGGCACAGGGCTAACTGCGCACCTCGGCGGCACCTCGTTCAAGTGCGGCTACCCGAAAGGTATGTCCGCAGGTTATGCAAGAGCGCCAAGCATTCATTGTGTCTAACGCAACAGATCCGGTTCACACCTCTGTAACGCTTTCGCTCCCTGGCTGATGATTCGTCGCAAGAACTGTCTAGCAGTGTCAAGCGTTGTCGCCCCCTTGATGCTCGATGTTTCAGGCGCCCGATTCAGTCAGTCACAGGAGATCTTCACCATGAAGTTGAACACCCTCGCTCGCAGCCTCGTCTTGCTTGGATTGGGGAGCTCGCTGGGCTTTGTTGCCCAGGCCCAGGACACCTCCAACGATTCGCAGAAGCTGCAGCGCGTCGAGGTGACCGGCTCCAGCATCAAGCGCATCAAGGACGAAGGCGCCCTGCCGCTGCAGATCATTTCGCGCAAGGAACTGGACCGCCAGGGCATCGTCTCGGCCGAGCAGCTGATCGCCACGCTGACGATCAACGGCAACGGCATGGACAACCTGGCCAGCAATTCCGACGTCGTGGCCGGCCAAGCGCGCGGCAACAACGGCGCGACCTCGGCCAATCTGCGCGGCCAGGGCTCCAACGCCACGCTGATCCTGCTGAACGGCCGTCGCATCGCGGCCCACGGCGCCAGCGGCGGCGTGGTCGACCTGAACTCGATCCCGATGGCGGCCGTCGAGCGGGTTGAAATCCTGAAGGACGGCGCTTCGTCCACCTACGGCACCGACGCCGTCGGCGGCGTCATCAACTTCATCCTGCGCAACGACTACCGCGGCGTGCAGGTCAGCGCCAGCGCCGACGCCACCGAGCGCGGCGGCGGCAACATCTACCGCGGCTCCATCACCGCCGGTGCCGGCGCCCTGGAAACCGAAGGCTTCAATGTGATGGCGACGCTGTCGGTCACGCAGAACAAGCGGCTTGACGGCACCCAGCGCGACTTCGTCAACACCTTCCAGGCCGACCGCGGCCTCTCGCCCGACACGCGCGGCACGCCGTTCGCCACGCTGTACATCCCCTCGGCCACGGCCACGATTCCCAACGTGCTGAGCCGCCCCGGCTCCACGGCCGGCACCGGCCCGCTGTTGAACGGCGTCACGATCGGCAATGTGAACACGCTCAGGCTGCCCGGCCAGGCCGGTTGCGCCTCGCAGCCCGGCATGGGCGACTATGACGCCGCGCTGTGGAATTCGGCCGCTGCCACGGCCGCCAACAACCTCGGTTGCGCATGGGATACGGGCCAGGCGACGGTGATCCAGCAGCCGGTCAAGAACACCAACCTCGTGACCCGCGGCCAGCTCAAGCTTGGCGAACACGTGATGACGGCCGAAGTGCTGCTCGGCCGTTCGGAGTCGGCCAAGTTCTTCTCGCCCAACCAGATCTCGAGCGGCTCGTCCACTTCGACGCTGACCTTGCCCAACGGCACCGCCGTGCCCAGCCCCTTCCGCAACCTCGCCTACCCGGCCACGGGCGCCGGCTATGCCCGCGTGTTCAATGCGCTGGTGTCGGCCTTCCCGACGCTGGCCGTCAACAACGGCCTGCCGATGGTCTTCCGCTGGCGCTGCATGGTCTGCGGCGAGCGCGAATACGACACCACGACGAATACCGGACGCATGCTGCTGGGCATGGACGGTCCGCTCAACTTCCTCAAGGACTGGGACTACAAGGTCGGCGTGTCCACCGCCTGGAGCAAGAGCAGTTCCACCTTGGGCGGCGGCTATCAGAACTACGTCGGCCTGGCCAACCTGATCAACACCGGCGTGCTCAACCCCTTCCTGCTGGACGGCGAGCAGCAGACGCCTGAAGCGATGAAGGCGCTCGATGCCATCTCGGCCCGGGGCACCAAGCTCTACGGCGGCAAGTACACGACCAACGAGGTCGATGCCACCGTGACCGGTCCGCTGTTCGATCTGCCGGCCGGCAAGGTGCTGGCGGCCTTCGGCGGCGACTTCCGCCAGGAGAAGTACAAGTTCGACGGCAACCTCAGCGTCAACACGAACGACATCAACACCTGGATCTTCAACGCCGCCTTCGACAACGTGAACGCACTCAGCGGCGTGACGCGCAAGGTCGCGGCCGTGTTCGGCGAAGTGGTTGTGCCGGTCACCAAGAGCCTGGAAGCAACGCTGTCGACGCGCTACGACAAGTACACGGGCTTTGGCAGCACGACCAACCCCAAGGTCTCGTTGCGCTTCGCGCCGATCGAGAGCCTGGTGTTCCGCGGCTCTTACAGCACCGGCTTTCGCGTGCCGACCTTCAACCAGCTGTTCAACGGCGTGACGGAGTCGCCCTACACCGGCGCTGGCGTGCCCGATCCGAAGACCTGCCCGTCCAATATCGTGAGCAATGCGCCAGGTTGCCAGGCCATCACCTTCAACACCTGGTTCGGTGGCAAGCCTGACTTGAAGCCCGAAACCTCGAAGATGACCAACATCGGCTTCGTCTTCCAGCCGCTGCCCAACGTCAGCGGCAGCGTCGACCTCTGGGACATCAAGCGCAAGGGCACGATCCAGAGCTTCGGCCTGACCACCATCCTGGCCAACTACGCGCTCTTCCCGGAAAACTTCATCCGCGACTCGAGCGGCACGCTGACCACCGTCGACACCCGCTGGGTGAACGCCGGCGAGACGCGCACCCGTGGCCTGGAGATCACGCTGCGCGGCAGCACCAAGGTCGGTGACGGCACGCTGGCCACAGGCATCGACGCGTCCTATCTGCTGGAGAAGAAGTCGCGCCTGCTCGAGAACTCGCCTTTCGGCCCGAGCGAAATCGGCCTGTTCACGCGCTCCAGCGACCTGGGCATCCGCTACAAGCACATGGCCTTCATCACCTACAGCCAGGGCAACTGGACGGGCACGCTGCGCCAGCAGTACATGAGCGGCTACCTGGGCTACGTCCCGCCTGGCATCGCCAACGGCAATGCCTATGCGCCGAACTGGACGCCTGAGGTCAAGCCCTACATCCTCCATCACGCCAGCATCTCCTACGCGGGCATCAAGAACCTGACGCTGAATTTCGGCGTCAAGAACCTGTTCGACAAGAACCCGCCGTTCGCCAACACCTACGACACCAACACCGGTGCCGGCAGCAGCTGGGAAGCTCGCGCAACCGACCCGCGTGGCCGTTCCTACGTGATCGGTGCCGACTACAAGTTCTTCTGATCGAACCAAGCAGTTCGAACCTAAAAAGAAAGCCCCGCAGGTTTGCGCCTGCGGGGCTTTTTCATTCTTTGTCGCTGGAGGGCTCAGAGCAGCGTGAGCTGTCCTCGGCGCACGTCCATCTGAACGCCAACGCCCAAAGGCAGCGGCACATGCGGGCTGCAATGCCCGCTGGGCCAGCCTGCCAGCACCGGTTTGCCGGTGGCGTGGAGATAGTCGGCGAGCACCGCCTGCGGATCCTCTGCATCGGTGAAGCTGCCGACGAGAAAACCGGCGGCGGCATCGAGCAGGCCGGCCAGCCGCAGCTGGGCCAGCATGCGGTCCACGCGGTAGGGCGCTTCGCCGATGTCTTCGATAAAAAGAATCGCGCCGGCTGTCCTCGGTTGCCAGGGCGTGCCGAGCAGGGCGGCGTAGACGGCGAGGTTGCCGCCGACCAGCCGGCCCTGGGCGCTAACGCCGAAGTTCAGCGCATGAGCGGCTGCGATCATCTCGGGCGGAGCAATCACGTCACCGGCGCGAGTGCCGCGGTGGAGCGCTTCTTTCACGGCCTGCACGTCGCCTTCGCCGCCCGCTGCAAGCAGATCTGAAGCCGGCATGGGCGCGTGCCAGGCCGGCAAGCCCATGCCGTCGAGCAACGCGTGCAGGCTGGTGATGTCGCTGTAGCCGATCAGCGGCTTGGGGTTGGCGCGCAGCAGATCGACGTCGATGCGGTCCAGCAGTCGCGCGCAGCCATAACCACCGCGCAAAGCGTAGACGGCATCGACCTCGGGATCGGCAAAAGCGGCGTGCAGGTCGGCCAGGCGGGTGTCGTCGTCGGCCGAGAGGAAATCGAGCTTTGAGCCTGCGTTGGCACCGACGGTCACGCCGGGCATCAGCTTGGCCTTGAAGCCCATCGCGGCGAGCAATGCAGGCGCCTGCTCCAGCCGCTCGGCACGCGGCGGGCCGGCGGGCGCGATCAGGGCGAGCGTCGCGCCTTCGGTCAGCGCTGGGAGATGGCGCGTGACCGTCACGCTGCCTCCAGAAACTCTTTCATGACTTTGTCGATGGCCGCACCCAGCGCCGGCACTTTCCAGGTTGTGGCGCAGGCGGGGCTCGGCGCGTAGCGGCTGCCCAGATTGCTGGTCATCGCCACGACGTAGTGCCGGCCGCCGGCCTTCTTGGCTCGCACGATGCCGGCGTTGGAACCGTAGTTCTCGGTGTTGCCGGTCTTGTGCATGAAGATCACGTCGCCGCTGCCGGCGCTGTCTTCGGCGGCGCCGGGCAGATGGGCCGGAATGCCGTGCACGAAGTCGGGCAGGCCGGCCAGCGCGCCACTGGAGAGCGCGTCGTGCAGGCGCTGCTCGCGCAGGCAATTCAGCACCGTGTTGAGGCTTTCCTCGCCGAGCAGCGCCGGCGTGCCTTCGGGCAGCCAGGGCGGATGCGGTGCGTCGGGGGCCAGCAGCCAGAGCAGGCGCGCGGTGTCCCAGGCGGTCATCTGCAGCTGGCCCACGCCGGCGCCGGAGGAGTTGTTCCAGCCACCGTCGCCGCGCGTGCCCGACACGCGCAGGCCGGCCAGGCCCTGCGCGGCAAAGAGCCGGTGCAGCGCGTGCGGGCCGCGGTCTTCGCCACCCAGCAAGCCGCAGGCATGCAGATGGCCGACGAGCACGGTGGTGGCTTCGTTGCTGGAATCCTTGATCATGTCCATCGCCCAGTCGGCGAGGCTGCGTGTACCGCAGTCAGCCGCCACGCGCGTTTCCCACTGGCTGCGGCCGGCGTCGACGACGCGACCGCAGCCCACCAGCACCAGCAGCTTGAACAGCGAGGCCGGATAGGGCGAGATGAAGCGGTAAGGGCCCTGGCCCATCAGCGGGCGCAGGTGCAGGCGGCGCCAATCGCTGCCGGGCTGCCAGGCGATCGAGACGCCCATCTGGTCTTGCAGGTCGGCCACATAACGGATGTTTCGCACGGGCCCGTCGACGATGTCGATCGCGGCCACAACGCCTTCGGGGAATTCGCGCGAGAACAGCACGTTGGCGTGGATGGCTTCGCTGCCGCCGGATGGGAAGGCGACCACGGCCAGGTCGATGCTGGGGTGCACACCCACAGGCCCGCCGTTCTGGAGTGCATCGGGCGTTTCCTCGAAGCGTTGCGCTCGCACCGCTTCAAGCAGCGCTCGTGCAAGCTGCTCGTTGTTCATTGGGCGAACTGTAGCCCGTCCAATGGCAGCGGGCTCTCGCGGCCGGAGATCAGTTCGGCCAGGATGTCGGCGGCGCCGAAGGAGAAAGTGAAGCCCAAGGCGCCGTGGCCGACGTTGAGCCACAGGCCTTCGAACGGCGTGGCGCCGAGGATGGGCGCGCCGCTGGGTGTGGCCGGGCGCAGGCCGGTCCAGGTGCTGGCGCGGCCGTAGTCGGCGGCCTGGGGAAAGGTGTCGCGCACGGCCCGCTTGAGCGAATCCACGCGCTTGGGGTCCAGGCTCAAGTCAACGCCCACGAGGTCCACCATCGCGGCCACGCGCAGCTGGCTGCCGATGCGCGCATAAAGGATCTTGCGTTCAAAGTCGGTCACGCTGACCTCGGGCGGGCGGTGCGCCGATTCGATCGGTGCGGTGAGGCTGTAGCCCTTGAGCGGATAGAGCGGCAGGGCCAGGCCCAGCTTGGCCGCCAGTTCGCGGCTTTGCAGGCCGGCGGCGATCACGAAGCCATCGGCGCTGAGTTCGTCGCCCCGGTCGGTCGCCAGCGCCACCGCGCGCCGGCCTTCGAGCCTGAAGCCCTTGGCCTGCGCCCGATGGAAGCCGGCGAAGTTGCCATGCCCGAGCAAGCGATCGGCCAGCTGGAGGCAGACCTCGCGGCAGTCGGCCACGGCTTCGCCCTCGGTGAAGATGCCGCCGGCGAAGAGCAGGTCGTTGTCTTGCAGCGACGGTTCGATGGCCACGCATTCGTCGTG
>FSVW01000314.1_pt1 | contig 17433 bp, 19 predicted proteins | sample 1637551 | NCBI WGS metagenome assembly FSVW01 (sample SAMEA3914814, study PRJEB12502) | metagenome | biome: forest; material: soil | place: USA | collected 2011-09-16 | depth 0.1 m | reverse complement strand
GCCATCGCCAGGGTCTCGATCGCCCACTGGTTGCTCTGCTGGAAGCGCGTGCCCCAGGCGTAGGCCACCATGCTGTAGCGCGGCTCGTCGAGCGCCCTCACGCGGCCGTTCTCGCGCAGCAGCGGCAACAGCGCCTGTTGCAGCTCAGGGGTGAGCACGACGAAGGCGGCCTCGTAGCGCCAGGGCTTGTCCATGAAGAACTCGCCCAGGCCCTGGCGGAACAGCGCGCCCTCGGCCGTGGCGCACTGGTTGAGCTTGTGCAGCACGCGCCAGCTGCCGTCCGCCGTGCGATAGGCAAAGCCCAGATGCGACCAGCGCAGGCCATATTCGCTGAGATTCTGGCCGGCGCGGGCCAGCATCACGACATCGGCGCCGCTGGCATCGAGCGCCGTGGCCGTGGCCTGCGCCTGCGCCATGCCGCGGCGGATTTCCTCCACCGTGGGCGGTTCGGCACTGCAGGTCTGGCCGGCTCGGGCACCGAGGTGCAGCAGCAGCGCCAGCAACACGAGCAGGCGCCTCATCGCGGCAGCCTCTCGTTGTAGAGCAGGGACTTGCCCACTTCGTTGGGGATGAAGGCGATGGCGCGGCCGGCCGCCGAGATGACCGTGCCGCTGGCGATCACGGTCATTGCGCAGACGGTGCCCGAGGCCACGAGCACATGGCCGGCGAAGCGCAGGCTGATGCGCACGCCGTCCGACACACGCTCCAGCACCCAGACGGTGCCCTCAGCCACGGCCGTGACCGAGACGACGGTCAGCGAAGCCGCGCCCGACACCACGGCAACGGGTGCGGCCACCGAGACGGCCACCGGCAGGGCCGAGAGCCCGATGCTGAGTTGGGATACCTCGCTCTGCGCTTGCGCGCTAACGCTGAGGCTCAGCGCAGCGAGGAGGGGGATCAGCCTGTTCATGGACATCGCTCCGAAGTGAAGGTGGCGCGATGATGCGAATGCGCAGGCCGGCTGTCTCGATTTGGCCTGCGAGGTAGCGGATGCCGGCCGAGGCGGTGGCGTTTCGCGATACTCGGCAGCCATGGCGTCCACCCAATCCCTGATCGAGCTGATCAAGTCCGAGCTCAAGGCGGCGGGCATCAGCTATGCCGAACTGGCGCGCGAGCTGGACCTTTCCGAATCGAGCGTCAAGCGCATGTTCGCCAGCGGCGGCGAGATGCCGCTCTCGCGCATCGACGAAATCTGCCGCGTGCTGCATTGCGATTTCGCCGACCTCAGCGCGCGGCTGGGCAGGAGCAAGCCGGCCCTGCAGCAGCTGACGGTCGAGCAGGAACGCGCCGTGGTGGCCGAGGAGAAGCTGCTGCTCGTGGCCCTGTGCTGCCTGAGCCAATGGAGCTTCGAGCAGATCGTCGCGGCCTATCGCATCAGCGAGGCCGAGGCCACGCAGGCGCTGGTGCAGCTGGACCACCTGGGCATCATCGAGCTGCGTCCGCTCAACCGCTACAAGCTGCGCCTGGCCAAGACCTTCCGCTGGCGACCGCAAGGCCCGGTGATGCAGTTCTTCCGCGAGGACGCGGTGCAGGACTATTTTTCAGGCGGCTTCGACGGCGACGGCGAACTGCTGATGCTCGTGCACGGCCAGCTCGGCCACGGCATGGCGCGCGAGCTGGTGGAGCGGCTGCAGCGCGTGGCCGAGGATTTTGCGCGCCAGCACATGGCGGATCAGAAGCTGCCCGACGCCGAGAAGCGCGCCTTCACGCTGGTGCTGGGCATGCGGCACTGGCTGTTCGAGCGCCTGCGCCACATGCTCAGATAGCGGCTTGTCACCAGAACTGCCACTGCTTCGTCATCACGACCCAGATGCCGAGCGCGCCGTTGGTGACCGCATGCGCGATCACGGCCGTCCAGAGCTTGCCGCTCTTCACGTACAGCCACGCATAGGCCAGGCCCGCGACGGCCGCGGCAAGCCAGAGCGTGTGCGCCAGCACGAAGACGAAGGTGGACAGCAGCACCGCGCGCAGGCCGACCTTGAACGGGTCCACGCCCTCGAAGCGCGGGCTCTCGATCCAGCGCATCAGGAAGCTGCGCCAGAAGAGTTCCTCCATCACCGGCACCAGCAGGGCGGCGCCGCACCAGCGCACGACCACCAGCGGCCAGTCGATCAGGCCGGCGTTGTCGACAGGCACGAAGCTCGCCGTCGGCTCGGAGATCTGCATCCAGCGTGCATCCAGCTGGATCCACAGCGCAAAAACGCCCAGGCCCACCAGCACGGCCCAGAGCACCTCGCGCGGCGTGGGCAGGTTCTGGCGCGCGAGCTCGCCGTACTCGTGCCGAAACCAGATCAGCAGCGCGCTGACGCTGACCAGGCTCAGGCCGTAGATCCAGCGCGCATCCACGCCCAGGCTCGCGGGCAGCCAGCCGCGCAGGGCCAGGAAGAGCATGAACAGGGCAAAGGGCAGCGCTCGTGCGCGTGCCGCCGGCGACAGGAAATCCAGCATGGGCTCAGACGACCTTGCGCTCAAGCACGTAGTTAGCCCCGTCGTACTGGCCGAGCTTGTCGACCAGCAGGGGCAGGCAGGCTTCCAGATCGTCGTGCAAGGTGAACGGCGGGTTGGCGATGAACAGGCCCGAACCGAGCATGCCGAAGCCGCGATCGTTGTCCTGCTTCTGCACGGTCAGGCGCACGTGCAGCCAGCCCTTCTTGGCGCCGGCCTTCTCATTGTCTGCAGCGGCCTTCAGGCGTTGCGCCAGCTGGGCCGATTCGAGCAACTGCAGCTGCGGATACCAGACCATGAACACGCCGTCGGCAAAGCGCTCCAGGCCCTCGCGCAGCGCGGTGAGCACCTTGGCGTAGTCGGCCTTGATCTCGTAGGACGGATCCATCAGCACCGCGCCGCGGCGCGAGGGCGGCGGCAGCTCGGCCCGCAGCGCGGCAAAGCCGTCGCTGTCGAAAACCTGGGTCTGCGGCCGGCTCTCCAGATAGCTGGCGAGGATGCGGTGGTCGGTCGGGTGCAGCTCGTAGACGCGCAGACGGTCCTGCTCGCGCATCACGAGGTTGGCGATGGCCGGCGAGCCCGGGTACTGGCGCAGCTGGCCGTCGGGGTTGAAGGCCTTGACCAGGGCCAGGTAGCGCCCGACCAGCGGCGGCAGCTCCTTCTCGTCCCACAAGCGCGCCACGCCGGCCGAGTACTCGCCCTTGGTCTGCGCATAGCGGCCTTCGATGGAATAACCACCGGCGCCGGCGTGGGTGTCCACGAGCGTGTAGGGCTTCTCCTTCTCGCCCATATAGCGCAGGACTTCGGCGAGAACGATGTGTTTGAGGACGTCGGCATGGTTGCCGGCATGGAAGGCGTGTCGGTAGGCGAGCATGGGCGAGATTATTGGGCAGCGCCGGGGTTGCGGGCCGGGCCGCGCAATTCGGCCGTGCCCAGCGGCACTTGAAACTGCCGCGCCTGGCGCAAGGAAAGCTCGTCCACCCGCCCCGGGTCCACGGCCTTGCCGCGCAGCGAGGAGTTCGGCTTGAGCGTGAAATCCATGGCCACCGCGTTGACGAAGGCCTTGGCATCGACCACGTAGTTGCCCTGTTCCGCGGCCCACTGCTGCCACAGCACCGCATCGCCCACATAAGGATTGCCCAGCAGCAGGTTGTTGCGCAGCTTCACCTCCGGCGCGCTGCCGTCTTTCAGCAGCGAGGCGCGCAGCCAGATGCCGCCTTGCCGCTGGTCGATGAGGGTGTTGTTGACGAGAAAGAGCCCGTCGCGCGGCCAGCGGTAGCCCTCGACGCCATAGGAAATGATGTGCGGGTTCTCGGTGCTGGCGCTTTGCTGGATCACGTTGCCGACCACCACCGCGAGGCCGCCGTTGGGGAACTCCAGCTCGTAGCTGGCGTGGCCGCCCAGCTCATCGGTGAGGCGGTTGTAGAAGATGTGATTGACTGCCGCGCGGCTCTTCATCAGGTGCCCGGCCTGGCCATGGTGCGAGTAGCAGCCCTGGGCGCGGAAGTAGGCGATGGCGCCGACGTAGATGTTGTGGTTCTGCCCTTCATGGCGAACGATGGGGCCGAACTCGCAGTCCTCGGCCTCCAGGCGGGCCTGCCCGTCGTTGCCGGTCAGCACACCGTTCTCGTTGTCGCGGAAGCGGCAGTTCTTGAGGAAGAGCGAGCCCTTCTCCATGCGGATGCCCGCGCCGTTCTCATCGGGCACGCGGCAGCCGAGGAAATCGAAACCCTCGATGCGCATGCGCTCGCCCTGCGTCACGAAGATGCCCTTGCCCTGCGCAGAAGCGCCATCGGCGATCAAGCGCACGCGGCCGCCAACGGCGCGCAGGCTGAGGTCGTTCTGGCTCCAGGTGGCGACGTCATGCGGATAGTCGCCGGCCTGCACCTCCAGCACATCGCCATCGCGGGCACGCTGGGCGGCCTCGGCCAGGGTCTTGATCTCGAAGCCCGGGCCCACGCGCAGCGGCGCCTTGGCCTGCGCGCGCGATGCGGCCAGGAGGGCGGCGCCCTGGATCAGCAGGCGGCGGCGCGGGTAGCAGGTCTCGGTCATGGGTGCACTCATTTCCAGCGTTAGGCCCGGCGGCGCCTGGGGGCGTCGCCAATGCGGCAGCGCGCGGGCAGGGAAGTCGTTAGGCTTCGCCCCCATCATCGTTGATCCCGCCCCCATGCCCAACCTCTTCGACCCCATCCAGATCGGCGACTTGCAGCTCGCCAACCGCATCGCCATGGCGCCGCTCACGCGCAGCCGTTCCAAGGGCCTGGTTCCGGGCCCGATGGCCGTCGAGTACTACCGCCAGCGCGCCACGGCCGGCCTGATCATCACCGAGGGCACGCAGATCACCCGCGAAGGCCAGGGCTATCTGGACACGCCGGGCATCCACAGCAAGGAGCAGATCGCCGCGTGGAAGCAGGTGACCGATGCCGTGCACGCCGAGGGCGGCAAGATCGCCGTGCAGCTCTGGCACGTGGGCCGCATCTCGCACGTGGTGTTCCAGCCGAACGGGCAGGCGCCGCTCTCCAGCACCGCGCGGGCGGCCACGGGCAAGACCTTCACGGCCCAGGGATTCCTCGACGTATCGGCCCCGCGTGCGCTGGCCACGGCCGAGATCCCGGGCGTGATCCAGTCCTTTGTCCACGGCGCGAATTGCGCCATGGAAGCGGGCTTCGATGCCATCGAGGTGCACGGCGCCAACGGCTATCTGATCGACCAGTTCCTGCGCGACAGCATCAACGACCGCACGGACGACTACGGCGGTTCCATCGCCAATCGGGCCCGCCTGCTGGTGGAAGTGATGGGCGCCATTGCTGCGGCCATCGGCCATGGCCGCACGGGCCTGCGGCTCTCGCCCGTCACGCCGTCCAACGACGCCGGCCAGGACAGCAATGTGCAGGCGCTGTTCAACCACGTCGCCGAGCAGCTGGCGCCGCTCAAGCTGGCCTTCGTGGACATCGTCGAAGGCCAGACCGGCGGCGCGCGCGACTTCGCGCCGTTTGACTACGCCGCCATGCGCCAGCGCATCAACGCGCCCTGGATCGGCAACAACGGCTACACGCGGGAGATGGCCTTGCAAGCCGTGTCAGAAGGCTCGGCCGACATGGTCGCCTTCGGCCGGCTTTTCATCAGCAACCCGGACCTCGTGCGCCGCCTGCGCCTGAATGCGGAGCTGGCACCGCTGGACAAGGCCACGCTGTACGGCGGCGATGCCGACGGCTACATCAGCTATCCGGCCCTGGCCTAGGCTTTCTTCATCCGCGCCTTGAACAGCTCGCGGATGTTGACCTCACGCGGCCCGGCGACGAGCTCGAAGCGCTCGCCGGCCATCAGCCTGCCAGGCACGCGCACGGCGAGGTAGAAGCCGCACCAGCCGCTGTGCACCATCATCTTGCTGGCCTGCGGAAAACCCATCACGGCGTTGAACTTGAAGCAGGGGTAGCGCGGTTCGCTGATGGCGAGCTCGCAGTGCGGGAAGCGCAGCACGTCGCCGATAAAGGCGTTTTCTTCGAGCAGGCCGCTCAGGGTCAGGTTCTCGCCGATGGCGCCCGGCAGCAGCGCCTCGCCCCAGCCGGCCGCGCCGGCCTGCGCGCGCAGCGTCTGCCAGAAGGGGTAATGCTCGCTCGGATAGGCATAGACCGCCTTGTGCAGCCCGCCGTGCACGCCGGGGTCGGCCTGCTCGTCGCCCTCCAGGCCCAGCGGCTCGATCGCAAGCACAGCGTCACGCGAGCGCTTGCGGATGCCGCTGAGCACGCTGCCCTGGGCGGTCTGCAGGGCTTCGGCGCGAGAAGTGTTGAGGGCGAGCAGCTGCATGCCTCGCATTTCAGCACGGGCCCAATTCCCCGGCATTACGTCATTCCAGTTTTGCATGACAGTACTGCATTGGGTGGTTACGACGTGGTTACATTGGTCGGAAAATGAGCTTCCCTGTCTCTGCGGAGGAAGCGGCATGGGGTCAACGTCGCCGCCGGCATCAGGGTCGGCGCTGACCCAATTCCGTTTTTCATATCGATTGGGACGACCATGAACCACCCCGTGATGGAAGGGCTGCGCCTCAATGCGCCCGCCTATGTGAGACATGCCCGGCTGCTGGCCTGGGTGGCCGAAGTGGCCGCGCTGACGCAGGCTCGCGATGTCTACTGGTGCGACGGCAGCCAGGCCGAGTACGAGCGCCTGTGCGGCCAGCTGGTCGAGGCCGGTACCTTCAAGAAACTCAATCCGGCCCTGCGCCCGGGCAGCTACCTGGCCTGCTCCGATCCCAGCGACGTGGCCCGCGTGGAAGACCGCACCTTCATCTGTTCCGAGCTGCAGGAAGACGCCGGCCCGACCAACAACTGGAAGGCCCCGGCCGAGATGCGCGCGCTGCTGCAGACCGGAGAAGCCGCGCTGTTCAAGGGCTCGATGCGCGGCCGCACGCTGTACGTGGTGCCGTTCAGCATGGGGCCGCTGGGCTCGCCGATCGCGCACATCGGCGTGGAACTGTCCGACAGCCCCTATGTGGCCGTGAACATGCGCATCATGACCCGCATGGGCCGCGCAGTGCTCGACGTGCTGGGCGCAGACGGCGAGTTCGTGCCCTGCGTGCACACGGTCGGCGCGCCGCTCGAGCCCGGGCAGGCCGACGTGAAGTGGCCCTGCAACAAGACCAAGTACATCGTCCATTACCCCGAGACGCGCGAGATCTGGTCCTACGGTTCGGGCTACGGCGGCAACGCGCTGCTGGGCAAGAAGTGCTTTGCGCTGCGCATTGCCTCCAAGATGGGGCGCGACCAGGGCTGGCTGGCCGAACACATGCTGGTGCTGGGCGTCGAAAGCCCCGAGGGCAAGAAGCACCATGTGGCCGCGGCCTTTCCCAGCGCCTGCGGCAAGACCAATTTCGCGATGCTGATCCCCCCGCAAGGCTTCGAGGGCTGGAAGGTGACGACCATCGGCGACGACATCGCCTGGATCAAGCCGGGCCAGGACGGCCGGCTCTACGCCATCAACCCCGAGGCCGGCTACTTCGGCGTGGCGCCGGGCACCAATGCGCTGACCAATGCCAACTGCATGGCCAGCCTGACCCGCGACGTGATCTTCACGAACGTGGCGCTGACGGATGAGGGCGATGTCTGGTGGGAAGGCATGACCGACGCCCCGCCGACCCATCTGATCGACTGGCAAGGCCAGGACTGGACGCCGACGCTGGCCAAGGAGACCGGGGCCAAGGCGGCGCACCCGAATGCCCGCTTCACGGTGGCCGCCACCAACAATCCGGCGCTCGATGCCGCTTGGGACGACCCGGCCGGCGTCGCTATCGATGCCTTCATCTTCGGCGGACGCCGCTCCACCACCGTGCCCCTGGTGACCGAGGCGCGCGACTGGACCGAAGGCGTCTACATGGCCGCCACCATGGGCTCGGAGACGACCGCCGCCGCCGCGGGCCAGCAGGGCGTGGTGCGCCGCGACCCCTTCGCCATGCTGCCCTTCATGGGCTACAACATGGCGGACTACTTCCAGCACTGGCTCAGCCTTGGGGAAAAGCTCGGCGCGCAGGCACCCAAGATCTTCTGCGTCAACTGGTTCCGCAAGGGCCCGGACGGCAAGTTCGTCTGGCCCGGCTACGGCGAGAACATGCGCGTGCTGAAGTGGATGCTGGACCGCGTGGAAGGCAAGGCCGAGGGCCGCGAAAACGTCTTCGGCGTCACGCCGTCCTATGGCGACATCAACTGGACCGGCCTCGGCTTCACGCCCGAGCAGTTCGAGCAGGTCACCCGCATCGACAAGGCCGCCTGGGCGCACGAGCTGGGCCTGCATGCCGAGCTGTTCGCGCAGCTGGCGCATCACCTGCCGGCCGAGTTGCCGGCGACCAAGGCGCGCATCGAGGCGCGGCTCACCCAAGCCTGAGCCTCGGCCGCCCGGAAACGACAAAGCCCGGCGACGCCGGGCTTTTTACTTCGGGTGCCGGGCCGGCTCAGCGACGGCTGTTCGCGGCGCGCAGTTCCGCGGCGAAGGAAGGCATGCTTTTCTCGTACTGTGCAGCCAGCTCCAGCAGCTCGCGCTCGGCACGGGCGGCTTCGGCGGCGGCCCAGCGGGCACGCAAAGATTCGATCTGACGCTTCCACAGACGAACGCCAATCGCGGCAAAGGACGCGCCTTGCCGCAGATTGCGGTGGGCAGGAAGCCCGAAAGTTTGGCTGGCAATGCTCATGGAACCCTCCGTTGACCCGGATTTGGACGACCGGTGACCGGACTCTAGGGAATTCCCTTGTATGTATCCAATGAATTTAAGGAATCTGAGATATTAATAATCCAGATATCTTGCCTGCGCCATGAAATTCCGCCAACTCGATCTCAATCTGCTCAAGGTGTTCGATGTGGTGATGGCCGAGCGCAACCTCACCCGCGCCGCAGACCGCCTGGCCATGACCCAGCCCGCCGTGAGCCACGCCCTGAAGCGCCTGCGCGAGTCGCTGGGCGAGGATTTGTTCGTGCGCCAGGCCTACGGCATGCGGCCCACGCTGCGGGCGGAGAGCCTGTGGCCCGAGGTCCGCACGACCCTGGCCCGCTTGCAGAATCTGCTGGCGCCGCCCGAGTACCGGGCCGAGCTGCAGGAGCAGACTTTCCGCGTGGCGATGGCCGACGCCACCGCCGCGCTGGTGCTGCCTGGCCTCGTCGCGCAGTTCGAGGAACTGCGGGCCCTGGCCAATGTGCAGGTCTTGCCGCTGACCACGCGCGACCCGCGCAGCCTGCTGGAGCAGGGCGAGGCTGACTTTGCCGTTGGCTATTTTCCCGCCGCAGCCGCGGCCTTGCGCGCGCAAGGCACGCAGGCGGCGATCCGGCAGCAGCGGCTTTACGAGAGCGAATACGTCTGCGTGATGCGCCACGACCACCCGCTGGCCGGGCAAGCGCTGGATCTCGACACCTTTTGCGCCGCACATCACCTGCTGGTCAGCTTCTCGGGCCGGCCGCACGGTTTTGTGGACGAGGCCCTGGCCGCCCTGCAGCGCAGCCGCCGCATCATGCTGACCGTCAACCAGTTCTTCACCGCGGGGCGCATCGTTTCGCAATCCGACCTGCTGACCGTGCTGCCCTCGGCCTTTGTGGAGGTGACGGGCTACGCCCACCGGCTGGTCGAGAAGCCCCTGCCGATGGCCGTGGGGCAGGTGCAGGTGGACATGTTCTGGCATCTGCGCAGCGAGGGCCGCGTGGCCGACAACTGGATGCGCGAGCGCCTGATCGAGGCCGCGCGGCGGCGGCCCGCCGCGCACATGCACGAGCCGGCATAACGGCGACAATTGCAGGATGAGCACGACCGACCTGACCGATGCCGAGTTCGCTGAACTCGATGAACTGCTGGCTTCCACGCCCGACCCTTTGAACCCGCTCGATGCCTCCATGCTGGACGGCTATCTGTGCGGCGTGCTGGTGCAGCCGCGCCTGATCGACATCGAGGAATGGCTGCCGCCGATCTTCGACTACGACGGCGGACTGCTGCCGGAGAGCGTCGATGCCGACTGGCTCGCACGCATCCGCGAGCTGGTGGCGCGCCGCCACGGCGCGCTGAACCGCCAGATGGTGGAGGACGGCTGGTTCGACCCCGTCGTGCTGGATCTCGACGAAGAGAGCCACGAGCCCGAGGCAGCGCCGGAGGACGAAACACCGGAAGCCGCCGCCGCACGCGAGAGCTACGAGGCCCTGGGGCCGATCTCGCGCACCCTGATGCCCTGGGTGGCCGGCTTCCAGCACGCCGCCCTGTGCTTCCCCGAGCTTTCCGAGCTGGCGGACGAGGCCGTGCACGCGGCCATGGCGCGTCTGTACCGCCATCTGCCGGCCGAGACGAACGAGGAGAAGGAAGTCGTCGCCACGCTCAACCGCGAACATCCGCTCAAGGACATCGACGATGCGGTTGAAGAGCTGGTGATCAGCGTGGCCGACCTCAGCGATCTGACCGAGGAACTTCGCTACAAGGTCGAGACCCTGCGCCGCGACACGCCCAAGCTCGGCCGCAACGATCCCTGCCATTGCGGCTCCGGGCGCAAATACAAACAGTGCCACGGCAGCAATTGAGGCTGGGCACGCGGTGAAGCTGCAGCTCCTTTCCGATCTCCACCTCGAAACCGAACTCTTCGACCCCGAACCCGCCCCGGGCGCCGAGGTGCTCGTGCTGGCGGGGGATATGGACAGCACCTGGGCCGGACTGAAGCGGTTTGCCGGCTGGCCGACGCCGGTCGTCTTTGTGCCGGGCAACCACGAGTTCGATCGCCGCGATGTGGATGCCGCCAGGCTGGCGCTGCGCGAGCTTTGCAACGATCTCGGCTATGTGCTGCTTGACGATGCGTCCATCGTGATCAGCGATTCGCAGGGCCGCCGCGTCCGCTTCGTGGGCAGCACACGCTGGAGCGATTTCGACTTGTTTGGCCCGGATGGCCGGGAGCGCGCGATGCGAGCCGGCGCGTACTTCCAGCAATACATGGCCGCCACCCGAGGAGGCCAGGCTTTCGATGCGGCCGCCGTGCGTGAGCTGGGTCTGCAAAGCCGCCAATGGCTGGCTGCGCAGCTGGCCTTGGGCGAATCAGGCGAACGCTGGGACGCCACCGTCGCCATCACTCATTTCGCGCCGAGCATTCGAAGCGCAGACCCGCGCTACGGCAAGCAGCCGGGCACAGCCAGCTTCTGCAATGACGATGAGGCTTTGATGCCTGGCGCGCGGCTGTGGCTGCATGGCCATCTGCACTGCCAGTTCGACTACCGGATAGGTGGGACGCGGGTGCTGTGCAATTCACGCGGCCATGCGCGCAAGGGCGAGCCCGCAGGCTTCAGGCCGAAGGAGTGGATCGAGGTCTTCAGCTAGTCCGGCGCGAAAGCCAGGCCAGCGGCGATTCGAGCGCAGCACGCTCGCGGTCAGCCGACAGTTCGGCCTCTGAGGCCTTGCCGAAATTGCCGTCCTCCAGGCTCGCCTCCATGCCGAAGCAGGTGCCCATGTCCGCAGGATCGTGCTGAACCGTTGCGGGAACACGACGAAAGAAGTTCAGAGCAGAAGCGAATCGCATATCGAACCTCGCACGATGAGCGGTGGCAAGAGGTAACCGGGGACTTCAACTGAAAGCAAGTGTCATCCACTTCTGGGGCAAGTACATCCTCAATCTAGGTGGAAGTACGGACATAGTTGGTAAAACCGATGGGTTTGTTTGGCTTGCTAAGCCATGGTTTACAGCCTCAGCCCTGGGATTAGGTAATAACCCCGGTCTCCGTAGGTTGGGGTGGTTCCGTCATACAGCCCTCGGTATGCTCCGGCGTCTTCGGTCAGCCTCTGCCTCCTTGGAGTTCAGCGATGCGCGCCCAAGGCGGCTTCGGCCGGAGCGGGAGCGAAGAACAAGCAAGTGAAATCTTGGTACAGCAGGAATGAATGAATTAGTCATGCGGCTCTGCACGCTGGTCACCGTGATCTTCGCGGTGAGCACCACGCTTTGGCTGGCGGGAATGGTCCAGGCCCAGCAATCCCTGAGTGTGGACATCGCGTCAGCCGCGCCAGCACGCTTTGGCGCGAGCAGCGCCAAAACAGCGTCCAGGCAGGATCTCGTGGTCGCTGCGCGCTCGGTCGAACAAGCAGCGTCGGCAGCCTTGGGTTACGCCCAGCGCCTGCGCTGAGCTGGTGCGAAGCCAGCGCTAACTCAATGCTGTGGCGGCGCCGGTCGCCAAGGCCCGGCCCACCTGGTCCAGCAAGGCGCCCCGCACGGCGGGCCCGCTCAGCTCGGACCCGAGCTTCCATTGGTGCCAATAGAGCGCCACTTCCACGCTGACTTCGGGCCGCAAGGTCACCAGCTGGCCCGACTGGATCGAGGGCCGCAGCAGCAGCTCCGGCGCCACCCCCACCCCCCAGCCTGCGCAGACGGCACGCACATAGGCTTCGCTGGACGGCACATAGCGCTCCCTAAGGCGCGGGCCGCGCACGCCGAAGGCCTTGGCCACCCATTGGACCTGGTTGTCATCCTTGCGGTTGAAAACCAGAAACGGCGTGCTGGCGAAATTGGCTGCGTTCAGCCCCGCCGGCAGCTGAGCCGCCAGAAAGCCCGGGCTGGCAACAGCCACATAGCGCATCACCCCCAGACGCTGAACCATGCAGCCGCGCAAGGCCTGCCTGACGGTGCTGACGCAGCCCAGCACCTCGCCCTGGCGCAAGCGGTCGTGGGTGAAGTCCTGGTCGTCGACGATCAGTTCCAGCCCGAAGCCCTGCGCGAGGCCCGCCTGCACCAGGGGATTCAGCGCGGGCAGGACCCAGGTGGCCAGGCTGTCGGCGTTGACCGCAATGGCGATGCGTTCGCCCTGGGCACCGGCGGCGCCGAGCTCTCTCACCACGTCCATGCGCATGGCCTGCATCTGGCGGGCGAAGCGCAGCAAGACCTTGCCGGGCTCGGTCAGGCGCAAGGGGCGCGAGCGCACCACCAGCAGCTGGCCCACCTGGGCTTCCAGGCTGCGCAGGCGTTGTGAGACCGCGCTCTGGGTAATGCTCAGCCGCTGCGCGGCGCGCTCAAATGCGCCTTCGTCCGCGAGCGCAGCCAGGCAGTCGAGGCCGGCAGGGTCCAGGTCTTTCATAAGCATTGCTAATGTAATCCCAGAAATACGCATACGGCTTCTGATTTCCACGGCGACTGCCGAGAATCGCGAGTTCGCTTGGCGAAGGAGAGCTCGCATGAAAGTCATCGTTATGGGCGCCGGCATCATCGGCGTCGCCACGGCCTGGTACCTGCTGGAGCAGGGCCACGAGGTGACCGTCATCGACCGGCAGAAAGACGCCGCGCTGGAGACCAGCTTCGCCAACGGCGCGCAGATCTCGGTCTGCTTCTGCGAACCCTGGGCCAATGCCGGTGCGCCGTTCAAGGTGGCCAAATGGCTGCTGCGCGACGACTCGCCACTGCTGTTCCGCCCGCGCCTGGAGCCGGCGCAGTGGATCTGGGGTCTGTCCTTCCTCACCCAATGCACGACGGCCGCCTTCGAACGCAATGTCGAGCAGCTGGTGCAGCTGGGCCGCTACAGCCACGCAGCGCTCAAGGACGTGGTGGCCGCCACGAACATCGAATACAACCGCCTGGAGCGCGGCATCCTGCATTTCTTCTCCAGCCAGGAAGACTTCGACAACGGCGTCGAGGCTGCCAGGATCATGCAGAACCACGGCGTGGACCGCCGCATCCTCGACCACGACCAGGTGCTGGAAGTCGAACCCGCGCTGGGCAACTTCCAGGGCCGCGTTTTTGGCGGTACCTACACGCCCAGCGACGAGTCGGGCGATGCGCGCGTGTTCACGCAGAAGCTCGCTCAGATATGCCGCGAGCGCGGCGCCACCTTCCTGTTCGAGCACGACGTGCTGGGCCTGGACAAGGCCGGTGACCGCATCGACGCCGTTCGCGTGCAGGCCCACTCCAATCGCGAAACCAAGACGCTCAAGGCCGATGCCTTCGTCAACGCGCTCGCCTCCTACGCGCCCGCGCTGATGAAGCCGCTGGGCGAGTTCCTCAACATCTATCCGGCCAAGGGCTACTCTGCCACCCTGAAGCTCAAGAAGCCCGAGGCCGCCAGCGTGGTCAGCCTGCTGGACGACACCCGCAAGCTCGCCATCTCGCGCCTGGGCGACAGCGTGCGCATCGCGGGCACGGCCGAGCTTTCGGGCTTCGACCTCAACCTGGACTCGCCGACGTCACGCGTGCGCTGCGATGCGCTGGTCAAGCGCTACGAGGAACTCTTCCCAGGCGTGGCCGACACCACCGAGCGCAACTACTGGACCGGCCTGCGCCCCAGCACGCCGAACAACATCCCCTACATCGGCCGCAGCAAGAAAGCGGCCAATCTGTGGATCAACGCCGGCCACGGCACGCTGGGCTGGACGCATGGCGCCGGCTCGGGCAAGGCGATGGCCGAGCTGATGGCGGGCCGCAAGCCGGGCATCGACTTCGGCTTCTACAACGCCTGATCGCCGCGCTTCGACGTTGGCCCCTTGCAACGCGATGGGCCCTCGCCGCTTGCACGGCAGGCGCGCTTGATTCAACATTCGCGCCCTTCGCGATGAGTTTCTCTTTCACTCCCTCTTCGCGCTTCGGAGATTTCCTTATGTCCTGCTTGTTCACCCCCTTCCGCTGAACACGGTTCTCTAGCCCCGGCTGAACCGTGTCTTGATCGATACGGTCTCAGTCCGCGCGGCATCGCAATGCCCCGGTCCATGAGCCGGGGCATTTGCTTTTGGGAACCGCACACATGAGTGCACAACTCCGCTCCCGCGCCTTCGACGAAGGCCGGGTCAAGGCCTTGCGCCGAATGAGCAAGCCCTTGACGTCGCTGCTGCTCGAATCGAGCCGCCCGCAACGCCATGGCTACATCCAGAGCCGCGGCGCGCAACGGCGCGCCGACCGCGTGGCTCTGCAAGGCCTGTTGCAAAAAGACAGGAACGAAGAAACATGAAGCACGACGACCCATTGCGCGAGCAGCTCGCGCTGAAAAACAAGCTGCTGCAAGACGCCGCCACACAGCTCAAGCAGGAGCTGTTCGGCATCGACCCCATCATCGACCGCGTCATCGAATCGGTGCGCGCCTGGTACGTGCTGCCCGAGCTGGTGACGCGGCCGGTGATCGTCTGCCTCTGGGGTCTCACCGGCACTGGAAAGACACAGCTGGTGCGCCGTCTGACCCAACTGCTGGGCTTCTACGATCGCTTCGTCGAGGTGCAGATGGACGGCTTCTCGCACGGCGCGCGCAGCCGCACGGCTCACACCATCTCGGGCATGCTGGCGCAGTCCGGCGTGCGCGAGGCCGAGCCGGGCATCCTCGTGCTCGACGAGTTCCAGCGCTTCCGCACCGTGAGCAGCAAGAGGGACGAGCTGCACGTCGAGCGCTACCAGGACGTCTGGACCCTGCTGTCAGACGGCCGCCTGCCGCCCTCGCTGTCCCTGTTGTCGGGCATCGAAGACTCGATCGCCGACGCCGCCTACGAGGCCGAGCGCGCGGATGCCAACAACGCCAAGCTGCATTTCAGGCTCGCCGCCTGGGAAGCGCGCTCGCTGCGACAGACGCTCAAGCTCGACGAGCCGCTGATCGAGATCATGGCCTGGACACCCGAGCAGGTGCAGCAGCGCCTGCTCGCTTTCCGCGAGGGCAGCCAACAGCAGTGGGAGACCGACTACAGCCGTCTGCTCGTCTTCGTCTGCGGCAATCTCGACGAGATGTACGAGGAGATCGCCAACCGCGTGGAGGACTGCGACAGCGACGCGGACGTGTTCCACGAGCAGACGCGCAAGCTCTCGCTGATCGACGTCAAGCGGGCCCTGTCCGAGCGTTTCAAGCCCGAGCAGATCGCGCGCCTGGGCAACAACCACGTGATCTACCCCTCGCTGCCGCGCAAGGCGTACGAGCAGCTGATCGTGCACGCGTCTCGGCGTTATGTGGAGGAAACGCAGGCGCGCTCGGGCCTGCGTTTCGAGCTCGACCCCGAAGTCTTCGAGCAGATCTATGCCAACGCCGTCTTCCCGGCCCAGGGCACGCGGCCGCTGTTCTCGTCCATCCACGCCATCCTCAGCACCACGCTGGTCAACGCCGCGCTGTGGGCGCTTGAAGCCGGCGCCGGCACGGGTGATCGGGTGCGCATCGCGCTGGATGAAATGGGCCAGGCGCTCTGCGCGCATTGGCACGGCCAGCACAAGGCCTTCGCCGTGCCCTTCGAGATCAGCCGCCTGCGCCATCGCAACAGCGAGGACTTCCGCGCCCTGCTGGCCGTGCACGAGGCGGGGCACGCGCTCGTCCATGCGCGCCTGTTCGGCCACGCGCCGCAGGAGGTGCGCATCAACGTGGCCAGCTTCGACGGCGGCTACAACGCCTATGCGCCGCGCAAGGTCTAGTCGCGGCAGAACCTGCTCGATTCCATTTGCACCAGCCTGGCCGGCCGCGCCGCGGAGCTGCTGGTTTTCGGTCCGGCCCTCAGCTCCAGCGGCGCGGCGAGCGATTTGCGCAAGGCCACGGCAACAGCTGCGCGCATGCAGCGCCATTGGGGCCATGGCCAGCGCATTGCGCACACCGACGTCGCGCGCGATGCCGACGACAACATCGCCACCGATGTCGAAGCGACCAACGCCGCCATCGAAACCACGCTGCAGCAACAGCATGAGCGCGCCTCGCAGCTGATTGCCGCCGAACGCCGCGGGCTGCTGGCCATCGTCGACGAATTGCTCGTCGCCGGCCAGATCGCGCCCGCCCGTTTCAGCGAGTTGCTGGGTCTGCCCGTCGCGCAGGACGACGCGCTCGACGCCTACGCGCAAAAGCTCGCGGCCTACCGCAATCCGCGGGCGGCTCTGCTGAGGGCCTAGAATCCGCGCCCCTATGAAAAAGAAGTACTGCGCCATCGATTTCGGCACTTCCAACTCGGCCATCGCCATTCCCGCTGATGCGGGCATGCAGCTGGTCGAGCTGGAGCCTGGCCACCGGACCATGCCCACCGCGGTGTTCTATTACGCCGAGGGACGCGACGATGCTGAAGGCCCGCCCCGCGCTTTCGGGCGCGCGGCGCTAACGGCCTACGTTGACGGTGCCGATGGCCGGCTGATGCGCTCGATGAAGAGCATCCTCGGCTCCAGCCTGATCGAGCAGACTACCGATGTGGGCGGCGGCCGCGGTGTCAAGTACGCGGACATCGTGGCCGGCTACCTGAAGCGCCTGCGCCGCTTGGCCGGCAACCCGGAGCGCGCGGTGCTGGGCCGGCCGGTGTTCTTCGTGGACGAGGCGCCCGAGCGGGATGCGCAGGCGCAAGCGGCACTCGAAGCCGCGGCGCACGCCGTGGGGTTCAGCGAGGTGCATTTCCAGTACGAGCCGATCGCCGCGGCCTTCGACTACGAAAGCAGCATCAGCGAGGAGCGCCTCGTGCTGGTGGCCGACATCGGCGGTGGCACCTCGGACTTTTCCATCGTGCGCGTGGGCCCGGACCGCATGCAGCGCCTGGACCGCCGCGACGACATCCTGGCCAACCACGGCGTGCACATC
>FSVW01002377.1_pt1 | contig 17458 bp, 14 predicted proteins | sample 1637551 | NCBI WGS metagenome assembly FSVW01 (sample SAMEA3914814, study PRJEB12502) | metagenome | biome: forest; material: soil | place: USA | collected 2011-09-16 | depth 0.1 m | reverse complement strand
GGGCTTGTCGGGGTTGCCGTATTCGCCTTCCCAGCTCGCGCCGGCCAGCAGCTTGTTGTAGCGCTGCATGTCGATCAGCGGGTTGCCGCAGACCACGGCGCCGTACAGCTCGGGGTGGCGCACCATCGTGCTGGAGACGAGCAGGCCGCCGTTGCTGCGGCCCTCGATGCCGATGTGCCTGGCGGCCGAGATGCGGCGTTTGGCCAGGTCGGCCGCCACCGCTTCGAAGTCTTCAAACGCCTTGACGTGATTGGCCTTCAGCGCCGAGGTGTGCCAGGCCGGGCCGAACTCGCCGCCGCCGCGGATGTTGGCGAGCACGAAGACGCCGCCGCGCTCCAGCCACAGCTTGCCGTAGGCGCCATGCATGTCCTCGTACGAACCCGAGTAGCTGGGCACCAGGGACTCCTCGAAGCCGCCGTAGGCAAACATCCACACCGGGTTCTCGCCGTTGAACTTCATGCGCCGGGGCCCGACCACGAAGTAGGGCACGCGCGTGCCGTCGGCCGAGACGGCCCAGTACTGCGTGGCCTGGAAGCGCGAGCCGTCGAAGCTGGCGGCCTGCGATTTGAGCTGGAGCGGCTTGGCCGCGCCGGTCGACACGAACCAGAGCGAAGGCGGCGTGAGGAAGGACTCGTACTGCACCACCGCGTCGCCCGAGGCCGCGTCGGCCGTGATCACGCGGATCGAGCCGTTGTCGGGGAAGGGGATGGCGGTGTGATGCCAGGCGCCTTGTGCATCGAGGCTGTAGCGGCTCAGGCGGCCGCGCACATTGTCGAGCAGGGTCAGCAGGAGGCCGGCGCGCGTGGCCTGCACGCCGCGCACGATGGCATGCCCGTCGGGGATGAAGACGGCCTCGGGCTCGCTGCTCTTCTGGCCTTGCAGCAGCGCCGGCGTGGCCAGCAGGATCGCGCCGGCGGGCCAGGTCTTGCCGCCCTGCTGCCAGTCTTCCTTCAGCCACAGCACGAGCCTGCCCTGGTAGCCGCCGGCGATGCGCGCGGTGGCCGGCAGCAGCTGCAGCGGCACGGGCTTGCCGTCCACCAGCAGGCTGCGCGCACTGGCCCAGAAGGTGAGCTGCTCGCTGAGGATGTCCAGCGCCGCAGCGTCGGACAGCTCCACGCGCTGGATGCCGGCCCAGACGGAATCGGCCTTGGCCTCGAACAGCGGCGTGGCCGCCGTGAGCGGCGTGCCGCGCTGCCAGAGCTTGACGATGCGCGGATAGCCCGAGCGCGTGAGCGAGCCGGCGCCGAAATCGGTGGCCACGTAGAGCGTGTCGTCATCGCGCCAGCTGATGCGCGACTTGGCCGCGGGCAGGCGGAAGCCATCGGCCACGAAGGCCTTGCTCTCCACGTCGAACTCGCGCACCTCGGCCGCATCGCCGCCGCCCGGCGCCAGCAGGACCAGCGCGCGGCGGTTGTCGGAATGGCGGAACTGCGCGCCGCCGAACGCGTAGCCCGTGCCTTCCTGCTTGGAGAGCGCGTCAATGTCGAGCAGGGTCTCCCACTGCGTGTCGGGCTTGCGGAATTCGGCCAGCGTGGTGCGGCGGTAGATGCCGCGCGGATGGTCTGCGTCCTGCCAGAGGTTGTAGAGCCATTTGCCGTGCTGCTGGACCTCGGGCACGCGCGAGGCGGAGCCCAGCACCTGCTTGGCATCGCGGTACAGGCCTTCGTACTGCGGCAGCGCGCCCAGGCGCCGGGCCGTGGCCTCGTTGTGCTGCTTGACCCATTCCATCGAGCGCGCGCTGTCGATGTCTTCCAGCCACTGGTAGGGATCGCCATCGGCGTGGGCGAGCAGGGGCGGCGCGGTCAGCGCCAGGGCGGCGAGCAGGCTCAGCAGGAAGCGGGGGAAGGGCAGGGTGGGGCGCATGGATGAAGGCTTTCTTGCGGCGGCGGCGTATCGTAGCCGCGGCGCGGGGGCCCGCTGATCCAGGGAAGTCCAGGCGCTTCGCCGTGTCTTTCAGTGCCGTTGCTGGCGTTCCCGAACGCGCCAGCAACGCCAGGTCTCTTCCAGGAAAGGGCCGGCGATCAGCACGGTGCCGGCGATCAGGATCCCGGCAACCGCGCCCAGCGGCAGCGGCTCCTGCTTCCAGCCCAGGCTCCAGCTGGCGGGCTCGCTGCCCAGGCCCAGCAGCGCCAGGGCCTGGCCCCAGTGCAGCACGACCAGCGCGGCCAGCGAGACCCAGGGCGCGGCGATCTGGAAGCTGTGCAGCCATTGCTCGACGACCGGGATCGTGCGGCAGCGCATGGCGTACAGCAGGTCCGACCAGACCGTCAGCTCGTGCGCGATGCAGGCCAGCAGCAGCAGGCTCAGCACCAGCGCGTTGACCTCGCACAGCAGGACCAGCAGCAGGCAGGGCCCGAGCTCGGCCAGCATCAGCAGGTGCAGCAGGGATTCCTTGAGCCCCGCGGTCTGTTCCATCTTCAGCACGCGGTGGCAGATCCAGTCGCCAAAGCCCGCGGCCATCCAGACGGGCAGCAGCACGTAGAGCAGCAGGTTTTGCAGCAGTTCTCGCGTCGAGGTGTCCACCATGCAGGTCCTTGCAGCCGCCGGGCCGAAAGCCGGCGCGGCGCTTCAAGCATAGGCAGGCAAGCGGGCGGGCACGGCGTTGCCGATGCCGGGTCCGTGCGTAGGAAGAGGCCGGCAGGAAGCGCGCAGCTGCGGCCCGCCAGCGGTGTATCGTCTGCGCCATCTTCAAGACAGACCCGGACGACTTCCGTGAGCACCCAGCCCGCTATCCCGCCCTCAGCCTTGCCCTATCCGATCGGCACGCCAGGCACGCCCTGGGGCGCGGCCGAGAAAGCCGCATGGCTCGGCCGCCAGCGCGTGCAGCGCAGCCATGCGGCCGAGGTGCTCGAGCCGCTCAAGGCCGGCCTGGCGTCCATCGCGCAGGCGGAACTTTTCCAGTACGGCACGCTCGACTACCAGCGCCTGGGCCTGGGCGCCTATGCGCTGCATGCCGTGCGCAGCCGAGCCTGGCGGCCGGACCGCCCGACGGTCCTGGTCACCGGCGGCGTGCATGGCTACGAGACCAGCGGCGTGCAGGGTGCCTTGCAGTGGCTGAGGCAGGAGTTCGCCCGCCATGCCGAGAGGGTGAACCTGCTGGTCCTGCCCTGCATCAGCCCCTGGGGCTACGAGACCATCAACCGCTGGAACCCCGACGCGCTCGACCCGAACCGGCAGTTCATGCAGAGCAGCCCGGCCGCCGAGTCGGCACTGGCGATGGCCTGCGTGGCGGCGAACTGCGCGGACGGCGTCGACCTGCATGTCGACCTGCACGAGACGACCGACACCGACAACAGCGAGTTCCAGCCCGCCAAGGCCGCGCGCGATGGCCAGCTGTTCGAGTGGCACGCGATCCCCGACGGCTTCTACCTGGTCGGCGATGTGGAGCGGCCCGTGCCCGATTTCCAGGGCGCGCTGATCGATGCGGTGCGCCGCGTCACCCGCATTGCCGAGGCCGATGAGCACGGCTGCCTCATCGGCTCGCCGCTGGAGCAGCCGGGGGTGATCAACTACGCCAAGCGCGCGCTCCACCTGTGCGGCGGCATGACCGGCGCGCGCTTCGTGACGACGACCGAGGTCTACCCGGACAGCCCCTTGACGAGCGCAGATGAATGCAATCAGGCGCAGGGCGCGACGGTCACGGCAGCGATCGACTATCTGCTGCACGCCTGAGCGGGGCCGGGCGCCAGCTGCGGCGCCCGCATCCCTGGTTCAGTCCCGGCTTCTTCAGCGGGCCGAGCGGCGGCGCGCAGCCACGGCGCCGAGCAGGCCCAGGCCACCCAGCATCAGCAGGATCTGCGAGGGCTCCGGCACGGCAGCCGCCACAGTCGCCACGCCGCCGGCCAGCACCGACACGCTGACGCTGGCGGGCGTGCCGCCCTGCATCGGCATCAGGTCGATCTGGAACAGATTGCCGTCGGGGTTGCCGAGGTAGGTCATCGGGTCGCCCGACAGCAGGCCCACGCCGAGGGTGGTGCCGACATTGCCCGAGGTGCTCGTGTAGGCACCGCTGAAGCTGATGTCGAAGCTGAAGCTGCCGCCCAGAGTCAGCGCATGGAACAGGTCGTTGTAGGCCGTGCTGTTGCCCAGGGTGAACGAGCCGGGCAACGCGCCACTCGCATCGCCTTCGAGATAGAACTCGCTGCCGAAGTTGCCGCTGAAGTTGCTCAGCGTCACGCTGGCGCCGACGGCCGGCGTCATGCCGGGCAGGAAGGCGATGTCCAGCCAGCCGGCGCCGGACATGCTGGCCGTGTTGATCGTGGCGTGGAAACTGGTGTCGGCGCTGGCAAAGCTGGCGCAGCCGGCCAGGGCCAGGGCGAGCACGCTGGCGCGAAGGGTCGATGAGGTCTTGAACATGATGATGTCGGAGCTTTCTTTTAGAACGAGCCGGAGAAGAGCTGGACCGTGTAGGCCACGCTCGCCTTGGCGGGATTGCTGATGCTCAGCGGCACGCCGATGCTGGCGCCGGGCGCCAGGCTCGCGCCATTCAGGCTGATGTAGGGCGCGCCCGCGTTGGTGCCCGAGGCGTTCTGCAGGCTCACGCCGGCGGGCAGGCCCAGCAGCTTGAGTTGCAGCGGCGCAGCGAGCGTGCTGGCGCTGGTGTTGGTCAGCGTGACGGTGCCGGTGTAGAGCTGCGTGACGCGGTTGTAGACCAGGCCCGAACTGACGACGCCGATGCTGGCGCTGACGTCGCTCACATTGCTGACGGCGAAGCCGACGATGCCGGAGTTGCCCGCATTGCCGGCCGCATCCAGCGCGGTCGCGCTCATCGTGTGGCCGCCATTGCCCAGCTGCTTCGAGTCGATGCTCAGGCTGTAGGGCGCGTTGCTGCTGCTGCCCTTGATGGCGCCGTCCACGTAGAAATCGACGCGCGTCACGCCGACGTTGTCGGTGGCTGCCGCCGCGAGCTTGATGGTGCCGCTGCTGCCGGTGACGGATGCGCTCACGGTCGGCGCGACCGTGTCGGCCACCTGGCTGACCCACACCGGCGCGGACCAGAGGATCTTGCCGTCGGTCTGCGTCACCTTGGCGTAGTAGAAGTGCTCGCCGATGGCCGGCGTGATGTTGGTAACGGCCTGGGTGGACATCAGCGTGACCGTGCCATTGCGCCTGGGCACGCCCTCCCAGATCTGCACCGTGGAGACGGCCTTGCCGGGGCCGCCGGCGTAGTTGGTCTGCAGCGAAAGCGGGCCCGAGTTGCTGAAGCTCTCGCCCATCAGGTGGCCGTTGGCCGTGAGCACCAGCTGCGAGGTCTTGTCCATCGTGGCGAAGACGCGGCGTGCCTTGAGCGCCTCCACGTAAGCGGCCAGCGACAGCGACGTGCCGTTCGGGATCAGGATGCCGGTGCGGTTCGTCGCCGAGGCACCCCAGTTGGCGCAATGGTTGTCCTGGTCGGTCGAGAAGGCGACCTTGAAGCCGGCTTCGAGCGCCTTCTTGCAGGCACCTTCGTAGCCGCTGTTGGTGGTGCCGGTTTCGTCGGTCACGTTGGAGAAGGCCGAGCTGTTCGTCACCTCGCACAGCATCATCACGTTGGCGCCGTCGGCGCTGTAGGCGAAGGACTCGTAGTCGCTGCTGTTCGGGTGGTTGAACTGGCCGATCGCGCCCTGCTGCGCCATCACGCTGTACAGCGCCGTGTACTTGCCCTTCTCGGTGAAGGTATCGGCCAGCAGCTCGTTCTTGGCGTTGTATTCCCAGCCGTAGAGGCCGGACGCGTTGAAGATGTTCATGTGGCCGCCGGTGCTGATCGTGCCCCACTCCATGCCGTAGATGGCGAGGAAGTGCGGGTTGACGACGTTGAAGCTGGCGGCGGCGGCCAGGCCGGTGGCGTAGAGGCCCTTGGAGAAGGCCGGCGTCTGCGCGGTGTTGGTGCCGGTGGAGCCGTCGAACATGTGGTTGTGCTCGGAGGTCACCAGGATGTCCAGGCCGCGGTTCATCGCGTACTGGTAGGCCTGGGTCGGGCCCTGGTTCATGTGCGACTGCGGGTTCTGCTCGCCGGTGCAGCTGCCGATCGTGCCGCCGCCATCGCTGTGGCCGGATTGGCTGTGCAGATTGCCGAGGTAGACGGTGTAGGGCAGGCCCAGCGCGGCCGGTGCGGCCAGGGCTGCGGCGCGGCCTTTGGCCGAGGCTGCGGCGGCTTCAGCGGCGCGGGTGGCGGCCGTGGGCAGTGCGCGGAAGGCCGGCATCTGGGCCGGTGCGACGGTGCCCACCTGCATGTCCCAGACCTGCTCGATCACTTCCGCGTCGGCGGCGCTCAAGTTGCTCTCGACGAAATCGGCGACCACGCCGGTGCTCGGCAATTCGGTCGCGTCGACCGAGCTGGCGGTCAGGCGGACCTGATAGATGCCGTCGACGTCGGCCAGGCCGGGCTCGCGGCCGGCCCAGTCCACCTTGACGGTGATCTCGCCCTTGACGAGCGTCTCGACACCATGCCAGCGCTGCAGCACCGCGCCGGCCGGATCCAGCAGTTCAAGCCGCCAGGACACGGTCTGCGAGCGCTCGACCTGCGGGTACTCGAAGTTCAAGGTGAAGGTGCGGCTTTCGGCGATGGCCGAGGCTTCGGCGCGGTAGGGCACGTACAGCGTGGCGCCGAACTCCTGGTGGTCGGGGCTGATGCCGGCGGCCATGGCCAGGCCGGCGCTCGACAGGGCAGCCAGGAGCGCAATGGCGCGGGAGACTTCTTTCAAGGGATGGCGACGCATGGTGTGGTGTTCAGACGGGGGTTCGTGGTGGGGAGGTTCGGCATCTTCAGCAGCACGAACGCATCCGCGGGCCCCGCCGCAAGCGGCAAGGGCCCGTCCGCTTGGCAAGCCTTGCGGCCGCCAAGTTCAGTCAGGAGGGAAGAGGGCGCTCAGGCCTTGCGGCGGCGGGCGATGAAGCCCACGCAGGCCAGGCCGGCCAGCAGCAGCGCGTAGCTCTGTGGCTCCGGAACGGCAGCGGCAACAACGCTGAAGCTCACGTTGTCGATGGCCAGGCCGTGATCGGCGCCGGTGTTGTCCACCTCGATCCAGCGCACCCACAACGTGTCGCCAGCAGCCCAGTCGGTGGTGACCGCGCCGCCACGGCCGGCCTGCAGGCCGGCGACGTTGCCGTCAACGGCAGCAGCCGTCGCACCGATCACCGGCGAGGTCCAGCTGAAGTTGCCGCCCGGAGCCGTCCAGGCGCCGACGGCGTCGAACGTGGCGCCGAAGCCGTACTCCATCACCATCGAGTGCGCGCTGGTGTTGCCGCCATTGCGCCACTGCTCGCCGTCGAAGCCGATGTTGAAGCCGCTCAGCGCAGCGCCGCTGGCATTGGTGAAGGACACGGCAATCCAGCCGAGGGGGAAGCTGCCGCTGCCGATGGAACCCAGCGCACGATCGGCGCTGCTGCCGTAGCTGTGGATGCCGCCGGTGTTGCTGGTGCCGCTGTCGCCGATGTAGGTCGTCACCGGCGTGGTGGTGTTGGTCTTGAACAGACTCCATCCGGCGATGGTGCTGTCATTGGCCCAGGCATTGGTCGTGCCCGTCGTGGCCAGCGTGTCGAAGGACTGGCCGTAGGTGTAGGAAGCCGAACCCACCGTCAGGCCGGCATGAGCCGACGTGCTGGCCAGGGCGCCCAGGGCGAGGGAGAGAAGAACGCGTTGTGTAGACATGCTGATAGATCTCTTGAAAGGTTGAGGACCGAGAGAAAAAGAACTCTGAAATCGTGCCGACCGGAACCGCAGCCCAAGCTGCGCCGCCCCAACCGCCACCCGAGATGCAAGGCAATGGCAAACGTTTGCGAATCGATGCAAAAAAAACCGGATTCGCCGGGATGTCCGGGGCCTGCATCAGCCCCGATATGTGCAGCTTCGTGAAGAAGTGCATAAATTCTTTGCCGCCCCAAGCATATCGACCGACTGATGGCAGTCCTGTGTCAGGGCGGGCACAGACCCGTTTCGACCCCCGCGTTTGCGGGGGATCGAAAACCCGTCAGGGTTGGCCGTTATGTCGGCGGCGTCACAAGCGGTCCTGCCCTTCCTCCATCGTGCTCAGCATCCGCGGCGTCTGCGTCTGCTGCCCGCCGCTCACCACCCGCGCCATCTGCTGCGTGAAGCGCTGCGCATCGGCAAAGGCCGCGTGCAGCAGGCCCTTGCGCTGGTCGAGGTACTCGAACAGCGTCTGCGTGAAGAAGGAGCCGCGCAATTGCCGCGCGGGGTTGAGCGGGCTGGCGAAGACGCCCGGTTGGGGCGGCGGGCCGAGCGCCAGTTCGCCCGGGCTGGTGGCGGTGAGCAGGGTGTAGCGCGAGCGCGTGCGTTCGGCCAGGCGGGACCAGGCTTCCATCGAGATGCTCTCGCGCTCCACCCGGCCGCCATTGCTCTCGCGGATGAAGTCCATGCCCTCGCCTTGCAGCGGGTCCAGCATGTCGCCGCTGTAGCAGGTGTCGATCAGCACCCGGGTCAGCCGGGATGGCGCGTTAGCGAGTTCCTGCACGAGGCTGTCGCGCACGCTCGTGCGCTCCAACTTGAGCAGGTAGGCCGTGGCGTCCGCGCTGCGGTCGCCGAGGATGTCGCCCGAGTCGTAGGCGACGATGGACATGCGGCGGGTTTCGCCGCCGTCGCTTGAGGGCACGGGCAGGGCGCCGTGGCTGGAGACATAGATGAAGAGCAGGTCGTCGGCGCCCAGTTCCTCGCGCGTCTGCGCAATCGCCGCCTGGATGGCCGCGCGGCTGGCCTGCGGGCCGAAGAGCGCGGTGACGGCATAGCCCGAGGCACGCAGCCGCGCGGCGACGAGCCGCGCATCGTCCTCGCCCTGCAGCGGGCGCAGATGGGCCTCGTCCATGAAGCGGTTGATGCCCACCACCAGCGCGCGCTTGCGCGAGGGCGGTACCTGGCGCTTGAGCGAGAGCGCATGCGCGGCCATGGCGGCCTGCGCGGCCCGCTCCCAGCGGTGCTCGGCCAGCTGCTCGGGATAGAAGGGCGAGGCGGACTTGAGGCCGACGAGGGAGGCGAGGATCAGCAGCGCCTTGTCGGCTTCGTCCTCGTTGCGGTAGCTGCCGACGAGGCGCAGGCGGCCGACGGCATCACGGTCCACATCGGCGGCGCTGAGGCCTTCGCCGCGCAGGCGCTTGCGCACGGCGACCAGCAGTTCCTCGGGCACCTGGTAGCCCTGGTAGACCGGCTGATAACCGGCCACCATCGGCGCGCAGCCGCTCAGGGCCAGCGGAGCCAGCAACAGCGAACGGCGGCTGAGCGTCACAGCACCTTGATCGTCGCGCTCACCATCGTGCCCTGCTTGCGCGGCGCGCCGACGATGAACTCCACGCGGTAGCTCACGCCCAGCGGCACGTCCTTGGGGATCAGCAGGTTGATGACGTCCTCATGTTCGCCGGCCGGCAGGGTGCGCTTTTCTTCGGGCTGGGCGGGAATCGTGAGCTGCTCTTCCTGGCCGTTGGCGATGGCGAAGAGGCGGCGCTCGATGTAGACGCTGGCCTCGGCGCCATCCGGCGTCAGCACGAGGAAGCGGCTGCGCACCTGGAACTTCGTCTCGGGCCGCGCCTCGGCCGGCATGTCCACGGCTTCGGGGCGCAGCACCAGGCCTTGCGAGGGCTCGTAGCCCACGCGGGCCATCGCGGCCCTGTAGTCTTCGCGGCGGCCGAGCTGGGTGGCGGGCAGCCAGTCCGGATGGTCTTCCAGGCAGTCCTTCATGGCATTGAAGTAGGCCGTGGCCAGGCCCATGGCGCTGCCGGCCGCTGTGGCCGTGACCGCACCGCCGCCTCCGCCGCCCGAGCCCTGCTGCCGGTTGTCGGGCGGCGGGGCCGTGCCCGAGGAGCGGCTCACGCCCACGCTGAAGTGGCTCAGAAAGCCCAGGATGCCGCCGGCCGCGGCGTCGCCCTTCTGCTCGCGCACGATGCACTCGTCGAGCTTGGTCTGCACCGATTGCTGGGCCAGGCAGGGGCTTGCAGCCGCAAGGGCAAGAAGAGCGGGAACAGGTGTCAACAACTTCATGGCTGCGCCTCCTAACGCCTATTCTCAATGCCATCCGGTCGCTAGACTAGGCCCATGCGTAGCATCTTGGTGACTCTGTTGTTGGGTTCGGCGATCTCGGCTTCGGCCGCGCCGGTGTGCGAAGTCGCCGCCCTGCAGGGGCGCGCCGAACTGGTCGGCACGGGGCCGCTCAAGAAGGGCCAGGGCCTGTCGGTGGGCGCGCAGCTCAGGACGGGGCCGAAGTCGCGCCTGCGCCTGCGCTGCGTGGACGGCTCCACCCTCGTGCTGGCCGACAACAGCCAACTGCTGATCGAGCTCTTCGAGCCCGGCCCGGCGCGCAAGGCCAGCTTCATGCTCGGCATCGGCCTGCTCGGCCAGAAGGTGCAGCCGGCCGAACAGCCCAGCGAAAGCCGCTGGCAGGTGCGCACGCCCAGCGCGGTGACGGCGGTGCGCGGCACCGAGTTCATGGTCGAGGTGGCCAAGGACCAGAGCACGCAGGTGCATGTGCTGAGCGGCGTGGTGGCGGTGGAATCGCAAGGTGCCGGCGACAAGCCGGGCGGCGCCTACCAGAGCAAGGACATCAAGACCCGCGGCATCCGCGCGCCGGAGTCGGTGCTGCTGGACGCAGCCGGTGCCGGCACGCACTGCGCGCAGGCGGCCGGCTGCTCGGTGGCGGCCAGCGCCTCGGCGGCCGAGCTCAAGACGCTGCAGGACCGGCTCGGCGGCTTCTGAGGCGCTACCAGCTGGCGCCCGCGTCAGCCTCAAGCCCGGCGCGCTGCGGCTCGAACACCTTCAGCAGGTGGTCGACCAAGGCGCGCGTCTTGGCCGTCAGGTGGTTGCGGGAGGGGAACACCGCGTAGATGTCGGCCGGCGGCAGGCGCCAATCGGGCAGCACCGGCTTGAGCTTGCGCGCGCGGATCAGGGGCGCAGCCTCCCACAGCGAGCGCATGAGGATGCCGTGCCCGTCCACCGCCCAGCCGAGCACGCATTCGCCGTCGTTGGAGGCCAGCGGGCCGCGGACCTTGACGGTCTCCGACTTCGCGCCCGACTGCAGCTGCCAGCGGCCGAAGGTCTCGTCGCTCTCGCGGATGAAGAGGCAGGCGTGCTGGGCCAGATCGCGCGGCGCAGCGGGCGTGCCCGCCCGGCGAAGGTAGGCAGGCGAGGCGCACAGCACGCGCCGGTTGCGCGCCAGCAGCCGCGCCGTCAGCCGCACATCGGGCAGCTCGCCGAAGCGGATCTGCAGATCGAAACCCTGCTCCACCAGATGGACCGGCCGGTCGCTCAGCTGCAGCTGCACCTGCACGTCCGGGTAGCGGCGAGCGAAGGCCGACAAGGCCGGTGCGATGTGGCGCCGGCCGAAGCCGAGTGTGGCACTGACCCGCATCAGCCCCTTCGGCAGGGCACGGCTGCCGGCCACGGTGCGTTCCAGCGTTTCAAGGTCTTCCAGCACCCGCGCACCGTCGACCAGGTAGGTCTCGCCTTCGGGCGTGAGGCCGATGCGGCGCGTGGTCCGGTGCAGCAGCCGCACGCCCAGCCGGCGCTCGATGGCGGCCAGCCGCTTGCTGACGGCGGGCGGCGTCACGCCCAGCTGCTGGGCGGTCGCGGCCAGGCTCCCCTGCTTGAGGAGCAGGGTGAAGAAGGCGAGGTCCGAGAAACCGTCCATTCATGACTCCAAAGACCGAAAGAGCTTCGTGAACAGACATTATGGGAGATCGATTCATGCCTAGGATGGCGACATCGCAGACGGGATCGAGGACACGAGCATGAGCACAAGCACCGGCATGGCCACGGGCAGCGACGCGCTGTATCCGGGCTTCGAGGCGCGCGACATCGAGACCGAGCCCGGCATCCGCATCCGTGTCCGCATCCGTGTCCGCACCGGGCCCCGGGGCGGGCCGGGCGCACCCCTGCTGCTGCTGCACGGCCATCCGCAGACGCATGCGATCTGGCACCGCGTGGCGCCCGCGCTGGCCGAGCACTTCACGCTGGTGCTGGCCGATCTGCGCGGCTATGGCGACTCCTCCAAGCCGCGTGGCGATGCCGACCACGCGAACTACAGCAAGCGGACCCTGGCGCGCGACATGGCGCATGTGATGCACGCGCTGGGCCATGCGCGCTTCAGCGTGCTGGCGCATGACCGCGGCGCCCGCGTCGCGCACCGGCTCGCGCTCGATCATCCGCAGGCCGTGCAGCGCCTGGTGCTGCTCGACATCGCGCCGACGCTGGCCATGTACGAGCAGGCCAGCGAGGCGTTTGCGCGCGCCTACTGGCACTGGTTCTTCCTGATCCAGCCCGCGCCCCTGCCCGAGCGCCTGCTCGAAGCCGATCCGGCCGCCTACGTGCGCGATGTGATGGGGCGCCGCAGCGCCGGCCTGGCGCCCTTCGATGCGCGCGCGCTGGCCGAGTACGAGCGCGCCCTCGCGCTGCCCGGCACGGCGCACGGCATCTGCGAGGACTACCGCGCTTCGGCCGGCATCGATCTCGAACACGACCGCGCCGACCGCGCGCAGGGCGTGCGGCTCGCGGCGCCGCTGCTGGCGCTGTGGGGCCGCGACGGCGTCGTGCAGCGCTGCTTCCGCCCGCTCGAAGAATGGCAGCGCGTGGCGGCCGACGTGCGCGGCGAGGCCCTGCCTTGCGGCCACTACATCCCCGAGGAAGCGCCCGAGGCCCTGCTCGCGCGGGCGCTGCCCTTCCTGATCGCCTGAGAGGCCCCCATGAGCGCCAGAACCCTGTACCAGAAGCTGGTCGATTCACACACGGTCGCGCGGCTCGACGAGCAGAACGTGCTGCTGTTCTGCGACCTGCACCTGATGAACGAATACACGAGCCCGCAAGCCTTCGCGGGGCTCTACCAGCAGCAGCGCGGCGTGCCCATGCCCGGCCAGAACGTGGCCGTGGTGAGCCACATCATCCCGACCCACCCGACGGCCATCCGCGTGATCGCCGACCCGGCCTCGGCCCTGCAGGCGACGAACCTCGGCAAGAACTGCGAGCACTTCGGCATCCCGCTGCTCGACACCCACGATGCCTTGCAGGGCATCGAGCATGTGGTGGCGCCCGAGCACGGCATGATCCGCCCGGGCATGGTGGTGATCTGCGGGGACAGCCACACCACGACCTATGGCGCGCTGGGCGCCCTGGGCTTCGGCATCGGCACGACCGAGGTCGAGCATGTGCTGGCCACGCAGACCCTGGCCTACCGCGTGGCCCGCGACCTGCGCATCCATGTCGAGGGCGCGCTGCAGGCCGGCGTCACGGCCAAGGACCTGATCCTGGCCATCATCGGGCGCATCGGCGCGCAGGGCGCGCGCGGCTATGTGGTCGAGTTCTGCGGGCCGGCCATCGACGCGCTGTCCGTCGAAGCCCGCTTCACCCTGTGCAATATGACGGTCGAGGCCGGCTCGCGCGGCGCGCTGATCGCGCCCGACGCGAAGGCCGTCGACTACGTGATGGCGCGCGCCCCGGACCTCGCCCCGCACCGCGACGCAGCGCTGGCGGCCTGGCGCGATCTGCGCTCGGATGCGGGCGCGGCGTTCGCGCTGGACTTGCGCTTCGACGCCAGCGGCATCGCGCCACAGGTCACCTGGGGCACGAGCCCCGACCAGGTCGCGTCCATCGACGCCTGCGTGCCGGAACTGGCGAGCTTTGCCGACGCTGCCTCGCGCCAGGGCGCCGCGCGTGCGATGGCCTACGTGCAGCTGCAGCCGGGCGCGCCGATCGAAGGCACGCCCGTCCAGCACGTGTTCATCGGTTCCTGCACCAACGGCCGCATCGAGGACCTGCGCGCGGCGGCGGCGCTTGTGCGGGGGCGCCATGTGGCCGCCGGCGTGCGGGCCATGGTCGTGCCCGGCTCCGGCGCCGTCAAGGCGATGGCCGAGGCCGAGGGCCTGCACCGCGTGTTTGCAGACGCCGGCTTCGAGTGGCGCAAGCCCGGCTGCTCGATGTGCCTGGCGATGAACGACGACGTGCTCGCCGCCGGCGTGCGCTGCGCGTCCACGACCAACCGCAACTTCGAGGGCCGCCAGGGGCGCGGCGCCATCACCCACCTGATGAGCCCGGCCATGGCCGCCGCTGCCGCGGTCACGGGCTGCATCACCGACGTTCGCAAGCTGGGAGCCCTGTCATGACGGCCACGCCTGTTCGCATCGAGGGCCGCGCTGCGGCGCTGCCCATCGCCAACCTCGACACCGACCAGATCATGCCCAAGCAGTTCCTGCGCGGGATCGACAAGTCGGGACTCAGGGACGGGCTGCTGCACGACCTGCGCTTCGATCCCCAGGGCCGCGCGCGGGCGGAGTTCGTGCTCAACCGCGCGGAGTTCCAGGGCGTCTCGATCCTGGTCGCCGGGGCCAACTTCGGCTGCGGCTCCAGCCGCGAGCATGCGGTGTGGGGCCTGCTGCAGTTCGGCATCCGCGCGGTGGTCGCGCCGAGCTTTGCCGAGATCTTCCATTCCAACGCGATGAACAACCGGCTGCTGCTCATCACCTTGCCGCAAGCGCAGATTGAAGCGCTGATGCGCGATGCCGGGGACGCGGCGGGCAATGCGGTCAGCATCGACCTGGCCGCGTCGACGCTGAAAAGCCGCAGCGTGGCGGCCGGCTTCGAGCTGCTGCCGCGGCATCGGCGCGTGTTTCTTGAAGGGCTCGACAGCATCGGCCTTTCGCTCAGCCACCAGGCGCAGATCGATGCGTTTGCGCACAGGCACTGGCAGGCGCAGCCCTGGCTCAAGGACATTGCCAGACTGACGCTGGACCGGCTGCAGGCGCCCGGCGGCGCCCGCTGAACTAACCCCTTACTTGCCCGGAGCGGCCAGGGCGCGCACGCTGTTGGCGCCGTCGATGCAGGCGTCCTGCCCGGAGCCGGGCGTGGCGGCGGGGTTGCTCAGCTCGAAGACGCGGCGCTGGCCCAGGCCCGCCGCGCGGATGGCCGGCCCGTTGACCTGCTGGAACAGCCGCTCGAAGGAACCGTCCTTGATGGCGCGCTGCAGGCCGGTTTCCAGGTCCTGCGCCAGCGCGAGGTTGTCGCGGGCGACGAAGAAGTATTCGCACAGCGGGTAGTGCAGGGCCAGGTTGGCCTCGATGGCCAGGCCCAGGTGCTGGTAGTTGCGCAGCTCGCCCTGGATCTCGCCGATGCCGCGCGGCAGGTAGACAAAACGGTCGGCGGCCAGCATCTTGAAGATGTCGCGGTACTGCATGGCGTCCACCACGGGCAGGCCGTTGGCGCGCAGGATGGCGGCGTCCTCCCACTCGGCCACCTGGCCGGCCGCCAGGGCCTTGAGCTGGTCCAGCGTCTGCACGGCGGCGAAGCGCTCGCGGTCGCGGTCCTTGATCAGGAAGATGCGCCAGCCGAGCACGCCCTTGTCGAGCGGCACGCGCACGCGCAGGTAGTCGCGCTCGCGCTGCGGCGAGGTCGGCGCCCACATCACATCGACGCCCTGGCCGGCGGCGATGCGCGAGAAGGAACGCAGGATGCCGCTGGTGTCGCTGGAGTTGCGCACCTCGATGGTCCGGTCGATCTTGGCCAGCGCGAGCTTGAGCAGCTGGATGTAGTAGTTGCCGCGCTCGTCGGTGGGCGTGTCGGCCGAAGGGTAGGTGACGACGCGCGGCGCATCGGCCGCAGGCGGCGCGGCGAGCGCGGGGCGCTGCAGGCAGGTGCAGGCCAGCAAGGCGAGGCAGCACAAATCCTTGATGCTGGCGCTGCGTGTCATGCCTAACGCCGATCTTCGACGGTATACGCCAGTTGCCCGCCGACCCAGCTCTGCAGCACCCGCGTCTTGAGCAGCGCCTGGGGCGGGGCCTGCAGCGGGTCCTGGTCCACGAGGATGAAGTCGGCCCGGTGGCCCGGCATCAGGCTGCCGAGTTCGCCCTCGCGGTGCGCCGCATAGGCCGCGCCGGTGGTGAAGCAGGCCAGGGCCTGGACGCGCGTGAGCGCCTGCCCGCCGTACCAGCCGCCGGGCGGCTGGCCGTGCCCATCCTGGCGCGTGACGGCGGCGTACAGGCCAGCCCAGGGCGTCGGCTGCTCGACCGGGAAATCCGATCCGCAGGCCAGGTGCGCGCCGCTCTTGCGCAGCCGCTGCCAGGCGTACGCGTCCTGGATGCGCAGGGGGCCGATGCGCTCCTCGGCCATGTTCATGTCCGAGGTGGCATGCGTGGGCTGCACCGAGGCGATGACGCCCAGGGCGGCGAAGCGCGGGATGTCTTCGAGCGCGATCACCTGCGCATGCTCGATGCGGTGGCGCAGGCGCACGCTCTTGCTGCCGAACTCGCGCTTCATGGCCTCGAAGGCATCGAGCACCTGGCGGTTGGCTGCATCGCCGATGGCGTGGACATTGATCTGGAAGCCCTGGGCCACGAGCGGGCGGATCAGCGCCACCATCTCGGCATCGCTGTGGAAGAGCAGGCCGCGCGTCTGCGGCGCGTCGCTGTAGGGCGCGAGCAGGGCCGCACCGCGGCTGCCCAGCGCGCCATCGGCAAATACCTTGACGGCGCGCAGGCTGTACAGGCCCTCGTTCATCGGCTGCACCGGACCGCTCTCGCGCAGCCGGGCGATCAGGCCCGCGTCGCTGGCGCGCGCCATCGCGTCCACACGCAGCTTGAGCCGGCCGCTGCCGGCCATGTCGCGCAGCTCGCGGTCCACGGCTTCGTCGATGCCGGCGTCGGCGATGCCGGTCAGGCCCAGGCTCAGCAGCTCATCTTGCGCGGCCTCGAGCGCAGCGCGGGTCTCGGCTGCGCTGGGCGCGGGCACGTGCTTGTCGACCAGGTCCTGGGCGGCGTCCACCAGCACGCCGGTGGGCTCGCCGCTGGCGTCGCGCTCGATGCGCCCGCCCGGCGGGTCGGGTGTTTCGCGCGTGATGCCGGCGATCTGCAGCGCAGGGCTGTTGGCCCAGCCGGCGTGGCCGTCCACGCGGCCCAGCCAGACCGGGCGGGCGCGCTCGGCGCCGTCCAGTTCGGCTGCGGTGGGAAAGCGGCCGAGCTTCCAGTTCGCCTGGTTCCAGCCGCCGCCGGTGATCCAGGCGGCATCGGCGTGTGTGCCCGCATAGGCCTTGATGGCGGCCAGCGCGGCGGCGAGATCGGGCGTGTCGCGCAGCTCGAGCTGGCGGCGCGTCAGGCCCAGGTCCAGCATGTGGCCGTGGGCGTCGATCAGGCCCGGCATCAGCACGCGGCCCTGCGCATCGACGCGGCGCGCGCCCCGGGCCTGCGCTTGCAGGGCGGCGAGCGTGCCGGTGGCCTTGACGCGGCCTCCGGCGTCCGTCAGCAAGGCCTCGAAGCGCAGCACATGGCCGTGTTCATCGAGCGTCAGGCCTCGGGCGTTGTGGATGAGCACCGGCTCGGCGGCCTGGGCCGCGCCGAGCGTGGCGATGAGTACTGCGACGAGATGGCGCAGCCGCAAGCTCATCAGGCCATGCCTTGATGCCTGAGCAGCGCATCGATCTGCGGCTCGCGCCCGCGGAAGGCCTTGAAGTTGTCGATCGCGTCGCGCGAGCCGCCCATCTCCAGGATGTTGTGCAGGTAGCGC
>FSVW01004182.1_pt1 | contig 17489 bp, 17 predicted proteins | sample 1637551 | NCBI WGS metagenome assembly FSVW01 (sample SAMEA3914814, study PRJEB12502) | metagenome | biome: forest; material: soil | place: USA | collected 2011-09-16 | depth 0.1 m | reverse complement strand
GTCATCAGCAGATTGACCTCGTCGTCATCGACCAGCAGCACGCGAGGCTGCTCTGGCAGGTTGTCGACGAAGGTGGCAGTGGAATTCATGGATGGGTCGGAAATTCTTCGGGCCGCTCAGGGCTGGGCCGGCAGCAGCATTGTCAACGCTGCGCGCACCCGTTCAAGTTCGGCCAGCACGGCCTCGATCTCGGCGTCGATGTCCTGGGCCTGCTGGTCGCGCGCCATGGCTTCAAGCCGGGCGCAGTGAGCCGAGAGTATCAGCGCGCCGAGGCTGGCCGAGGAAGACTTGAGCGTGTGCGCGATCTGGCGCAGGGCGCTGAAATCCAGCGGGGAACGGGCCGCGGCCAGTTCAGGCAGGAAGCGTTCCAGCGAACCGAAGTAGGCGTGGATGACACGCTGAAGTAACTGGTTAGCTCCCGTGGGGTCGAGTTCGCGCAGGCGCGCCAGGGCGGCTGCGTCGAGCGGCTCGGACAGTTGCGGGGAGCTGTGCATGGGCGATGGTTGAATTCTTTGTGCTCAGCAAAGGAATGTAACGCCAGCGCCGTGGGTAGGGTAGGCGTGTTCGTGATGGATTTGGGAATCGCGCTTTCGACTCGCTTTCGAGAGCCCGTCCACAGCGTCTCTACAATACTCAACATGAACAGCCTCAGCGATGTCCGGTCTGGCACGCGCCCGCCTTCAAGGCGAGCCCAGGTCATCGGACTGACGCTGAGTTTGGCGGTTATGGCCCTGGCCGCGCTGTTGCTGCACGGCGACGCGAATGCCGGTCCGATGCTCGGCGTCTTGCTGGTCGTGGTGCTGCTGTTACCGGTGGCAGCGGGCCTGGCCTGGTACTTTGGCGCCCAGTCCGCACGCCGCCGTTACGAGCCGCTGCTGCGCGAGGCGCGCTCGCAGGCCCAGGCCTTCGCCAAGCTGCATCGCCACTGGCAATGGGCCACCGACACCGACCATCACCTCGTGCGCTGGCAGGCGCCCAAGCAGGCCCCGGCTTCGTCCTGGGTCGGCATGGCGGCCACGCAAACCCTGATCGAACGCTTCGATTGCCCCGGCGATTGCGAGCTGCGCTCGGCACTCGGGGCCCATCGTGATTTCGACGGCATTCCGGCGCGCGAGCCCTCGGGCCAGCAATGGCTTTTGCGTGGCGTGGCCTGCACCGATGCGCACGGGCGTTTTGCCGGTTACGTCGGCACGGCCGAGCGGCTTTGCGACAGCGGCGCGCTGGCCGAGCAGGCCGAACAATCGGCCTTCGCGTACACGATCTCGCACGACATGCGCGCGCCGCTGCGCGTGGTCGAAGGCTTTGCAAAAATCCTGAAAGAAGACTACGGCCCCCAGCTCGATCCGCGTGGCCTCGATCACGTGGAGCGTGTGCTCAGCGCGGCCGGCCGCATGCAGGGCATGATCGACGCGCTGCTCTCGCTGACGCAACTTTCGGCGCGTCCGCTGAAGCACGAACGGGTCGATCTTTCCGCCTTGGCGGCCAGCGTCCTCGACGAGATGCGCCACACAGCCCCCGAGCGCGCAGCGGAGTGCCAGATCGAAGCCGGCCTGGTGGCGGACGGCGATCCGCTGCTCTTGCGCATGGCGCTTGAGAACCTGCTCGGCAACGCCTGGAAGTACAGCGCCAAGCGCGACTGCGTGCGGATCCGTTTCGAGCAGCGCCAGCAGGGCGGACGGCGCGTCTTCGTCATCTCGGACCAGGGCGCCGGCTTTGACATGCGCGCGGCAAACCGGCTCTTCAACGCCTTCCAGCGCCTGCACAGCGCCAGCGAATTTCCGGGCACCGGCGTGGGACTGGCTTCGGTGCGCCGCATCGTGCGTCGCCATGGCGGCGAGGTGTGGGCCGAGTCCGAACCCGAACAGGGCGCGCGCTTTTATTTCACGCTGGGCTGATCGGCCTTGTCGGCCTGATCTGTCTGATCGGCGGCTTCGACCAAGCCGCGTGCCGCTTCCATCAGCGTGAGGCCGTTCTCCAGCGCGAGGGCATCGAGGCGCGAAAGCGCTTCCTCGCGGCCCATTCTTCCGCGCTCCATCAAGAGCCCCATCGCAATCGGCACGAACTGCTGCAACACCGGGGCATTCGGCGGCGCTTCGGCTTGCTGCGCGGTACCGCGGGCCAGGGCCGCTTCCAGCGTGGGCAGGATCTGGCGGATGTCCAGCGGCTTGATCAGATAGGCCACCGCGCCGAGCTGCTTGACGCGCGCCAGCGTCTCGTCATCTGAAAAGGCCGAGAGAAAAACGAAGGGGATGTGCAGGTGCTCGCGCAGGTACTCGGCCACGTCGAAGCCCGAGAGGCCTTCCATGCGGATGTCGAGCAGCACAAGGCCGGGGCGGTGTTCGCGCGCAAGCAGGATGGCGTCGTCGCCATTGTCGGCATCGATGACTTCGAAACCCGCGCGCGCAAGGCCGAAGCTCAAGGTGGCCAGGACCAGGCGATCGTCGTCGACGACGAGGATCTTGCCTTTGTTCACAGGGTTGCTCACGTGGCTGCTCGTGCTGCTGTTCATGGCGCCAATTGTCGTGACTTCGCGCTGGCCTGCATGTCGCCCAGATGGGTGCCCGGGGCCTGCAATTCAAGGGTGCAAAGCACCTTCTCGCCAGTCTGTTCGAAGCGCAGGTGCGCACCGCGGCGCGGCAGCAGCGCACGCACGAGACTCAGGCCGGAGCCGCCGGTGGTCGATTGCCCGGGCACGAATCCGGCCGGCAACTGGCCCTTGTTGCGGATCTCGAGACGCACACGGTCTGACTGCACCACCAGGCTGCAGGAGACCTCGCCGCGGCCGTGCTTGAGCGCATTCGTCAGCAGCTCGTTGAGCGCCAGGGCGACCGGAATGGAATCGCCTTCTCGCAGCCGCCAGGCCTCGGCGTCGCCGGCCTCCACCACCGTGTGTGTGGCGATGCTCGTGCCCGTCATGCGGCACACCGAAGCGACGATCGCTTCCATCACTTCACGCACGCGCGGCGGCCCGTCGTCACCTACTTGCAGGCCATAAACCTGCGCAATCGCGCCGACCTGGCCGACGGCATCCTGCAGCGCCGTCGCCACCTCCGGCCGTCGATCGGCAATGCCTTGCAGCAGCCCCACCACGCCTTGCAGATTGTTCTTGATGCGGTGGTGCACCTCGCGCACCAGAAGCTCGCGCTGGGCGATCGCTTCGCGCAGGCGCTCGGCCTCGGCAGCGCGCTGCGCCGTCACTTCGCTCGCGACGAGCAGCACTTGGCCGGCGTCGCCCGAAGCGCCGGCATCGGCGTCGCCGCTCAGGTGCAGGAGGCGCAGATCCCAGACACGTTCGGCAGCGCCCACACCGCTCTTCAATTCACGCTCGACCACCGAGCCCACGGCCGCGCGCATCGCCAGTTCCATGTCGGCGGCCACCAGGGCGCCGGCCTGCGCACCGAAGAGAGCCTCGGGTCGCGCGCCGATCAGCGCTTCGGGCTTGATCCCGGCAATGTCGGCCGCGGCCTGATTGACGCGTTCGATGCGACGGCTGCGCGCATCGTGCAGGCTGATGGCCAGTGGGGCGGCCTCGATCATGCGGGCCAGCGAGGCGCGCGCGGCTTCCGTCTGCGCCTCGGCCTCGCGCCGGCGGTCGATGTCCAGCAGCGCGTAGGTCAGGCGCCGCTGCCCGCCTTGCTGCGTGACGAGCGCATTGCCGGCGACCCAGAACTGGCGACCGTCGAGCGCCTTGATGCGGCACTCGAAGCTTTCGCTCTCGCCTTCGGGCAGGTCGTCGAGCCGGCGCGGCTGGCGCAGCGGATGATTTGGATCTCGCGTGGCGACGATGTCCACGGGCTGGCCGATGCAGTCGCTCAAGGAAGCGCCGAACATGCGCCGTGCCGAGCGGTTCATCCATTCAATGCCACCGCGCCCGACGATGACGATGCCGACGAGCACGGAATCGAGTTCGACGCGGCGCGCTACGTCGGCGCTCTGCTCGGCGTGGTGTTCTTCGAGGATGGCGAGGTAGGCGTCTTGATGCGGCAGGGGGCTCAGGCGCGCGGTGAAGTGGCGCGGCCGGCCTTGGGCGTCGATCAAGGTGCCGCTGTTGACGACGGCAGCTTTCGGCGCATCAGCGCCTTGCCAACCAAGCAGTTCGCGCAATGGCGGCGGTGCGTCGGCGATCTCGTGCAGCGGTTGGGCCAGCAGTGCCGAGAAGGCCGCATTGGCCTGCAGCACCTGGCCACGCGAATCGAGCCGCAGCAAGGGCAGAGGGCACAGCGCGCCCACGACATCGAGTGGGTCGACCAGCGCTGGAAAATCGAGCGAAGCCGTCATGCGCCGAGTTTAGGCGCGTAGATCAGCCGCGCAAAAACTACTCCAGATGCGCCGCCTTGGACAGCGCCCGCAGCAGGCTCGCGTTGACCTCCTGCGCGCCGAGCATCAGCGACTCCGCGGCATCGCGGAACTCGAAGATCGACTCGGTTTCGATCGCGTGCACGAGGTCCAGATAAGGCCGGTACGGGCCGCTGCCGTCCACCAAAGCCTGGCGCACCCGCTCCGGCACGGGGATCGATTGCAGCAGCTTGTCGAAGGGCTGCTTGAGCATGTGGTCCAGCAGCGAGAACAGGCCGCAGACGAACATCTCGTCGCGCATCTCGGCGTCGTCCATGCTCTTGGCCAGTTCTTCCATCAAGAGGCCCCGGCGCAGCGCTCCGTACATGATCGGACGCATGCTGTGGTCCTTGCTGGCCGTGGTCAGCAGCAACGCCAGCCAGCGCTTCAGACGCGAATAGCCGAGCAGCATGATGGCGTGGCGGAAGCTCGACACCTCGACGGACAGGCCGAAGGCGGCCGAGTTCATGTAGCGCAGCAGCTTGAAGGCCAGGCTCGGGTCGCGCTTCAGTGTTTGTTCCAGGCGGTCGATGTCCTCGCCCTGGTCCACGCGCGACATCAGTTCCACGATGACCTGCAGGTCGGCCTGCACATCCTTGCGCGTGGGTGCTCCCTCGGGGGCTTGATAAGCGCCATTCATCGGCCAGGCGATGACTTGCGCGGCGCCGCGCTTGAAGGCGGCCTCGATCTCGGGCACACCGCTCACACCGGTCATCAGCTTGACCATGCCGGGCGCAGTGCCCATGCCTTCGCTGCCGGGGTCCAGCAGATGGAGCTTGAAGCAGGGCAGCACGGCCAGCGACATGCTGGGCGAAGGCTGGCCCTTGAGGATCAGCTTGTTGCCCGCCGTCTTGAGGGCTTGGAACGATTCGGCCAGGCTTTCGTCGGCGGCGATGAAGGCCGGCACTTCGAGCGCGATATTGGCGGGCGGCTGGGCGGCAAGCACGCCGCGGGGCAGGCCTTCATGCTGGATCGCAAGCACCACCGGCGCACCGCCGGCGGGCCAGACCTCGGCCACGGCTTCCAGCAGGCTCGCCGCTTCCAGCGTCGCGTCCTGCTTGAGCGGCATGACGGTCAGCCGCGTGGCGGTGACGACACGCTGGGGATCGATCTGCGGGGCATAGCCCAGTGCGACGGCGCCGAGGATGTTGTGATTCATTCTTCTTTCCCGGGCTCCGTCTGAAGGTTGGAGCCGCTGCTAGCTGGTGGTGATGAACTGCAAGAGCGACATGCGCTGAACCATGGCGTAAGTCTGCAGGGCGGCCTGGTAGCCGGTCTGCTGACTCTGGAAGTCCGAAATGCCTTTGACCATGTCGAGGTCTTCGGCGTTGGACTGCTCGGTCTGGGCGTTCAACTTCAGCGCAGACATACGCGTCTGGGTGTTGTCGAGATTATTCATGGTCTCGCCCACCTGACTGCGGACATTTTGCATGTTTCCCATCACCGCATCCATGTCCCGGAGGTCGACCGCGTTGTCCTGGCTGATCTGGGCGCCGGTGCGTGCCGGTGAGTTGAGGTGCGCAATCGTGCGGTCCAGCACGTCGAACACGCGCAGATTGGCCGCCGAGGGCTGAACGGTGAACTGGTCGCCGTCCACGGGCTTGCCCGAAATCGACATGGACATGCCGTCGAACTGGATCGCGTGGCCCGAGGAGTAACTGTCTGAACCGACGACATTGCCGGTGTTGTCGTCGGTCACCACATAACTCTGTGTCGGTACGGTGCCGTTGATCTGGATGGTGTAGCCGTGACCGGTCAGGGCCTTGGGGTCGATCAGGTTGCCGCCGTCGATCCAGGCCTGTGGCGCATCGCCCGTGTTGACGTTGCCGCCGGCCGCCGTGACGAAGCTGCCGTTGCCGCTGTTGGCCTGCTCGAAAGCCAGCCTGCCGTCGATCGACAGCTGGTAGCCGGCGAACACGCCGGTCTGGTTGGTGCCCGCCACGCCGAGGTATTTGACGCCGCCGTTCTGGTCCACAAACGGCGCGCCGCCCGAGCCCTGGCCCGCGAACAGATAGTTGCCCGAACCGTCGGTGCGGTTGGCGATGGTGAAGAGCTGGTTGCGCAGGTCCTGCACCTTGTTGCCCAGAGCCTGGCGCTCGGTGTCGGTGTAGCTTCCGTCGCCGGCTTGCACCAGGGTCTCGCGGATCTGCTGGAGGATGTCGGTGGCGTCGCCCAGGCCCGACTCGGCCAGCGTCATCGCGTTCTGGCTAGCCTGCAGGGCGCGGTTGTCGGCGTCGATGCGGCTGACCTCGGCTCGCGAACGCTCGGCCTGGGCCGCGCCCGTGGGGTCGTCGCTGGCCTGCGAGATGCGCTTGCCCGAGGTCAGCTGCGTCTGCGACTTCTGCAGCTGCAGCTGGCGCGACATCAACGTGGAGACGGTGTTGTCGAAGGTGTTGGCGGTGGAGATGCGCATGGTTAGGGCCTGTTAAGACTACAGGAATCGGTGCGAGGGCGGCTGCGCGAGCGCAGGGCTAGGCGCGTGCCGCCGCCTGGACCCATGTCCAGGCAAGGTGCGCAACAACGCCCTGCGTTCGCGCAGCCACCCTCCCGAAGGGTTGTCACTCAAAAGCCCGCGCGCGGCGTTGCAAAGTCTCGCTGGGGATGGCCCCAGCTTCACCTTTGCGCCTTGCTCGCGGGCTTTTGAGTGGCAACGCATCCGATCCCTGTAGTCTTAACAGGCCCTAGCCTTAGCCGCCAACGATCTGCAGCAACTGCGTGAACAGGGATTGCGCCGTCTGCAGCACCTTGGCCGCGGCCTGGTAGCCCTGCTGGTATTGCATCAGCCGCGCGGCCTCTTCGTCGATGTTGACGCCGGCCTGGTTGGAGCGGGCGGTCTCGGCATCCGAAGCCACGGCAGTGGACACTTTTGACAGGTAGTTCGAGCCCTGCACCCGCGCGCCGATATCGCCCATCGCCGCGGCGTAGGCATCGTTGATGTTGGAACCCGGCGAGACGCTGCCATCGGGGCGCAGCGAGCGGCCCACGAAGTCCTCGGTCTGCATGTCGAGGAAGGCTTTGGCGTTGCCGTTGTTGTTGCTCGTGTACTGCGTCGCGGCGAGGTCGATCTGGTCGCCGGCGCGCGGCACGCCGTCCAACGTGAGCTCGAAGCCGAGGTCGATGGCCGGGTTGGCATCGGGCTCGTTGCCGATCGGCTTGCCGGCGGTCCAGATGCCGCTCATCACCGTGCCGTTGGACAAGCTCAGCGTGTAGTCCATCTTCGTCGGGTCGTCGGCATTCGGCCCGATGAACTGGATCGTTGCCGGCGCGAGCGTCGGGTCGATATTGCTGTTGACGGCGTAGAGCGAACGCACCGTGGCCGTGCCGGTGTTGGTGGCGGCGATGGAACTCGTCAGCGGGCTTGCGGCGGCAATGCCGGCGGGGGTGGTCAGCACGGCCTTCATATTCTGCGCGGCCTGGCTGACCGGCTGCAACAAGAAGGAATCGTTGGACGCCATGCCGGCGGCGTTGCCGATCGTGATCGTGAAGCCGTCCACCGTGGCGCCGTCGGAAACGTTGCGCACCAGTCCGTCGGAAAGACGCGTTATTTCATAAGCGCCCGGAGTGCCGTCGGGCGACTGGCGCAGCTTGTAGCTGGTGGCCTGGAGCTGGGTGGCGTCGGTGATGCTCAGGCCCACCGAGCTGGCGAACGTGCCGTCCAGATTGCGCACGTTCGTCGAGGCCGGCAGCGCGCTCGGGTCGGCCGTGCGGAAGATCGGCGCACCGGCACCCGGCGGCTGCGAAAGATCGAGACCCAGCGCCTGCTGCTGATTGACGCGATTGGTGATGGCCGTGGCCATCTGGCCCAGCAGTTCCTTAGCGTGCTGCAGGTCGTCGTTCTGGAATAGCAGGCGCGCCGTGATGGAGCCGCCGGTCAGCACGCTGGAATCCAGCGCGCGCGGGCCGTTGGTTTCCTGGATCGCGACGCGAGCCTTGGTCGGGTCGTATGAATCGGGCGTGACGCTGAGTTCCAGCGCCTGCGTGCCCAGCACCAGACGCTGGCCGCCGCCGATGAACACGCCCATCGAACCATCGCTGGCCGGCAGCGTCGTCACTTGCAAGAACTTGCTGAGCTTGGCGACGAGCTGGTCGCGCTGGTCCAGCAAATCATTCGGCGTCTGGCCCGAGCCCTGCGCCTTCGCGATGGCGACATTGGCCTGGGCGATCTGCTTGGCGATCTGGTTGACCTGGGCCACGTCGGCCTTCAAGTCGCTGACCACGCCGGCCTGCAAGGAGGTGAGCTGCTGGCCCGCCGAGGCGAAGCGCGCGGCCAATTCCGTCGCGCCCGACAGCGCCACCTGGCGCGCCGAGGGATCGGCCGGCGAGTTGGCCACGTTGATCAGATTGCTGAAGAAGGTGCTGGCCGCCGCGCCGATGCCGGTGTCGTCGGTGGGGAAGACCTTCTGCAGCTGGGTCAGCGCGTCCGAATGGGTTTCATCCAGTGCCTGGGTGGACGAAGACGAGTTGGCCTGCGCGGTCAGGAAATCGTTGTGGGCGCGGACCACCGTGCCCACGCTCACGCCCTTGCCGAAGAAACCGGCGCCGGTGAACTGGCCCGGCGGCGTCGTCAACACCACGCTCTGGCGCGAGTAGCCGGGCGTGTTGGCATTGGCGATGTTCTGGCCAATCGTCTGCAGCGCAGACTGGTTGGCGAACATCGCGGTGATGCCGAGCTGGAGGAGGCTGCTGGCCATTCAATTCTCCTTGGCGAAGAAGTCGGACCGCAGGGTTGGCGCCGCCAGGTTCGAGCCGAGTGGACGCCGTGGAACTGGCTTTGCCAGGCCACTGGCGGTGCCCCCTTGAGGGAGAGGCGCGAAACGCTTCGGGGCGGAGCTCATGTCAGGCCAGCGCGCGCTGAACGCGCACGGTCGTGTCGATCACGCGCGCCAGCTTGGCGGCGTACTGCGGATCGGTGGCGTAACCGGCCTTCTGCAAGCCCTGCGCAAAGGTGGCGGCATTGCCCGTGCGGGCCTGGGCCACCACATTGGCATAGCGCTCGTTGGAGCCGATCAGCTTGGCGTAGTCCTTGTAGGCATCGGCATAGCTGTCGTAGGAACGGAACTTGGCCGTGACCTTCTGCGCCTTGCCGTCCACGTACTCGGTGGTGGCCACATCGACGGTCTTGCCGGTCCAGGCCGGCGTGGCCTTGATGGCGAAGATGTTGTGCGAGGGCGTGCCGTCCTTGTTGGTGATGGCGTGCTTGCCCCAGCCGGTTTCATGCGCCGCCTGCGCGATCATGAATTGCGCCGGAATGCCGGTGGCCTGCTCGGCCGCGCGGGCCGCGCCTTCCTGGCTCTGGATGAAGCTCTGCACATGGGGCTGCACGCCGCGCTTGCTCAAGCTGGGCAGCGGCTGCACCGTCTGCTTGCCGGCGGTTGGATCGGCCACGCCCATCTGGCGCGCAAGCTGCTTCTGGATCGCGTCCGACAGGCCGCCGGGCAGGCCCGTGAGCTTGCCCGCGAACTGCTGGTCCAGCATCTCGGTGCCCAGCTGCGTGGCCTGGTTGTCCATCATGCCGGTGGACAGCGTGGACGCGCGCATGCTCTTCATCACCTCCTGCATGAAGAGCGATTCGAACTGCTTGGCCGTTTCCTTGATCGAGGCCTTGGGGTCGCGTGCGGCAGCGCTCTTGAGCGCGTCGAGCGTGTGGGTGTCGGAGGCAAGCCCGGTATTCAGGCTCGCAGGATTGAAGGTACTGCTCATCAGATCACTTCCAGCTCCGCATTGAGCGCGCCAGCGGACTTCATCGCTTGCAGGATGCCCAGCAAATCTTGCGGCGTCGCGCCCAGGGCCGACAAGGCCTTGACCACGTCTGACAAGTTAGCGCTCGTCGGCATCTGGATCAGCGGACCGGGTTCCTGCTTGACCGTGATGTCGGACTTCTGCGTCACGGTCGTCTGTCCACCAGATAACGCGTTAGGTTGACTGACCGTCGGCGTGGTGGAGATCGTGACCGAGAGATTGCCGTGGGCCACGGCGCAGTTGTTCAGCGTCACCGCCTGGTTCATGACGATGGAACCGGTGCGGGCATTGACGACCACGCGCGCGGCTGCCGGGACGAGGTCGATCGGCAGGTTTTCCAGGTCGGCCAGGAAGGCCACGCGCTCGTCGGGCGTCGTCGGTGCGGTCACCTTGACGACGCGGCCGTCGACGGCCTTGGCCACGCCTTCGCCCTTGGCTTTATTGATGGCCTTGGCCACCGCGCGTGCGGTGGCGAAGTCGGCGGCGTTCAGGTCGAGCTGGATGGTGTCGCCGACCTGCAGGGCGTTGGCCACCGTGCGTTCAACTTGCGCGCCGCTGGGAATGCGGCCCGAGGCCAGTTGATTGATCTGCACCTTGGAACCGTTGGCCGAAGCACCGGCGCCGACGATGACGACATTGCCCTGGGCCAACGCGTAGATCTGACCGTCCGCGCCCTTGAGCGGCGTGACCACCAGCGTGCCGCCGCGCAAGCTCTTGGCATTGCCCATCGAGGACACATTGATGTCGATCTTCTGGCCCGGCTGCGCGAAGGCGGGTAGCTCGGCCGTGATCATCACCGCCGCGATATTGCGCGGCTGCATGGTGATGCCCGGCGGCAGGATGACGCCAAAGCTCTGCAGCATCGCCTGCAGGCTTTGTTGCGTGAAGGGCGCTTGCGTGGTCTGGTCGCCCGTGCCGTCGAGGCCGACGACGAGGCCGTAGCCGGTCAGGACGTTGGTGCGCACGCCGGCAACGGCGGCCACTTCCTTGATGCGCGCTGCGCTGGCCGTGATGGCCGTGCTGACCAGGGCCAGCAGGACGAGCAGACGGACGAGGAGGTGGGTGATGCGCATGGGGTCGAAGGGGAAACAGCCTTCGACCGATTCTGCGGAAACTTAAGTCGGTGAAAGGTTCAAAAAGAACCGTGACAGCCAGCCTATTCCCTGCGCATCGGCCATCGCGCCCTTGCCGCGCTGCTCGATCCGCACGTTCGCGACGAGCGTGGACAGCACGGTATTGCCCTGGCCGATGGCACGCGGGTCCACCTGTCCGGAGAAGCGCAGCACGTCCACGTTCTGATTGACGCCGATCTGCTTCTCGCCGGTGATCATCAGATGGCCGTTGGGCAGCACGGCCGTGACGATGGCCGTGATGGAGCCGGAGAAGTCATTCGTGTTGGTGTTGCCGCCGCTGCCATCGTGCTTGATCTCGCCCGTGCCGGTGGCCGTGGCGTTGGCCAGCAGCTTGGCGGCGTTGACGCCCGGAATGGCGGACACGCCGGCCGAGAGCGAACCCTTCTTGTCGATCGTGCTCGTGGCGTTCTGCGTGGCGCTGATCTTTTCTGCGATCTGCACCGTCAGCGTGTCGCCGACGAGGCGGGCGCGGTTGTCCTCGAACAGCGGCCGGTAGCTGGCCGCCTGGAAGATCGCGCCGTTCGTGGGCGGCTGAGCGGGCGACAGCGGCAGGTCCACCACCGGCAGATGCTCGAGCTTGACCTCGGGCGTGGGGTAGAGCGTGCCGCAGGCGGCCAGCGATGCGCTGAGGGCAAGCGTTACGAACCCGTTGGACAAGCGCTTCATGACCGACTCCATCATCATCAAATCTGCGCCAGCTTCTGCAGCATCTGGTCAGAGGTCTGGACGGCCTTGGAGTTCAACTCGTAGGCGCGCTGCGTCTGGATCATCGACACCAGTTCCTCGACCACGTTGACGTTCGAGGTTTCCACATAGCCCTGCTGCGTGGAGCCGATGCCGTTGGCATTGGGCGCGCCGGTGTTGGGCGTGCCGGACGACGCGGTTTCGGCAAACAGGTTGCCGCCCTTGGGGTCCAGGCCGGCCGGGTTGATGAAGGTGGCGAGCTGGAACTGGCCCAGCGTCTGCGGCGCGGCTTGGCCGGGCAGGGTCACGCTGACCGTGCCGTCCTGGCCGATGGTGATGCTTTGCGCATTGGCCGGAATCGTGATGCCGGGCAGCACGGTATAGCCGTTGTTCGTGACGATCTGGCCGGCCGAGTCGAGCTCGAAGGAACCGTCGCGTGTGTAGGCCGTCGTGCCGTCGGGCTGCTGGATCTGGAAGAAGCCGTTGCCCTTGATCGCCATGTCCAGATTGTTCGTGGTCTGCTGCAGGCTGCCCTGGCTGTAGATGCGCGAAGTGGCCACGGGGCGCACGCCCAGGCCGATCTGCAGGCCCGTGGGCAACTGCGTCTGCTCGGTGCTGGCGGCGCCGCTTTGCCGCAGGTTCTGATACATCAGATCCTCGAAGATGGCGTGCGAGCGCTTGTAGCCGTTGGTGGCCGAGTTGGCGAGGTTGTTCGAGATGGCGTCCAGCTGGGTTTGCTGGGCTTCCATGCCGGACTTGGCAATCCAGAGCGAGCGGATCATGGTGCTTGTTCCTTAGTTTTCCGACAGGAGTTTTGCGGACTCTTGTCCTTGCGTCTGCGCGATCTGCAGCAGCTTCATCTGCTGCTCGAACTGGCGGCCCGCGGCGATCATGCTGACCATGGTTTCGACCGGGCTGACGTTGGAGCCTTCGAGCGCACCGTCTTGCAGACGGGCGTTCGGATCGGCTTCCAGATCGTTGCCGTCCGCCGCGCGGAACAGCGCGTCGTCGCCGCGTTGCAGCGGGCCTTCGGGCGTGACGAGCTTGAGCTTGCCGATCGGAATGGCGCGCGGCGAATCGGCCGACTTGGCGCTGACCGTGCCGTCGGTGCCGATCGTCACCACGCTGTTCTGCGGCACCTGGATAGCGCCGCCGTCGCCCTGCACCTGCAGGCCGTTGCGCATCACCAGGATGCCTTCGGAATTCACATCGAGCGCACCGGCGCGCGTGTAGGCCTCGGTGCCGTCGGTGCCCTGCACGGCCAGCCAGGACTTGCCCAGCATGGCCACGTCGAGCGCGCGGTCGGTCACCTGCATGACGCCGGGGGCGTCGCTGTAGCCGACCGAGGTTTCCAGCGCATAGGCCCGCGTGCTCGCGCCGTCGCCGCGGATGGGCACGGCGCGGAACGCCTGCAGCTCGGCACGAAAGCCGTTCGTGGAGACGTTGGCAAGGTTGTTGGACAGCACGTCCTGGCGCTGCATGGCCGCCTTCGCGCCGGCCATCGACAGATAGATCATGCGGTCCATTGCGTGCTCCTAACCCGTTACTTCAGCGCAGGTTGACGATGGTCTGCAAGATTTGGTCTTGCGTCTTGATCGTCTGTGCGTTGGCCTGGTAGATGCGCTGGGCCGTGACCATGTTGACGAGCTCGCCGGTCAGGTCCACGTTGGTGTCTTCGAGCGCGCCGGCCTTCAGGTCGCCGAGGTTGCCGTCGCCGGGCACGCCGACGATGGGGTCGCCCGAGGCAAAGGTGCGCGCCCAGACGTTGCCGCCCTGCGGCGCGAGGCCCTGCACATTGCGGAAGTTGGCCAGTTCCACCTGGCCGGCAGGCTTGGATTGGCCGTTGGAATAGCGGGCCAGGATGATGCCGCTGTCGTCGATGGCGATGCTGGTCAGCTGGCCCGGCGCGTAGCCGTCCTGCACGAGGTCGGTCACGCCGAAGGACGAGCCGTTTTCGCTGGCCTTGGTGATGTCGAACTGGATGCTCGGGATCGGCAGCGTGAGGGCGCCGACCGAGTTGGTGCCGGCCGGCACGTCCATGTTGAGGGCGCTCGTCGGGTCGATCGGTGCGCCGCCTTCGGCCGGGAAGGTGATGGTGGTGTAGGGGCCGGTCGGGTTGCCGTTGTCGTCCAGCCCGATGTCGTCGCCGAAGGCATCGGTGGGGAAGGGCGCGCCGTTGGCGGTGGCGAAGACGTTCCAGGTCGTCGAGCCGTCGTCGTTGTCGGCGTTCTTCTGGAAGTACATCGTCACGGCCACTTCCTGGCCTTTCGCGTCATAGACGGTCAGCGAGGTGGCGTTGTTGTAGGTGGTCGGATCGTTGAGGTCGATGGAGCCCGGGTTGGCGTCCGAAGCCGTGACGGCTGCGCGCGAATCGAGGTTGAACTCCATGCTGACCTTGGTCGTCGCATTGGGCGAGATGCCGGCGGTGGGCAGCTGCAGAGGCTTGGCCAGGCCCGGCTGGATCACGCCCTGGCCATTGGCCGCGTAGCCCAGCAGCTTGAGGCCGTCGTTGTTGACGATGAAGCCGCTCGAGTCCAGCTTGAACTGGCCGTTGCGGGTGTACATGGTCGGGTTCTTGCCGTCGCTGACCTGGAAGAAGCCGCCGCCGTTGATGGCCAGGTCCATGGGGTTGTCGGTCGTCGTGACATTGCCCTGCGTGAATTGCTGCGCCACCTTCTGCAGGCTCGTGCCGATGCCCACCGGGTTCGTGCCCGCACCGCTGAGGGCGCCGGCATACACATCAGCGAATTCCGCACGCGAGGCCTTGAAGCCGAAGGTGCTGGAGTTGGCGATGTTGTTGCCGATCACGTCCAGGCTTTTGCTGGAACCGTTGAGCCCGGAGAGACCTTGTTGAAAACTCATGGTTTACCTCGTTGGAGAGTGTGATCAGTCGGCTGCGACGACGGTGCTGTAGTCGACCATGCCCAGCTTGGCGAGCTGCAGCTGCAGCGTGGCGCCATTGGTGCTGACGGCGGTGACCGAGTCCTGCGAATACGTGGTGGCCTTGACCGCCGCCGCGCCGCTGGTGGCGGTGACCTTGTAGGTCAGGCTGGCGTTGGCGCCGTAGGTGGTGTTGGGCCAGGCGAAGCCGTTGCGGCCCTGGCTCATGGCGCCGAGCTGCAGGGTGTCGATGACGGTGCCCGCCGAGGTCATGATGTCGACCTTGACGTTGTCGGCTGCGGCATCGAGGTCGAAGTTGCCCACGCCGCCAGACGCGCTCATGGTCACGGCCTTGCCGGGAACCAGGACGTTATGTCCCACCAGCGAAACGCTTTGCAGCGCCTGCATCTGCGTGAACTGCGTACCCAGGGTGCCGATGCTGTCGTTCAGCGTGGACAGGCCCGACACCGTCTGGATCTGCGCCATCTGGCTCGTCACCTGGGCGTTGTCCATGGGGTTGAGCGGATCCTGGTTCTGCATCTGCGCCACCAGCATCTTCAGGAAGGTGTCCTGGGTTTTCTGGGCGGCGGTGACGGCGGCGCTCGTCGTGGCGTTCGAGCCGTTGTTCGTTGCGTTGAGGGTGCTGTAGTCGAAGGACATGGTGCTTAATTACCCAGTTGCAGCGTCTTGAGCAGCAGGCTCTTGGCCGTGTTCATGACTTCGATATTGTTTTGATAGGAACGCGAGGCTGAGATCATGTTGACCATCTCCTCCACCGCGCTCACGTTGCTGTAGGTGACGTAGCCGTCCTGGTCGGCCTGCGGGTTCTTCGGGTCCAGCACCTTGCGGCCCGGGCTCTGGTCTTCGCTGACCTGCGAGACGCGCACACCGGCGGCGGTCATGTCGTCACGCGCGCCGACCATGGCGGTTTGAAAAGTCACCTGGCGCGCCTTGTAGGGCTGGCGATCGGGGCCGGCCACCGTGTCCACGTTGGCGAGGTTGGACGCCACGACGTTGAGCCGCTGCGACTGCGCGCTGACCGCGCTGCCGGAGATGTTGAAGATCTGGAACATCGACATGGTGGCCTACTCCTAACTTCTATTTCAAGCGGCGTTGAACGGCTTCATGGCGTCCAGGGTCGTCTTGACCTGGCCGTTGATGAAACGCAGCGTGGCTTCGTACTTCACGGTGTTGTCCACGAAGTTGGCGCGCTCGCGGTCCATGTCCACGGTGTTGCTGTCCAGATTGGTCTGGGCCGGCTGCGAGAAAAGCTTTTGCGAATCGGCCAGCGCGCCGGCGGCTGGCGCCATGTGGCCGGCGGAGGTGGTCGTCATGGCCGGCATGGTGGGTTGATCACCGGCCGCTTCGCGCAGGGCGCGAGGGAAGTCGATGTCGCGGGACTGGTAGCCCGGCGTGTCGGCATTGGCGATATTGCTGGCAAGCAGGCGCTGGCGCTCCGCCCGCAGCGTGAGCGCCTGGGCCTGGAAATTCAGCGAATCGGTCAGTCGGTTGAGCATGAGGTCCTCCGCGTACGCGGTTTGCGCATGAAGCGCACCCCACTTTCGGGGTTTGGGGCATTGTTTGTCGGCACCTCGAAAACCTTTAGCGGGAATAGACGCCGCTTTCCCGGGCAATTCAAAGCAAGGGAGGAACGCTGTCAGTCGAACAATGGCGTCATGTGGACTGGCCGTGCTCTCGCCTTATTCGTCATCGCGCTGCTGATGTGCGTGGGGCAGGTGCGTGCACAGTCGGCGCCAGAACTGCAAGACCAGGTGCGCCAACTGGCCAGCACGGCAGCCGGCACCTTGCGCGCTGGCGCCCGTATCGATGTGGAAGTTGGACAGCTGAACCCGCGCCTGCGCCTGGCCGCCTGTCCGACCATCCAACCCTATCTGCCGCCGGGTCTTCCCATGTGGGGACGCACCCGCATCGGCCTGCGCTGCATTGACGGCCCGGTGCGCTGGAATGTGAGCCTGCCCGTCACCGTCCATGCCCATGCCCCGGCCCTGGTGGCGGCCCAGGCCCTGCCCGCGGGCACGGTGCTGACGAAGGAACATCTGACGGTGGCCGAGATCGACCTGGCTGCCGAGCCCGCGCCCGCCTACGCTGCCAGCGAAGCGGCTGCTCTTGTAGGACGCACGATCGCCAAGCCCCTGGCCGCCGGCGACGCCCTGCGCGCCACGAGCCTGCACAAGCGCCAATTCTTTGCCGCCGGCGAGACCGTCCAGGTCCAGGCCGCTGGCGCCGGTTTCTCGATCGGCAGTGCCGGTCAAGCCCTGAGCCCCGGAATTGAGGGACAGGATGTCAGAATACGCCTCGAGAACGGTCGCACCGTGACGGGGCGTGCGGTGGGTGAACGGCATGTAGAGGTGCTGCTGTGAACCCCCAAACGAGCGTGTTGAACGTTTTTTTCAGGCCGGGCCCTAAAGTTCGGCCCGGATGCGTCGATAGATCCGTCAAACCCCGAAACCTCGGTCGGTCGGTCAGGAGAGCATCACCATGAAAATCGGCAACAACTCGGAAAGCGCTGCGGCCTCGGCAGCGGTTGAAAAGTCGGGCGGCGCCAAGCACAAGCCGCCGCAGCAAGCGCAGCCTATCAAGACGACGGTGACGGAAAAATCCGCCGCCGCCGCTCCGCAGGCCGGCACGCAACTGGAGCTGTCCAGCACAGCCACCCAGCTGCTGCAAGGCGCTGGCAGCAACCAGTCCGACACTTTC
>FSVW01000703.1_pt1 | contig 17543 bp, 18 predicted proteins | sample 1637551 | NCBI WGS metagenome assembly FSVW01 (sample SAMEA3914814, study PRJEB12502) | metagenome | biome: forest; material: soil | place: USA | collected 2011-09-16 | depth 0.1 m | reverse complement strand
CTGGCGCTGGCTGCGCCCAAGGTCGTCGCCAAGCGGCGCCTGGCCGATTCGCTGAGCCGCTGGGACAAGGAGATCACGGACAACGCCGTCGAGATCTACGTCTCGCGCCTGCGCGCCAAGCTCGGCGACAGCGGCGTCTCCGTCCGCACGGTGCGCGGCATCGGCTACAGGATCGACGCGTGAGTGGCGCGTCGGCGCGCCGGCCGACCCTGCGAGGGCGGCTGCTGCGCATGGTCGGCTGGCCCCTGGTTGCGGTGCTGCTGGCCAGCTCTTTCTATGACTATTACGGTGCGCTCGACCGGGCCACCGACAGCCAGGACCTGGCGCTGGAGCGCGTGGCCATCGCGCTGGCCTCGCGGCTGGACCTTGACACCGACGACACCGCCGATGACATGGCACCGCATCTCGCTCGCACGGTTGCCGCCATGCAGCGCGCGAACAACGCCAACGAAGCCGACGGCAAGGACAGGTTGCGCTATCTGGTGCTGGGCGAAGAGAACCTCGTGATCGGCGGCGAGCCCTTGCTGGCAAGCTGGGCTGCGCCGAACAATCGGCTCGACGAGGCGCGCTTTCGCGATTGGCCAGGCCCGGGCGGTACCGTTCGCGTGGTCAGCTATCCGCACCTGTCCACGTCCGGCCAGATCACGGTGATCGTCGCCGAGACGACGCGGCGGCGCGACGCCCAGGCGCGCGTCGTGCTGCTCGACACCGTGCTTCCCGATCTGGCGCTGGTCGTGCTCGCGCTGGGTCTGGTCTATCTTGGCGTGCACGGGGGCATGCTGCCGCTGGACCGTCTTCGTGGCACGGTGGCTGCGCGCGCGGCGGATGACCTGAGCCCGGTAGACGACGAAGGCCTCGCAGGCGAACTGCTGCCCCTGGTCGGCGCGATCAACCGCCTGATGGCGCACTTGCGCAGCTCGGCGGAATCGCAGCAATCCTTCCTGTCGGTGGCAGCGCATCAGTTGCGCACGCCCCTGGCCGGCATGCAGACGCAGATCGAGCTGGCACGCAAGGATGCGGATGGCGAGCAGCGCAAGCGCCTTGATGCCTTGCACGACGCGATGCTGCGCATGGGCCGCTCGACCAGCCAGATGCTGGCGCTGGCCCGCGCGGGTCCGCAGGCCGTCCAGGCCGAAACCTTCCATTCGATCGACCTGCAGCAGTTGCTCGAAGAGGCCGCATCGAGCTGGCTCGATTTCGCGCTGGCGAACCACGTGGACCTGGGCTTCGAGGCGCGGCCGGCCCTGGTGCGCGGCTCGCCGTGGATGCTGCGCGAACTGCTGGGCAACCTGATCCACAACGCGATCCGCCACTGCCCGCCTCACGGCCGTGTGACCGTGCGCAGCGCCACCGCGGCCGACGGCACCAGCCTGCTGGAGGTCGAGGACGACGGCCCCGGCATTCCCGAATCCGAGCGCAGCAAGGTCTTCGAGCGCTTCTACCAGGCGCCGGGCGCGGCCCACGGCGGCAGCGGCCTCGGCCTGGCGGTCGTGCACGAGGTGGCGCTGCGCCATAACGCCACGGTCACACTGACCGACCGGGAGGGCGGCGGCCTGCGGGTGATCGTCGGCTTCCCGGTGGTCGCGGCACTGTCAGGCGATTGAAGGCAAGCCGGGCCTAGTCTGCGGGCTTCCAGAATTACCCTGCCTGCCCATGACCGAAGCCCTCGCTGCATTCGAGGCTGTTCCCGAGAAGATTGCTTCAGACGCCGGCTGGCGCTTGCGCGACAAGCCGACGGAGCCACGCCATGCCCTCGGCCATGTATCGGCCGGGCCGGCGATGCGCCAAGGCCTGCCCAGGCTGTCCTGTGTCGTCCCCTGCCGCAACGAGGCGGCCAATCTCGCGCTGCTCCTGCCGCAGCTGTGCGTCCAACTGAGCGAGTGCACTTCAGCGTGGGAGATCATCCTCGTCGACGACGGCAGCACCGACGCCAGCGCCGCGCTGTTCGAGCAGTGGTCGCAGCGCCTGGGCATCGTCGTGCTGCGGCTCTCGCGCAACTTTGGCAAGGAGGCCGCGCTGACCGCCGGCCTGCAGGCCAGCAAGGGCGATGTCGTCGTGATGATGGATGCCGACCTGCAGCATCCGCCGGGCCTGATCCCGAGCTTCGTGCGCTACTGGCTGGCCGGTGCAGACGTGGCCTACGCGGTGCGCGCTCATCGTGAGGACGAGAGCGCCTTCAAGCGTTCGGGCTCGCGCTGGTTTTACAAGCTGCTGAACATGGCGGACCGCTTCGAGGTGCCGCCCGATGCCGGCGATTTCCGCCTGATCGACCGCGCCGTCGTCACCTCGCTGCTGGCCCTGCCCGAGCGCAACCGCTTCATGAAGGGCCTGTATGCCTGGGTCGGCTTCGACGCCGTCGCCGTGCCCTATGTGCCGGCCGAGAGGGCGCATGGCAAGAGCAGCTACAAGCCCTGGCGCCTGATCGCCCTGGCGCTCGATGGCCTGACCGCCTTCACCACCTGGCCATTGCGCGCGGTCAGCGTGATCGGCGGCCTGCTGGCCCTGTGTGCGTTTGCCTACGGCGCCTTCCTGACCTTCTGCTTCTTTGCCTATGGCCACAACGTCAGCGGCTGGACCACCATCGTCGTCAGCCTGATGCTGTTCTCGGGCATCCAGCTGGTGTCCATCGGCGTGCTCGGCGAGTACATCGGGCGGATCTTCGAGGAGGTCAAGGCGCGGCCGCTGTACATCGTCAAGAAGCTGATGGGCCGCGGCATGGCCAGCGGCAGGGGCTCGCAGCGATGAGCGGCGGCGAGCGCGCGACCCCGCCGACCGCGCGGGAGATCTGGGCCGTCTGCCTGCTGATGTTCCTGTGGCTGGCCGCAAGCTCGGGCCTGCGCCTGTTGACGCTGCCCGACGAGGGACGCTACGTCGGCGTCGCCTGGGAGATGCTGCGCAGCGGCGACTGGCTAACGCCAACCTTGGACGGCATGCCCTTCTTCCACAAGCCGCCGCTGTTCTACTGGATCACCGCGGCCTCGCTGAAGCTCTTCGGCCTGCATCCCTTTGCCGGCCGCGCGGCTTCGATCCTCGGCGCGACGCTGGGCAGCCTCGCGCTGTACCTGTTCGTGCGGCGCTGGGCCGGCCTGCGTTTCGCGCGTTCGACGGCCGCTGTGCTGCTCGTGCAGCCGCTGTTCTACATCGGTGCGCAGTTCGCGAACCTCGACATGCTGGTCGCCGGCTGCATCACTGCGACGATCTGTTTGCTGGGCGATGCCGCGCTGAGCCTCGAACACCGCCTGCGCTGGCGCCGCAGCCTGCTGGCGGCCTACGCGTTGGCGGCCTGCGGCGTGCTGGCCAAGGGCCTGATCGGCTTCGTGCTGCCTTCGCTGGTGATCGGCCTGTGGCTGCTGACGGGTCAGCGCTGGCGCACCCTGCTGCGGCTCGTGTCGCTGCCGGGCCTCGCGCTGTTCCTGCTGGTCGCCGCGCCCTGGTTCGTCGCGATGCAGCAGCGCTTTCCGGATTTCCTGCACTACTTCTTCGTCGTCCAGCATTTCCAGCGTTTTGCGGCCGGCGGCTTCAACAACGTCCAGCCCTTCTGGTTCTATCCGGCGGTGCTGATGCTGGCCAGCCTGCCGGGCTTGCCGGCGCTGCTTGCGCTGTTGCGCAGGCGCGGGCTGCTGCAAGACGCGGTGCGTGGTGATCTGCGTTTTCTGATGCTGGTGTGGCTGGTCTGCATCGTCGGCTTCTTCTCGGTGCCGCAGTCCAAGCTGGTCGGTTATGTGCTGCCGGCCGTTGCGCCGCTGGCTTGCCTGATCGCGGACGGGCTGGAGCCTTGGTCGGTGAAGGCATGGCGCCTTGCGGTGGGCCTGTCGATGCTGATCAGCGTCGGCGTCGTGGTCGGCCTGGGCATTTATCCGCTGAAGAATTCGCGCGACTTCGCCGACGCCTTGAGCGCGCAGGCCCGCGCTGGCGAGCCGCTGTTCATGGTCCATCAATACGCCTACGACCTGCCGTTCTACGCTCACCTGCAGGCACCGGTCGCGGTGATCGACGATTGGTCCGACCCGGCCCTGCGCACCACCGACAACTGGCGCAAGGAGCTCGCCGATGCGAGTCGCTTCGCACCGCCCGGCAGCGCGCAGCGGCTGATCGAATCAACGGATCTGATGCAGGCCCTCTGCGGGTCGCCCGTCAGCTACCTGCTCGGCGAGACCGCCTTGGTGCAGAGCCGTTGGCCGCGCATCGCGGGCGCGCAGGCGCTGGCCTCAGTGCGCGGCAGCACGCTGTGGCGCATCGAGGCTAGCCGGCTGGATTGCCCAGGAACGCCCAATGCCGGCTCAGCCAGTAGGTGAGCCCGGCCACCAGCACCAGCACGAGCGCGAGGACCCATTGATAGCTGACCGCGAGCCCGAGATTCAGCAGCAAGGCATAGGCCGCCTCGTTGACGGCAAAGCCGCCGGCCGAGATCGCGAAGAAGCGCAGCGCGGAAGCGCCGAGCGGCGCCTGCCGGGCGCGGAAGGTCAAGCGATGGTGGCCGCCAAACGAGAACAGGAATGCCGTCAACCACCCGAGCACATTGGCCGTCAGCGGACGCCAGCCGCCATGGCTGACCAAGAGTACGACCACGCTCCAATGCACCGCCGCAGCGACACAGCCGACGAGCAGGAACCAGGCGACGTGGCGATGAGGATCGGGCGCGATTTCGGCTTGCATGGAGGGCCCGAGCATAGCGGCGCCACCCTGCCTGCGCTGTGCATCTGCGTGGACGACTTCGGGCTTTCCGCAGGCATTGCAGAGGCGGTGTTCCGGCTCGCAGAGCAGGGCGTCGTCACGGCGACGAGCTGCATGGTGGGCGCGCCGCGGTGGCGCGCCGATGGCACGCAGTTGCGCGAGTTGCGCGGGCTCGACGCGGGCCTGCATCTGGACTTCACCGAGCATCCGCTCGAAGCCTCCCGCCGCTCGCTGGGCGCGCTCATTGCGAGCAGCCACGCGGGCCTGCTGGATGCCGTGCGCGTACGCCGCGAGGTCTCGGCGCAGTTCGACGCCTTCGAGGCGGTGATGGGCCGTCCGCCCGATTTCATCGATGGCCACCAGCATGTCCACCAGCTGCCGGTGATCCGCACGGCCCTGGTCGCGGAGATCGGGAGCCGCTATCGCAGCGCGCTTCAGCCGTGGTTGCGTTCGACACGATGCGCTCGCCGCACGGCCGTCGGCGCGCGCGAGCGCTTCAAGGCCGCGTTCATCGAACAGATCGGCGCGAAGGCCCTGTCCACCCTTGCGGCTCGCGCCGGGCTCCCGCAGAACGGGCACCTGCTCGGTGTCTACGATTTCCGCGGCGGCGCGGCTCGCTACGAAGCCCTGCTGAAGACCTGGATCGGCGCAGCGGCGCCGCGTGATCTGCTGATGTGTCACCCGAGTGTCGGGGCTGAGCCGAGTGATCCGTTGGCCGCGGCGCGGCGGGCCGAATTTGAGGTGCTGAGTCGCCCGGGCCTGATGGCGGAATTGTTGAGCGACGCGGGCCTTCAGGCCGGCCGGATCGGACGATAGCCAAGATGAGCCCGCGTTACGCCATCGGGTGGATGGCGAGAAGCGCGATCAGCAGTCCGAGCGTCACTCCGCCTGCGCCGGGCAGCCAGTTGCGGGCCGCCGCCTGCAGGCAGCGGCCCATGCACCCGAGCGCCGCGGCCAGCAGGCCCGTCGCCAGGACTTGGGCGCCGAAGCCGAGCGTGTCTGCATTGATGAGCCAGCCGCCCACGCCGAGCGCGCAGGCGGCGAACACGCCGCCGGCCCAGCCCCGTGACGCAAGAGGCAGCGGCGGATTGAACTTGGGTTGAGCCAGCCGACGCGTGGCCTCTTCCGGCGCCGTAGCGCCGATGCCCGGCGGCTGCCACCCCGGCGACTTGAACGGCACGCGCAGCTTGTCGCGCCAACGCGGCGTGGCCGCCATGCGCCGCCCCATCTCCACATAGAACTGGGCCACGCCCCAGAGCGGATTCCAGCTGGCCAGCGGCTTGACGGTGCCGTACACACAGGGCTCGGTCTCTTCGGCGAAGCTGCCGAACAGGCGGTCCCAGATCACGAAGATGGCGCCGTAGTTGCGGTCCAGGTAGCCCGGGTTGACGGCGTGATGGACGCGATGGTTGGAGGGCGTGGAGAGCACGCGGTCGAGCCAGCCCAGGTGGCCGATGTGCTCGGTGTGGATCCAGAACTGGTAGAGCAGCACCACCAGGCCCGCGGTGACGAACTGCTCGGTCGAGAAACCCAGCACGGCCAGCGGCAGGAAGAAGGGGAAGCCCATCACCGAGTAGAAGCTCTCCTGCCGCAGCGCCGTGCTGAGGTTGAAGTGCTCGCTCTGGTGATGCACGGCATGCGCGGCCCAGAACAGCGCGCGCTCATGGCTCGTGCGGTGCAGCCAGTAGTCGCAGAAGTCGTAGCAGATCACGGCCAGCACCCAGCCCAGCGGCGAGGCCCATGTGGTGGCAGGCAGCAGGTGCAGACGCGGCTGCACCCAGGCGTAGATGCCGAACTGCAGCAGCGGCGTGACCATCGCCACGGCCTGGCTCAGCAAGCCCTGGGCGAGGCTGTTCAGCGTGTCGGCCCAGCCGTAGTTGTCGCGGCCGCGCCAGCGTCCCCAGGCCCACTCGAAGGCCATGGCCACGATGAACACGGGCAATGCGAACAGGAGAATGTCGTCGTGCATGCGGTGCGATTCAGAGCCGCCGCCACAGGCTCACGGTGAACGAAGGCTGCCAGCGCGTCTGCGTCAGCGGCGAGCGCGCCGCGGCGCCGAGCAGGCGCGCGCCCAGCCACTGGCCGCTGACGGACCAGTCCGCCGAGAACTTGTGCTCCCAGCTGAGGGCGGCGCTCCAGTCCTGCCAGCCGCGCGAGGGTTGCCAGGCCGGTGGTCCCCCCATCGCAGCGCCCGTCGGGCTGACGCCGAAGCTGCCGCGCAACTGCGCCGCATTGGCGTAGCTCGCGGCGAGGCTGATGCCGATCAGCTCGTCACCCAGCGGTAGACCGGTGGTCGCACCCAGCTCCAGCTGCGCGCCGTCGCGATGTTGCCCGCTGCCCAGGCTCAAGCCCGACTGCAGCAGCAGGAAGGACGTGGCCTGCACATTGGCGAAGAGTTCGCCCAACACTTGCGTGCCGGTGCGCTCGGCACCCGGCGGCGCGAGGCGCTGCGGCCGGCCAAATTGCGGCCACAGGCGCGCGCCCCACTGCCAGGTTTTCACGCCGGCCTCGTCCATGAACTGCGGCGCGAGGTTCCAGCCGATGCTGTCGTCGGTGGACGCGAAGAAGCCGTTCGGCGCCGCGTAGTCGAAGGCCGGCAGCAGCACGTGATCCTGCTGCGCGGCGCCCGGTGCCGCAGGCCAGCCGCGCGCGGTGGCGCCGACCGACAGCGTGGCTTGCGCAGGCGGTGCATCGATCAGCAGCAGCGTGCCCGCGGCCAGGGCTGGCGAGCTTCCACATGCGCCACCGGCGAGAAGACATAACGCGATGCATTGACGGCGACTGCTGGAGGCCATGGCGAGATGAGAAGGGCGAGGGGCGAAGGATGAAGAGCGAAGAATACGCAAGCCTCCTCGGCGAAATGGGGCGCCTGGCGCGTCGCGTGTTTCTGCTCGGTGAAGTTGGCTGAATAGCCTGACAAGTGCTGACTACAAGCTGTCTAGAGCCTTGCGCTGGCCGCTGGCTCCGCTGCCACGAAATCGACTGCGCGACAAAGCCGCTTAAGCTGGTGCGACTCGGATTCCCGTGCTGTTGGAATGCCGCGAAGCCTCGCCAGATGAGGTTCGGCGCCGAGTCCTTTTTCCATTGCACATCCTGATGTTGACCGACTCGCAGACCCCGCCCGTGCGCCGGCTCCTCCTGCTCCATGGCCTGGCCAGCACGCCCAAGGAGTTCAGCCTGCTGTTCCACCCCTTGCGGCGCCTGGGCCTCCAGCTCGAATGCCCGAGCGTCCCCGGCTACAGCCACGCCACGCTGGCCGCTGATGCGCGCTGGACCGACTGGGTCGATGCAGCAACTGAATCCGTCAGCGAACTGCTGGCCGATGGTGAGCCCGCCATCCTCGGCGGGTTGTGCTCGGGCGCCATGCTGGCCCTCGCCGTGGCCGCGCGGCTGCCGCGTGTGCCGCTGCGCGGGCTGGTGCTGCTGTCGCCGCTGCTGGCGTACAACGGCTGGGGCCTGCCCTGGTGGTACCGGCTGCGCTACATCGCCTACGGCCTGGGCATCTCGCCCTGGTTCGCCATGTCGGAACGCGAGCCCTTCGGCCTCAAGAACGAGCGCATGCGCCAGTGGGTGCGCGCGCAGATGGGCAGCCAAGAGGCCACGCTCGTCGGGCCGGCCAGCGTGCCGCTGAACATCGTGCGCGAGAGCGAACGGCTCTCCCGCCACGCGCGCCATCTGCTCGGCGGGCAACACCGCCCGCTGCTGGCGATCCACGCCCGCGAGGACGAGATCTGCCGCCTCGACACCGTGCGCCAGACGCTGGCCCGCCGCCATGCCGGCCCGGCCAGCCTGGAGGTGCTCGAGAACAGCTATCACATGGTCAGCGCCGACAACGACCGCCAGCAGGTGGCCGAGCTGATCGGCGGCTTCGCGGCCAAGCTCCGACTCGGCGGCCTTTCGCCCACTTTGGCCGCCGCAGCCCTTCACACCAGCCCGCGCATCGCGGGCGCACTCGCCAGGACTTCATGATGACGACGACCAGCAGCATCGAACGCCTCCAGGACCTCATCCACGACAAGTTCGATGTCGAGAAAAGCAAGATCGAGCCTGACGCTCCCTTTGCCGACTACGACATCGACTCGCTGACGCTGGCCGAGCTGATCTTTGCCATCGAGGACGAGTTCCACGTCGAGGTCCCCGACTCGGCCGCCACGTCCGTCACCACGCTGCGCGGCCTGGCCCAGTTGCTCGACGAGCTGACGCCCCAGGCCGCGTGAGTACCGTGGGCCACCGCGTGATGGAGCGCGTGGGCGTCGTCGGCCTCGGGCTGTCGAGCCCGTTGGGCGATGACCTCGATACGGCCTGGGCGCGGCTGATGGCCGGCGAATCGGCGATCGGCCGCATGGCCTTCGAGGGCCTGCCCGACATCGCCGCGGCGCGCGTGCCCGGTGACGTGGCCAGCGTGCTGCCCAAGCTGCAGCAGGTCGGCACCGAGCGCGTCAGCCAGATGGCGCTGGGCGCCGCGCGACGCGCCATCGACGATGCCGGCAGTGCTGCATGGCCGGACGCCGAGCGCGTGGGCCTCTACCTCGGCACCGGCATGGGCGGCGCTGCAACGCTCGACACCGCCTACGCCGCGCTGCATGGCGGCAAGCGCCTGCCGCCGCTGACGGTGCCGACCGCCATGGTCAACGCCGCCGCGGCGGTGCTGGCCCTGCATTGCGGCATCCGCGGCCCTGTCGTCACCTATGCCGTTGCGTGCGCGTCGAGTGCCGTTGCGCTGGCCGAGGCCGCCCATGCGCTGCGCCGCGGCGAGATCGACGTGGCCATCGCGGGCGGTGCCGAATCGGTGCTGGCGCGCGGCACCATCGCGGCATGGCAGGCGCTGCGCACGCTGGCGCCGCCTGATGAAGCCGATCCGGGCCGCAGCTGCCGCCCGTTCTCGGCCGACCGCGCCGGCCTCGTTCTCGGCGAAGGCGCCGCCTTCTTCGTGCTCCAGCGCGAGGACGACTGCGCGCGCGAAGGCCGGCGCGTGCGTGCCTGGCTGGCCGGCAGCGCGATCAGCTGCGACGCTGCGCATCTGACCAACCCCGACCAGCGCGGCCAGGCCTCGGCCCTGCGGCGCGCGCTGGCCGCCGCCGGCCTGCAGCCCGCCGATGTCGGCTATTGCAATGCGCACGGCACGGCCACGGTGGCCGGTGATCCGGTGGAATGCGCCGCGCTGCGCGAGGTGTGGGCCGAGGCCGCGCCTGCCTTGCGCGTCAGCTCGACCAAGGCCGCGCACGGCCATCTGCTGGGCGCGGCCGGCGCGGTCGAGGCCGCGTGGACCGTCTTGTCTCTTGAGCGCGGAGAGATTCCGCCGACGGCTGGTGTCCGCGCGCTCGACCCCGCCTGCATCGGCCTCGGCCACGTGCTGGGGCAGGGCGAGCGGGCCCCCGCGCTGCGCCACGCGCTGAGCAACTCCTTCGCCTTTGGCGGCACCAACGCAAGCCTGGTGTTCTCCAAGAGCGGCTGAAGCGGCCTCGGGGCTCGCCTTTTGCGGCCCATTCCGCCCTCTGCGACGACTGTTCGCCTCTTGCCGCTGTCTGTCGCATCGGCCGCGCGGGCCGATGGCGACTGCGAATAAGCTTCGCTCATCCCATCAACTCCTTGGAGCGAAACATGAGCAACGCAGAAGAACTTTCCAAACTCGCCGACCTGCATCAACGCGGCGCTTTGACCGACGAGGAGTTCGCGCAGGCCAAGGCTCGCATCCTTTCGGGCCAGGGCTTCGCCAACGGTGGTTCGAGCGCGAGCAGTGCGCCGGCCACGCAAGCCATCAACACGCTGCGCCGCAGCCGCAATGACCGCTGGATCGGCGGCGTCTGCGGTGGCATCGGCGAGATCACGGGCATTGCCGCCTGGGTCTGGCGCCTGATCTTCGCTGCACTGATGATGTGCGCGGGCACGGGCGTGCTGTTCTACATCCTGCTGTGGATCTTTGTGCCGGAGGAGTGATCGAATCGATGGTTGAGGGCCGCGGCGCCCGCCGCGGTGAGTGCGCCGGCAGCGCGCATTCGAGGCTATGCTGCCACGCATGGACAGCGCAGCCGAGTTCAACCCGACGCTGATCAGCGGCACCGCCGCTGATGGCGTGCCGGTGGCCCGCCTGGCCGGCGCGTGGACCCTGCTGTTGCTGCGCGATCATTTCGATGAGCTCGCTGCGCAGGCCGCGGAACTCGCCAGCAACCCCGTGCGCCTGTGGGACCTGCGCGAGGTGCAAAGACTGGACCACGCCGGCGCCTTGCTGCTCTGGCAGGTCTGGGGCCGCAAGCGGCCTGAGCAGGTGCAGTGGCTGCCCGAACACGACGCGCTGTTCAAGAGCATGGATGTGCCGGCGCTGCCGCGACCGCGCAGGCGTCTGGCGCGCGAGAGCCTGGCTCCGCACCTGTCTGGCCTGGCCGGGCACTTGCTGGACGGCACGCGGCTGCTGGGTCAGCTGGCGCAGGATGGCGTGAGCCTCGTGCGCGCGCCCAAGCTGATCGCCTGGCGCGACATCTCCGCGCAGATCTTCCGCACGGGGGCGCAGGCCCTGGGCATCACGGCGCTGGTGGGCTTTCTGGTCGGCATCACGCTGTCCTACCTGACCTCGCGCCAGCTCAAGGCCTTTGGGGCCGACATCTTCGTGATCAACATCCTGGGCCTGTCGGTCTGGCGCGAGCTGGGTCCGCTGCTGGCGGCCATCCTGGTGGCCGGGCGCAGCGGCTCGGCGATGACGGCGCAGCTCGGCGTGATGCGGGTGACGCAGGAGCTGGATGCGCTGTCGGTCATGGGCATCTCGCACACGATCCGGCTCGTGATCCCGCGCCTGCTGGCCTTGGCGGTTTCGCTGCCGCTGGTGGTGGTGTGGACCAGCTCGATGATCCTGCTGGGCGGCATGCTCGCAGCCGGCGCGATCCTGGGGCTGGACTATGTGCAGTTCCTGCGCGGCATTCCGGCCGCGGTGCCGATCGCCAACCTGTGGCTGGGCTTGGCCAAGTCGGTGGTGTTCGGCCTGCTGATCGCCTTCACCGCCTGCCACTACGGCCTGCGCATCAAGCCCAACAGCGTGAGCCTCGGGGCGGGCACGACGGAGTCGGTGGTGAGCTCGATCACCTTGGTCATCATCGTGGACGCCGTGTTTGCGGTGCTGTTCTCGGATGTCGGCATATGAATGAAATCGTCATCGACGCCAGCCGCATCACGACGGTGCTCGGCCGGGTGACCATCCATCGTGACATCAGCCTGCAGGTGCGGGCGAACGAGGTGATGGCCATCATCGGCGGCTCGGGCAGCGGCAAGACCACCTTGCTGCGCCTGATGCTGGGCCTGGAGCAGCCGACGGCTGGCGAGGTGCGCGTGTTCGGCCAGCAGCTGGGCGGCTGCGATCCGGCCGAATTCGACGCCGTGCGGCACCGCTGGGGCGTGTTGTTCCAGCAGGGCGCGCTGTTCTCTTCGCTGACGGTGTTCGAGAACATCGCGCTGCCGCTGCGTGAGCTCTCTTCCATGCCCAAGCCGCTCGTGACCGAGCTGGTGATGCAGAAGCTCCAGCAGGTCGGGTTGGCTGCGAACGACGCACTGAAGCTGCCGGCCGAGCTGTCAGGCGGCATGATCAAGCGCGTGGCGCTGGCGCGTGCGTTGATCCTCGATCCTCAGCTGCTGTTTCTTGACGAACCCACCGCCGGCCTGGATCCGGCCAGCAGCAAGCAGTTCGTGCAGCTGATCAAGGGCCTGCGCACCGAGATGAAGCTGACCGTGGTGATGGTCACGCACGACGTGGAAACGCTGTTCGCGCTGTGCGACCGCGTCGCCGTGCTGGGTGAGCGGCGCCTGCTGGCCTGCGGTACGCTGGCCGAGGTGGCCTGTGTCGAACATCCCTTCATCCGCAACTTCTTCCTCGGCCAGACGGCGCGCTGCGAGGAAGAATCGCTGCGCGACTATCGCCAAGTGCTTTCCACCGCCTCCTTGCTGGAGCAAGAACCCTGATGGAAAACAAATCCCACGTACTTGCCACCGGCATCTTCGTGCTGCTGCTCGGCGCGGCGTTGATCGGCGTGATTGCCTGGTTCCAGGGCGACCATCGCAGTACGACTGGCTACGTCGTCGTGGCGCGCTCGGGCGTGCCGGGGCTCAACCTCAAGGCGCCGGTCAAGCTCTCGGGCGTCGAGATCGGCAAGGTCGAGGCCATTGCCTTCGATCCTGCGGATTCAGGCCAGGTGCTGGTCTCCATCGAGGTGGCCGACGACGCGCCCATCAAGACGACGACCAGCGCCCGGCTCGGCTACCAGGGCATCACCGGCCTGTCCTTCATCGATCTCGGCGCCGACGACGGGCAGGGCTCGGGCAAGCGGCTCGAGAAGGGCGCGCGGATCGAGCTGCGCTCGTCCAAGCTCGACGAGCTGATGGGCAACGCGCCGCGCGTGCTGGCGTCCATCGACGCCGTAGCGCGCCGCGTGACCGGCCTGCTCGACGAGGGCCACCAGCAGCAGCTGTTCCAGGCCGTCAAGAGCATCGACTCCGCTGCTCAGAGCCTGGCCCGGCTGGCCGACGATGCGCGCGCGCTCAAGCCCGATGCCAAGGCCTTGATGGCCAAGGCCGGCGGCACGCTCGCGAACGTCGATGCGCTGGCCGGCGAAGGCCAGCAACTGGCGCGCGAATGGCGCGAGCGCGCCGCGGTGCTGGATCGCGTGGGTGCCGCGGCCGATCAATTGCAGCTCACGGCCAAGCGCCTGGAACTGTCCATCGCCGGCGCCGACACGGGCGAACGCCAGGCCCTGGTCGACGCCGTCAACAAGGCTGCCAACGCCGTTGAGAAAGCCGCCCGGACGCTCGAAGAACAGCCGCAAGGCGTGCTGCTGGGCCGACCCAAGCAGCAACCAGGGCCGGGCGAGGCAGGCTTCGACGCCAATCGCAAGTGAGAAGAAGAGGCCAAACCATGCGCTCATTGTTGCTGTCGATCACGATCCTTCTTGGCGTCGGTCTCACTGCCTGCTCGGTGCTGCCCGCGGCGCCACCGGCACCTGCGGTCTATGACCTCGGCCCGCTACCGGCCGCGCAGGCCCAGCCCGCGCCCCTGCAGTTGCAAGTCCGGCCCGATCCGGGCCTGGAAGGGACGGAGATCGTCTATCGGCTGGCCTACCAGGATCCGCGCCGCTACCAAAGCTACCGCGACAGCCGCTGGCTGGCGGCGCCGGACGCATTGCTGGCGAGCCGCTTGGCACAGACTTTGAGGACGGCTGGCGCGCTGCGCCTGCAGCTCAACAGCTTCGAGCAGGTCTTCGCGTCGCCCAGGCAGGCCAGCGTGCACCTGCGCGTGCGCGCCACGCTGGAGCTTGCGGCCCGGCAGCGGCAGCGCGATTTCGACCTTGTGCTGGACGCGGCGCCCGACGCCGCCGGCGCGGTGGCCGCGCTGTTGCTCGCGACGGATCAATTGGCTGTCCAATTGCAGGCATGGCTGAATACTCAGACATGAGTACCCGTGCGGAGTTAACGAACTGAGCTGAATATCCCCCGGATCGCGGGGAATCAGGGCTTTGAGAAACCCCCTCGGCCCGGGTGGTCGGGGTGGTCGACGTGATCTTCGTCATGGCGGCTGATTTGCTCGCGCTAGACACTTCGCTGAGAATTTCCACGACATCGGGACGGTGCGGTGGAACTCAGGAGTTGAATACTCCGATCTTAGAATTCCACGCGCATTGCGCGGCGGAACCATCGCATCTCAAGTTCGAATACCTGCCGAGGAGCAGTCATGAAAAAATATTCCAGGATTGTCCGGATTTCCGCCTTCGTGCTCAGCCTGTGTGCCGCCGGCAGCGCCTTGGCGGCTGGCCCGAACATGGTCGTCAATGGCGGCTTTGCTGATGGATTGACGGGCTGGACGGAGATCGATCCGGGTGCCCATTACGGCGGGGTCGATTATCAAAACAGATACCTTGATAATCCCTGCGGTGGCGTTGCGACGGCCCCGGCAAGCGGCTGCGGCGGCGACAACTATGGTTTGCAGGTATTCCAGGGCAGATATGCAAGCGACCATGCGGACAATACCGAGGGCGTGAAGCAGACGATTACCGGATTGGTGGTTGGACATCAATATACGCTGCGATTTTCCACCACCGGCTCCGATTTCATCTGGGTGGGCCAGAATGCCTATTGGCAAGTGAGTTTCGGTAGCGATACCCAGAATGGTGTTGTTTGGGACGTTCCAGGCGGCGACAAGAATTACCTCTGGGACCGGAACTGGAATCGAACCGGCGCGGACGGCGACAGCATCAACGCCAATTTCCGCTGGGTTTCATCCGCCCTGACGTTCACGGCGACCGCTGCCACCCAGGTCCTGAAATTCCAGGAGAAGACTTCGCTGGACAGCGCGTGGGACACCTCCGTCACGCCGTATGCCACCCCCTCGATCCTTCTGCTCGATGGCATCACGCTGACCGACAACAACTACACGGCCCCGGTCCCGGAGCCGAGCACGGCGGGCCTGGGCCTGGCCGGCATCACCTTGCTGGGCTTTGTCCTGTCGCGTCGCCGCCGCAAGGCCTGAGGAGAATCCTCATCCATCGTGCGGGCCCTGAAGCGGCCCGCTTTGACTTTCCTATTTTGCTGACGTACACGGTCAGCAGGCGGGAGCGGAGGCGGCCATGGAGTTTTCTTTCCATCAATTCGATTTGACCCGGCTGGTGTGGATGGGACTGAACAAGTTCCAGATCCTGTTTTGCTGGCTGGTCGGCATTGCCCTGCTTTTTGTCGTGCTGGAGAGGCTCTGGCAGCGACGCCCCCAAGCCATTTGGCGCGTCGGTATGCGCGACGATCTGGCGCTCTATTTCATCGGCGGGATCATCCCGCCGGCGCTGGGCGTTTTGGTCACCACCTTGTGCCTGTGGGCTTCAGCGAGCCTCATGCCCAAGGCCTGGGTTGGCTGGCTGGCGAGCTGGCCTTTGGTGTTGAGCTTTTGCTTCGCCATGTTTTGCGGCGAGCTCACCTACTACTGGGCGCACCGCCTCAGCCATGAGATTCCGTGGCTGTGGCGCTTCCATTCCATCCACCACAACCCGAGCGAGCTGGACTGGCTGGTGAACACCCGCGCGCATCCGCTCGACCTGTTCTTCTCCCATGTCATCGGCGGCGCGCCCTTGATCATCCTGGGCATCAAGCAGCCCGATTCGCCGGTGTTTGGACAGCTGCTGTTCGCGTTGGTGATCTTCAATGTGGTGTGGGCTTTTTTTGTGCACAGCAACTGCCGTTTGCGCTTCGGCTGGCTGGAGCACCTGATCACGACGCCGGCCTTCCATCATTGGCACCATACCAACGACGGCCCAGCCGTGGTCAACAAGAACTACTCGGCGATCTTCCCGTGGATGGACAGGCTCTTCGGCACGCACATCCTGCCGGATCATTACCCCAAGACCTACGGCATTGCAGAACAGCTGCCCGAGGGGATCGGGCCTTTGCTCTGGCATCCCTTCAAACGGCGGGCCTGAAGATGCCGCCGCGCTGCTGTTCACAGCGCTGGATGAAGTCGCGCGCCAGTTGCGAATCGGGCCGCAGGCGCTGGCCGATGTAGATCTCCTGGCGACGCTCGGCAATCTGGCTTTGCAGCCGCGCGGCCATCACGCCGAGGGGATCGAGGCCTTGGGCCTCGGCACTTTCAACGGCTGCGCACGTTTTCTGCACCGCGTGCGTGTCGAGCAAGGCGCGATGAGCCTGCACCACGCGCATCCGGCCCTGCACTGCCGCCTCGCTGCGGCCGAGCCAATGCCGGAAAGCATCGGCATTGCCGCCGGTCACCTTGATCGGGTCTTCACCCGCGGCCAGCAGCAGGCGCTCGATCAATTCGCGGTCGCCATTCGCATAGGCCTGGTTGATGGTCATCATCTGCTGCTCGCGCTGGCGGCGCTGCGCGTCGCCACGAGCAAGGTCCGGATGAAAGCGCATGGCCGCACGCCGGTACAGCGTCTTCAGCGGCGGCGGGCCGAGCTCGACCATGCCGCCGGCCGGCTCTTCAGGCAAGGGCGAGCCGCTGGGCAAGCTGGGCAGCTGGGGCAGGGCGGTAGCCTGCGGCAGGCGCGGCATGCTGGCCTCCACGCCGTTGCGGCGCAAGGCTTCCACCAGCAGGGAGGTGGCGCAATGCAGCTGCGACTCGAGCGCGTCGAGTTCCAGATACAGGGGCGCAAGCGCCGCGTTGTAGCGATCCACGAAGCCTTGCAGCTTCTCGCGCGAAGCCGCGAAATCCTGCTCCTGGCGATTCAGCATGCGTTTGAGCTCGTCAAGCTCGGTACGGCGACGGGCGAGATCGTGTTTGGTGATCGCCGTGTTGCTCATGCCGGCAATTGTGCGGGCAATCAGCAAGCGGCCAAACAAAAACGGCCCACTCGCGTGGGCCGTTTTGCGTCATTCACGGGCTTTCCCTGGTCAGGGCGCCGAAGCGGCCGAAGCCGGTGCGTCGGACATCGATGCTGCATCGGAAGCAGTCGCCATCGGTGCGCTGACCGCAACCGGGGCCTCTGCCTTGGCCGCAGGCGCCGAGGCCATCGGCAGCAGCGGCACGATCAGCAGGGCCACGATGTTGATGATCTTGATCAGCGGGTTGATGGCGGGGCCCGCCGTGTCCTTGTAGGGATCGCCCACGGTGTCGCCGGTGACGGCGGCCTTGTGCGCTTCCGAACCCTTGCCGCCGTGATGGCCGTCCTCGATGTACTTCTTGGCGTTGTCCCACGCACCGCCGCCCGTGCACATGGAGATGGCGACGAACAGACCCGTGACGATGGTGCCCATCAGCAGGCCGCCCAGGGCCGCTGGGCCCAGCAGCAGGCCGACCAGCACCGGCACGATGACCGGCAGCAGCGAGGGGATGATCATTTCCTTGATCGCGGCGGTGGTCAGCATGTCCACGGCCTTGCCGTATTCGGGCT
>FSVW01003607.1_pt1 | contig 17586 bp, 19 predicted proteins | sample 1637551 | NCBI WGS metagenome assembly FSVW01 (sample SAMEA3914814, study PRJEB12502) | metagenome | biome: forest; material: soil | place: USA | collected 2011-09-16 | depth 0.1 m | reverse complement strand
TCGTCAGGCTTGCCGCTGAGCTTGCGCAGGCGCTTTTCCTCGTTTTTCTTCTTCTTGGCCAATTCGCGTTGGCGCTTTTCGTATGAGTAATTCGGTGTGGCCAAGGGCGTGCTCCTGCTTTGCGTCCGCGGTGCGCGGATTGGCGTCACTGTAACCGGACTGTCGTTTGTGGGGTCAGCGAGGGCCTCGCGCGAGGCGGTTCCTCGGCCTGACTTAGCTCGTTATCCTGCTCTTTCGAATTAGGGATTGCGGCTAAGTTACTGATTTATAAGGAGTGCAAATCCTATCCACTGACATTGTGGATAACTTTGTGCACAAGCCTGCCCCGGTGTCTCTAAACCCTTGAAAAAACGCCCTCTCGCTTAGAGTGCCTCATTTCTAGGCAGTTTGCCGGTTTCTATACAAATCAACAACTTAGGGTGGGTGCAGCAAAATGGCGGCCTGCTGTGAGGTCAAGCTTCCAAGCAGCACGGCAAATCGCCGAAATGGGGATAAGTCAAGCCTTGATACAAAAAAGAGGCGCGATTCTGCGACGTAAAAATCGGCGGTTCCTCCAGTTTGCGGATGTCGTGGGCCCCGCCGTGTCGTGCTGAAACCACCTGACGCCCGGGCTCGCGGCTGCTCCGCCGGCTTTGTGCTCGCGCTGCGCTGAGGGCCAACGCCTAGGAATGCACTTGCGCCTGCCGGCTAAAATCCTTCCTTCACAAAAGATGGCAATACAGCAACCGATGGCGCAGGCACAAACGACAGGCAGGAACAGCAGCGCAGCAGCCCCGGCGGCCTCATTCGAATTGAAAAGCGCATCGCTCAGCTTGTTGGCCCTCGTGCTGAGGTCCGCCGACCTGGGCCTGATTGCCGGCGGCCTGAAGGACAAGCTCGGCGAGACGCCCGAGATGTTCGACCTGGACCCGGTGCTGATCGATCTGTCGCAGCTCGACCGCGGCGAAGGCGGCATTGCCGTTCCGGCGGCCGGTGACGGCGCTGGCCAGGTGCAACTGGCGCTTGAAGCCGTCGAGCAGGCCGGCGCCGCGGCGGCGGCCATCGATCTCGCGTCGCTGGTCAGCCTGCTGCGGGAATACCGCATGCAGCCGGTGGCCGTGCAGGGCGCCAACGCTGCCGAACGCGCCCAGGCGCTGGCGCTGGGCCTGGCCGATGCTGCGGCCGACAGGCCGAGCCTGCCCAGGGCTGCCACGGCCGAGGCGCGCGTCGAGACAGTCGTCCAGCAGGTCGAGGTCGTTCGCGAAGTGGCCGTTCCCGGTGGAGCCGCCAAGACGATGATCATCGACAGGCCGCTGCGCTCGGGGCAGCAGGTCTATGCCAAGGGCGCGGACCTGGTCGTTATGGCGCTGGTCAACCATGGCGCCGAGGTGATCGCCGACGGCAACATCCACGTCTACGCGCCGCTGCGCGGCAAGGCCATTGCCGGTGCGCGCGGCAATACTGATGCGCGCATCTTTGCCGTCAGCATGGAAGCCGAATTGATCGCCATTGCCGGCATCTACCGGACAACCGAAAACCCGCTGCCCGATACGGTGCTCGGCAAGCCGGCCCAGATCCGGCTCGACGGCGAAAAACTCGTGATGGAGCCGCTCAAGTTCTGAGCCTCCATCCCATTCAAGAATTCATCGAATGTTTGAAGAAATGAACAAGGACCTGACCTGATGACCAAGATCGTCGTAGTGACTTCCGGCAAGGGTGGTGTCGGCAAGACGACCACCAGCGCCAGCTTTGCCACGGGCCTGGCCCTGCGCGGCCACAAGACCTGCGTGATCGACTTCGACGTCGGCCTGCGCAACCTCGACCTGATCATGGGCGTCGAACGCCGTGTGGTCTACGACCTGATCAACGTCATCAACGACGAGATCAAGCTCAGCCAGGCGCTGATCAAGGACAAGCAGAACGAGAAGCTCTTCATCCTCGCCGCCTCGCAGACGCGCGACAAGGATGCGCTGACGCAAGCCGGCGTCGAGCGCGTGCTCAACGAGCTGAAGGCGATGGACTTCGAGTTCATCATCTGCGACTCGCCGGCCGGCATCGAGACCGGCGCGCTGATGGCCATGCACTTCGCCGACGAGGCGCTGGTCGTCACCAACCCGGAAGTTTCCTCGGTGCGCGACTCGGACCGCATCCTCGGCATGCTCAACAGCAAGACCCAGCGCGCGATCGACGGCGGCGAGCCGGTCAAGGAACACTTGCTGATCACCCGCTACAACCCGAACCGCGTCGAGGGCGGCCAGATGCTCTCTCTGGAAGACATCCACGAGATCCTGCGCACGCCGCTGATCGGCGTGATCCCCGAATCCGAGATCGTGCTGCAAGCCTCCAACCAGGGCACGCCGGCCATCCGCATGGACGGCAGCGACGTCAGCGAAGCCTACAAGGACGTGGTGCGCCGCTTCCTCGGCGAGGAACGGCCGATGCGCTTCATCGAGGCGGTCAAGCCCAGCCTGTTCAAGCGCCTGTTCGGCGGCAAGTAAGAAAGGGGCCTGAAGATGGGTTTCCTTTCCTTCTTCCTCGGTGAAAAGAAGAACTCCGCCAGCATCGCCAAGGAGCGCCTGCAGCTGATCCTCGCGCACGAGCGCAACGGTCGCTCCTCCAGCCCGGACTACCTGCCGCAGCTTCAGCGCGAACTGGTCGCGGTGATCACCAAATACGTGCAGATCAACCCGGAGGACATCAAGGTCCACATGGAACGCGATGGGGACCTGGAAGTGCTGGAAGTGAAGATCGAGCTGCCCGAGGGGGGGCGCCGCTGAGACTTGGCGTTATGGGCACGTGGGCCCGTGACTCTCACGGGCCGATGCCTTGCCGGGTGCGAGCCTGCTCGCGCATCATGAACAGATACAGGCTCTCGACCTTCGCCCGGGCCCACGGCGTCTTGCGCAGGAACTTGAGGCTCGAAGCGACGCTCGGGTCGCTCTGGAAGCAGCGGATCGGAATCTGGCGGCCGAGTTCGTCCCAGCCGAAATAGTCGGCCAGCCGGGTGACGATCACTTCGAGCGTCAGCCCGTGCAGCGGGTCCTTGTTGTCCTTGTTGCTTGGCGTCATTGAGGCTCGGTGATCGAAGTCGGGGGAGGCTGGGAAGGCATCAGGGCATTGTCCCTGTTCGTCTCGACTGCCATCGGGGCCTCGATCGTCAGGTCCTCGTGCGGGCAGGCCACGCAGGGCAGGATCCAGCCCTCCTTCTTTTCATCGAAGCTCAGGCCAGGCCACTTGATGCGGTGTTCAATCCGGCCTGCCACCAGTTTGGTGATGCAGGTCCGGCAGGTGCCGTTGCGGCAGGAATTCGGCAGCTTGAAGCCGGCGGCCAGCGCGCCCAGCAACAGCGTCTGCTCGGGCGGGCAGTCGAAGCTCCAGCCCTGCGGCGCGATCTCGATGCGGTAGGAAGACTCGGTCGTCATGCCGCGATCATGCCCGCGGAAATGTCCGCGTGCCGCTAAGCCTTTCAGCCCAGACGGAAACTCGACACGGCATCGACGAGCTCGGCCGCCTGCTCCTTCAGGCTCTGCGCCGCGGCCGCCGATTGCTCGACCAGCGAGGCGTTCTGCTGCGTCATCTGGTCAAGCTGACTGACGGCCTGGCCGATCTCACCCAGGGTCAGCGCCTGGCTCGAACTCGACGCGGAGATCTCGCCGATGATCTGCGTCACGCGCTGCACGCTGGCGACCACCTCGCGCATCGTGCTGCCCGTTTCGGTGACCTGCCGGCTGCCGCCTTCCACCCGTTCGCTGGAGGCCGAGATCAGCGTCTTGATCTCGCGCGCTGCCTGCGCGCTTCGCTGCGCCAAGGCCCGCACTTCGCTCGCCACGACCGCGAAGCCGCGGCCCTGTTCGCCGGCACGCGCTGCCTCCACTGCTGCGTTCAGCGCGAGGATGTTCGTCTGGAAGGCGATGCTGTCGATCACACCGATGATGTCGCCGATCTTGCTGGAGGCCTGCTGGATCTCGGCCATCGTGTGGATCACCTGCTCGACCATCTCGCCGCCGCGGCCGGCCACCTGCGATGCCGCCTGCGCAAGGCCATCCGCCTGACGTGCAGCTTCGGCGTTAGCGCGCACGCCCTCGCCCAGCTGCTGCATCGCCGCGCCGGTTTGCTCCAGCGAACTGGCCGCCTGCTCGGTGCGATTGGAGAGGTCCAGGTTGCCGCTGGCGATCTCGCTGGAAGCGAGCCGCACCTGCTCAGCCGCACCGCGCACGCCGCGTATCGTGCCGGCGAGCTTGTCCTGCATATGGGCCAGCGACTGGTTCAGTTGCGCCATCTCGTCGGTGCCCCGGCTCTTCGTCTGCCGGCTCAGATTCCCCTCTGCAATGCTGACGGCCAGCTCGCGCGCCTGGCCCAGCGGGCCGGTGACCGAGCTGGTGATGATGCCGGCCACGCCCAGGCCGAGCAAGGTCGCCAGGCCCAGCAGGCTCAGCACCAGCGTGCGCGTGGCCGAAGCATCGTTCTGCGCGGCCAGCTTGGAGTCGTCCAGCACCGTGTGGGTGTAGTTGGCATAGGCATTGATGGCGTCGAGGTAAGTTTCCATCGCCGGGATCAGTTCACCCACGACGCGGGCCTGGACGTCCTCGCCGTCCTTCTTCTGCTTCGTGATCTCGTCGCGCAGCGCCTGGTACTTCTTGCGCGTCTCGCCGATGGTCTCGGTCAGGCGATCGGCCTCGGGCGTCTTTGCCATCTTGGCCAGCTCGCCCTGGATCTTGTCGATCGAGGCCGAGGTCTCCTTGGACTTGCGCGTGAAGGCCTTGACGAAGGCTTCGTCGCTGACGGCCAGGTCGACGATGCGGCGCTGGATGCTGATCTCGGTCAGCCCGGCCCATTGGCGCGAAAGCTCCAGCGCATGCATGTCCACCTCGACCATCTGCTCGATGCGCTGGTTCAGCTGCGACACGCGCATGACGCCAACGCCGGACGCGCCAATCATCAAGACCATCACCAGCGCGAAGCCCGCCAATACCCGCGTGCGCAGGCGCCAGTTGTTGAGGAAATCCATCTTTGCTAACTCCGAGATTCAGCGGCAACCGGCGATTCTCCCCGGGCTATCCCGGAGGGTGCCGGTAATACTGGACAATTCCGCCTTCGCGCAACTGTCGCGCCGTTTCATCAATCCGTCATCGACTGCAAGTCGATGCACAAAGCCTTGCGATGTCCCCGTCCTTGAAATACCTGCAGGGCTATCCGCCCGCCGTGCTGCAACAGGTCAGCCAGCTGATGGCCGACGGCCAGTTGGGCCCGATGCTGCAGAAGAAATATCCGGACGTGCACGAGGTCCGCAGCGACAAGGCGTTGTTCGACTACACGCAGGATCTCAAGGCCAGGCACATGCGCAACGCGCCACCGCTGAACCTGGTGCGTTACGACGCCAAGCTGAAAATCATCCAGCACGCGCTGGGCACGCACACGCGCGCGCCGCAGCAACAGGGCGCGAAGACCAAGATGCGCCGCGAGATCCGCGTGGCCAGCTTGTTCCGCGAGGCGCCGGCAGAGTTCCTCAAGATGATCGTCGTGCATGAACTCGCGCATCTGAAGGAGCTGGACCATGACAAGGCCTTCTATTCGCTGTGCCACTACATGGAGCCGGATTACGCGCAGCTGGAGTTCGATACGCGCGTCTGGTTGACTCTGCGAGAGTCCGTCGAATGATCCTGTTAGCGCCGATGGAGGGCCTGCTCGACCACATGCTCCGCGACGTGTTGACCCGCGTCGGCGGCATTGACCGCTGCGTCTCCGAATTCATCCGCATCACCGACATGCTGATGCCCAACCGCGTCTTCACCCGCATCGTGCCGGAGCTGCTGACCGGCGGCCGCACGCCGGCAGGCGTACCAGTGCGCGCGCAACTGCTCGGTTCCGACCCGGTCTGCATGGCCGAGAACGCGGCCAAGCTGGCGGCGTTGGGCCCGGAAGGCATCGACATCAACTTCGGCTGCCCGGCCAAGTGCGTGAACCGCCACCGCGGCGGCGCGGTGCTGCTGGACGAGCCCGAGCTGCTGCACGAGATCGTCGCCGCCGTGCGCCGCGCGGTGCCGGCCCACATCCCCGTCTCGGCCAAGATGCGCCTCGGCTACATGGACCACTCCCGTTCGCTCGAATGCGCGCTCGCGCTGACCAGTGCCGGCGCGCAGGAACTGGTCGTCCATGCCCGCACCAAGGCCGATGGCTACAAGCCGCCGGCCTATTGGGACCGCATCGCCGAGCTGCGTGCGGCGGTCACGGTGCCGGTGGTCGCCAACGGCGAGATCTGGACGCCGGCCGATGCCGCGAACTGCCGCGCGCAATCGCATTGCGAAGACCTGATGCTCGGCCGCGGCATGGTCGCCAACCCGGGCCTGGCCCTGGCGATCCGTTCGCCCGATTCGCCTGCGCTGGCCTGGGGTCAGCTCTTGCCCCTGATGCGCGATTTCTTCGCGCTGGTGCGGCACAACGTCCAGGCCAAGCACCAGGCCGGCCGCCTGAAGCAATGGCTGCACTACCTGCGCCGCCACTATCCCGAGGCCGAAGAGGCCTATCTCCAACTGCGCACCGTCAACTCGCCGGAAGAGTTGCACCAGCGCCTGTTCGCGCCTGTCCATTGATGAAGCTGCAACGACTGCTGCCCCTCCTGCTAACCGCTATTCTCAGCGCCATGACGAGCACCACCCAAGCCTCCGACATCAGCCTGGAACGGCTGACCAGCGACCCACCCCTGCAAGGCAGCTTGCCGCGCCAGGCCGAGATCTCGCCGGGCGGCGCCTGGGTCAGCTACCTGCGGCCGTCGGCGCAAGACAGCGACCAGCTCGAACTCTGGGCCCAGCCCTCGGCCGGCGGCGCACCGCGCCTGCTCGCCTCGGCCGCGCAGTTGCTCGGCGGTCAGGCACAGAAGCTCAGCGAAGCCGAGAAGATGGCGCTGGAGCGCAAGCGCATCAGCCAGGGTGGCATCACCAGCTACCACTGGTGCGGCAAGGACGACCAGGCGCTGGTCTTCCCGCTGTCCGGCGATCTCTACCTGCTTCGCCTTGACGGAGCCACGCAAGGGGCACAGCGTCTGACCACTGATCCCGAGTCACCGAAGCAAGACCCGGTCTGCTCGCCTGATGGCCGGCAGATCGCCTATGTGAAGGGTGGCAATCTCTGGGTGCAGTCGCTGGGCGGCGATCATGAAGCGCGCCAGATCACGCATCACGCCGCTGGGGCTGTCAGTTATGGCCTGGCGGAATTCATCGCCGCCGAGGAGCTTGGCCGCCAGCGCGGCTTCTGGTGGTCGCCAGACGGCAGCCGCATCCTCGCGCTGCGCGTGGACGAAAGCACCGTACCGCTGAAGACCCGGGCGCAGATTTTCGCGGACCGTACGGCGATGACCGAACAGCGCTACCCCGGCGCCGGCGAGAACAATGCCAAGGTCACCGCGCTGAGCATCGAACTGGCCAGCGGCAGGCAGACCCCGCTGCCCCTGCCGCCCGAGGCCGAGTACATTGCCCGCGCCGGCTGGTTCGCCGACGGCACGCCCTGGCTGCAGTGGATGACGCGCGACCAGACCCGGCTGGCGCTGATCGAGTTCGACCCGAAGACCGCGCAGCCGCGCCTGCTGATCGACGAGCGCGATGCCGCCTGGGTCGAGACGCATGACGACCTGGCCGAGATCCCCGGCCTGCAACTCTCCGGCAAGCCGGCGCTGCTCTGGCCCAGCGAGGCCTCAGGCCGCAAGCAGTTGCTGCTGGTCGACCGCGGCACGGGCGAGCGCCGCGCGCTGACCGCGCAGGACGAAGCGGTCTCGCACCTGGTCTGTGCCGGCGGCCAGCAGATCGTCTTCGCCGGTGCGCAGGACCGTGGCCGTGCCCAGGAGTTGTTCGTCACCGACTTGCAAGGCCACACGCGCCTTTTGGCCGGCCATGCCGCACGCCAATGGCGCGATGCCACCGGCGACGAGGCCTGCCAGCGCCTGCTGATCACGCGGTCGTCATGGGCCCAGTCGGCCGCACTGGAACTGCTGTCGCTCGACGGCCAGTCGCCTGCGATCACCTTGCCGGGCGATGCGCCCGACCCGCTGCTCGCGCAGATCACGCCGACGCCGCAAATCCTTGAAGTCATGGCCGCCGATGGCGTCACGCCGCTGAATGCCTTTTACCTGCCGCCGCTCGACGGCAAAGCCGGCAAGCATGCGGTGCTGACGCTTGCGTACGGCGGCCCCCATGCGGCCACCGTCAACTGGGCCTGGCCCAAGGACACGGCCTTGCTCGCGCATTGGCAGCGTCTCGGTTTCGGCATTCTGATGGTCGACACGCGCGGTATGGCCCACCGGGATCGCGCCTTCACCCGCGCGCATTACCGCGCCTTTGGCAATGTCGAGGTCGCTGATCTCTTCGCTGCGGTCCGGCAACTTCCCCAACTGGTGAATAGCGTCGATCCTCAGCGCATCGGCTTCTGGGGCTGGTCCTACGGCGGCTTTCTCGCGGTGCGTTCGCTGCTCGACACCGACACACCTTTCGCCGCTGCTGCTGCGGTTGCCCCGCCGACCGACTGGACGCTCTACGACACCGCCTACACCGAGCGTTTCCTCGGCATGCCCGACGGTGGCAAGGCCCAGGCCTACCGCGACGCCAACCTGAACTCTCGCGCCGCGTTGCTGAACAAGCCGCTGCTGCTGATCCACGGCACCGCCGATGACAACGTGCTGTTCGACAACTCGCTGCAGTTGATCGAGGCGCTGCAGAACGAAGGCAAGACCTTCGACCTGATGATCTACCCGGGCAAGGCGCATGGCATCGCCGGCAAGAAAGCGCGCCTGCATCTCTACCGCACGCTCGACGATTTCTTCCTCAAGCACCTGAAGCCATGAGCCTGGTTTATTCGACCGACGCGGGCCGCATGTGCCCGGCCTGCCGCAAGCCGATGGCGTCCTGCATTTGCGGCAAAAAATCCGCTCCGCCCGGTGATGGCATCGTGCGCATCAGCCGGGAGAAGCGATCCGGCAAGGTGGTCACGCTGGCGAAAGGCCTGGCGCTCGAAGAGGCTGCGCTGACCGCGCTGGGCAAGCAGCTGAAGGCCGCCTGCGGCAGCGGCGGCACCGTCAAGGACTGGGTGATCGAGATCCAGGGCGACCACGTGGAAAAGGTGATGGAAGCGCTCGCCAAGGCCGGCCACAAGGTCAAGCGGGCCGGCGGCTGATCAGCCCCGCCCGTTGCTTGCCCGGCATTGCGGTTCAGCCCGCGGCAGCGGCGGACCAGACGAAGGTGGACTTGGCCGGGCGGCCCTGCACGATCGTCACCGACTGGTGCTCCGTCTTGCCGGCATAGAGCGCGTCCACGGTGTACTGGCCCGGCGGCAGCTTGACCAGCAGGAAAGGCCCGCTGGCTGTGGTCTGCAGAGCCACGGCGTTATGGGCATCGCGCACGGTGACCTGTACGTCGGACGCATAGTCCGCCCGCGGCTGCGTGCTAACGGCGAATTCAAGCGTCAGCGGCCATTGCGGGCTGGCGGCTTTGATCGCCGTCGATTCGTCGATGCCGATGCCGCCGCTCAGGTAGTCGACCGAGCCGCTGTGCTGCACCGTGGGCAGGCCGGTTTGCGCGAGCGCTGCGATGGATACGAGCGCGCCGAGCGTCAGCGCGGTGATGGAATGGCTTGTCTTCATGCCGGTCTCCTTGTTCGAGCGTGTATGCCTTCAGGCCGTGGCCGTCAGGCTGCCGCAAAAGCGCTTCCACGCATTCATCGGCTGATGCAGGCGGTCCGCAATGATCTGCAGCACCGCAGGGTTCCAGCACATGCCGCAGTGGCTGCCCTCGACCTCGATGTTCTCCACATGCCTGGCACCGCCCGACTGGATGCAGGCCTGCCAGGCGACCACGCCGTCGCTGCGGCTGTAGATCGAAGTCGTGGGGACGTCGGGCGCCGTCTGCAGGCGCTCGCGCAGGGTTTCGTCTAAACGCATTGGCCGGCCGTTGACCAGGCGCCAGAGCAGGCCGACGTTGGTCTGCTCGGGCTCGCCGGCGAAGGGCGAGCCGATGGTGATGACCTGGCGCACGGCCGGCTTGATGTGCTTAGAGACCTCCCGCGCATAGATGCCGCCGAGGCTCCAGCCGACCAGGGTCACGCCTTCCTTGTGCAGCGACACCATCTCCTGCACGTCCTCGGCCAGTTCGCGCAGCCATTCGCCGATATCGCCTTGCGGGCCGGCATTGAAGCCGCGGCCCCAGTCATAGGCGGTGTAGCCCAATTCCAGCAGGAAGTTGCGCAGCGGGCCAGTCGAGCGCGTGTCGCTGGCCAGGCCTGGAAAGATCACCACGGGGTGACCGTCGCCCTTGGGCAGATGGTCTTTGTTCATCCGGCGCATGCCGGCGTATTCGAAAGCGGCGCGTATGGGCTCCATGCCCAGCAGCCGCATCGATGGCGCGGGTGCCGGCTGGGGCAGTGGGGCGGCGGAAGGGTCCGACATGATGATGTGCCTTTGGCTTTTTTTCCTTGGCTCGATCATGCGCGTGACGTTTCGCGAAAAGCCCTCAGCGATGCCGATTCGAGCGTCGGACGAGTCCGACGGTGCGCATCCGCTCGGATGCGGGCTCAGCGGCCGCGATAGCCGTCATGGCTGTAGCCGTCATGCCCGCCGCCGTAGCCGTAGTGGCCACGCGGGCCATAGGGAAACACGCAGCAGCCCGCCATCAAGGTGGCGACGACGCCGGCCAGAGCCAGGCGGGACAGCAGTTTCTTGTACTTCATCATGAGGAGCTTCCAATCGGACGGGAGATGCAGCGCGAGTGCTGTGCCTGTTCAACGGGAACCCTGCCCGGGGGTTGACTTTGGCGCGTGCTGGCAGCGCAAAGCTCGGTAAAGCAGATGCAAGCAGTTGTGACGGCGCCACTCGGCAAGCGGTACGTGAATTGCCGATTGCGCGCATGTCATCGAAGGAGACATTCATGAGCGGCGCATCACCCGGCCACCAGAAATGGCCCGACCACCAGGTGCAGGAATTGCCCGAGCAGCGCGAGATGCAGGTCGATATCGACGGCCTGCTGATCGCCAGGTCGAGCGGCGTGATCAAGGTGGTGGAAGACGGCGCAGTCGAGCGCTACTACTTCCCGCGCTCGGCCGTCCACATGGAATCGCTGCGTCCCTCGCAAGACACGACCGTCTGTCCGTTCAAGGGACGCGCCAGCTACTTCGACATCGCGCCGGTTGCGCCCGGCCAGGACTCACTGAAGGACGCCGCCTGGTCCTACGAAGATCCTTACGACGAGCATGCGGCGCTGAAAGACCGCGTGGCCTTCGCGGACGACAAGTTCGCGCAGCTCAGCGTGCATGCCTCAGCCTGAGCCGCTGCGGGTACACGCCTTGCCGTGGTCTCTTGAGCGACTGCCTCGCGCCGCTTGGGGCAGACATTCCAGGCAGACATCCATTTCATCCTTCAGGAGATTCATCATGGACACGACGACCCACAGCCATGCAGCGACCGACAATGCGGACCCGGCCGAATGCCGCGAGACGCTATGGAAGCTGATCAAGGGCACACGCTTCGGCATGTTCATCACTCACCATGAGAACGGCCATCTGCATTCACGCCCGATGACCACGCAGAACAAGGCGATCGACGAGGACGACAGCCTGTGGTTCTTCATGTCGCGCCGCGGCGATTCGGTCGCCGATTTCGCGGCCAGACCGGAGGTTAACGTCAGCTATGCCAACCCGGACGATGACAACTACGTCTCCGTCTCCGGGCGCGCCAGCGTGGTCGTCGACCCGGCCAAGGTCGACGAGCTCTGGACCAAGATGGCCGGCGCTTGGTTCACGGGCGGCCAGACCGATCCGGACCTCGCGCTCGTGCAGGTGCGCATCACCCACGCCCACTACTGGGACGTGAGGGAAAGCAAGCTCCGCCAGTTGTTCGAATACGGCAAGGCCGCGATGACCGGCAAGCCGCCTGTTTCATTGGGCGAATCGAAGGAAGTGCGGATGCGCGGATAGCGCAGCCCGCTTCAGGGCACGAGGCGGTAGCCCACGGCCGTCTCGGTCAACAGGTGCTTCGGCTGGGCCGGCAGCGCTTCCAGCTTCTGCCGCAGATTGCCCATGTACACGCGCAGGTAGTGGCTGCTCTCCACATGTGAAGGTCCCCAGACGGCCAGCAGCAATTGCCGATGCGTCAGTACCTTGCCGGCATTGGCGATCAGGTGGACGAGCAGCCGGTACTCGATCGGCGTGAGGTGGACAGGTGCGCCATCGCGCAACACCTGGCGTGCGGCCATGTCCACTTCCACCGTGCCGAACTGGAACCGTGTGGATTCGGCGTTAGCCGTGTTCGAAGCGCGACGCCGCATCGCGACGCGCACCCGCGCCATCAGTTCACCGACGCCAAAGGGCTTGCTCAGGTAGTCATCGGCGCCGGCATCGAGTGCGGCAATCTTGTCGGCCTCATCGCTTCGCGCCGACAACACGATCACCGCCACGGCCGACCAGCCGCGCAGGTCTTTCAGGAAGTCGATCCCATCGCCATCGGGCAGGCCCAGGTCCAGCACGATCAGGTCCGGCTTGCGCGTGCCGGCGTCGATCAGGCCGCGCCGCACGGTGTCGCACTCATGCGCGATGAAACCTTCGCCCTCCAGCGCCATCCGCACGAAGCGGCGAATGCTGGGTTCGTCCTCGACGATCAAGGCAATTGGATTGGGCTCGCTCATACGACAGGCTCTTCGGCTTCGATATCGGGCAGTTGGGGCGGCGAACCGAGGGGCAGGCTCAGCACAAAGCTCGCGCCGCCGTCCGGCCCGGCCTCGGCCCGGATGCTGCCCTGGTGGGCCTGCATGATGGCACGGCAGATCGCCAGGCCCAGGCCGACGCCCGGGATGTTCGATTCATTCTTTGCCCGCGCGAACTTCTCGAACAGTGCTTCCTCGCGACCGGCCGGCAGGCCGGGGCCGTCGTCGCTAACTGTCAACTTGAGCTGATCGCTATCGATGGATGCGGCAATCGTGACCACGCTGCCCGCCGGCGTGTACTTGGCCGCGTTCTCCAACAGATTGCACAGCACCCGCTCGATCAGTACGGCGTCCAGATGGATCAGCGGCAGGCCAGCAGCGATCTCGGTGCGCACCGGGTGCGAGCGCAGCACCGGCTCCATCGCCTGCAGCGCGCTGCCGACCACCTCCTCGATCGGCTGCCACTCGCGCCGAAGTTCCACCGCGCCGCTCTGCAGCCGCGCCATGTCCAGCAGCTTGTTGACCATGGCGTTGATCCGCTGCGATTCGCGCCGCAGCGAGTCGGCAATCTCGCGGCCGGCGGCCGGCATCGCCTGCAGGCTGGCGAGCGTGTCGGCCAGCCCGTAGACCACCGCCAGCGGCGTGCGCAGATCGTGCGACAGCGCCGACAGCAGCGAGTTGCGCAGGCGCTCCGATTCGATGTGGACGAGCGCGTCCTGCGCCACCGCCACGTAGTGCACGCGCTCCAGCGCCTGGCCGATGATGCTGGCGTAAGTATCCAGTTGGGCACGTCGCTCCGGCTGCATCACTGCCGACAGCTCGCGCGGACGCAAGGCCAGCACTCCACGGGCTCGCATCGGCGCCTGCAGCGGCAGGTAGAACCAGGCGCTGCCGGGCAGGGTGTCGGTCGCCATGCCGGCGGCCTGGCCGTGGTCCAGCGCCCAGCGGGCGGTGCCGGCGTCGGGTGCGTCAAGCGCTGCGTCGCCATCACCGGCGCCGGGCGAGCCCAGCTTGTCCGCCAGGTCCAAAGCCATCACACGGGCCGGACCGTGCAGCTCGCGCGAGAGGCTGGCCTCGGCGATCTCGATCACCTGCTCGGTCTGCAAGGCACCGCTCAATTCACGCGTTAGCTCGAACAGCGCGCGCGATCGCGCCTCGCGCTCGGCCGCCACACGGGCCTGGTAGCGAAGGTGTGCGGTCAGCTGTCCGGTGATCAGACCGACGGCCAGCATCACGCCAAAGGTCAGCAGGTACTGCACATCGCTGACGGCGAAGCTCAGCTGTGGCGCCACGAAGAAGAAGTCGAAGAGGCCCACGCTGAGGAAGCTCGCCAGCACCGAGGGCCCGCGCCCCCAGCGCAGCGCCACGCCCACGACCGCCAGCAGGAAAAGCATGACGATATTGCTGAGATCGAACACGGCCAGCAGAGGCCGGCAGAGCAAGGCGGTGGCCAGGCAGACGCCGGCTGCGTACAGGTAAGGAGGCCAGGGGCCGAACTGCTCGCCGGGTGGCTGCGCGCCGGCCGCTTCGGTGCGGCTTGCGGCCGGCTGGCCGATCTCGATCAGGTCGACGTCGGCGGCGCTGTCGGAGATGTAGTCGTGCAGGCCTGGCCCGGCGAGCAAGCGCCTCCAGAGCGGGCGTGCCGGCGCTCGGCCCAGCATCAGCTGCGAGAGGTTGTTCTCCCGCGCATAGGCGATCAGCGCGGGGGCCAGGTCTTGCCTTTGCAGCACGGCGGTCGTCGCGCCCAGTTCCTGGGCCAGGCGAACGACCTTCAAGATCCGCTCGCGCTGTGCGTCGGGCAGGCGCTGCAGCCGCGAGGTCTCCACGTAGACCGCATGCCAGCTGACATTGAGCTGTTGCGCCAGCCGCGCCGCACTGCGCACCACATGCTCGGCGCGTGCTGCCGGGCCGATCGCGCAGAGGATGGCCGCCTCGGTCTTCCAGACCGGCACGATCGCCTTGTTGCTGCGCCAGGCCTGCACATCGTCTTCAACCCGGTCCGCCGCGCGGCGCAGCGCCAGCTCGCGCAAGGCCATCAGGTTGCCCTTGCGGAAGAAGTTTTTGGCCGCGCGCTCGGCCTGGACCGGCGCATAAACCTTGCCCGCGGCCAGCCGGGCCAGCAGTTCGTCGGCCGGCGTGTCGACGACGACGACCTCGTCCGCCCGGTCGAAAAAGGTATCCGGCAAGGTCTCCTGCACGCGCACGCCAGTGATGCCGCCGACCACGTCGTTGAGGCTTTCCAGGTGCTGGACGTTCAGACTGGTGTAGACGCCAATGCCGCTGGCGAGCAACTCCTCCACGTCCTGCCAGCGCTTCGGGTGGCGCGAGCCGGCGACATTGGAATGGGCCAGTTCGTCCACCAGGATCAGCGCCGGCTGGCGTATGAGCACCGCATCGAGATCGAACTCGGGCAGGCTCTTGCCGCGGTACTCGATCTGCCGCGGCGGCAGAACGTCGAGACCTTCGGTTAGCGCCAGCGTCTCGCTGCGGCCATGGGTCTCGACCACCCCGACCAGAATGTCGGCACCTTCGGCCTTCAGCTTGCGAGCGGCCTGCAGCATCGCGTAGGTCTTGCCGACCCCGGCGGAAGCGCCGAAGTAGATGCGCAGCTTGCCGCGCGCGGCCTTGTGTTCGTCCGCGCGCAATTGCTCCAGCAGCAGGTCGGGATCGGGTCGCAGCTCTTCTTCCATCGCCGTATTGTCGAACTCAGAATGTCTTTCCGACGCTCAGCACCAGGCCGGTCGTGCCGATTCGCTTGGCGCGCACGCCGGCGCTGTTGGCGGCCTGGTAGAAATCGCGGCGGGCATCGGTGCCGACCAGGGCGCCGGTGAGGCTCAGGCCAGGGACTTCCTTGGACAAGGCGAGCTTGAAGTCGCTGTACGAGAGTTCGCCGTAGTGCCTCACGACCATGTGGCCCAGATGCGTGCCGAGCGCAAGGCCATCGCCGAGATCGAAGCTGTAGTTCAGGTCCAGATACGCGCTGCCCTTGGAACCCCCGTTGGCTGCGAGGCTGCTGAAGTAGGCATAGGCCGAGGTGTTGCTGTCGAGGCCGAAATAGTCGGTCGCGGCGATCGACACCTTGGCGCTGAAGGCACCGGCGCTGAGGCCTGCGTAGACGTCCACATTCGTGTACTTGTTGCCTGTCGACACGCCCGGCGCGCCGTTCAGCCTGGCGCCCGGATAGACATAGGCCAGAGCGCCGAAGTCCAGGGTCAGGTCTTGCGCCGGCGAGAACTTGTAGCCGCCGTACAGGTCCCATTCGAGGCCGGCGCCATTGTTGTAGCTGTTGCCGGAAACATTGGACGTCCAGGTGCCCAGGTAGGCGCCGCTGCTGTTCGCGTAGTCGATGCCGCCTTGCACCGCGGGTAGCTTCCAGGTCTGGCTGATGCCGCGGAAGCGGTAGTCGGTGTTGAGGCTGAGGTTGCCGGTGAGGGTGTGGTCGGGCGCGGGCGCGTCTTCTGCTCGGGCGAGTGTGGAAAGCAGTGCAGTGATGGCGATGAGGATCAGGGTTGTGGACTTCATGGTGCTTAGGTAGCGGGTTATGTGTGGGTGTGCTTGTTGGAGGGTTGGTCAGGCCGGGACAGGCCCCTGGGCCCTGGGGCGAACCCGCTTATGGCCCCCAGGACCCAGGGACCTATCCCGGCTTCGACGAGCGGGGTTCTCGACGAGAGATCACGGGTGGTAGCCGGCGCAGGGTTAGGGGGCTTGGGGCGCATAAGCGGGTTGCGCCCCTTGCTCCCTGACCCTGTGGCGGCCATTCAGGCTTCAGCTGTGCAACTGGTCCAGCGCCAGGTTCAGCTTCAGCACATTGACTCGTGGTTCACCGAAAAGGCCCCAGTCGCGGCCTTCGGTATTCGCATCGATCAGGGTTGCGATCTGAGCCGCCGACAAACCGCGTTCGCGAGCGATGCGACGGGCCTGGTACTGGGCGGCGGCGGGCGTGATGTGCGGGTCGAGCCCGCTGGCCGATGCGGTGACCAGATCGGCCGGCACCGGCGCCGTGTTGCCTGGGTCGGCGGCCCGCAACGCGTCGATCCTGCCCTTGACGGCATCGGTCAACGCGGGGTTCAGCGGCCCCTGGTTCGAGCCACTGGAGCCGGCAGCGTTGTTGGCCATCGGTGCGGTGGCCGAGGGGCGGCCCCAGAAGTATTTCGGTGCGCTGAAATTCTGGCCTATCAGCGTGGAACCGACGACCTTGCCGCCGTGCTCGATCAGGCTACCGGAGGCCTGCTGCGGGAACAGGCCGTGGGCGATGCCGGTGACGGCCAGCGGATAGAGCAGGCCGGTGACGGCGCTGAGCGCGATGAACAGGGTCAGGGCAGGGCGGAGCATGGTTTTCATGATGGAAAGAAACCTCAGATCAGATGAGCGGAGACCAGGACCAGGTCGATCGCCTTGATGCCGATGAAGGGCACGATCAAGCCGCCGAGGCCGTAGATCAGCAGATTGCGACGCAGCAGCGCGGCGGCGCCGATCGGGCGGTATTGCACGCCTTTGAGCGCCAACGGGATCAGCGCGACGATGACCAGCGCGTTGAAGATCACCGCCGAGAGGATTGCCGAGCTGGGGCTGGCCAAATCCATCACGTTCAGCGCCTTGAGCTGCGGATACACGCCGACGAACATCGCCGGGATGATGGCGAAATACTTGGCCACGTCGTTGGCGATCGAGAAGGTCGTGAGCGAACCGCGCGTCATCAGCAAGGCCTTGCCGGTTTCGACGATCTCCAGCAGTTTGGTCGGGTTGCTGTCGAGGTCGACCATATTGCCGGCCTCCTTGGCGGCCTGGGTGCCGCTGTTCATCGCCACGGCCACGTCGGCCTGGGCCAGGGCCGGTGCGTCGTTGGTGCCGTCGCCGGTCATCGCCACGAGCCGGCCTTCGGCCTGGTAGTCGCGGATCATCTTCAGCTTGGCTTCGGGCGTGGCCTCGGCGA
>FSVW01003487.1_pt1 | contig 17597 bp, 18 predicted proteins | sample 1637551 | NCBI WGS metagenome assembly FSVW01 (sample SAMEA3914814, study PRJEB12502) | metagenome | biome: forest; material: soil | place: USA | collected 2011-09-16 | depth 0.1 m | reverse complement strand
GGCGACCTGTGCCTGGTGCTGGTGGACCAGGTGGAAGAGGCGCTGGCGCATCTGGCGGGGCGCATCGCCAAGGGCTGAAATCCGGCACCGCCTGTCACGCAGGCGACCGCCCTTCAAGGGCCGCTCCGCAAGAATGCCCACGCCGGCCTCGCAAGAGCCGGCAGCGTTCTCAGGGCGGGGCGGAATTCCCCACCGGCGGTATGTGTGCAAGCACGAGCCCGCGAGCGCCCGCACCTAACTTCTGTTTCGAGCGGGGTCAGCAGATCTGGTGAGATGCCAGGGCCGACGGTCAAACCCGCGCCGCTTGCCGGCGCGGGCCACAGTCCGGATGAAAGAGAAACGCGTGGTCTCGGCGGCTGCATGCGCAAGATGCGGCCGCCGCGCTTGCGCGTGCGCGCCCTGATTCATCTGCAAGCCCTCTCAGTGGAGAAGCCGTGAATCAGTCCCTTCCTTCCTCATCCCGCCTGCCGCGCGTCGCCATCATCTCGGCGGCCTGGCACAAGGACATCGTCGACAACTGCAGTTCCGCAGCCAGCGCCGAATTCGAGCGGCGCGGCTGGCCGCCCGGCCAGCTCGAAAGCTTCGAGGTGCCGGGCGTCTTCGAGATCCCGCTCTTCGCCAGGCGCCTGGCGCTGACGCGCAGGTTCGACGCCATCATCGCCTGCGGCCTCGTCGTCAACGGCGGCATCTACCGGCACGAGTTCGTCTCCACCGCGGTGATCGACGGCCTGATGCGCGTGCAGCTCGACACCGACGTGCCGGTGTTCTCCGCCGTGCTGACGCCGCGCGATTTCCATGAACACGAGGAGCACCGCAGCTTCTTCGCGGCCCACTTCGTCAAGAAGGGCGTGGAGGTGGCCGGCGCCTGCATGGCGACGCTTGCCGCGCTCGCCACCTTGATTCCCGCCAGCGCCTGACCGGGAACAAGCAATCAGGCAACAATCGGCCGAACCCAGGAGCACCCATGGCCGATCTTCCCGCCTCGCCGATCAACGACACGCTCGCCGCGCGCCGCGCGCAGATGTTCCCCGTGCTCAGCGCGACGGACATCGCGCGCATGCAGCGCTTCGGCACACCGCTGGGCTTTGCCAAGGGCCAGCGGCTCTTTGCGGCGGGCGAGCGCGGGCCGGGCATGTTCGTCATCCTCAGCGGCTCGGTCCGCATCACGCAGCGCGACGGCATGGGCCATGTGGTGCCGGTCATCGAGCAGGGCGTGGGGCAGTTCCTGGCCGAGGTCGGGCAGCTCTCGGGCCGGCCGGCCCTGGTGGACGGCGATGCGCTGGAAGACGTGGAGGCGCTGCTGGTGCCGCCCGAGCAGCTGCGCGCGCTGATCATTGCCGAGGCCGACCTGGGCGAGCGCATCACGCGTGCGCTGATCCTGCGCCGCGTGGCCCTGATCGAGTCGGGCGCCAGCGGGCCGGTGCTGATCGGCGAGTCCGATTCGCACGACGTGCTGCGCCTGCAGAACTTCCTGCGCCGCAACGGCCAGCCTCACCACGTGGTCAATGCCGCGCAGGATGCCGACGCCGCCGCGCTGCTGGCCCAGTACGGCGCCGCGCCCTGCGAGGCCCTGGTCGTCTGCGGGGACGGCACCGTGCTGCTGAACCCGAGCGAGGCCGAGCTGGCCCGCGGCATCGGCATGGTGGACAACAGCACGCGCGACGAGCTGTTCGACATGCTGATCGTCGGCGCCGGCCCGGCCGGGCTGGCGGCTGCGGTCTATGCCGCTTCCGAAGGCCTGAAGGTGGCCGTGCTCGACTGCCGCTACTACGGCGGCCAGGCCGGCGCCAGCGCGCGCATCGAGAACTACCTCGGCTTCCCCACCGGCATCTCCGGCGCGGCGCTCGCGGGCCGCGCCTATGTGCAGGCGCAGAAGTTCGGCGCCGAGCTGATGATCCCGGCCGAGGCCGCCTCGCTCGACTGCAGCGACGCCGGCCCGCAGGGCGAGCTGCGCGTCAAGCTCAGCGACGGCCGGCGCCTGCGCGGGCGCAGCGTCATCATCGCCAGCGGCGCGCGCTACCGCCGGCCCGCGGTGGATCGGCTGGCGGACTTCGAAGGCCGCGGCGTCTCCTACTGGGCCTCGGCCATCGAGGCCAAGCTCTGCACCAGCGAAGAGGTGGCGCTGGTGGGCGGCGGCAACTCGGCCGGCCAGGCCGCGGTCTTCCTCGCGCAGCACGCGGCCAAGGTCCATGTGCTGATCCGCGGGCCGGGCCTGGCCGCGAGCATGTCCCAGTACCTGATCGACCGGCTCAAGGCCCAGCCCAATATCGAGCTGCGCACGCACACGGTCCTGTGCAGCCTGGACGGCACGCTGCAGGACGGCCTGGCCCAGGTGGCCTGGCGGCGCGACTTTGAAGGCCGCGTGGAGGAAGAGCGCCGCGACATCCGCCACCTCTTCCTCTTCGTCGGCGCCGACCCGGAGACGACCTGGCTCGCCAACTGCGGCGTGATGCTCGACCAGAACGGCTTCGTGCTGACCGGCGCCGACGCCGCCACGCCCACGCACAAGCCCGCCAACCTGGAAGCCAGCGTGCCCGGCGTGTTCGCCGTGGGCGATGTGCGCGCCGGCTCGGTCAAGCGCGTGGGTGGCGCCATCGGCGAGGGCGCGGCGGCGGTGGCGATGGTCCACCAATACCTGGCCAAGGCTTGATGCGCAGGAGGCGCCGGTGCTGACGCTTTATCACTGCGTGGCGGCGCGCTCCTTGCGTCCGCTGTGGATGCTGGAGGAACTGGGCCTGCCGTACCGGCTGGAGATGCTGCCCTTCCCGCCGCGGGTGGAGCGGCGCGAGTATCTGGCCTTGAACCCGCTCGGCACCGTGCCGCTGCTGGTGGACGGCGATCTGCGCATGACGGAATCGGCCGCCATCTGCGAGTACCTGGCGGCACGGCATGCGCCTCATGCGTTGCAGGTGTCAGCCGATGAACCGGGTTATGCCGACTACCTGAACTTCCTGCATTTCGGCGAAGCCACGCTGACCTTCCCGCAGACCCTGCTGCTGCGCTACGGCCGTTTCGAGCCCGAGGCGCGCCGCCAGCCGCAGGTGGTGGAGGACTATCGGCGCTGGTTTCTCGCGCGCCTGCGCACGCTGGAGCCGCGCCTGGCGGCGTCGGACCACCTCGCCTGCGGGCGCTTCACCGCGGCCGATGTGTCCGTCGGCTACGCGCTGATGCTGGCCGAGTACCAGGATCTGCAGGCCGCGCTCACGCCGGCCGTGGCCGCCTATTGGCAGCGCCTGCGCGAGCGGCCCGCGTACCAGCGCGCGCTGCAGGCCGAGCAGGACGCTGCGCGGGCTCAGGGCATCGACGCGACGCCCTCGCCGCTGGCCTAGGCAAGCGCGCGCGCCAGCCGTGCGCCGACACGCGCGTTGTGCTTCACCAGCGCGATGTTCGTCGCCAGGCTCGCGCCGCCGGTCAGCGCCTTGATGCGCGCCAGCAGGAAGGGCGTGACGGCCTTGCCGGTGATGCCCTGGCTGCCACACTCCTGCAGCGCCTGGCGCGTGATCGCCTCGATCTGCTCGCGCGGCATCGCACTCTCGGCCGGCACCGGGTTGCTGACCACCACGCCGCCTTCCAGGCCTAAGGTCCATTTCGTGCGGATGAAGCGCGCCAGATCGGCCGGATCGTCGATGCGGAAGTCCGCCTTGAAGCCGCTGTCCGGCGTGTAGAAGGCGGCGAAGTTGTCCTGGCCCAGCGCCACCACGGGCACGCCTTGCGTCTCCAGGTATTCGAGCGTCAGGCCGATGTCGAGGATGCTCTTGGCGCCGGCGCAGACCACGGCCACCGGCGTCTGCGCCAGCTCCTGCAGATCGGCCGAGATGTCGAAGCTCTCGTGCCCGCCACGGTGCACGCCGCCGATGCCGCCGGTCACGAAGACCTCGATGCCGCCCAGGCGCGCGCAGATCATGGTGGCGGCCACGGTGGTGGCGCCGGGCTTGCCGCTGCTGAGGCCGTAAGCCAGGTCGCGGCGGCTGAGCTTCATCGCATCGGGCGAGCGCCCCAGCAGGTCGAGCTCGTCGTCGGAAAGGCCGATGCGGATCTTGCCGGCCAGCACGGCGATGGTGGCCGGCGCGGCGCCCTCCGCGCGGATGATGGCCTCCACATCGCGCGCGGTCTGCACGTTCTGCGGCCAGGGCATGCCGTGCGAAATGATGGTGGATTCCAAGGCCACCAGCGGCGTGCCGGCCACGCGGGCGGCAGCCACTTCGGGGGAGAACTCGATCAGGTCGTCCAGATGAATCACTTCAGATAATCCTCATTGGGGCACGCTGGCCTCGGTCTGCAGCGCACGGGCCGCCAACTCGATGCCCTGGCGGCAGGCTTCGAGCCAGTCCGCGCCGTGGAACAGGGCGGCGCAGACGCCCGCCGCGAACGCGTCGCCCGCGCCGGTCACCTCCACCACCTGCACCGGCGGCGCGCTCAGCATGACGAGCGGCGTGCCGCGGCTGCTGCACCTCACGCCGCCCGCGCCCAGCGTGACGGCGATGTGCTCGATGCCGCGTGCGTGCAGCGCGTCGACGCCGCCGGTCTGCGTCAGCTCGCCGCGGTTGAGCAGCAGCCCATGCAGGCCGTTCAAGTCCTGCGGCAGCCGCGACATCTTGGGCTCGGACACGGCCACGGCCAGCAGGCGCACGCCCTGGGCGCGGGCCTGCGCCGTCAGGTGCTCGATGGTGGGCGTGGGCAGGTTCAGATCCATCAGCGTGAGCGGCGCGAGCTGCTCGGGCATGGCGGCCGGCAGCAGGCGGTCGATCAGCGGCATCGACGCCAGGCCCAGCACCAGCTCGCCATGGCCGTCGAGCACGGCGGTGTAGCTGTCGCTGGGCGAGCCCGCCACGACCAGGCTGCCGCTGCTTGGCAGTTGCGCCAGCATCTGCCGCCCCGCGCCGTCGTCGCCCACGGCCGTGATCAGCTGCACCGGCAAGCCGGCGCGGTGCAGGTTCTCGGCCACATTGCGCGCCACGCCGCCAAAACTCTCGCGCAGGGTGGCCGGGTTGCTGGAGTAGGGATGCAGCGCCTGGATCAAACGCAGCTTGCGGTCGAAGTTGGCGGCGCCGATGCACAGGATGCTCATGGTCGGCAGTTTAGGATGAGCCCATGAATTCACCACAGGCTTTCATCATCGATCTCGACGGCACGCTCGTCGACACCCTGGGCGACTTCCTTGCCGTGCTCCATGCCGTGCTGGCCGACATGGGCCTGCCCGCGGTGGAGCGCGAGTTTGTCTCGCACACGATCGGCCAGGGCAGCGAGCATCTGATCCGCTCGACGCTGGCCCAGGTTGGCGCTGAAGCAGGCCGTTATGGCCAGGCCTGGGCGCTCTACCAGCGGCATTACGAGCGGCTCAACGGCCAGCATTCGGAGCTCTTCCCCGGCGTGGTCGAGGGCCTGGAAAGGCTGCGCGCGCTGGGCCTGCCCATGGCCTGCCTGACCAACAAGCCGGCGGCGCCGGCGCGCGCGCTGCTGGCGAGCAAGGGCCTGGCCGGCTGTTTCGACCGCGTCTTCGGCGGCGATGATTTCGAGCGCAAGAAGCCCGACCCGCTGCCGCTGATCAAGACCTGCGAGGCCCTGGGCACGCGGCCGGCCGGCACCTGGATGATCGGCGACTCCAGCAACGACGCGCGGGCGGCCGCTGCGGCGGGCTGCCCCATCGTGCTGATGCGTTATGGCTACAACCACGGCCAGCCGATTGAAGAAGTGCCGGCCTTGCAGCACCTGGACCGGCTGGACGAGATCCGCCTTTAGTTGCTGCCGCCGTTGCTGTTGCTGTTCTTGCCGGCGCCCGCCAGCAGCTTGGTCTTGAGCTGCGAGTCCGGCGGGTTCGGGCCCAGCCACACATGCAGGAAGGCGTTGTAGAACTCGGGCTCCTTGATCACGTCGCCGACGCGCGTGCCGTTGATCAGCACCACGGTGCCCACGCCCGGGGTGTAGTCGACCGTGAAGCTCTCGCCCTTCCTGAGCTCCTTCTTGGCGCCGAAGAGCTCGCCGATCTTGAGCACGCCGTTCACCGCCTTGATGAACTCCTCGCGCGTCGTGTTGCTCTCCATGCCCTTGTAGAAGAGCTTGCCGAGCTCGTTGCCGTCCAGGTCACGCAGGGCCACGATGTGCAGGCGCTTGGGGCCGGGCATGGCGATCACGGCTTCGGTGGTGGTGGCCTTGGCCGCCAGGTACAGGCCGGCGGCGTAGACCTTGATGACGAACTTGTAGCGCACGCCGGCGCCATTGAGCTGCAGCTTCTGGCCCGCCACCTCCGCCACGGTGTCGAACTTCACGCCGGCCGCTTCGACGGTATCGGCCCGCGCGCACAGCGGGGCGAGCAGGGACAGCATGACAAAAGCCGCAACAATCAGTCTCCGCATGACGCTTGGTTTGGTAGTTATCGAGCAGGCCAGTATCGGACTTCCGGCCGGCCGAGTCTGCGGCCGATTTCACGGCCTCGGCACGCAGCAGGGCCGCGCAGCGCCGCTGCTACACTCGATTCATCATGTTCATCACGCGCAAGCACATCAAAGGGTCGAATGACCGGGGAGCCTGGCCCTGGCGTTCCCTGCTCACCTTTTTTGCTTGAATGAAGCCGCCTGGCCTGGCCGGGTGATGTGTGACCGCGGCGCCTGACGCCGCGCAACCCCAAGGGTTTGACGTGATCTCCGAAACCGACTTCCAGAGCCTGGCCGACCAGGGCTACAACCGCATTCCGCTCGTCAGCACGGCGTTCGCGGATCTTGAAACCCCGCTGTCCCTCTACCTGAAGCTCTGCGGCGATGCGCGGCGCAACAGCTTCCTGCTCGAATCCGTCGTGGGTGGCGAGCGATTTGGCCGTTACTCCTTCATCGGCCTGCCGGCACGCACCCTGGTTCGCGCCACCGGCACGCTGACGGAAGTCGTCAGCGACGGCGTGGTCGTCGAGCAGCACGAAGGCAACCCGCTGGACTTCATCAACGCGTTCCAGCAGCGCATCAAGCCCAGCATCCCCGAAGGCCTGCCGCGCTTTTGCGGCGGCCTGGCCGGCTACTTCGGCTACGAGGCCGTGCGTGCCATCGAGAGCCGCCTCGCCGCCACGCGCAAGGCCGGCGGCCTGGGCACGCCCGACATCCTGCTGCTGCTGACCGAAGAGGTCGCCGTCATCGACAACCTCTCGGGCAAGCTCTTCCTGATCGTCTGGGCCGACCCGCGCGAGGCCGATGCCTATGCTCTTGCGCAGCGGCGCCTGAGCGAACTGCACGCGCGCCTGCGCCGCAGCATCGAAGCGCCGCAAGTGCCGGCCAGCACGCCCGAGCCCGTCACGCGCGGCTTTGCCAAGGCCGACTACCTCGCCTCCGTGGCGCGCGCCAAGGAGTACATCGCCGCCGGCGACCTGATGCAGGTGCAGGTCGGCCAGCGTTTGTCCAAGCCCTACAAGGCCGACCCGATCGCGCTGTACCGCGCGCTGCGCACGCTGAACCCCAGCCCCTACATGTACTTTTACGACCTGGGCGAGTTCCAGATCGTCGGCGCCAGCCCCGAGATCCTGGTGCGCGAGGAACACGCGGTGGATGCTTCGGGGGTGGGCTCGCGCAAGGTCACCATCCGCCCGCTGGCCGGCACGCGCCCGCGCGGCGAGACGCCCGAGCGCGACCGCGAACTCGAAACCGAACTGCAGGCCGACCCCAAGGAGCGCGCCGAGCACCTGATGCTGATCGACCTGGCGCGCAACGACATCGGCCGCATCGCGCGCACCGGCAGCGTCAGGGTGACACAGGCCTTCGCGGTCGAGCGCTACTCGCATGTGATGCACATCGTCTCGAACGTCGAGGGGACGTTGCGCCCTGACGTGGACCAGCTCGACGTGCTCAAGGCCACCTTCCCGGCCGGCACGCTGACGGGCGCGCCCAAGGTGCGCGCGATGGAACTGATCGACGAGCTGGAGCCCGTGCAGCGCGGCATCTACGGCGGCGCCTGCGGCTACCTGAGCTTCCGCGGCGACATGGATCTGGCCATCGCCATCCGCACCGGCATCATCAAGGACGGCACGCTCTACGTGCAGGCCGCGGCCGGCGTGGTGGCCGACTCGGTGCCTGAGCTGGAATGGCAGGAAACCGAGGCGAAGGCCAGAGCGCTGATCCGCGCGGCGGAGCTGGTTGAACAGGGATTTTGAGTATCCGGACGCAGAGTTCGCAGAGGAACGCGGAGGACGCAGAGTGGATGTGAATCAAATCAGTGAGGCGGTCATCGGTGCGGCGGTAGAAGTGCATCGTTGCCTCGGGCCAGGACCGCTGGAGGTGGCCTATGCGCAAGCCATGGCAATTGAATTGGGGCTGCGATCCTGCAAGTTCGTGCGTGAGTACGGCATTCCGGCGCACTACAAAGGGCACGAACTCGGCATCGTCTATCGTGCGGATTTTCTTGTGGAAGACACGGTCGTTGTCGAGTTGAAGGCCGTCGATGCATTGCACGATGTTCACCATGCGCAGCTCCTGTCTTACTTGCGTCTGAGCGACAAGCGGTTGGGCCTGCTCCTCAACTTCAATCAGCCAACCCTGTTAAAGGGCTTGCGTCGCGTTGTGAATCAATACTCATGAAATCTCTGTGTACTCTGCGGTCCTCTGTGACCTCTGCGTCCTGGAAACTTGGAAACTCATCATGCTGCTGATGATCGACAACTACGACAGCTTCACCTTCAACCTGGTGCAGTACTTCGGGGAACTGGGTGCGGAGGTGAAAGTCTTCCGCAATGACGAGATCACGGTCGAGGAGATCGGCGCGCTCAAGCCCGATCAGCTGGTGCTCTCGCCCGGCCCCTGCACGCCGAACGAGGCGGGCATCTGCCTCGAAGCCATCACGGCTTTCAAGGGCAAGCTGCCCATCCTCGGCGTGTGCCTGGGCCACCAGAGCATCGGCCAGGCGCTGGGCGGCAGGATCGTGCGGGCGCAGCGGCAGATGCACGGCAAGGCCAGCACGCTGAGCACCGACGGCAAGGGCGTGTTCACCGGCCTGCCGCGTGATTTCAGCGTCATCCGCTACCACTCGCTGGTGATCGAGGAAGCCACCATGCCGTCGACGCTCGAAGTTAGCGCCCGCAGCGAGGACGGCGAGATCATGGGCGTGCGTCACCGGGAACTGGCCGGCACGCGAACGCCGCTCGAAGGCGTGCAGTTCCACCCCGAATCCATCCTTTCCGAGCACGGCCACGCCATGCTCAAGAACTTCCTGGAGCTCAAGCCATGATCGATCTGCGCAGCGACACGGTCACGCGGCCGACGAAGGCCATGCTGGCCGCGATGGCCACGGCGCCGCTCGGCGACGATGTCTTCGCCGATGACCCGAGCGCCAACGCGCTGCAGGCCAAGCTGGCCGGGATGCTGGGCTTCGAGGATGCGCTCTTCATGGCCAGCGGCACGCAGAGCAATCTCTGCGGCCTGATGAGCCACTGCGGCCGCGGCGATGAATACCTGGTCGGGCAGGGCGCGCACACCTACCGCTACGAAGGCGGCGGCGCTGCGGTGCTGGGCTCCATCCAGCCGCAGCCGATCACCAACCAGCCGGATGGCTCGATTGCGCTCGCCGATATCGAAGCCAACATCAAGCCCGACGATGCCCACTTTGCGCGCACGCGGCTGCTGGCGCTGGAGAACACGATTGGTGGCAAGGTGCTGCCGCTGGGCTACATCGCCGAGGCCTCGGAACTCGCGCGGCGCAAGGGCCTGGGCGTGCATCTGGATGGCGCGCGGCTGTTCAACGCGGCGGTGGCCGCGGGCGGCGATCCTTATGCAGCCGCACGGGAAATAACCAAGCATTTCGACAGCGTCTCGGTCTGCTTCAGCAAGGGCCTGGGCGCGCCGGTGGGCTCCATGCTCTGCGGCAGCCGCGAGCTGATCCACGGCGCACGGCGCTGGCGCAAGATGCTCGGCGGCGGCATGCGGCAGATCGGCCAGCTGGCCGCCGCGGCCAGCCACGCGCTCGATCATCACGTGGCGCGTCTGGCCGAAGACCACGCGCTGGCCAAGCGGCTGGCGGAGCGATTGCAAGGCTTGCCCGGTCTGACGGTGGAAGTGCCGCAGACGAACATCGTCTTCGTGCAGGTCTCGCCCGCGAAGGCTGCCGGCCTGCTTGAGCACCTTGCGGCGAACGGCGTGCTGGCCACGGGCCTGTACACCCTGCGCTTCGTCACCCATCTCGACGTGGATGCGGCCGGCGTCGACCGCGCCGCGGCGGTCATGTCAGCGTATTTCAGGAGTTAGAAGAAATGCCCATCACCGACCACGAAGCGCTGACCCGCGTCATCGAGCACCGCGAGATCTTTCACGACGAGATGCTGGAGCTGATGCGCCGCATCATGCGCGGCGAGATGTCGCCCGTGATGTCCTCGGCCCTGCTGGTCGGCCTGCGCGTCAAGAAGGAAACCATCGGCGAGATCACCGCCGCGGCGCAGGTCATGCGCGAGCTGTCCAACAAGGTGGCGCTGCCGCCGCTGCCGCATCTGGTGGACGTGGTGGGCACCGGCGGCGACGGCGCCCACACCTTCAACATCAGCACCTGCTCGATGTTCGTGGCCGCGGCGGCCGGCGCGCAGGTGGCCAAGCACGGCAACCGCAGCGTCTCCAGCAAGACCGGCAGCGCCGACGTGCTCGAAGCCCTGGGCGCCAACATCATGTTGAGCCCCGAACAGGTGGCCGCCTGCGTGGCGCAATGCGGCATCGGCTTCATGTTCGCGCCCAACCACCACCCGGCGATGAAGAACATCGCGCCGGTGCGGCGCGAGCTCGGCGTGCGCACGATCTTCAACATCCTCGGCCCGCTGACCAATCCGGCCGACGCGCCGAACATCCTGATGGGCGTGTTCCATCCCGATCTCGTCGGCATCCAGGTGCGCGTGATGCAGCGCCTGGGCGCCGAGCATGCGCTGGTCGTCTACGGCAAGGACGGCATGGACGAGGTCTCGCTCGGCGCGGCGACCCTGGTCGGCGAGCTCAAGGACGGCGTGGTGCGCGAGTACGAAATCCACCCTGAGGACTTCGGCATGGCGATGATCTCCAACCGCAGCCTCAAGGTGGCGGGGCCGGAGGAGTCGCGCAAGATGCTGCACGGCGCCCTGGCCGACGAGCCCGGCGCGGCGCGCGACATCGTCGTGCTGAATGCCGGTGCGACGCTCTACGCCGCCAATGTCGCGGGCTCGATTGCCGAAGGCATCGAGCGCGCACGCGAAGCCATCAAGAGCGGCGCGGCACAGGCCAAGCTCGATCAATTCGTGGAAGTGACGAACCATGTCTGACATCCTGGACAAGATCGTCGCCGTCAAGCACGAGGAAGTGGCGGCGGCGCGCAAGAAGCGCTCGCTCGCGAGCCAGCGTGAAGAGGCCGAGTCGCGCCGAGATGTCCGCGGCTTCGAGGCTGCACTGCGCGCCAGGCTCGCCGCCGGCAAGAGCGCCGTCATCGCCGAGATCAAGAAGGCCAGCCCCAGCAAGGGCGTGATCCGCGCGGACTTCAAGCCGGCGCAGATCGCCGAGAGCTACGCCCGCCACGGCGCGGCGTGTTTGAGCGTGCTGACCGACGTGCAGTTCTTCCAGGGCGCGACCGAGTACCTGCAGGCCGCCCGCGCCGCCTGCGAGCTGCCGGTGCTGCGCAAGGATTTCATGATCCATGAGTACCAGGTCTTCGAGGCGCGGGCCATGGGCGCCGACTGCATCCTGCTGATCGTCGCCTGCCTCGACGACGCGCTGATGGTGGACCTCGAAGCCTGCGCGCTGGCGTTGGGCCTGAGCGTGCTGGTCGAGGTGCACGACGGGCCTGAACTGGACCGCGCGCTGAAGCTCAAGACGCCCTTGGTCGGCATCAACAACCGCAACCTCAAGACCTTCGAGGTCAGCTTGAACACCTCCTTGGGCCTGCTGCCCCGCGTGCCGCCGGATCGCCTGCTGGTGACCGAGTCGGGCATTCTTGGACCTGTTGACGTGCAGACCATGCGCGATGCCGGCGTGAACAGCTTCCTCGTCGGCGAGGCTTTCATGCGCGCGCCCGATCCGGGCCTGGCGCTGGCCGAACTGTTCGCATGAAGGCCGATCCGGCCTGGGCCGCCACCATCGCCGAATGGAAGCTGAGCGCCGAAGGCCGGCGCCTGGAGGCCTTTCTGGCCGAGCGCCACCACGCGGGCGCCACCATCTACCCGCCGGACCCTTACCGCGCACTCGAGCTGACACCGCTGGAACAGACGCGCGTCGTCATCCTCGGCCAGGACCCGTACCACGGTCCCGGCCAGGCGGAGGGCCTGGCCTTCTCGGTGCCGGCCGGCTGCAAGATGCCGCCGAGCCTGCGCAATATCTTCAAGGAGCTGCTGCGCGATCTCGGCACGGCGCCGCCCTCGACCCACCTCGGCGGCTGGGCGCGCCAGGGCGTGCTCCTGCTCAACACCTGCCTGACGGTGGAAGACGGCAAGCCGGCCAGCCACGCCAAGAAGGGCTGGGAGGCGCTGACCGACGCGCTGATCCGCCAGGCCGCGGCACACCCGGCGCCCAAGGTCTTCATGCTCTGGGGTGCGCATGCGCAGGCCAAGGCTCCGCTGATTGATAGCGTTAGCATGGGGCACCTGATCCTGCAGGCCAACCACCCCTCGCCGCTCTCGGCCAGCCGGCCGCCGGTACCCTTCCTGGGCTGCGGGCATTTCTCGCAGGCGGGCACCTGGCTGCAAGCCCGTGGGACCTCCATCGACTGGGGCATCTGAGGCCGCTTGGTTCTAGATTGGTATTTTTCCTTAGCGACTTGTGCCCGACCGGCCTATAAGCCTTGTTTACCGGGCTATGACAAAAAAACCGTGACCTTAGGGATGGGCCTCAATTGACGGTGGGATAATCCTGGTACTAAACTGGTATTAAATCAGTTCAGCCATGGAAACCATCCTCGTTACCGCTCCCAACTTCGCCTTGCCGGCCGCGCTGGCGGGTCTGCGCTATCTGATCGGCGTGGACGGCGGCGGCACGGGCACGCGCGTGCGTCTGGCAGACCGCGAGGGCCGTTTGCTGGGCGTTGGCCAGGCTGGCGCGTCGGCGCTGGGCCAGGGCAGCGACAAGGCCTGGCAGCACATCGGCGAGGCGGTGCACATGGCCGCCGGCCGGGCCGGCATCGAGACGCCAGCGCCCGCCCAATGCGCGATCGGGCTGGGGCTTTCGGGCGTCAGCGTGCCTGCGCAGGCGCAGGGCTTCCTGAAGCTGAATCGGGGCTACGCCCTGCTGGCGCTCGACGGCGATGGCTGGACCACGCTGCTCGGTGCCCATGGCGGCAAGCCTGGCGTCGTGGTGGCGGCCGGCACCGGCACGGTGGGCGAGGTGCTGCGCCGCGACGGCTCGCGAGCCTGCCTCTCGGGCTGGGGCTGGATCGCCGGCGACGAAGGCAGCGGGGCCTGGCTGGGGCTGAAGGCCGTGCGCCGCGCCATGGCCGCCTTCGACGGGCGCGAGCCCATGGGCGAGCTGGCCGTGAACGTGCTCGACGTGATCGGCCGCGAACGCACCACCATCAATGCCTGGAACGCCTCGGCCGGGCAAGCCGGCTATGCCGCGCTGGCGCGCATGGTGTTTGATGCCGCTGAACGTGACCGTTACGCTGCAGATCTCGTCAAGCAAGCCGTGGCCGAGCTCGAAAAGCTGGCGCGCGCGCTCGACCCCGATGAAGACTTGCCGCTGAGCCTGAGCGGCAGCATCGCGCAGCGCCTGGCGCCGCTGTTTTCCACCGCCCTGCGCGCGCGCTGCGTGCCAGCGCAGGGCGATTCGGCCGACGGTGGTCTGCACCTCGTGCGTCATGCACTCGCCAAACTCTGACCCGACGATGCCCTTTCAATTCAAACCGGACCCCGAAGCCTCCTCCCCGCTGTATGTGCAGCTGGCGCAAAAGCTCGCGCAGGCCATCCGCGACGGCGAGTTCCAGACCGAAGAGGCGCTGCCTTCCGAACGCGTGCTGAGCGAGTCGCTCGACCTCTCGCGCGTGACCGCCCGCAAGGCCATCGACCGGCTGGTGGAGCAGGGGCTCATCATCCGCAAGCGCGGCTCGGGCAACTACATCGCGCCGCGGCTGGAGCAGCCGCTCTCGCGCCTCACCAGCTTCTCCGAAGAACTGCAGCAGCGCGGCTTCAAGCCCAGCAGCAAGTGGCTGACGCGCGGCTTCACCATGGCCGCGCCCGACGAGCAGCTGAGCCTGGGCCTGGCCACCGGCGAGCGCGTGGCGCGGCTGGAGCGCCTGCGCCTGGCCGATACCGTGGTGATGGCCTACGAGGTCAGCATCCTGCCCGAGACGGCGCTGCCCGATCCGACGGCGGTGGAGTCCTCGCTCTACAAGCACCTGTCCGCCGCCGGCAACGCGCCGGTGCGCGCGCTGCAGCACATCCGCGCGATCAATGCCGAGCCCAAGCTCGCCGCGCTGCTGGAGGTGCCGGTGGGCCAGGCGGTGCTGTTCATCACGCGGGTCGGATACCTGGACGGCGGCCAGCCGGTGGAGCTGACCCATTCCTACTGCCGCAGCGATTACTACGACTTCGTCGCCGAGATGCGTCGCGAAGGCTAAGGATGACCCACCCCCGTAGCGCCTTCGGCGCTCCCCCTCAAGGGGGCGCACCCAGTGGCCTGGCAAAGCCAGTTCCACGGCTGCTGCTTGGCTCGGTTGCTCTGGCGCGACGTGCACGCGGCTTAAGCGCCCATGGCAACTGATATGGCAACGATTGAAGGTTTCATCCTCACGCCGCAAGGCTTTGTGCGCGGCACGCTGCACGAGGCTGACGGCCGAATCGAGCGCATCGAAGGCACGGCGGTGGCCGAGAGCGAGGTGCGCCAGGGCAAGAACGCGCTGCCCATCGTGCTACCCGGCTTCATCGACACCCATGTGCACGGCGGTGGCGGGCGCGACACCATGGAGGCCGGCGACGCGATTGCGTCCATCGCACGAATGCATGCGCGCCACGGCACCACCTCGCTGCTGGCCACCACGATGACCGCGCCGCTGGACGAGATCCGCGCCGCGATGGCCGCACTCGGCCCGGCCTGCCGCGAGCGCCAGCCCATGAGCGCGCGCGTGCTGGGCGTGCACCTCGAAGGCCCCTACATCAACCCCGGCAAGCTCGGTGCGCAGCCCGACTTTGCCAAGCCCGCCACGCTGACCGAGATCGAGGCCCTGCACGCGCTGGCACCGATCCGCGTCATCACCATGGCGCCCGAGATGCCCGGCTATCTGGGCCTGATCAAGACCTTGCGCGATGCAGGCTTTCGCGTGCAGATCGGCCATTCGGCCGGTTCCTACGAAGACGGCGTGGCCGCGCTGGCGCAGGGTGCGGCCAGCTTCACCCATCTCTTCAATGCGATGACCGGCCTGCACCACCGCGAGCCCGGCATTGCCGGCGCGGCGCTGGCGCACGCGCAGTTCGCCGAAGTGATTCCCGATCTCCTGCATGTGCACCCGGGCGCGCTGCGCGTGGCGCTGCGCTCGATTCCCTGTCTTTACTGCGTGACCGATTCGACCTCGGCCGCCGGCATGCCCGATGGCGAATACCGCCTGGGCCGCCACACGGTCAACAAATGCATGGGCGGCGTGCGCCTGGCCGACGGCACGCTGGCCGGCAGCTCGCTGACCATGGACCAGGCCTTGCGCAACCTCGTGTTCGAACTGGGCCTTGAGATTGCAGACGCCTCGCGTCGCGTCTCCACCAATGCCGCCGACTACCTGGGCCTGCCCGAACGCGGCCGGCTGGAGCGCGGCAGCTGGGCCGATTTTGTGGTGATGGATCGTGGGCTGCAGCTGCAGCGGGTGGTTGTTGAAGGGGAAGTGATTGAACTCGAAGATGCTTGATGAGTGCCTGGCGGCTCCGGCTGCCATTGCGTACCAGCTCGGCCAGGACCAGGCCGCTTACACCGCGCTGGGCGAAGCCCTGCGCAACGACCCGCCGCGCAATCTGCTGACCATCGCGCGCGGCAGCTCCGACCACGCCGCGCATTACCTCGCCTACCTCGTGATGTCCAAGCTCGGCCATCTGGTGACTTCGCTGCCGATGTCCCTGATCACGCTGTACCAGAGCAAGATCAAGTGCGAGGGCCTCGTCTCGTTGGCCTTCTCGCAATCGGGCCAGAGTCCCGACCTGGTGGCGCCCACCCAGTACTTCAGCGAACACGGCGCGCGCACGGTCGCCTTTGTCAACGCCTCGGGTTCGCCGCTGGCCGCGAGCGCCCAGCATGTGTTCGGCCTGCACGCCGGCCCCGAGAACAGCGTGGCCGCCACCAAGAGCTATATCGCGCAGCTGGTGGTCGGTGCGCGCGTGGCTGCAGCCTGGGCTGAAGACAGCGACATGCAGGCCGCGCTGCAGACCCTGCCGCAGGCGCTTGAAGTGGCGGCGAAGCAGGACTGGCGCATCGGCGTGGACGTGCTCAAGGACGCCGACAAGCTCTTCGTCATCGGCCGCGGCACCTCGCTGCCGATCGCCAAGGAAGCGGCGCTGAAGTTCAAGGAGACCTGCGGCATCCAGGCTGAGGCCTTCTCGGGCGCCGAGGTCAAGCACGGCCCGATGGCGCTGGTGGACGAGGGCTATCCGATGCTCGTGTTCGCGCCGCGCGGCCCGGCCCAGGCCGGCCTGATCGCGCTGGCCGAGGAGATGCGCGGCCGCGGCGCTCGCGTGCTGCTGGCGGCGCCGGCTGGCACGCCTGGCGCGGAGTTGCCGCTGGCGACGACGGGCCATGAAGACCTCGATCCGATTGCCGCCGTGCAGAGCTTCTATCCCATGGTCGAGGCCCTGGCCCGCGCACGCGGCCTCAACCCCGACCAGCCCCGCCACCTCAACAAAGTCACCAAGACCCATTGAAGCGATGAGCGCATTCCAACCGGGCCATCTGGTGATGGTCGACATTCCCGGCAAAGCTTTGGATGCCGACACCGCAAACTTCCTGCGCGAGCACCAGATCCGCGCCGTCTGCCTGTTCCGCAAGAACCTGGGCAGCGAGGAAGAGATCCAGAAGCTGACGGCTGATTTGCGCGGCGTGATGGGCGCCAAGGCCCTGATCGGCATCGACCAGGAAGGCGGCTCGGTGATCCGCGCGACCAGCCTGCCGCAGGCACCGGCTGCGATGGCGCTGGGCGCGGTCAACGACGAAGCGCTGGCAGAAGCCGTCGGTGCCGCCGTGGCGCGCGGCCTGCGCCACCTCGGCATCAACTGGAATTTCGCGCCGGTGCTGGACATCAACAACAACCCGGCCAACCCGGTGATTGCCGAGCGCAGCTTTGGCGAGGATGCCGAGCGCGTGACGCGGCTGGCGCGAGCCTGGATGCGCGGGAGCTTGAGCGAAGGCGTGGCGTGCTGCGTCAAGCACTTCCCCGGCCATGGCGACACCCATGTGGACTCGCACCACGCGCTGCCCACGGTGGACAAATCCGAGGCCGAGCTCGAAGCGCTGGAGCTGATCCCCTTCCGCGCGCTGGCACCCGAAGCGCCGGCCATGATGACGGCCCACATCGTCTATCCGCAGATCGATGCCGAGCATCCGGCCACGCTGTCCAAACCGATCCTCACCGGCATCCTGCGCGAGCACATCGGCTACCAGGGCGTGATCATCACCGACGCGCTGATGATGAAGGCCGTGCACGACCGCTACGGCCATGCCCGCGGC